>Ga0307986_10000192_pt1 | contig 45992 bp, 45 predicted proteins | sample EllFjometageno82_FD_203170 | JGI IMG/M metagenome (GOLD analysis project Ga0307986, IMG submission 203170) | Marine microbial communities from Ellis Fjord, Antarctic Ocean - #82 | ecosystem: Environmental > Aquatic > Marine > Unclassified | place: Southern Ocean | collected 2014-10-09 | reverse complement strand
CTAAAAACTGTCCCACCTAATATATTTCGTATCGTCCCATTAGGAGATCTCCACATTTTTTTAAGATTAAACTCTTTTACCCTGTCTTCATCAGGCGTTATCGTTGCACATTTAATACCCACACCATATTTATTTATCGCATTTGCAGAATCTATAGTAATTTGATCTGAGGTTTTATCTCTGCTCTCTACACCTAAATCATAGTATTTTATATCTAGATCCAAATAGGGTGAAATAAGTTTTTCTTTGATAAATGACCAAATAATTCTTGTCATTTCGTCGCCATCTAACTCAACAACTGGGTTTTTTACCTTAATTTTAGACATACGTATTTTTGCTAAATATATAAATTGATTAAAATGAATTTTTATACATATTAAGCTTCATTATCAAATTTAAAAAAATGTTAAATACAGTTTTGCCAAAAATACATAAAGAGGGTTACCGATTTCTAGCTATAGCTATAGTAATCACTTTTATTTGCCTGTTAGTTTCAAAAGCCTTAGGATTAATTGCAATTTTATTAACAGTATGGGTTTACTATTTCTTTAGAGATCCTGATCGAGTCTCTATCGAAGATGATAGTTTTTTAGTAAGTCCAGCAGACGGTTTAGTTTCTAATATTTCAGAAGTAGATGGACCTGCAGAACTTTCTTTAGAAAGTAAAAAATTTACGAAAATTAGCATTTTTATGAATGTCTTTAATTGCCATGTAAACCGAACACCTGTTTCAGCAACAGTGGAAGAAATACTTTATAAACCAGGAAAATTCTTGAATGCTTCACTTGATAAATCTAGCGAAGAAAATGAAAGAAATTATTATAGACTTAAATTAAAAAACGGTGAAGAAATAATAATTGTTCAAATAGCAGGATTGATAGCCAGAAGAATAGTGACAGAAGTTAATGTTAATCAATCAATTGATCAAGGTGAGCGTATTGGAATGATAAGGTTCGGAAGTAGAGTGGATGTATATTTTAATAATAGAAAATTATTAGCTAAATTAGGACAAAACGTTATTGCTGGTGAAAGTTTACTAGCAGTGAAATAAAATGGAAGAAAAAAATCCTTTCAAACTAGTTGCGTCGAAAAAATCAAGATTTATTTTACCAAATTTATTAACTTTAATCGGTGTTTGTCTTGGAATTAGTTCAATAAAATTTGCACTAGATCAGAACTATAGTTTAGCAGTAATTTTTTTAATTTTTGCAGCTATTCTTGATACATTAGATGGAAGGATAGCTAGATTAATTAAAGGAACTTCTGAATTTGGAAAAGAATTAGACTCACTGACAGATTTTGTTAGTTTCGGAATTGCTCCAGCTTTCATATTATATTTTTGGGAATTAAAAAATTATGGTAAAATAGGATGGGCAATAACTTTGATTTTTTCAGTTTGCTGCGTATTGAGACTTGCAAGGTTTAATCTAACAAAAATTTCTGAAGACGCTGAATGGCAACGCAATTACTTTGAGGGTGTGCCGTCCCCAGCAGGGGCAATTTTAATTTTACTGCCTTTAATTTATGAACTTTCAGAACTTCAGTTAAACTTTGACATAAAAAAATTTACTCCTTATTTAGTAATAATAATAGCTGTTTTTTTGATAAGCAGAATTCCCACTTTTTCTTTAAAAAAAATTAAAACATCAAGCCAATTAACAATTTTTCTATTATTTGGTATTGTACTTATATTTGTTTCATTAATATTCTTTACTTTCAAAACTCTATTATTGCTAGGTTTATTATATTTATTTTCAATCCCAGTAAGTTATTTTCAATATAAAATAACAAATAAAAAATTCAGTAAAATCTCTAAAGAAGAAGACCATGAAGATATTCTTTAATGAAAAAAACAAAGAGAGCAAAAAAAAGTAGAACGTGGGTTATTAAACAACATCGTGATCAATTTTTTAAGAAAGCTAAAGTACTTGGTTATAGATCAAGAGCAGCATTCAAGCTGATAGAATTAAATAAAAAATTTAATTTTATAAAGAAAAATTCAAATTTACTAGATATTGGTTCAACACCTGGGGGATGGTCTCAAGTAGCATCTAAGATTATAACTAACGGAAAAATTATTGCGGTAGATATAACGCCGATGGAAAAAATAAAAAATGTATCATTTTTAAACAATGATTTCTCAGATCAAAGTACTCAAGATAAAATTTTTAAATTTTTTAGTGATAAAATTGACATTATAGTTTCAGATATGGCTGAAAATACGACAGGAAATAAAACGGTTGACTCTATTCGAACCAATAATTTGTGTGCTGATGTCATTAATTTTTCATTAAAGATGTTAACAAAAAAAGGAAGTTTGGTATGTAAACTTTTTATGGGTGAAGATTTTTTGGAAGTTAAGAATTTAGCAAAAAAAAATTTTAAAAAAGTCGATTTTTTTAAACCAGAATCGAGCAGAAGCGAGTCAAAAGAAACCTATATAATCTGTTCTTTATTAAAGACTTTATAATATTCTAAAATTGTTTATAAGTTTATATGGGAGTAATCAAAGAGGCTTTAACATTCGACGACGTTTTACTTGTACCAAAGTATTCTTCCATTTTACCATCAGAAGCCAATTTAAATACAGATTTAGGATACAACTTAAAATTAAAAATTCCTTTTTTATCGTCGGCAATGGACACTGTTACCGAATCGCATATGGCTATAGCTATAGCCCGAAAAGGAGGCTTAGGAATAATTCATCGTAATTTTTCAATTTCAGATCAATCAAAAGAAATTAAAAAAGTTAAAAATAAAAAATTATTAGTAGGTGCTGCTATTGGCACTAGTAATGATGATTTAATAAGAGCTAAATCATTATCTGACGCTGGTGTAGATTTAATCGTGATCGACACTGCCCACGGCCATAGTGATAAAGTTATTAAGATACTCATAAAAATTAAAAAATTAAATTTAAAAAAACCAATTTGTGTTGGAAATATTGCTACAGCTGAAGCAGCTACAAAACTATATAACGAAGGTGCTGATATATTAAAAGTAGGTATTGGCCCAGGATCAATTTGCACTACTAGAATGATAGCTGGTATTGGTGTCCCACAAATTACCGCTGTTTTAGATGTTAAAAAAAGTATGAAAAATAAAAATATAAAGATTATATCTGACGGAGGAATTAAGTTTTCAGGTGATATCGTTAAAGGAATAGCTGCTGGTGCCGACGCTATTATGATGGGGTCAATTTTTGCTGGATCAGAAGAAAGTCCTGGAAAAAAATATAAATATAAAAATAAATTTTATAAAGCTTACAGAGGCATGGGGTCAATCGGGGCCATGTCCTCAGGTTCGTCAAATAGATATTTTCAAAAAAACTTTAAAGACAAATCTAAATTCGTGCCAGAGGGAGTAGAAGCCAGGGTAATTTACAAAGGAAAAGTTGAAAAGATACTATATCAATTACAAGGGGGGTTAAGGTCTTCTATGGGTTATATAGGAGCAAAAAAAATTGTAGATATACAAAAAAAAGGACGATTTTTAAAAATTACTAAAGCAGGATTTTATGAGAGTATGGTACATAGTGTTGAAATGACAAAGGAAGAAGTTAATTATAAGTTATGAAAAAAAAATTTCTAATACTTTTTACATCATTATTTTTATCAATTTTTATTTATGGATTAGGGTACGCGAAAAATTCGTATTTTGATGAAGGAAAAAAATTATTTGATAATAAAAAATTTAAAGATTCAAAATTTTATTTTGAAAAAGATATTGTTTTTAATCCAAAAAGTATAAATTCTTATTTATATTTAGCAAAAATATTTAAAAAAGAAGAAAAAGATAATCTAGAGGAAAGTAATTTAAATACAGTTTTATTGCTTAATCCTAAAAATGAAGAAGCAATATATCTTTTAACTTTATTAAACATCAAACAATCTAACTTTTTAAAAGCCAAAGAATTGATCATAACAATGAATTTAGTGTGCAAAAAGATGTGCTCTACAAAACAAGAATTACAAGAAAAATTAGATAGCTTACAAAAAAACTAATGGATCAAAGGCCAGAAAAAGACAAAATTATCATTATAGATTTTGGGTCTCAAGTAACAAAATTAATTGCGAGACGAATTAGAGAGTATAAAGTTTTTTCAGAAATTTTACTATTAAAAGATTTAAAAAAAAAAAATATACTTAAAAATGTTAAAGGAATTATTTTATCTGGTGGTCCTTCGACTGTTACAAATGTTAAGTTTCCAAATATACCTAAAGAAGTCTTTAATTCTAACATCCCTATTCTTGGTATTTGTTATGGTTTACAACTAATCGTAAAACATTTTAAAGGAAAAGTTAAAAGAAATATAAAAAAAAGAGAATTTGGAAGAGCAATACTTTCTAGATCAAAAAAATCTATATTAACAAATGGTTTTTTTATTAAAAATAAATGCAATGTTTGGATGAGTCATCAAGACTCGGTTCATATGCTTCCAGTAGGATTTTCCAAAACTGCATCTACGTATCAGTCCAAGATGACTATAATTGAAAATAAAAAAAAAAACATATATGGAATTCAATTTCATCCTGAGGTTACTCACACAGAAAATGGAAGTATTATTTTTAAAAATTTTATTTTTAACATTTGTAAAGTTAAAAAACAGTGGAAATTAGAATCAGAAAAAACAAGAATTATAAAAGAAATTAAAACTATAGTAAAAAAAGACAATGTTATCTGCGCCTTATCAGGTGGTGTTGATAGTAGTGTTGTAGCTATACTACTACACAAAGCAATAGGTAAACAATTGAAATGTATTATGGTAGATACGGGTCTAATGAGAAAAGATGAATTTAAATCAACTTACAAAATTTTTAAAAATAAATATAAACTTAATGTTAAAATTATAAATGCTTCAAAAATTTATTTTAAAAATCTTAGAAATATTACTGATCCAGAAAAAAAAAGAAAAATAATTGGAAATCTCTTCATAAAAATTTTTGATAAAGAGGCTAAAAAAATTAAAAATGTTAAATTTCTAGCACAAGGCACTTTGTATCCTGATATCATAGAGAGCAGATCAGCAACAGGAAGTAAAACGTCAAAAATAAAATCTCATCATAATGTTGGAGGTTTGCCCAAAAAAATGAATTTAGTACTAATAGAGCCTTTAAAAGAATTTTTTAAAGATGAAGTCCGTATGCTTGGCAACAACATAGGTTTAACAAAAAATATTTCAAGAAAACATCCATTTCCAGGACCTGGCTTGGCAATTCGAATAATTGGCAACATTACAAGAGAAAAAGTAAAAATTTTACAAGAAGCTGATCATATTTTTATAAATGAACTTATTAAAAATAATTTATACCAAAATATTTGGCAAGCATATGCAGCATTACTTCCCATCAAAACAGTCGGCGTTATGGGAGACGCAAGAACCTATGAATACATGTGCTTATTAAGAGCAGTAGTATCTGACGACGGCATGTCAGCTGACTATTTTAGTTTCCCTAAGGATTTTTTAGATAAAATCTCTAATAAAATTGTTAATGGGGTGAAGGGTGTTAACAGAGTGGTTTATGATATAACTTCAAAACCTCCGAGCACAATTGAACTTGAATAAAATGAAAAAAATTAACAAAATAATTAATCTAAAAAATAAAAGACCAATTGTTTGCTTAACTGCTTACTCTAAACCATTTGCAAAAATTTTAGACAAATACTGCGATATCGTTTTAGTTGGAGATTCGTTAGCTACAGCTATGCTTGGCATGAAAAACACTCATAATGTTACTATTGACACAATGATACAACATGGAATTAGTGTAAAAGAAAATTTAAGTAACTCACTTTGTGTTGTTGATATGCCTGTCAACACTTATAGAAATATTAGACAAGCAAAAAAAAATGCAAAGATGATACTCAAAAAAACAAAATGTGAAGCTGTTAAAATGGAATATAATAAAAAAAATTATGATATTATTAAAAGTGTTGTCAGCATTGGCATACCAGTAATGGGCCATATAGGCTTTACACCTCAACATTTTAAAAAATTTAAAGTGCAAGGCCTTATAGAAAAAGAACAAAACGATCTAATAGAACAAGCTAATAAAAATCAAGATGCTGGTGTTTTTAGTTTGGTTTTAGAATGTATTGGTGAATCAACGGCAAAGGCCATTACAAAATCCTTAAAGATACCAACTATAGGCATCGGTGCCTCTAAATATTGTGACGGTCAAATATTAGTAACAGACGACATGTTGGGATTAAGCGGTTTTTACCCCAAGTTTGTTAAAAAATTTATTAATTTAAATAATATAATTGAAATAGGTATTAAAAAATATAAAAAAGCAGTGCTTGATAAAAATTTCCCAAGTAAGAAAAATACATTTTAAAACATGCCAGAAAAAATATTAAAAAAAAATATACTAGATAAAACCACTAATTTTTTAAAAAAAAATTTAAAAGCTCTAACAGTTTTATTAGCTTTAATATTAATTTTTTTATTTACATTTATGTACTATAAAAATTTAAAAGAAAAAAATAATATTTATACTGCTGAAATGTATTCAAAAGCCGCAATTTTAATAAGCCGAGAAAAAATAAGTGAAAGTAAACAAATATTAAATGAAATTATTTACAAAGATCATAAACTTTACTCTCCATTAGCCTTGTATTTAATTATAGATAATAAACTTGAGTCCGACAACCAAAAAATAATTAATTATTTTGATAGAGTTTTAAAAAATAATTTAATTAAAAAAGAAAATATAAATTTAATAAAAATAAAAAAATCAATTTATTTAATTGATTTAAAAAAAGAAGAATTAATTATAGAAACTCTAAATCCAATTATTAATTCAGATTCCATATGGAGAGTCATGGCAATTAATATAATATCAGAATATTTTTTATCGACAGACCAAAAAATTAAATCACAAGAATATATTCAGTTATTGAATATAAAAAAAAACAAATAAGACGCAATGAAGAGATTTATTATAATCTTCATTATCATAACATTAACATCTTGTTCCTTTGATAGTAAGACTGGCATATGGAAGGATGCATCCAACTTCCCTATAGAAAATCAAGATGTTATATCTATAGAATCAGGAGATTCTAAAAATAGATACGAAGAAGTTTTTACAAGAGATTTTATATATAGCGAAGAAAAAAATCCTCTTTTAAATTCTTCTTTTGAAATGGACACACCTTTTCAAATTGAAAATTGGCTTCAAAAATATGGCACTGAAAGTAATAATATTTCAAACTTTTCATACAATGGCAATAAAACACTTGTTTCAAAAAGTTTAAAAGTTAAAGGACTTTCAGGTATTCGCGATATTCTTTTTTATAATAACAATTTAATTAGTTACAATCGTAAAGGTAAAATATTTGTTTACTCTTTATTGTTAAAAAAAAGAATATATGAATATAATTTTTATAAAAAAAAATTTAAAAAGATAAATAAAAATATCTCTTTTTTAATAAACGAAGATGTGCTGTATGCCTCAGATAATCTCGGGTACCTCTACGCAATAGATTTAGTAAAAAAATCTCTTATTTGGGCTAAAAACTATGGAATTCCATTTAGGTCAAATTTAAAGTTTGTTAATCAACAGCTTTTTGTCGCTAATCAAGATAATGTACTTTATTCAATAAACACAAAAACAGGTGAAAAAAATTGGCAGTACGCAACTAGTGGCACTTTTTTAAAATCAGATTTTAAAAATAATATTGCTTTAGACAAAAATACAAATACTCTTTTATTTTATAATACAAGTGGAGAGCTTTACTCCATCAACTATTTAAGTAAAAAATTTAATTGGGTGTTAAATTTTAAAAATTCCTCTTCAGCTGGTGATACAGATTTATTTATTAGCAATCCGGTTATTTTAAAAAATAATAACATGATCATTTCTACTGAGAAAGCAGTTTTGAGTTATAACCTTTTATCTGTATCTAAAAATTGGAGTTTTCCATCTGACTCAATTTTAAAACCTATTTTAACAACCAACTATACGTATATAATATCAAAAAAAAATTTCTTAATTTGTTTAGAAAATAAATCCGGTGAAGTATTATGGTCAAAAAATATTTATAAAAGTTTACAAGATAAAAAGACCAAAAATTTAGGTAATTTTATTGATATTCAAATTGTCAATAGTGAACTTAATCTTTTCACAGATGCTGGATACCTACTTTCATTCAGCTCGAAAAACGGTAATCTAGATTTTATAAAAAAAATTAGTAAAAATGGCATTAAATCAGAAATTTTTTTTAGTAAAAATAATTTTTTATTAGTTGATAAAAAAAAAAGATTATTAAAATTTAATTAGCTTAATTACTTGACTTTGAGCTCAACAAAGAGAGTTGGGTAATTTTTTCTTTACCTAATAAATCTGCAGGTTTAACTGGGTATTCTCCAGTAAAGTAGTGATCACTTAATTGTGGATAGGCTTTATTTCTTCGCTCAAAACCTAGCGCTTTGTACAAACCGTTTAAACTTAAAAATTTTAATGTTTTAGCTTTAATGTAGTCACACATTTCTTGATTATTTTTACCACTAGCTAATAATTCTTTTTTGGTAGGCATATCAACTCCGTAAAAGTCTGGATAAAGAATTTCAGGACAAGCTATTCTTACATGTACATTTTTAGCTCCCGCATCATAAAGCATTTTAACTATTTTATGGCACGTAGTTCCCCGAACCAAAGAATCGTCTACTAAAATAATTGATTTATTTTTTACCAATGTTTTGGTAGCATTTAATTTCAATTTAACACCAAAACTTCTGATACTTTGTGTTGGCTCTATGAAAGTTCTACCTACATAGTGATTTCTTATAAGACCTAATTCAAAACTTTTTTTGGTATATTGGCTGTACCCTAAAGCAGCAGGTACGCCCGAGTCAGGAACCGGTACAACTAGATCCGCTTCAACATCTGTTTCTCTAGCAAGTTCTTCACCTAATTTTTTTCTATATTCATAAGCACATTTATTATTAAGAAGACTATCTGGTCTCGCAAAGTATATATACTCAAATGCACAAGGTCTTGCTTTTTTGGCAGGGAAAGGCTTTAAACTATTCAATTTACCGTTTTCAACAATTACAATTTCACCATTTTCTACTTCTCTTATAAATTTTGCACCAACAATGTCTAAGGCACATGTTTCAGAAGCAAATATAAAAGAATTTTTTAATTTTCCAACTACAAGTGGCCTGATACCAAAAGGATCTCTAATACCTACTAATTTTTTATTAGTCATCATTACTATCGCATATCCTCCTTGTATTTGAAAAAGAGCATCAATAATTTTGTCAGTCATCGAACTTCTATTAGATTTTGCTATTAACTGAACTATTGTTTCTGTATCACTAGTTGTTCTAAAAATAGCCCCATCTTTAACAAGGTTGTTTCTAAGCTCCATTGCATTCGTTAAGTTACCGTTATGAGCTAAACTAACACCACTAGAGTAGAGATCTGCAAAAAAAGGTTGAACATTTCTTAGAGACCCTTCTCCAGTTGTTGAGTATCGATTATGGCCTATAGCTGATTTACCTGGTAATTTTCTTATTGTTATTGAATCAGTAAAGTGGTCACCAACTAATCCTTGCCTTTTTTCTAAGTGAAAATTTTTTCCATCAAATGATGATATTCCACAGCCTTCTTGTCCTCTATGCTGTAGAGCGTGTAAACCTAAAGCAACTAAAGCGGACGCATCTTCGTGGTCTGACACACCAAACACACCGCACTCTTCTCTTGGTTTATCTAGTTTAAATCTTTTCAATTTTATCCTTAGTTTCCATAATGTCTTTATAGTTTGGAAATTCATTAATAATTAAATCACTTCCTTTTTTTACCACATCAAAGGAAACCGCATTTATAGTTGATATAACCCATTTTTCATATGGATAAAACCAGTTTAGCAATGAAAAGAGACAAACTGCAAATATATAACCTTTAAAAATTCCAAAAAGAATACCAAAAGATTTATCAACAGAACCAAGGCCAGACCATGTCACAGTTCTTCCTAGGGCTTTACCCGCAACAGTGCTAACAAATAAAGTTACAATAAAAATAAAAATACCAATTCCAACATTATTAATAAATTCTGAATCAATAAAACTACTTACCCATGGCTGGAGCTTCGGTACTAAAATTATTGTTGCAATTATTGAGACCATCCATTTCAAGGAGGTGAGAAAGCTAAGAGAAAAACCTTGAGCAAAACATTTTATGATGTTGTATAAAATTATTGACACAAAGATTATATCAAATAATAAAATATCATCCCTTAAAAAATCTATTATACTATTCATTACCAAATGGTTTTAGAACTAAAATTAATTTTGGTAAAAGGGTTAACACAGAAATTAGCGCTAACATCATTGCTATACCAGTAAAAACACCAAAATAAATAGTTGGAATAAAGTTTGATAGAACTAGAATAGAAAATCCAAAGACAATAGTAATCGAAGTATTAAGTATAGCTACACCGACTGTGTTATGACACCTATCCATTGTTTGATTATAATTTTTTATTTTTTTGAATTCCTCTCTAAACCTATAAATATAATGAATACTATTATCGACTGCGATACCAATTGTAATAGCAGCAATTGTAATGGTCATCATATCCAAGGGAATTCCAAGTAGTCCAATAATTCCTAAAATAAAAAATGCAGCCATAAAGTTCGGTACAACACCAATGAAAGAAAGCATTATATTTCTAAAAAGAAGCAAGAACATTAGCGAAATTCCCAACATGACTACTCCTAATGTTAAAATTTGAGACTTAAAAAGACTTTGTAGTAAATTATTAAACAGGATTACAACGCCCGCTAGTCTGTACTCACCTTCTGTTAAACCTACTTTGGTGATTAATTCATCTTTTATTTTATTTATTAAATCATTTCTTCTAAGATTTTCTGTGGAGTCTTTAATTCTAACGCTAATTCTAGCCTCACTATCTTTTACAGATATATAAGGAGAAATAATTTCTTTTTTTATTTCTTCTGGTATTTTGCTGTACAACACTCCAGTTTCTAAAGTTTCAAGTTTATTTCCCGTTAAATCTTCAGCTACTCTTATAATAGAACCAAAAGACATAACTTTACCTACCTCTGGCAAAGAATTTAAATAATCGTGTATTCTTAAAATTTTATCTATTTTATTCCTTGTAAACCAATATTTTGCTGGATCCTCTTTATTGTCTTGGTTGTCATCATCCCACTCTGAAAACTCATCATCTTTGACTTTTTTATCTTTGCTAATAGGAAATTTTAAAATAATATCTAAAGTTGTAGTGCCACCAAGCTTGTCATCAATAAGCTTCATACCTTTATAGATTTCAGTCTTTTTATCAAAATAATTAATAAAACTATTTTCCACCTCGAGCTTTGAAATTCCAAATATGCTTAAGACAATCACAATCAAAGCAGAACCAAAAATAATAGAAGTGTTATTTTTGGTAAAATTACTAAGTGCATTAGTAATTTTAGATTTTTTTTCTTTTTGATCGATAGAATCTTCGGCACTACTAAATGTATTGAGTAGGGCAGGGACTAATGTAAAAGTTATAAATACAGATACAACAAGTCCTATGGTCATCATCCAGCCAAAATCAATAATAGGCTTAATGCCACTAAACACTAAGGACAGAAAGGCACAGATGGTAGTTAATGCAGTATAAAGTATTGGCAAAAACATTTTACTACTAGCTTCATAGACTACATCTTTAATATCTAAATTTTCAAACTCTTTTTTGATTTGTAAAAACCTGACTGTGACATGAATATTCATTGCCATATTTAATATCAACATCAAAGCAATAAAATTAGAAGAAATAACTGTTACTTTCCACCCTAGCAAACCTAAAATGCCAACCATTGATCCAACCGAAAAAGTACACCCCAGCAATGGAATAACAACTAATTTAATATTTTTAAAAATAAACCACAAAGTAATAACAATAAAAATAAAAACTCCAATCCCAAAGACAACAATATCACTTTGAACAAATGACATCATGTCATCTGTTATCATCGGTAAACCTCCTAAATGTATTTGAGCATTTTCTCCATATTTTTTAATTACCCCTCTAATCTCGTCAATGTTTTTGTGGTTTTTTTGATTATATAAACTTCTGTAAGAGTCATATTTGTCGTTAAAAATATCTCTCTCTTTTTTCTGGTTATTATTTAAATTTCCTTCTAATTCCAGATTAAAGTAATTATTTTTGGTTTTTACAAGTTCGTTTAATTTTTTATCTTTTTTTAGATAAACAACTATTCCAGATGTTTTACCATCTTTGCTAATAACGTAATTTCTATAAATAGGGCTATTAATAATTTCATTAAAGCCTCTTTCTTTGTCAATTTCTGGATATGATAAAGTTTTATAGTTTTTCAACCTTTCCATTAAAGGCTCATTACTGCTTTTAAAAAGAGGAACATCAATTACTGTTATTACACTATCAACCCAATCGAGTTTCTCAATTTTTGACTTTAGAAATTGAAGATTAATAATTGTTTCTTCGTTAGTGAAACTTAGTATTGGTGTATATGTAAGTACAAGATATTCTTTAGAACCATATCTTTCATTAACTTCCCTTAAGTATTTTAAGTCTTTGTCGCTTTCAAGTAACAAAGAATCAGATGAGGCATCTAATTTAAAATCTTTCGAAAAATAGAGAAAAAAAGATAACGCGCAACAAATTAAAATGATTGCAAATTTTGAATAATCAATAATAAGTGTTCTGTAAATTTTACCAAACATGACTTAAGCTCAGATATATCTTAAATTTTAGATAACTAAAGTCTTAATTTTTCGGTAAATCTTTAAATTTAGTATATATTCCCTCAAACTCAACATGAACAGTCCCTGTAGATCCATGTCTGTGCTTGCCAACTATGAGGTTAGCTAAGCCATGAATGTCACTCATTTTTGATTGCCATTCTGCATGTTCAATGGATCCTTGCTTTGGCTCTTTTTTTTCAAGATAATATTGCTCTCTATAGACAAACAAAACAACATCAGCATCTTGTTCTATGGACCCTGACTCTCTAAGATCAGATAACTGAGGAATCTTATCATCTCTTTGCTCAACTGCTCTTGATAGTTGTGACAAGGCAACAACAGGTACATTGAGTTCTTTCGCTAAAGCTTTTAAACCTTGTGTAATTTCTGATATTTCCTGGACTCTTCCATCCATTCTGTTTGAGTTAGTTCTCATTAACTGAATATAATCGACAACAATTAATCTTAATCCAAACAATCTTTTAATTCTTCTTGCTCTATTGCTTAAAGTTGAAATTGCTATTGCTGGAGTCTCATCTATATAAAGAGGCAGATCGTATATGTTTCTTGAAGTTTCGATGTATCTGTTTAAAGTTTCTTCAGAAGCTTTCCCTCTTCTTATTTCACTCGATGAAATCCTAGCTTGTTCAGACAAGATTCTAGTTGATAATTGCTCAGAAGACATTTCAAGAGAAAAAAAAGCGACAGAACTTTTTTCATTATTTTCCTGCATAGTTTTTGCTGCATGGTAGGCAATATTAGTGGCAAGAGCTGTTTTACCCATAGAAGGTCTACCCGCTATAATAACTAGATCAGATTTATGAAGGCCTCCTAGTTTTTCATCTAAATCAGTAAGTCCAGTAGGAACGCCTACAATACCTTGATCACTTTTCATGGCTAAAGTAGCCATTTCTATAGTTTGATCCAACGCCTGATTAAATTTCAAAAAGGTTTGTGAAAAGTTACCTCTTTCTGCTAAGTCAAATAGTGATTTTTCTGCACCCTCAATTATATTTTCTCCCGTTTTTTCAATTTGGTCATCTTTAGCTTCGTCTGAAATGCCATCAGAAATAAATATTAATTCTCTTTTAACGTACATTTCATGAATTATTTTTGCATAATCAATCGCTTGTTTAATAGAAGAGGAGAATCTTGTTAACTTAACCAAATAATCAACACCACCAACTTCGCTTAAGCCGGCATCATTTTCAAAATAGTTTTTTAGAGTAATAGGATTAGCTATCATTCCTTTATTATTTAAATTTTCAATTACTTCATAAATTTTTCTGTGAATAGGATCAAAAAATTTTCCAGGATTAACAATATTAGAAATTTCATCAATAATATCATTATTCACTAACACCGAACCTATTAAAGATTGCTCAGCTTCAATATTTGAAGGCAACTTTTTCTCATTATTAGGACTAAATGCTAGTCTTGTTTTTTCCACAATTAACATAATAGTTTATGTAGCTTTAATAAAAACTTAAAAGTTACACACTTTTTTTTCTACCTGTGGAAAAAATGATCTAAATAGAGTCTATTTTATCAATATGTAAATTAACATTTACCGTAACTTCAGCATGTAGATTTATATTAATCTTATACTTGCCAACTTGAGTAATTTCTTGTCTCAAGTCTATTTGTGAAGGATTAATCTCAACTTTTAATACTTCACTAAAAGCGATAGATATTTCTTTTGGTTTAATGGAACCGTAAAGCTCACCATTTTCTTTAGATTCCTTTTTAAGCTTTAGAATTTTGTTTGCAATTTTATCCGCTGTTAGTTTAAATTGTTTTTTTTTATCTTCATTTTTTTTATTTAATTCTGTTTTCTTTTTATTTACAAATTCTAAGTTTTCCTTACTAGCACGTAAGGCTTTACCTTGTTTCAAAAGGTAATTTCGACCAAAACCATTTTTAACTTCAACTTGATCTCCAATTTTTCCTAGTTTCATAATATTTTCTAAAAGAATAATTTGCATATTTAGATAAGCCCTAAAATTTTAGCTTTTTTAATTTCGCTTGTCAGTTTCCTTTGTTTGTTTTGAGAAACAGAGGTTATTCTTGCGGGCATAATTTTGTCCGTATCAGAGATGTATCTTTTAAGTAATTTTATATTTTTATAATCCACAGCTGGAGCGTCTTTACCAGAAAGAGGGCATGTTTTGGAAAACCTAGAGTCAGATTTTTGAAACAAACTAAGTTTGTTTAAAGGATTCTGAGGCCTTTTATTAAATTTTTTATTACTTTTTCTTTTCATTGTTATATTTTTCTTTAAAATACTCAGTCTCTGTATCTAGTTTTTTATATTTTACAGTTAGATGTCTAAGCAAAGAATTATCAATTATACTATTTTTTTTTATTTCTTCTAATGTTTTACTTTCACCTTCAAATTTATAGTGAATATAAAAGCCTTTATTATAAGCACGAATTTTTTTTGCAAAATTCATAAGACCCCATTTTTCTACTTTTATAACTTTACCTGCTGTTTTTGTAATAATGTCTTCGTATTTCTTTTCTATTTTCTCTAAATCAGGCGTAGAAATGTCTTGTTTAGCTATTAAAGTATGTTCGTAAAAATTCATCTTGCAACCATTAATTATTTATATGTTTAAAGAACGGTTTTATACTATTATAAATACGTCAATTCAATACTAATAATGTTACAAAAGAGCGTTTTATATAAATGAAAGCTGTATTATTTCCGGGACAAGGTTCACAAATAGTAGGTATGGGAAGTGAATTCTATGACAATTTTTCTATTGTAAAAAAAATTTTTTCTGAAGCCGATGAAAAGTTGAATTTTAAAATATCCAAAATCATATTAGAAGGTCCAGATAACAAGCTTAAATTAACTCAGAACACACAACCTGCAATACTATTAGTTAGTTACGCAATTTTTAATGTTTTAAAGAATGAATTTAATTTTAGTTTGGAAAAAGTAAAATATTTTGCGGGTCACTCTCTTGGTGAATATAGTGCTTTGCTTTGTGCTAATGCTTTAAGCTTTGATGATGCTTTACACTTACTTTTTGAAAGAGGAAAATCAATGCAGGAAGCTGTACCAGTTGGCAAAGGCGGTATGCTTGCTATCCTAGGCTCTAAGATTGAAGACATAAACAGCTTTATATCTCAAATTAAAAATAAAGGTATATGTGAAATTGCTAACGATAATGCTGACGGTCAGATTATAGTAAGTGGTAATATAGAATCAGTTGAAGAACTTAGAGATATTTTAAAAGAAAACAAAAAAAAAAGTATTTTACTCCCCGTTAGTGCGCCTTTTCATTGCTCATTAATGAATCCAGCAGCTGTTAATATGAAAAAAAAAATTGAAAACACAAATTTTAGAAAACCGAGTTATGAAATTGTAAGCAATGTTACTTCCCTTCCTGTTAACGACCCTGAAAATATAAAAAACCTACTAGTCCAGCAAATTTGTTCAAAGGTAAGATGGCGAGAATCTATACTTTTCATGGGTGAAAAAAAAATTAATGATTTTATAGAAATTGGACCAGGTAAAGTTTTAACTGGCCTGATTAAAAGAATATTACCCAATAGTAATTCCTTTAGTATTAATTCAATAAATGATATTAAAAATCTAAACAATGAATCTTAAGAAAAAAAAAATATTAATTACTGGAGCTACGGGAGGGATAGGACACAGTTTAGTTAAAAAATTTCACGAATTAGGTTCTATAATTCTAGCTACAGGCACAAACCAGGATAAGCTAAACAAACTAAAAAAAGAATTTAACAATATTCATATTAAGCAATTTAAGTTAGATGAACATTCAAAAATAGAAGAATTTATAGATTCCTGCCATAATGATCTTGAAGGTCTTGATGTATTAATTAATAACGCAGGGATAACATTAGATAATCTATCTATTAGGCTAGCAGATGAAAATTGGAAAAAAGTAATTGACATAAATTTAACATCTACATTCTTGATGTGCAAATATTCTATAAAAAAAATGTTAAAGAAAAGATATGGAAAAATAATAAACATAACATCTATTGTCGGGCACACTGGCAATCTGGGTCAAGCTAACTACGCTGCTTCTAAAGCTGGAATTATTGGTTTTTCCAAAAGTTTAGCAATTGAATATGCAAAAAAAAATATAAATATTAACTGTATTTCACCCGGATTTATAAAAACTGACATGACAGACAAAATTAACGAAGACTTTAAAAAAATCCTTATAGCAAAGATTCCAAGCGGAGATCTTGGTACAGGTGAGGATATCGCTAACTGTTCTGCCTTTTTATCATCAGAAATGTCAGATTATATTACAGGTGAAACAATACATGTAAATGGGGGCATGTATATGGCTTGACAATTATTATTAATAATCTATTAACAAATTCTATCATAAATCGAAAAATAGGAATTTAAATGTCAGAAGTTAATACTAAAGTTAAGAAAATAGTTGCAGATCACCTTGGTGTAGAAGAAGAAAAGGTTACAAATGAAGCTAGTTTTATAGACGACTTAGGTGCAGATAGTTTAGATACAGTTGAGTTGGTCATGGCTTTTGAAGAAGAGTTCGGAGCTGAAATTTCCGATAGCGAAGCTGAAAAAATATTGACTGTTGGAGACGCAATTAAATTTATTGAAAGTAAATCTGCAAACTAGTTTTCTATTTTAAATTAAAAATATGACTTCCAGAAATGGCAGTATAATGGTAATTTTATCTTCACCATCAGGTGCAGGAAAAACTACTCTAACCAAAAAAATTCAACAAAAATATCAAAATTTTAAAATTTCCGTCTCTCACACTACTAGAAAACCAAGGTCAAATGAAGTTGATGGTATTGACTATTTTTTTATTAGCCATGAAGAATTTAAAAGAAAAATTAATAATAATGTATTTTATGAACACGCAAAAATATTTGATAATTACTACGGTACATCAAAAGAATCTGTTAATTTAATCTTAGAGAAAAGAAACGACATATTATTTGATATTGATTGGCAAGGAACACAGCAACTTACCAAATCTAAAGAACTAAATCTAATAAAAATATTTTTAGTACCCCCAAACAAAAAGGAATTAGAAAATAGATTAATTCAGAGAAATCAAGACATGCAGGAGGTTATAAAAAAGAGATTACAATCATATGATGATGATATTTATCATTGGTCAGATTATGACTATGTAATTATAAATGATAATCTAGATCACTGTTTTCTTCAAATTGAAAAAATCATTAATGAAAGAAAAAATTAATCTTTAATTTTTTTTTTTTCAAAATATTCTACAATCTGATAGTAGTTTTTTTCACTTAATTGACTAGGTCGTAAACTTAAATCAATTTTAAGTTTTTTTGATATTTCAACATAGTTTGTAAAAAGAATCTTAAAAGCTTTATTTATCATTTTTCTTTTTTTTGAAAAAAAAATATGAGTAATTTTTTCAAGATTATCAATATTCTTAACGTTAAAATCTTTATTTACAAAAGGAACAAATACCAGAACTGTAGATTTAACTTTCGGAACCGGAAAAAAACAATTATTTGATACGTGAAAAAAATTAACCACTTTTAACCTTGAGTTAGTCAACACCGTCAGTCTTCCAAAAAAAGAAGTGGAACTTTTTGCTATTATCTTATCAGCAACTTCTTTTTGAAACATTAAAATTAGTTTCTTATATTTCGGCATCCATTTATTAAATTTAATTAATTTAGCTAATATTTGCGAGGATATATTGAAAGGTAAGTTTCCTATTATTACAGAATCTTTTTTTATTTTATCTTCCAGATTAAATTTTAATATATCGTCATTAAAAATTTGTAAATTTTTTTGAGTATTAAATTTTTCTTCCAAATATTTTTTTAAATCGTGATCTTTCTCAATTAAAATTAAACTTTTAGGTTTTTGATCTATAATTTTTTTTGTTAAATTACCAGTACCTGGACCTATCTCTACTATATGATTATTCTTAATATTAGCTAATTTTATTATTTTGTTAATAATATTATTATCGACTAAAAAATTCTGACCTAGAGATTTTTTTGCTTTGATCATTAGTTTTTTTTTAAAAAATTTATCGCAGCGATTAAACTCTCTGGATTTGCCTTATTACGTCCAATCAAATCACTCGCTATTCCATGATCAGGAGATATTCTTAAATATTTTAAACCTAGTGTTATATTAATTGCGTCATAACCATAGAGCGCTTTAAAAGGGGCTAAAACTTGATCGTGATACATTCCAACAATCACGTTGTAGTCAATTTTTTTTTGATTATTGAATATTGTATCGGCAGGAAAAGGGCCCTTTATATCTAAGCCGATCTTTCGTAGTTTTTTAATTGTAGGTGTAATAATTTTATTTTCAATCGAGTCTAAACGGTTTTCGCTGTTATGAGGGTTTAATCCTAAAACAACTATTTTTGGTTTTTTTTTAAATAATTTATTATAACATTTATTTAAGGTTAATATTTTACTTTTTATTAAGATGGGTGTAATTTTTTTTGTGATATTTCTTATTTCCACATGAGTAGTTAAAGGCACGACAGATAAACTTTTGTTGTAAATCATCATAACTTCTTTATTTTTAACATTATTTTTTTTAGCCAAATATTCTGTAACACCAATTTGTTTATTATTAAAAATTGCTTTATTTACTGGAGCATTAATAAAACCTTTAATCTTTTTAGAAAAAGCCAAATCATGAGCAGTTTGTAAACTTTTAAGCACATAGTTTTGTATATCCTTAAGATTATTTTTAAAGATATGCTTAAATTTATAAGGCACGTCTAAAATATTAAGAGTCTTATTATTTTTAAATTTATCAATGGAATCGATTTTTGATAATTTAATTTTTATATTTATTTTTTTTATTTGTTTTCTTAAAATTGAAAAATTTCCTATAATGATTAGATTTTTTTTATCTTTCATTCCCTTCCATGCTTTAGCAATAATTTCAGAGTTTATACTATTTGGCTCACTTGCTACTATAGCGATTAATCTCTTCATTTAAATTTGATTAGTATTGAGTTTTCTATATTGGAATAATGTGATCTTGAAAATAAATTCAATGAATCTTGTTTTCTTTTATTTATAATTTTTTTTTTTATTTCAGATTTGTCAGTTTCTTTTTCATTTTGTTTAATTTTATTTACTTTTAAAATTAATATACTTTTATCATTAACTATATAAGGACTTACATCTTTAACTGAAAGGTTTTTAAGAATATTTAAATATTGTTTTGACATAGTATCAACTCTTAACCAACCCATAAGACCAGAATTAACTGCAGTAGGCGATACACTAAACTTTTTGGCAGTATCTTCAAATCCGTTTTTTTTGATTAACTTTAAAATATTATCAATCTTTTCTTTGTCTTTATATTCATCAAGAGGCAATTCTATTTCAGATAAATTATATTCAAGAATCTTATTTTTTAAAATAATTTCAATTTCATTCTCTACATCTATTATGTTTACATTTAATTGATTTTTATACATATTGTATATTAAAGAGTTCCAAAGTAGTTCTGTTTTATAATTTTCTATAAAAACATCAAAACTCACACCGTAACTTAAAAAAATTTCTTTAAGACCTTTTTGTGTTGTGTTAAATTTTTTTGCTACATTTTGCAAATATGACTCTAAATCTTTATCGTTATATTTTGTTATATCGTATTTTAAAATCTCGCTATTTTTAACTGCTTTATTGACCAAAAGTTTAACTGTATTATCTTTAATATTATCGATGTTTTTTTGATTTAATTCTTTTTTTTGAATTATTAAAGTTGTAATTATTTGATTTTGAATATCAATAGTGGATATTACTGAATTTCCTACCTTTACAACAATAGAATTGTTAACTTTTGAATTTGCTTTGCCGTAAATTAAATTACTTAATAGTAAAAACGAGAATAAAGTCGCTGTAATTTTAGTTGCCATCTATACTAGGACTTCTAATTTGACCAAACGGGAGCACTGATATTGTAAACAACAATCTATTTGCTGGCTCAACATCTCTGTCAGTGTAGAATTCTCTTCTATATGCTAAACCAGCTTTTAAACAATCGTTAATATAATCATAACTTAGCTTATAAAACTCAGCTGAATTAGTTAGGAGATTTCTTTTCGTAGAAAAACTTAGTTCACCAGAATTATTAAATTTATAACCTGCACCAGTGTCAATAGACTCTTGATTTCCTATATGATTTTTTTCTTGAAGATAACTAATATTAAATTTAGCTTCTTCAAAATTAAAATTAGTTTCGATTTCATTATAATTAAAATTTTTATAACTTTGATCTATAGAAAAATTATAATTTAAGTTAACTTTGTCATTAATATAATATTTGCTTTTACCAACTACATCAGAAAATTTTTGATCTAATGATGTACTAGATGGTATGTCCATATTTTCTTCTCCACTAATAACTTGTCCTAAAGAGAATGACATTACATCGGTATTTATATTATTATCTTTATCTAATTGATTTTTTTTATAGTCAAACCCAATTGATGCACTTAGGCCATTTTCAACAATATCTAATTCGTTAACTTTATTTATACTAAATAAATTGTTATAAGAAAGTCTTCCATTCTCTGCAGCACGCATATGTCCAGGGGCATATCTTAAAAGTAACCTAGGAGTTAATGTTTGTACGTTTTTATTAATTATATCATTTTTAGACAGACCTAATTTTGCAAAATATCCTAATACTGGGTTCAACTCTGAATTCGTTTTTTCATTTTTATATTTTATTGTTTTGTTTGCTTTATAATTAACTGCTTTCACTAGACCTTCAAAATGGTTTTCAATACCCAATTTACTTAACCATTTGTTGGATTTCCAATTAAAGTTATTTACTAGAATTTCAGTTTTCTTATTAGTTTCATAATTTCTAACTCTTAAATTACTTTCTATGTTCATAAAACCGTATTTTTTATGATTCATAATATTTTTTTCAATATTTAGTGGTAACAGGTATTCATTTCTCAAGTGACCACTTTTATCTATATCCTCAAATACACTTGGAGAAATATCAAAATAAAAATCTTTATTTTGATATGTAAAAGCAATGTTATTTTCTAAAACATTTTGTTCTTTTTTTACCAATAAGGTGTCGACATCATATATCTTAAAGTAAGTATCATTAGATGTTTTTTGTATATTTGCCTCTAAGCTACTACTCTTTTCTTCATTATCTATTAATGACATATTAAATTTGGAGAAAAAGTGAGCACGATTACCTTTAGTTTTAATTTTATTTGTTTTTTTATAGCCTTTTGTATATCCGGTATCAAAGACCAGAAATGAATTTTTAAAATCTTGTCTATATTCTGCTAACAAGAGTGGATTTTCGTTAAGATATAGTCTGGGTGTTATAGTTAAATCTCGATCATTTGATAAATTTAAAAAATACGGAACACTAAAGCCAGATCCCAAGGAAGTACTACTGGTAAGGGACGGAACTAAAAGACCCGATCTTCTTTTAACAGTAGGGTCGGGGTGTGAAAATCTAGGTGCAAAAAAAATCGGAAAGTCATAGATTTTTAAAACTACATTTTCATAGAAAATTGTTTTTTTTGCTAAATCATGTTTAATTTTTTTTGATTGCAGCACCCAAGGAGGACATTCTTCATCCTTTTTTTTTTTGCAGTAAGTAAGAATTCCTTTGTCCATAGTATTTATATTGTTAGACAAAGACATAGTATTTGCAAAAATTCTTGGCTCATTATTGATATTTGCTGAGACACTTTCTAGATTTAAAAAAGCTTTTACGTCTGAACCAATAATTTTTTTTTTTGTTTCGTCTATATATACTTCAGAAAAATTATATGTATTATTATTAATATCTAGTACTTTAATATTTCCTTTAGAAAAAAAAATACTATTTAAAGTAGAATAGCTGAACATATCGACCAGAATTTCATTTCCATCTTTATCTTTAATTTTTGCTTTATAATCAGAATATATTATTTTTTTTTTTTCATTTAAAAATATATTGGACCCATTTAATTCATAACCACCGGAGGTTAAAATTTTTGTTTTTCCTTTAGTCTCAAATAATTTTTCAACTTTATTATATTCAGCGTATTCAGAAAAAAGTTTGTTTCCCTTCTCGTCCACTGAATTCACAGAGCCTTCAAAAATTGTAATTTTATTTATGTCATCATATTTAATTATAGACGAATTAACTTCTAATTCTTGGGAAGCTAAATTTAAATTAAAAAAAATAAAAAAAACTAAAATATGTAAAAAAAAATTATTTTTCATTAATTTGAATAACTCCAATTGAACAAAATAATCCTAGTACTATTATTGGCATCCATACAGATAGAATTAAACCTATCTTTTCAGTTTGTCCAAGTGCAATAGACAAATCTTTAAAATAATAAATGATAACAGAAGCAAGTATTGACATGATAACGTAATAATAATTTTGTTTAGAGTTTACATTTCCAATAGTGAAAATTGCAGCCAAAACTACCATTAGAAACAAAAAGAAAGGAAGGGAAATAAATATGTGCATTTTTTTATCTAATAATTTTTTTGAATACCCAATGTCATTTAGTTGTGAGTAGTTTTTAATTAATTCAATAAACGATACTGTGTTTAAATTTTTATATAAAGAATTAATCTTATCTAGTATTTTTTCTGTTTTAAATTCATATTCTTTAAAAACCGTTTTTTCATCTTTGTTAACGAAATCGTAAACAAACCCATTATTTAACTTCCAGGGATTTGAGGAAATTTCTGCCGTTTCAGCCTCTATGCGTTTTAATACTCTACCATCATTATTAAACACATATATTGAAATTTTCTTTAAATAATTAGCTTCCAAGTTCTTAGCACTTATAATTACATAACCAGTTTGCCGATTTTCTTTGATCCAAACTCCATTTTTATTAACTGAAATTAAGTGGTCTACATCTCTTGCGTATTTTGCTTTTTCAGTTTCATAGTACTTAACTAGAGCAGAAGTAATAGGGTTTGCTGCCAACAAAACAGCACATCCAAATATAAAAGTAAAAAAAGCTATAATTATTAAAATTTTTAGATTTGAGTATCCAAAAACCTTTACAAAAAGTAAGTCTTTATTTGTTTTAATTTGTAAAAAATAGAACATTGAAGATAAAAAAATTATAAAAGGCAGAAGGTCAATAATTAATGTTGGAACGAAGGACAAAGACAGCACATAAGGGAGGGCAGGAGATGCATTTATACCTTTGAAAAATTCAATTTCTTCGAATAAGTTTAGTATAATTCCTAGAGCTAAAAAAATCAAAACTGCATTTGCAACTATTTTTAAGTAATTAACAATCAGGTATTGATTAATAATTTTATACATTAAATTTTACCTTCATAGCTTATATTTTTTATCAATAAAAAATAAAAAAACACAAATAGAAGTAATGGTGCGGTAAGGTATAAAAAAAAATTTATAAAAGCGAATCCTGTATATCTTAAAAAAATCTCAGCAAAAATTAAAAAAAGAAAAGCCAAAGAAAAAACAAAATATTTTTTAAGATAATTATATTTTTTTTCTTTTTTATAGATCAGTAAAAAAGAAGAAATAATTGAAATTAAAGGAATATACAATGGCATACCAATACGTCGTGACAGAGTTTCTATCACAATACTTTTATTTTCGATGTTACAATTTTGTATAATTCTATTCTTACTCGAACCAAATAAACATTGAAAAAGATCATAACTAGAGGTCTCCTGAATTTTAGGTTGTTTTATTGTTCTAGTTGAAAAATTATCTATACTTAACTCTGTTTTTTTAAAGTCAATATTGTCAATCTCATTTTTTTTACTCAGTGTTTGAATGGTGCCATTGAATAAAATTAGTTTGTTGTTGTCCACAAAACCTTTTTTTGCATATATTGTTGTGTTAGCTGCATTACCGGCTTCAGACACAATAGTTTTTAAGCTACCGTTGTTGTCTTGAATGAATATGTTGATAAGTTCATTTTGTAAATTCTTTTTGTCAATATAAAAAGTTATACCATCAAAAGAGTCACTGAAATCACCTGATTTTAGAATAGATCCCACTTGTTGAATTTCAGATTCCCTCAGAAGAGTCCTCGACTTATTCAGCGAAAATGGATTTATAATTAACCCTAATACGATTTGTATAAAAACAACTACAAAACTAATTAATAAAAAAAGGTTAGTGATATTAATTTTATTCAAACCAGCAGTCCATAAAATCATTAATTCTTGTTGTCTTTCAAATTTTGATATTGCTATAATCATAGATAACAAAAAAGATAAGGGGACAAAGCGCGTAATAATTGTAGAAATATTTAACAAGGTGTACTTAAAATAGATACTTGCAGAGTAGCCATCTATGATCATTAGGTCTAAAAAATTAACAGCTCTAACTGTCCAAGCAATAGCAGTAAAAGTTAATAGAATTGTAACAAAATTTGTGAAAATTTCCCTAGATAAATATTTATAAATTTTGTTTTTAAGCATTAAAATACGATGTCTATCTAAAGCAACTTTTAACAAAACTCAATCTGCGTTAACCTAAATGACTGATTTTTCCATTGAAATCTGATATTTTTGCACATATATAACATTCAACTCTTATAGAGAGTAATTAAAATATTTATGACTATTAAAATTAACTATTCAAATAAAGCAGTTAGCAAATCTTCTGCTAATCTTGTCTTATTTGCTGATGAAAAGTACAGTATTAACGGTCTAAAAAAACATCTTTCTATCTCAGATTTTTCTTACGTGAGCGATCTATTAAAAACTAGTGATCTAAAAAAAAATATGCTTGTTTTTGAGGTCAATTCAAAAAAAAAAATAGTATTAATTTCTATCAAAAAAGATCTGAAGAGCTTTGATATAGAAAATCTAGGTGCTGAATTTTATGGACGTGCAAACTACGGAAAAAATAGTGAATACTTTATAAATTCTGAAAGTGTAATTAGTAAATACGAAAACTTTATAGGTCTTTTTCTCCATGGATTTAAATTAAAATCTTATGAATTCAATAAATATAAAACCAAAAAAGAAACAAGACTTATTTCTATAAATTTATTAGGAAACAAAAATAAACCTTCAACTCAAAATCAATTAAAATTTAAGGCCTTAGAAGAAGGAATTTTTTATGCAAGAGATTTAGTTTCTGAGCCTGGGAATATTCTACATCCAGATGAATATGCTAAAAGATTAAATTCTCTTAGGAAAGATGGTTTAAAAGTAAATATATATGATGAAAAAAAATTAAAAAAATTAGGTATGAATGCTTTACTTGGTGTAGGGATGGGAAGTATCAGGGGATCCTATCTTGTAACTATGGAATGGAATGGAGCCAAAAATAATTCTAAACCTTTAGCATTTGTGGGAAAAGGTGTGACTTTCGACACTGGTGGTTATTCATTAAAACCAGCAAAATTTATGGAAGACATGACTTATGACATGGCAGGTTCTGCTGCTGTAGTTGGTTTAATGAAGAACTTAGCATTAAGAAAGGCAAAAATTAATGCCGTTGGTGTTGTAGGGCTTGTAGAAAACATGGTTAGTGGAGACGCACAAAGACCTGGAGATATTGTTAAGTCTTATAGCGGTAAAACTATAGAAGTACTTAATACGGACGCAGAAGGCCGATTAGTCTTAGCTGATGCTTTAACTTTTACTGAAAAAAAATTCAAACCAAAATTCATGGTAGATTTAGCAACCTTAACAGGTGCAATCATAGTCTCATTGGGATCAGAATATGCTGGACTTTTTTCAAACGATGATAAGTTATCTAAACAAATTTTAAACGCAGGTGAAAAGGTTGAGGAGAAACTATGGAGAATGCCTCTTCATAAAAATTATGATAAACTTATAAATTCTAAAAATGCTGATATGCAAAATATAAATTATGTAGGTGGAGCAGGATCAACTACAGCAGCTCAATTTTTACAAAGATTTATTTTAAATAAAACACCATGGGCTCATTTAGATATTGCTGGTATGGCCTTTTCAAAATATGGGGGCGCATTAAATTCAGGAGGTGCAACTGGATTTGGGGTAAGACTACTAAATAAGTTGATAGAAGAAAATTATGAGTAATATAGAGCAAACATTGTCAATTATTAAACCAGATGCTGTAGAACGGAATCTTACAGAAGATATAAAAAAAATTTTTGAAAAAAATAATTTAAAGATATTAAATAGTAAAAAAATACATATTTCCAAGGAAGAAGCCTCAGACTTTTATAAAGTACACCAATCAAAACCATTTTACAGTGATTTATGTGCCTACCTTGCATCAGGACCTATACTTGTGATGATTTTAGAGGGAGAAAATGCTGTATTATTAAATAGAAAATTAATGGGAGCAACAAACCCAAAAGATGCTGAACCTGACACGATAAGAAAATTATTTGGAATATCTATAGATAAAAATTCTGTACATGGTTCAGACTCAGTAGAAAATGCTAAAATAGAAATTAATTTTTTTTTTAAAGATTAATTTACTTAAACAATCTAATGATAGATTCGGAATAAGCTTTATACTCAGCTTGTTGAACTCTTTTTTTTAAAGACTCCACATTATCATTTAAATTAATAGAAACTTTTTTCTGTAATATTTTTTGTCCAGAATCTAATTCAATATTAACATGATGCACAGTACATCCTGTAATTTTATCTTTAGAATTTAAAACTCTTTTAAATGTATTTAAACCTTTATATTTAGGAAGTAGTGATGGATGGATATTAATAATTTTTCCATTAAATTTTTTTATAAAATTTTTTTTTAAAATTTTAAGGTAACCCGCTAGACATATTAGAGAGATATTATTTTTTTTTAATTTTAATAAGAGAGATTCTAAATTTAATTGATTGTCTAAACTTAAAATATAGTAGGGAATATTATATAGCTTTGCAAAATTTATACCTTCAGCAATCTTAGAATTAGTAACTACGCAACTAATATTTACTGGAAAATTATACTCCCTTGAGCTTTTTATTAATGCTTTTAAATTACTACCCTTACCAGAAATAAAAACACAGGCTTGCTTTTTTACCATTTAATTTTATTGTATACATTCATTTTTCTTCTATCTTTTGAAACAAAGCCAATTTCATAAGGCATATATTGTTTGGTAAAATATTTTTTAATTCTTTTTATATTTTGTTTTTTAACTATTAAGCAGAAACCCACACCACAATTAAAAGTTTTAAGCATTTCTTGATCACTTATATTATTTGATTTTATCCATTTAAAAATATTTTTAGTTTTAATCTTAGAGAGATCAATATTTAAGCAAAGCTCATCAGGTATAGATCTTTGAATATTACTAATCAAACCACCCCCTGTTATATGAGCAGCAGAATTAATTAAATTATTTTTTGTTAAGTTTAAAATTTCTCTTGTATAAATTTTAGTAGGGCTTAGTAAGTCCTTTTTTAAATTATTTGTAATTTTTTTATTTTTCAAAATAGATCTTACTAGGGAATAACCATTTGAATGAACTCCACTTGATGGAATGGCTAAAACAATATTGCCATTTACAACTTTTTTTTTATGTAATAATTTTTTTTTTGAAACTATTCCAACTGAAAAACCTGCTAGATCAAATTTATTTTTATCATATATGCCTGGCATTTCTGCAGTTTCACCTCCAATTAAACTACAAAGAGATATTTCACATCCTTTAACAATCCCACTTAAAATTTTTTTCATTTTTTTTAGTTCAAGTTTTCCTACAGCAATATAATCTAAAAAAAACAAAGGTCTTGCACCTTGAACAATTAGATCGTTTACGCACATCGCTACAAGGTCAATTCCTATAGTGTCAAATTTCTTAAATCTAATAGCTAAATCTAATTTTGTACCAACGCCATCAGTACTTGATACAATCAATGGGTCTTTAATTTTGATTTTACTGATATCAAAGGTAGAACCAAACGCACCAATGTTATCTTTGTTTATGTTTTTGTTCTTTTTTTTGACATCTTTATTTGAAATGTTCGCAATGTGTTTTACGAAACGATCCGCTAAATCTATGTTAACACCGCTTTTTTTATAAGTATTTTTTGTTTTTTGCATGAATAAAATGATAACTACGTAAAATGAATAAATTTTTTTGTATTATTTGTATATTACTATTTATCTCAAAAACTGAAAATGTTTTTTCAAATAATCTCGTCTACGATGTTAATAACGTAGAGGTAGATGGCAAAATAGACAGCAATTTAGATAATAAAAAATTAATTGAATCTGCATTTCGAAAAGCCTTTATTATTTTTATCAATAAAACCCTGCTAAAAGAAGATGCAGAAAATTTATACAAAACAAAACCTGAAGTCATAAACAACCTCGTACTAACCTATCAAATTACTAAAACTGAAATAAATAAAAATAAGCAATATGTTTTAACGACAAATATTAAGTTTGATAAAAAAAAAATAAATAATTTTTTAGCAAAAAAAAGGATCCCTTATGCAGATATCTCAAATATATCTTTAACTTTATTTCCAATATTAGTTAAGGATAAAGAAATTCTTTTATATAAAGAAAATTTTTTTTATAAAAATTGGGTTAAATTGAAGACATCAAAAAAAAAAATAAATGATAGTCTGATTAATTATAATTTAGCTTTAGAAAATATTGAGGATTTAGAATATATTAATAAAAATAAAGAAAATTTAGCTTCGCTAAATATTAAAAAAATAAATTCTTTCAATGGTAGTAAAAATTATGTTTTATTAATTATTTACTCAACAGAGGATAAATTTAAAACATATATAAAGACCTTTATTAAAAATAAAGCATTCGATAAAAATATAGATTTAAAAATTTACCTAGACGATGAAAACAAGACTTATAAAAATGCTATAATAACTTTAAAAGAAGAAATTAATCAAATTTGGAAAGAGCAAAATTTAATTGACATCAATACTCCTACTTTTTTAGATTTTTACCTAAAGATTAAGAAAAATAATGATTATTTAAAATTAAAATCAATTTTAGATTCAATAGATATTATTGAAAATCATTCTGTTTTAGAAATGACAAATAAATATTCAAAAATTAGGGTTAAATACAAAGGAAAGCTAAACAAGATAAAAGATAAACTCATAGAAATGCAAATAAGTATTAAGATTATTGACAATGTTTGGAAGTTAGAAATTATTTAAATGGATCAATTAACTTTTAAATTTCCTTTTAAAACAAATTATTTTGAAGAAGATTTTTATGTTTCTGTGAATAATTTTAACGCATATAAGTTAATCGAAAGTTGGCCAAAATGGCCTAGCAGATATGTGAATATTTTTGGACCATCTGGATGTGGAAAAACTCATCTAGCAAATATTTTCAAAAAAAAAATTAATTCGTTTTTTATCACAGCGTCAGAATTGGATAATAGCTCTTTACCCCTAATAAAACTAAAAGAATGTTTAATTATAGATGATTACAAAAACAATATAGAAGAAAAATTATTTTACTCTGTTCTAAATCAAAGTCATCAAATCAATCAATATGTAATTGTCAATTCTCTAAATCCTATTAAGACTTCTATGGTTAAACTAAATGATCTAATGTCAAGATATGATAATTTTATAGAGATAGGTATAGACCTACCTACTGATGAGTTAATAAGAGTAATTTTAAGTAAAAATTTTTCAGATAAACAAGTAAAAATAGAAGCAAAATTATTAGAGTACATTTTGAAAAATATTAATAGATCTTACGAAGATATATTTGATTTAATTGATAAACTAGACACTCTTTCTTTATCTACTGGAAAATCAATAAATATTAATCTAATAAAAAACGTATTAAACAAATAATGAATAAATATAGATCACATAATTGCTCTGAGCTGAAAGATACTGACTCTGGAAAAAAAGTCCTTCTCTCAGGTTGGCTTCATCGAAAGAGAGATCATGGAAACTTACTTTTTGTAGATTTAAGAGACAACTTTGGAATAACGCAATGTGTTATTGAGAATAATAATAAATATTTTAAATTGTTAGAAAACCTTAAATCTGAGTCTGTAATAAGTGTTTCTGGTAATGTAATAGACAGAGAAAAAGGAACTGAAAACAAAGATTTGAAAACAGGAAAGATCGAAGTAAGCATTGAAAGCATAAATGTTTTATCTGAAGCAAATGAACTTCCTATGCCTGTATTTGGCGAGCAGGATTATCCTGAAGACATTAGATTAAAATACAGATTTTTAGATCTTAGAAGAAATCAAATGCATGAAAATATTATTTTAAGATCTAAAATTATTTCATTCATAAGAAATGAAATGACAAAATTAGGTTTCTTAGAATTTCAAACACCAATTTTAACATCTTCAAGCCCAGAAGGCGCGAGAGATTTTCTAGTTCCAAGCAGACTGAACCCTGGAAGATTTTATGCCTTACCACAAGCACCTCAACAATTTAAGCAATTAATAATGGTATCTGGATTTGATAAGTACTTTCAAATTGCACCATGTTTCAGAGATGAAGATGCAAGAGCAGATCGCAGCCCAGGTGAGTTTTACCAACTTGATATAGAAATGTCTTTTGTTGAACAGGACAATATATTTGAAGTTGTTGAAAAACTAATAATTAATTTATTTAAAAATTTTTCAAAAAAAAAATTAACCTATGAAAAATTTCCAAGAATTCCCTATGAAGAAGCAATGCTTAAATATGGTACAGACAAACCAGATTTAAGAAACCCCTTATTAATACATGACTTAACAAAAATTTTTACCAGAGAAGATGTTTCTTTTGAAATTTTTAAAAAACTCGTTAAATCTGGGTCAAGAGTAAGATGCATTGTAACAAAGAAAACAAAAGATAAACCAAGAAGTTTTTTTGACAACATAGATAAGTGGGCAAAGGAACAGGGAGCCTCAGGTCTTGCTTACTTTACAATAGAAAAAGATAAAGAAATTTCGGCCAAAGGCCCTGTAGGTAAATTTTTTAAAGAAGATGCTTTAAAAGAAATAATGCTAATAACGTCAGCAGAAATAGGTGACAGTATTTTTTTTGCATGTGGTAAAATAAGTGATATCGAAAAAATCTCTGCTTTAGCAAGAGATAAAATTGCAAAAGATTTAAATTTAATTGATGAAAGTAAATTTGCATTTTGCTGGATAGTTGATTATCCAATGTTTGAAGTTGATGAACTAACAAAAAAAATCCAGTTTAGTCACAATCCTTTTTCAATGCCTCAAGGTGATATCAAAAATATTAACTTTGAAAAACCATTAGAAATAAAAGCTTATCAATATGATATTGTTTGCAATGGCATAGAGCTTTCATCTGGTGCAATAAGAAATCATACACCAGAACTGATGTATAAGTTATTTTCTATCGCTGGATATAATAAAAATGAAGTAGATGAAAAATTTAGTGGAATGATTAATGCACTCAGCTATGGAGCCCCTCCCCACGGAGGCATAGCACCAGGCATTGACCGGATTGTGATGCTACTTGCTAATGAAAAAAATATCAGAGAGGTGACACTTTTTCCACTAAATCAAAATGCACAGGATCTTTTAATGGGAGCACCTTCGGAAGTAGATGAAAAACAATTAAAGGAACTTGGTTTAAAAATAGATAAAAAAATTAATTCTTAGTTTTTAAGTTGATTCTAATATCGCTTAAATCTACTAGTTTCTCCTCATATTTGCTTCTTACAAAACCTTTAGAGGTAATATTTTTTACTATTTTAAGAAATTTATCATCAGCATCACCATCACTAATATCTGCTGTGCTGGCAATAGAAGGTGTGTGTGCCAATTCTTCTCTACCTAAATATGAAATAGCGAGTTCTCTAAAAACATAATCAAGTATAGATGTGGCGCTTAAAATTCTGTCATTACCATCTACATTTCCTGATGGCTCAAATTTGGTGTCAATAAAGGCATCAACATATTCATCTAGCGGTACGCCGTACTGTAAACCTAAAGATATTGCTATGGCAAAATTATTCATCATAGCTTTAACTAATTCACCTTCTTTGTTAGTATCAATAAAAATTTCTCCTATTTTTCCATCGTTATATTCACCTGTGTGCAAATAGACTTTATGATCACCAATCTGTGCTTTTTGAATGTAGCCTTTTCTTCTATCAGGCATCCTAAATCTTTTTTCTATTTGGCTTTTAGCCTTGTTATTTAATGCAGCATTATTAACAGGTACATTTTTTGAATTAACTATTTGATTAGAAGTAGCTTTTGAAACAGTATTTGATTCTTTAACGTCATTTTCATTGAGTTTGCCTTTATTACCATTTTTTTTTGTTTTTCTATTGTTAAGCTTAACTTCAATAACCTCAACTTCTCCATCTTTTCTAGCGTCAATTTTAGATAATTCAACATCATTAAGCTCATCAAGAGTATGAACAGTCTTAAATGTGCATGTGTAATATGTTTCAACTATAAATTTTTTCATTATAAAATATTTGGAATCAAAGTAATTTAAGATATATATCAAATATAGCATGTGTCTATAAATAAATATACACCTGTAAAGTGTGTAAATTTAAAATATGATAAATCCTAAGCAAATTTTTACCTGGTGGTACAGACAAACATTCGGAACATTTCTAAAAACTTTATTTTTTGGAAAGTTTGTTGGAAAAGATTTTTATGGAAATAGGTATTATAAAAGCAAAAAAAATGAAAGATGGGTAGTGTATCAAGATAACGTTGAAGCATCAAAAATAACATCAGAATGGTTTTTATGGATGCACCACACGATTAGTGAACCACCAAAAAATGAGAAAAAGAAATATCTCTGGCAAAAGAAACATCAAGAGAATCAAACAGGAACATCTAATTCTTATAAACCAAATTTTATATCAAAACTAAATAAAGAAAAAAAAAAATATGAAACTTGGAAGAATTAATTTTATAATTTTTTTATTTGTATTAAATTTTTTTAATATTTCATTTTCCGAAGACAAAATAATAACTGTCCCTTTAGTAGATCTTGAAAACCTGCAGCCTAGTTTTGAAAAAGAAGATACAGAAAATAGAAATATTTTAAAGAATGAAAAAATTATTTTAAAAAAAAAAAAAGTTACTTTAATTGAAACAAAAGAGATAAGAGTTAATATTGTAGCTTTAGATAAGATTACTGCGAAAACTTCTGATCTTCATCTTACAATAGGTAAAAAATTTTTTTTTGGTCTTCTCGAGATAACTGCCTTACAATGTGGAAATGTTGAATCTTTAACAGAGCCAGGACATGTAGCCTATATCCAAGTAAAAGATCTTTCAGAAAATAATAATGAGCAAGTGTTTGTTTTTAATGGATGGACATTTTCTTCCAGTACGACACTAAGACCATTGGATCACCCCGTATACGATTTTTGGCTTACCGGTTGTGACAATGTTTAAATAATCTTTTCTTTAGATAACCAATTTGTATCAAAATCTGAATTGATAAATTTTTTATGCTTCAAAATTTTCTTATGTAAATCTATCGTAGTAGTTATTCCCTCCAAAACAAACTCATCTAACGACCTTAACGTCCTTTGTATTGCTTCAGTTCTATTTCTACCTTTGCATATTACTTTAGCTATTAAACTGTCATAGTAAGGAGTAACTTTGCAACCTTGAAAAATTGAGCCATCAACTCTAGTTCTGAACCCTGAAGGTTGGTGACAAACACTTATTGTTCCTGGACTGGGCTGAAAGTCTAAAGCTGGATTTTCTGCATTTATCCTGCATTCAATAGAATGACCTCTGGGATTTATATCATTTTGTTTTAAAGCTGTTTCCCCTGAAAAGGCTATCCAAAGCTGTTCTTTGACTATATCTATCCCTGTTTGAACTTCAGTAACAGGGTGCTCAACCTGTATTCTTGTGTTCATTTCTAAAAAATAAAATTTTCCATCTTCGTAGATAAACTCGACAGTACCAGCACCTTCATATCCAATTTGCTCAACCATCTTTACTGTTTTATTAAGCAAATCTTTTCTTTGTTCCTCAGTTAAAACTGGGCTGGGAGTCTCTTCAATTAATTTTTGGTGTCTTCGTTGTACCGAACAATCTCTTTCACCTAAATGAATTGTTCTATTTTTACCAGACATAATTTGAACCTCTATATGTCTAGGATGTTTAAAATATTTTTCAATATACAGTTCATCATTTCCAAAATATTTTTTAGCTTCTGTTTTGGCAGTCAAAAAAAGATTTTCAAGTTTATCTTCCTCTTCAACTATCTTCATACCTTTTCCACCACCACCTGCAGCTGCTTTAATAAGCACTGGATATCCTATCTCTTTACAAAGAGACTTAGCTTGTTCAAAAGACTCTACTCCCCCTTCAGAACCTTCAATAATAGGTAGCCCATATTTTTTTGCTATTTTTTTTGCTTGAATCTTATCACCCATTTCACCAATAAGCTTAGAGCTTGGTCCAATGAATTTAATTCCATGTTTAGTTACGATTTCTGCAAATTTTGAATTTTCAGACAAGAAACCATAACCAGGATGAATTGCTTCAGCCCCAGTTATATCTACTGCAGACATTAAAGATGAAATATTTAAATAACTATTTTGTGGTTGGTGAGAACCTATGCAAACGCTCTCATCTGCAAGTCTAACATGCATTGATTCAGAATCAACGTCTGAGTGAACGGCTACTGTTTTTATTCCCCATTCTTTACATGCTCTTATTACTCTAACAGCAATCTCTCCTCTATTAGCAATTAAAACTTTTTTAAACATTAAATTTATTTTAAAAGAATTAAAGTCTGACCAAACTCAACAGGTTGGCCATCTTTTACCAATATACTTTTAACGGTGCCTTCACTTGTAGATGGAACATGATTCATAGTTTTCATTGCCTCGACTATCATTATAGTTTGACCTTTTTTTATCTTATCTCCAACTTGTATGAATTGTTTTGCTCCTGGTTCTGCGGCCATATAAGCTGTTCCAATAATTGGAGATTTAATTTTAATACCGTCTTCTTCGGTTGGTAAATCTTGATTAACAGATAGTGCAGTTTCAGATACATTACTTACATTAGCAACGTTCTTTCCCTTAGAAACTTTAATTTTAGTTTCTCCACTTTGATACTCTAATTCTGTTAATTTAAATTCATCTAAATTGTTTACGAGTTCTTTAATTAATTTTTTATCTATTTTCATTTTTGATTATTTCTTTTAGTCCTTCCAAAGCAAGAATATATCCTTTAGTTCCAAACCCACATATAACACTTCTTGCTGCTTTACTTAATAGAGATTTATGCCTGAATTTTTCTCTATTGTAAATATTTGTTATATGTAACTCAATAATTGGTATCTTTAATATCATTAATGCGTCTCTTATGGCTACTGATGTGTGGGTGTATCCTGCTGCATTAATAATTAGACCATCAAATTTTTTTCTTGATTCTTGTATGTAATCTATAATTTTACCTTCAATGTTTGATTGTTTAAATGCAATTTGAAGATTATTTTTTTTACCAAAATTTTTACATTCTTTTTCAACTTGATTAATAGTTACATTTCCATACTTTTCTTTCTCTCTTTCTCCTAAAAGATTAAGATTTGGACCATTAATAATAATAATTTTGTGCTTCATTTTTTAGAAAGTAGGTATATTAAATATCTTAATTATGGCAAAAATACAATTAAATGGGCGTAAACTAGAATTGAAGAATAAACATTCAATACTTACGCTTCTAAAAAAATATAAGATAAACAGCAAAAAAATTGCAGTTGAATTGAATGGAAAAATTGTAAATCAGAACAAGTATAAATCAGCTTATTTAAAAGATAAAGATACGATAGAAGTAGTTCATTTTATCGGAGGTGGTTAGCATTTATGAAAAAAGATATATTTAAAGTTGGAAATCAGATTTTAAAATCCCGGTTAATAGTTGGGACGGGCAAATATAAAAGTTTTAAAGAAACTGCTCAAGCTGTTAAATCTTCAGGAGCTGATATGGTAACAGTAGCAGTGAGGAGGATTAACATTTTAGATAAAAAAAAACCGTTACTCACAGATTTTCTTGATCCTAAAAAAATTAAATATTTACCTAATACAGCAGGATGCTTTAACTCAGAAGAAGCTTTGAGAACCTTACGACTCGCACGAGAGATGGGCGGATGGAAAATGGTTAAACTTGAAGTTTTAGGCGATAAAAAAACTTTGTATCCAGATATGATTGAGACTTTGAAAGCGACAAAAATTTTAGTCAAAGAGGGTTTTAAAGTTTTAGTTTACTGTTCAGATGACCCATTGTTAGCAAGAGAACTGGAACATCTAGGGGCGGCTGCAATAATGCCATTAGCTTCACCAATAGGTTCTGGACTTGGTATTCAGAATAAAATCAACCTATCTATAATAATCCAAAATTCAAAAGTACCAATAATAGTTGACGCTGGTATTGGAACTTCTTCAGACGCTACAATAGCAATGGAAATGGGTTGTGATGCAGTCCTTGTCAATAGTGCCATCGCGAATTCAAGCAATCCAATTCTTATGGCCGAAGCTTTTAAAAATTCTGTTACTGCAGGAAGGCAAAATTTTTTAGCAGGGAGAATGAAAAAACTATCTTATGCGGATCCTAGTAGTCCTTTTAAAGGTTTAATTTAAACTTTTTTTCTTCTCATCCACAATGTTCTTGGTGTTTTTTTTTTTACTTTTTTGACGTCTAATTTTTTTCTTTTTTCAGTAACAGTTTTAATACTCTTTTTATCTTCCGTTTTTTTCTTCTTTTTTATGTCAACACCAGCATCCTCATTAGTGTGAAATATATTTACATTTTCTATTTTGTTTAATATTTTTTTACTTTTGTCTAGTAAGCTTATACTGTATTCAGGAATTATAAATCGAGGATCAGCTATAAACTTAATATCTATTTTAAATTTGTCTTTAAAATATTTAATTTCTTTTTTTAAAACATCATCAATATAAATTTTAACTTTTTCTGGCACACGTGCATTGACGATTTTTACTTTATTAGTAAATGCGTGCATCTCTGATTTTTTTACTATTTTTAATGCAAAAGATTCTAACGATAAATTTGTTTCCCATTTAATCGAACCTTCCCTAAGTCTTTGCCTTGTCATCTCTAGCAGACCAAACATACTTATTTTACCAACTTGAATCCTCGCTCTATCTTTTCTAGTAGATTCTTTCATTTTCTTTTCTACCAATTTTCTATTAAAAAAATTCATCATATCAATAAAATCGATGACAATTAAACCTGACAAATCTCGAATTTTTAATTGTTTTGCTATTTCTTCTGCGGCTTCTAAATTTGTATTCAAAGCAGTTTTTTCTATATTAGATGCTTTAATAGATTGACCTGAATTTATATCTATAGCCACCAAAGCTTCAGTGGGATTTATCACCAAATAACCTCCTGACTTTAGTTTTACCACTGGATCAAAAATATCATTTAGTTCTTTTTCAATTCCAACCGAATGAAATAAAGGAATTTTTCCTCTATGTTTTTTTAAAAATTTAGTACTTTTAGGAATTAGTTCTTTTATAAAAGATTTAGCTTTTTGATATCCCTCATCTCCATCTATATAAATATTTGTAGTATCATTATCGTATATATCTCTTAAGGCTCTTTTTATGATATCTCCTTCTTCATAAACCAACGAAGGTGCGTTCGAATCTAAAGCTTTAGATTTAATTTGATTCCAAGTTTTTTCTATGTTCTGAAAATCTTTTTCTATTTCGTTTTTGGTTTTGTTTGCTCCTGCTGTTCTTACTATAGCTCCCATGCTTTTAGGAATTTCTATTTGATTCAAAATATTTCTAATTTTTACTCTATCAGAAGATAAAAAAATTTTCCTTGATATGCCTCCACCTTTAGCTGTATTAGGCATTAGGACCATATACTTTCCAGCTAGAGATATAAAAGTAGTGAGTGCGGCACCTTTATTGCCTCTCTCTTCTTTAATAACCTGAATTAAAATAACCTGTCCAGGTTTAATTACTTCTTGAATTTTATATCTTTTGACTGCATAAGAATTTTTTAACTTTTCTCTTACATTTATGTCTTGTTTATCGTTCTCGTTTTGTATTGTGTGATCATTTTTTTTTTTATTAACACTTTCTTGTTCGCTGTTCGTTGGTTCATTTCCATTGTTAAGCTCATCTAAGTTTGTATTTTTTAAATCTTCTCTAATTTTTTCTTCTGCCTCTTGTAGCTTTTCCTTATCTTCGGTTGGAATTTGGTAATAATCAGATTGAATATCGTTAAAAGCTAAAAAGCCATGTTTTACTCTGCCAAAATTAATAAACGCCGCTTGCAGTGAGGGCTCAACTCTACTTACTGTCCCAAGATAAATATTATTTTTAAAATTTAAATTATTTTTATCTTCGTACTCATATTCCTCGACTCCAGCCTCTGACTTAAGAACAATTCTAGTCTCGCCAGGATGCGATGCATCAATGTATAAATTTTTTTCCATTTTGAATGAATTCCTTTGGTGATTAAATTAAATGAATTTTGTTTAAAAGTTTTCATAAGATTATTATACAAAATTTTTAAACTATTTACATCTGTTATAAAAGGCATAACGTGCTATAAGATAGCCATAATTATAGTTTTAGTTAAATTTACCAATGTTTAATCCTTTTAATATTTTAATTAAAACAGTTATTCTTATTCTTTTAACTTTATTTTTTATAGTATTTTCAGCGTTATGGTATTTTTCGGCGGGCTTACCAGACTATAAAAAATTAGAAAGTTATGAGCCACCTGTTTCAAGTAGAGTGTACGCAAGCAATGGAACGCTTATCGCTGAGTACGCAGTCGAAAAGAGGCTATTCATACCCTACGATGCAATACCAAAGCCAATAATTAATGCTTTTTTATCAGCTGAAGACAAGAATTTTTTTAAACATCCAGGCATAGATCCTAAAGGAATTATTAGAGCAGTAGTAAATAACCTTAGGAATGTGGCTAATAACAGAAGATTAGAAGGTGCGTCTACAATTACACAGCAGGTTGCTAAAAATTTTTTATTAACAAATGAAATTTCTTTAAAAAGAAAAATAAAAGAAGCAATCTTAGCTTTTAGAATTGAAAAAGCCTATACAAAAGAAAAAATTTTAGAGCTTTATTTAAATCAGATTTACCTCGGGCAAGGCACATATGGTATAGCAGCAGCTAGCCTCGAATATTTTGACAAATCAGTTAAAGAACTTAACTACTCAGAAGCTGCTTTATTAGCCGCCTTGCCAAAAGCACCAAGCAAATACAATCCATTTAGATATTATTCTGAAGCAAAACTTAGAAGAAATTTAGTGTTAGAGAATTTAAATGAAAATAATTTTATCAATATAAAAGATTTAATAAAATATAAAAAAAGTGAGATTAATTTAAAAAAAAGAAAAATTAAACTTCTTGAAGAAGCTAATTACTATACCGAAGAAATCAGAAGAATAATTAAAGATAGTTATGGTTTTGATAAATTATACGCAGAAGGCCTGTCGATAAAATCAGCGTTAGATGTAGAATATCAGCTTCACGCTTTAAACGCACTAAGATCAGGAGTCGAATCTTACGATAAAAGACATGGTTGGAGAGGTCCAATTTTAAACACAAAAATAGTAAAAAACTGGCAAAAAAAATTAAAAGAAAAAAAAATAGATTCAAGTCTAGGATGGATACTTGTAGAGATAATTAATATAGAAAATTCAGAGATTATATTCAGGGCCATTAATAGTAACTTAAAAGGTAAAATTAAAAACATTAATTTAAAATGGGCTGTCAAAAAAAAATTTAATGACTCATTTAATGTTAATGATGTTATTTTTGCAAAAAAAAACACAGAAGGAGAATGGGAGTTAAAGCAATACCCAGAAGTTGATGGAGCTATCGTTGCAATTAATCCTTACAATGGAAAAGTAAAAGCTTTAGTTGGAGGTTTTAGTTTTAAGGCAAGTGAGTTTAATAGATCTACCCAAGCAAAAAGACAACCTGGGTCTGCGTTCAAACCATTTGTGTATGCTGCGGCATTGGAAAATAATTTTTTACCAAATTCTATAATCTTGGATGCTCCTTTTATTGCTGCACAAGGGGTTGGATTAAAGAATTGGAAACCAGAAAACTATGGAAAAGAATTTTATGGTCCCACAACTTTAAGAAAAGGTATTGAATATTCAAGAAATTTGATGACTGTTAGAATAGCTCAAGAGGTAGGGTTAAAAAAAATTTTAGACTTATCGCAGAAGCTAAATATCTATAAAGATATACCAGAATTGTTATCTGTTTCTTTAGGTTCAGCTGAAACAACATTATTACAGATCACAAATGCCTATGCAACTTTTGTTAATGGAGGAAAAAAAGTTAACCCTGTTTTAATAGAAAGAATTCAAGATAGAAGAGGTAAAACTATTTTTAATTCAGACAAAAGAGAGTGTTTTGGATGTGATAGATATTCAAAAGATAAAATTCAGATTCCATTCATTGAAGATAATTACCAGCAAGTTATAAGCAAAGGATCTGCATATCAAATTTTATCAATGTTAGAAGGATCTATTGAAAGAGGAACAGGAAAAAGACTTAAAGATTTAAAAGTTCCACTTGCAGGAAAAACAGGTACAACAAACGACAACCATGATGCTTGGTTTATAGGCTCAACTTCAAATCTCGTAATAGGAGTTTACATTGGATTTGACAATCCAAAAACCCTTGGCAAATACGAAACAGGTGCAAAAGCAGCATTACCTGTTTTTAAAAGCTTTATAAAACAAGCTTTATACAAAGATGATTTTAAGCCCTTCCATATACCAGAAGAGATATTTTTTGCTTCAATAAACTACAATTCAGGAAAAAAAGAAAATTTCGATAATCCCAAGTCTATAATAGAAGCTTTTAAATTAAGTGACATTAACAGAATTAAAAATAATAATTTAGACATAGATACTAACTATGATAGTTTAATAAAATTCAGACAATTTTACTAATGGAAATAATAAACACTAAAATAAATTTAGCTGAAAAAGCATTAGAAAATATCAGGGGGTATCTTTGAAGCTAATAACACCCAATCTAAGCTAGACAATTTAAAGCTTGTAATAGCAGGTGAAAATTTTTGGAAAGATAACAATAAAGTTAAAAAAATTGTTAAAGAAAAAAATCATTTAGACCTAGTAATTGAAATGTTTCAGACAATAAAGAAAGATTTAGTAAATCTTAAAGATATTTATAATTTAGCACTAGAAGAATCAAATGCTGAGATTATCTCAGAGTGCTCAAGTATGGTTGATGAAATAAATCTAAAAATAAAAAAAACTGAAATTAATTGTTTTTTATCAGGAGAAAACGACACATTAGATGTCTATCTAGAAATACACGCAGGTGCAGGGGGCACAGAAAGCCAAGATTGGGCTGAAATGTTAAGAAAGATGTATTTGAAATGGTTTGATAAAAAATCATTTAAATGTGAAATTATTAGTGAACACAAAGGAGATGAAGCAGGAATTAAATCATCAATTCTAAAAGTAACTGGTGAATATTTGTATGGATTAATGAAAAATGAATCTGGGGTACATAGGCTGGTTAGAATTTCTCCCTTTGATAGCGGTGCAAGAAGACACACTAGTTTTGCAAGTGTGTGGGTTTATCCATCAATAGATGAAGAAATTGACATAAAGATCGATGAAAAAGATTTAAGAATTGACACATACAGATCAAGTGGAGCAGGTGGGCAACATGTAAACGTTACAGATAGCGCTGTCAGAATTACACATCTTCCAACAAAAATTGTCGTACAATGTCAGAATCAAAGATCTCAGCACAAAAACAAAGAGACATGCTTCAAGATGTTAAAAGCAAGACTTTACGAAAATGAAATACAAAAAAGAGAAATACAAGAACAAAAAAGCGTCAGCTCCAAAACTGATATTGGATGGGGGCACCAAATACGCTCATATGTTCTACAACCGTACAGATTAGTAAAAGATTTAAGATCTAAAATTGAAAGCACAAATCCTGATGATGTGCTAAACGGGAACCTAGATCAGTTTATTGAAGGAAATTTATTTAAATCATAATGAAATATTTTTTTTATTCAGTTTTTTTTTCCCTTTTATTATTATTTGTTTTATCTATCACTTATTTATCAGTTTATGGTATTGAGACTACGAAATTTAATAATTTAATTATAAAAGAAATAGAGAAAAAAAATTCTAGTGTTGTTTTAAAATTAGAAAAAATTAAAATTAAATTAGACTTAAAAAAAATTCAGTTATTTTTATCAACTTATGATCCTAAAATTATATATCAGGATGTAAAAATTCCAATAAAAGAGATTAAAGTTTATTCTAAAATAAATAAAATTTTAAAATCAAAAATTGAATTAAGTAAAGCAATTTTCACAATAGAAAAATTTAAAATTAAAGATTTACAACAAGTTGCAATACGGATTAAACCCTCCAATTTTAAGAGTTATTTATTAAACAACTTAAAAGGAGGAGAGATAGAAAAAGCATCATTTGACTTAAATATAGACAAAGATTTTAAGATAGAAGATTACAAAATAAATGGCTCAATTAAGGGGATTAACATCAGCATAAAAAATATTTTTATCGTCAAAGATATAAGTTCGAACTTCATAGTAGACAACAACTTGGCATTAATTAATTCAATTAAAGCTAAATATGAAGGCATTGCAATATCTAGTGGTTCAATTGACATGAAAAGAAAAAAAAATATTGAAATTAAAGGTAAGTTTAATTCACAATTTAATTTTAAAAATGATCAACTAAAAAAACTTTTTCCAAAAGTAAAATTTTTAAAAGAAAATAAAGTTAAAGCACAAGGCTCATTGCTACACGAGTTTAATATACAAATTGATAATAGATTTAAAATTGTAGATTATGACTATAAAGCTAGTGGAAGTATTTTAAATTCCTCAGTAATTTTAAAAGAAGATTTGATAAATAGATTTATTGAGAGTCCAATTAAAAAAATTTTATTTAAAAAAACAAAATTAGAGATAATTTTTAATAAAAGTATTAATAATTTGTTATCCCTTAATGGATTGTATAGCACAGATAGTTTAAAATATAAAAAATTCAAAGTTAGCAATAATTTAAATAAAAAAAATCAAAATTATCTTATTGATCTAGATTTAAGTGAAAATTTTTTTTTTGATTTAATTAATTTCAAGACGAACTCAAAGAAAATAAGTAATATTAAAAGTAAATTTATCATAAAAAGTAATAAGCTTATTTTTGAATCAATTGACTTCACACAAGGTAAAAACTACATTTTTATTAAAGGGCTAATACTTAATCGTAAAAATGAGTTAGAGAAACTTACAAGTATTAATCTATTAACATTTGACAAGAATAAAGAAAATAATAATTTTAAGATAATTTTTGGGAAAAAAATATCTATTTTAGGTAAAAGATATGACTCTACACATTTATTAAAACTATTATCTTCAAAAAATAAAACAGATTTGTTTAAAAACTTTTCCAGTGAAATAGAAATAAAATTAAAAAACCTAATAACTAAATCTAAATTGCCTTTAAGTAATTTTAATTTAATAGGATCAATAACAAAAGGTAAATTTGATAAAATTTCAGCTAAAAGTGATTTTTCTGAAAGCAAACATTTAGATATTTCTTTAAAAAATGTAAATAATAAAAAAATTCTTGAGGTTTATTCTGATGTACCACAAGCGTTACTTACTAGTTATAAATTTTTTGAAGGAATTAAAGGTGGCAAATTATTATACACCACTGTAATTAAAGGGACTAGTTCCACCTCAAAGATTACAATTGAAAATTTTAAACTCACGAAAGCGCCTTTATTTGCTACTTTACTAACCCTAGCTGATCTAAGAGGTTTTGCCGATCTACTATATGGAGAAGGTATGCGATTTGATATTTTAGAAATTATTTTAAATGAAGATACAAATGTAATTAAAGTTGAAGAAATTTTAGCTCTTGGATCAAGTATTTCTTTACGTATGGATGGTTATATAGAAAAAAATACCGATTTGATAAGTTTAGGAGGTACACTAGTTCCAGCTAAAACTTTGAATAAGATCGTTTCAAAAATTCCTGTTGTGGGAAGTATACTAGTTGGAAATAAAACTGGAGAAGGGGTTTTTGGGGTTAGTTTTAAAATAAAAGGTTTACCTGGCGATGTTAAAACTACTGTAAACCCAATAAAAACCTTAACACCTAGATTTATCACAAGGGCTTTAAAAAAAAGGAAAAAAAACTAAAATTTCCGAATTTTAATTATAAAGTGTTTTTTCTTACCATGTGAAACTTTAATACAATTATTTTTTTCAAAATCTCTAAGTTCAATTAATTTTTTTGTATCTATAATTAGTACATCATTAATTTTTACACTTTTTTCATTAATTGCTCTTCTGATTTCACTTTTTGAAATCATAATTTTATTAGAATGTATTAATTCGATTATATTTATTCCATTTTTTAATTGAGATTTTTCAATTAGAGTTTCTGGTAAATTTTCTCCCATGCCATTACCATCAAAAGTATCTTTTGCAGTTTTTTCCGATTCTTTGGCATTTTTTTCACCATGTAGAATTTTCGTTGCTTCATTGGCTAGTAAAATTTTTAAATTATTAATATTTCTTTCTTCATTTATTATCTTCTTCAAGTTTACAGTATCAATTTCAGTAAAATATTTTAAGAATCTTTCAACATCATTATCATTTGTGTTTCTCCAAAACTGCCAGTAGTTATATGGAGATAAGAGTTCTTCATCCAACCATATAGCGCCATTCTCAGTTTTTCCCATTTTAGCACCAGATGACATTGTTATCAAAGGAGTTGTAAGCCCATATGACTCTTTTCGATTTATCTTTCTAATTAATTCAACCCCGTTAACAATATTACCCCATTGATCCGAGCCGCCTATTTGTAGATCACAATTATATTTTTCATTCAATTTATAAAAATCATAAGCTTGTAGAATCATATAATTAAATTCCATATAACTGAGAGACTGCTCTCTTTCTAAACGCAACTTAACACTATCAAAGCTTAACATCTTATTAATAGTAAAATGCTTCCCAACTGTTCTTAAAAACTCTATATAATGCAATTTATTTAACCATTCAGCATTGTTTACAAATACTGGCTTAGTTTTCTCATCTTTAAAATCAAGCAACTTTTCAAATATTTTTTTTATTTTTTCAATATTTTCATTTATTATTTTTTCATCTAGTATTTTTCTAGTCGAATCTTTACCAGAGGGATCTCCAATAAGAGTTGTGCCTCCTCCCAGTAAAACTATTGGCTTGTGACCATAATTTTGAAGCATTCTC
>Ga0307986_10000191_pt1 | contig 46044 bp, 47 predicted proteins | sample EllFjometageno82_FD_203170 | JGI IMG/M metagenome (GOLD analysis project Ga0307986, IMG submission 203170) | Marine microbial communities from Ellis Fjord, Antarctic Ocean - #82 | ecosystem: Environmental > Aquatic > Marine > Unclassified | place: Southern Ocean | collected 2014-10-09 | reverse complement strand
GTTCCACAAACTATCGTACTAACCGTTATACTACGCAGGCATTCCTTGTTTTTATATTATTTTTGTGTGGATTAAAATTATATTATAAATAAATAGCCTACAGGCTATGTAAACAAACTCTGTGAGTGTTTCTTGAAGTCTCTCTGTATGTTATATTCATAATCATTGACAGTCTTTTAGACAATTCTAAATAATATTCAATAATAATTTAAAAAATTTTTAGGGTGATGGTGGTGGCCCCAACTGGACTCGAACCAGTGACACACGGATTTTCAATCCGATGCTCTACCAACTGAGCTACAGGGCCCTATGTTAACCTCTAAAAGTGATACGACCTTTGGTCAAATCGTAAGGAGTCATTTCTACTTGAACCTTATCACCTTGGAGTACTCTAATTCTGTTCTTACGTAATTTGCCTGCTGCATGCGCTGTAACAATATGACCGTTTTCTAATTTAACTCTGAACATTGCATTCGGTAATAAATCCTCAACAATTCCTGAGAATGACAGCATTTCTTGTTTTGACAAATTTATTTTCTCCTAATTCTTTTTTCTACTGATCTAGCGTGTCCCACTAAAGCTTCGTAGTTTGCAAGTGTTATAACGGATGGACCAAGGGTTTCAATCCCTTTTTTTGATAGGTTTATGTATGAAATTCTTTTGTAAAATTCATTAACACTAACACCACTTGAATATCTTGCTGAAGAATTAGTTGGTAATACGTGATTAGAACCAACATTATAATCTGTCATAGCCATAACAGCATATTTGCCCAAACAAATAGACCCTGAGTTTTTAATTTTTCCGACTATATTTTTATAATTCTTAATATTAAGTTCCAAATGTTCTGGTGCAATTTTATTTACAGTATCAATAATTTTTTGATCAGATAACATATGAATTAAGATACCGTTATTCATCAAACTATTTTTTGCAACCTTTCTTCTTGGTAAATCTTTCAATTGTTTATTAACTTCTTCATTAACTTTAGTAATAATTAATTTATTTCTTGAAATTAAAATACATTGAGCAAGATTGTCGTGTTCTGCTTGAGCTATAAGATCACTTGCAATCCATTTAGGATTTGAAAACTTATCACATACAATTGTGACCTCTGAAGGGCCTGCAATCATTCCTTCAATTCCAACATCCCCAAAGACTTCTTTTTTGGCTGCTGCCACATAAGAATTTCCAGGACCAACAATTTTATCAACTTTTTTAATTTTTTTAGTACCATACGCGACTGCTGCAATCGCTGCTGGTCCACCTATTGAATAAATCTCTTTAATTTTACATTTTCTTGCAGCGTATAATACTGCTGGATTTTGTTTACCTTTTTGACTTGGGTTAATCATCACCAATCTTTTAACACCTGCAACAAGAGCTGGAATTGCATTCATCAAAACACTTGATGGATATGATGCCGTTGATCCAGGAACATAAATTGCAACCGATTCAATTGGAATATACTTATATTCTAATTTATTTTTAAGTTTATCGGTGTAAGAGATATTTTTAAATCTTTGTAAAGAGTGAAACTTATAAATTCGATTATAAGCAAGATCAATTGCTTTTTTTACTTTTATGTCTAAGGATTTTACAGATCTAGTTATTTGTTTGGAGTTTGGGCTGATAGTATTATTTTTATTAAATTTTTTTTCATACTTTAGAACAGCTTTATCACCATTTTTTTTAACATCTTTAATAATCTTAGTAACAGAAACTGAGTTGAGTTGAATTTTATTTTTTCTTTTAGTCAACAACTTTTCTAAAGCTGAATCAAAGTTTTTAGTTTTACCGTATAATATCTTAATCATTAAGTAATTTTATTTAGATCATCCAGAGTTACTTCGATTATCTCAGTTGATAAAGTTATATATGCGTTATTAGTAAAAATTAAGGTTAATTCAAAATTTTCATTATTCTTTAAATAATCCATCGTTATCAATTCAAGTTTTTGTCCTGGGTCATCCTGTTTTATGTTTTTAGATTTAACATTATCTACAAATTCGAATTTGCAAATGCTATTTACTTTTTTATCTTCATTTTCTGTTTCAACTTTAGATCTATTTAAAGATAATAAAAATACTTTATTTTTTTGAAGATACTTAATTTCGGAAACCCTTACTTCTGCTCCTGCGCAGCATGCTGAAATCATTTGCAAACCCTCCATATCGTTTGCAATAATTTTTGATAAATATTTTTTTTTCATTAATTAATTCTTCTGATTTTAGCACCTACTTTTTTCAATTTCTTTTCTATATCTTCATACCCTCTATCAAGGTGGTAAATTCTATTAATTACCGACTTTCCTTTGGAGGCTAGCGCTGCAATAATTAAAGAAACCGATGCTCTTAAATCTGTTGCCATTAATTCTGCAGATTCAAATTTGATATTTCCCTCTATTGCTGCTTTATTTCCATGTATTGATATTTTTGCGCCCATTCGATTTAGTTCCGCAACATGCATAAATCTATTTTCAAATATTTCTTCTCTAATATAAGATTTTTTATTAGCCTTACATAACAATACCATCATTTGAGCCTGTAAATCTGTTGGAAACCCCGGGTAAGGAGAGGTTTTAATATTTATACTTTTAATTCTTTTACTTCCTTGAATAAGGATTTCATTTTTCTTTTGAATGATTTTTGCTCCAACTCTTTTTAAAATATTAATTTCAGTACTAATAATTTTTGGATTTATTCCTACAATCTTTAAATTTCCCTCTGTTAAAGCAGCGGCTATTAAATAAGTGCCCGCTTCTATTCTATCAGACATTACTTCATAATTTAATTCACTAAGACTATCTACACCTTTAATTCTAATAGTTCTTTTTGCAGTCCATTTAATATTACAGCCCATCTTAATCAAAAAATTTACTAAATCTTTAATCTCAGGCTCTATTGCACAATTTGATAATGTGGTTTTTCCTTTAGCTAAACAAGATGCAATAATCAAATTTTCTGTAGCACCAACTGATATTTTGGGAAATTTAATATTTGCACCAATTAAGCCTTTGGGTGCATTTGCATGAACATATCCTTGAATGATTTTATATTTTACCCCAAGCTTTGATAGCGCTTTTAAGTGAATATCTACAGGTCTAGTTCCAATTGCACAGCCACCTGGCAAAGATACTTTTGCTTTGCCAAATTTTGCAAGTAAAGGTCCTAAAACTAGTATCCCCGCCCTCATAGTTTTAACTAGACCATACGATGCAAAAGTTTTGTTTTGTTTGTTATTTTGAATTATTGTTATCTTTTTATTATCTTCAACAATTGAACCTAAGGCTTTTAATAATGATATCATTGTTTCAATATCTTTTACTTTGGGTAAATTGGTTAATACTATTCTTTTATTAGATAGTAAAGTTGCGGCTAGAATTGGTAAAGATGCATTCTTAGATCCAGAAATTTTAATTTGTCCTTTGAGCTTTGCCCCTCCAAACACTTCCAATTTTTGCATGATTATACTTTTGGTAAAGTTACTCCCGTTTGACCCATATATTTCCCTTTACGGTCTGCATAAGAAGTTTCTGGAGCTTGATCTCCTTTTAGAAATAAAAATTGTGCCACTCCCTCATTTGCATATATCTTTGCTGGAAGAGGAGTGGTGTTTGAAAATTCTAGGGTCACTGTTCCATAAAATTCTGATTCTATCGGTGTTACGTTAACTATAATTCCAGTTCTCGCGTAAGTGCTTTTACCAACAACAATACACATAATATTTCTTGGAATTTTAAAAGTTTCAATTGTAGTACCTAATGCAAAAGAGTTTGGAGGGATAATGATATATTCGGAACTTTTCTTTGTAACAAAGTTATCTGAAGTAAATTTTTTTGGATCAACAACAGAAGAGTTTACATTGTGAAATATTTTAAATTCATCCGCTACTCTTGCATCGTAACCAAATGAACTTAAGCCATAGGAAATTTTACCGTCTCTTACCTGTTTGTCTACGAATGGAGATATCATGGCCTCTTCAAGCGCAAGTTTTCTTATAGACTTATCAGAAAGTACTGACATTATTTATTTTTCTTCTTATTCTTTTTTTGAAAAATTTTTCTTTTTTTAAGATTTTTTTTTAGAGCCAAGCTTAATCTTTCATTTTTTTCTTTATCACTCATTGTTTGTCTGGATTAGTTAAAAAATCTAAAGTGATAGGTTTTGATGCATCTAAAACTTTTTCTGGTTCTTCCTGTATTTTTGGACCTTCTTTAGCCTCACGTTTTGCTCTTTTTTCTGCAAGCTTCTTTTCTCTCTTAGCCTGTTTTTCCATCAGCTTGTTACCTTTAGTAGATTTATAATCGTAATGAATTCCCATAAAGTTTTCCTATACTAAATATAAATCATTATATGAAAAAAATTAAGGCAATATTTTGAAAAAAATGATTTATTCTAGAAATACTTCAATAAATACCAAAATAGCCCCTTTAGTTAAATGGTATAACGTATCCATGGTAAGGATAAATTTCAAGTTCGATTCTTGATGGGGGCACACCTACTATTGTTTATAAAATATTTTTCTAGCTACAATTGTGATTATTATTAAAACAGCAAAAGCCATCATTGGAATGTATATGTCTGGCGAATATATTAGATCTATAATTCTTGGAGCTTCTAAATTTTCCTTAATAACTTTTTCAAGTCCACTTCCAATTGAAACAATTAAAAATAATTGAGGTATAATTCCTATTAAAGTTGCCCAAAAAAAATTTCTAGCTCTAACGTTAAAGATACAGGGTAGTACATTCGAAAGTGCAAAAGGAATTCCTCCTATAAATCTATAGATCAAAAGATAAATAAATTCTGATTTTTTAAATTTTATTTCTAAATTTTTATATTTACTTAAAAACTTTTTTTTAATAATTTCTTTAAAAAAATAATTACCAATAATATATAGAATTGTTGCTCCAATTGACATACCAATAACTAAAAGAAAAACTCCAAGCCACTTACCAAAAATAAACCCTGCTAGGAGCGCTACTGGCAAACCAAATCCAGCCATAACAACCCATACAATTGTGGTTATCAAAAATATTAAAGAAATTAAATATAAATTTGTTTTTTTTAACTCAAAGAAATACTCTCTATTATTTTTGATGAATTCATAACTGGTTAATTCTTCAAGCGTGAATTTTGATAAAAAAAAGTATAAAAATGAAGAAACAACTAGTAGATAAAATAAACCTAAAATTATCTTAACTTTTTTTGATTTTTCCATAATTAATTGAGGGTATTATAAAATCTTCTATTTGCTATTTATACATATAATTACTATAAAGAGCGAAATTTATAAAAACTTAAATATATCCTATGAAAAGAACATATCAACCCAAAGTTGGAAAGCGTCTTAAAAAGCATGGTTTCAGATCGAAGATGGCAACTAAAGGTGGAAAAAAACTTCTTAAAAGAAGACGTGATAAGGGACGTAAGGATCTTACTGTTTCATCTACCCAAAAAAAGCCAAAAGGTAAATAAGCTTGACTAAATGAAAAGCAAAATTGTTGCTCTTTCTAAAAACGAAGATTTTAAAAGTTTACTTAAAAATAAAAAAATCTCAAATAAGTACATCACTCTTTTTTTTGGTCATCTTGAAGATAAAAATAGTAAAAAACTAAATATCAGTTTTGTAGCTAAAAAAAAACTGATCCGTGGTGCTGTAAAAAGAAATAAAATTAAAAGAAGGTTAAGAAATATTATGAACGAAGCTGCAAAAAAAATATCAATAAACCTAAACTATTCTTACCTTGTGATTGCGAAAATAACTATGCTTAACAATGAATATACGATAATAAAAGATACTGTATTTCAAGATATTAAAAAGATTAAGTAATGAAAATTATATCAAACATTTTAATTGCCCTGATCAAATTTTATAAAATGGTTATTAGCCCTTACTTGACTCCATCATGCAGATATCTTCCAACTTGTTCTGAATATACAATAGAATGTTTAGGAACATATGGACTTATTAAGGGAATCACAAAAAGTACAAAAAGAATATTTTCATGTCATCCTATTAAGATATTAGGTGGTGGTGAAGGATTTGATCCAGTAAATAAAGAATTAAGGGCTAAGAAATAATGGACACTAGAAACGTAATAGCAGCAATATCACTGTCAGCAGCTGTGATTATTTTGTACTCTCTTTTTTTCCAGCCTGACCCTGCGGTTATTAAACAAAATTTAGCTGGGGAAAAAAAAATCGAAAGCAATACGGATACTCCTAGCCTAGACAAAAATGAAAATTTCACAAAACTTTCAAGAGCAGACTCTCTAAAAGAAAGTGACAGAATTCAATTTGAAAATGAAAGTGTAGTTGGATCTATCTCTTTAAAAGGTGCGGCTATAGATGATTTAACTTTCAAAGAGTATAATGTCGAACTTAATAGTAGTGATCAAATAATTCTATTAAGTCCAAGAAATGTTGAAGATGGCTACTTAATCGAAAGTGGTTTTGTAAGTACTAATAAAAACATAGATATACCTGATGCTTCTACTGTCTGGAAAGTTTCTGGAAATAAAAAATTAACTAGTAACAATCCTGTAAAACTAACATGGAGCAACTCTCAAGGAATTACATTTGAAAAATATATAAGTTTAGATAATCAATTTTTATTTACTGTAAAAGAAAAGATAATTAATGCATCAGATAAATCTTATAATTTTTATTCCTATGGGCAAATAATTAGAAATAAATTGCCAGAAATATCTGGTTTTTATATTTTGCATGAGGGCTTTCTATCCGTACTTGATGATCAATTAATTGAAGAAGATTACGATGATATTCAGGAAAATAAATTTTCTCAAACTGCGCAAGAAGGATTTGTTGCCATTTCAGATAAGTTTTGGGTTACATCGGTCATACCCCCCAAAGGTAAGGAGTTTAAAACTACTTTTGATTATAAAAATAAATTCAGAGCTAATTACATATCCACAAAAGGTATTGAGGTTAAAGCAAACAGCTCCATAGAAGAAAAGATTCAAATTATAGTTGCCGCTAAAAGAGTCAATGTCATTGATGGTTATGCTAAAAACCTAGGTATCAATAAATTTGATCTAGCAATTGATTGGGGTTTTATGTACTTTATAACTAAGCCCTTATTTTTTGTTTTGGACTACTTCTTTAAATTACTTGGTAATTATGGTTTGGCAATTATCGCAGTTACTGTTTGTATTAGATTAGCTTTCTTTCCTCTTGCTAACTTTAGCTTTAAGAGTATGGGAAAAATGAAGCTCTTAGCACCTGAAATGGCTAGGTTAAAAGAGATTCATAAAGATGACAAAATGAAATTACAGCAAGCAATGATGGCTCTTTATAAAAAAGAAAAAGTAAACCCTATGAGTGGTTGTCTGCCTATATTAGTTCAAATTCCAGTTTTCTTTGCTTTGTATAAAGTTTTATTTGTAACTATTGAAATGAGACACATGCCATTTTACGGATGGATACGAGACTTAAGTGATAGAGATCCAACCTCTCTATTTAACGTCTTTGGTTTACTTCCTTGGGATCCTCCTTCTTTTTTATTAATAGGTGCGTGGCCTATCATTATGGGTATCACTATGTTCATACAACAAAAGCTGAACCCAACTCCACCAGATCCAATACAAGCTAAAATTTTTATGTTCTTTCCAATATTTCTAACAGTTATCCTTGCACCATTTCCTGCGGGTCTTGTTATCTACTGGAGTTTTAATAATATTTTTACAATGATTCAGCAATACATTGTCCAAAGAAAAATGACTATTAAAACAATTTAAATGTCATTGTTAAATGAAGATGAATTAATAAACATTTTACCTAAAGATGGCCCAACAGTTGATGAAGTAAAAAAATATTTAAAAAAGTATAACGATGAATTTATTATTATTAAATGTGGTGGTAGCGTTTTAGTTGATCCAAAATTATTTAAAATTTTTATCAAAGATGTTGTTGTTTTAAACAAGCTTGGCTTTAACCCTATAATTGTTCATGGTGGTGGAAAAAGAATAAATAACAAGTTAGGTGAACTTAATATTAAAAGTGATTTTATTAATGGACTAAGGGTTACAGATAAAAATACTATTGATATAGTTGAAGAAGTACTAATTGAATTTAATAAAGAAATTGTTAATGCTTTAAAAGATCAATCTTGTGAAACAAGAAGAATTACTTCAAATGAATATAATATAATAACTGTAAAACCTGAAAGTGATAAATTAGGTTTTGTAGGTACCCCCACTCATATAAAAACTAGCATTTTAAAAGAAATTATTAAAGTTAATGAAGTGCCTGTTGTTGCTCCACTAGGATTAGATGAAAACAATCAAACTTTTAATATTAATGCAGATACAGTTGCTGGCGCAATAGCTAAGGAGTTAAAGGCAAGAAGACTAATGATTATTAGCGATGTAGAGGGTGTGTTGGATAGTGAAAAAAAACTAATACCTGAAATTAATTCTCAAAAAGCCAAAGAATTAATCAGTCAAAATGTTATCTCTGGCGGAATGATACCTAAAATTAATAATTGCCTAGACGTTGCAAGCAATGGGGTTAAAGGAGTGGTAATTATTGATGGGAGAAAAAATCACTCACTTCTTTTTGAGTTATTATCTGATAAGGGTTCGGGGACTTTAATTAGAGAATGAAAAATTTAATAGATATAAAATATTGGTTATTTGATCTTGATAATACTCTCTATAGTGGTCAGACAAAAGTTTTCTCAGAGGTTGATAAAAAGATGTCCTCTTTCATTTCAAAAAAATTTGATGTGGATTTAGTTAAGGCAAGAGAAATTCAAAAAAAATATTTCTATGAGTATGGAACAACATTATCAGGATTAATGAATCATGATAAAATTGATCCACATGAGTTTCTTGAATTTGTTCATGATATAGATATTAGCTGGCTTCCAAAAGATAAGGTGTTGAGGGAAGAGCTAATTAAGATTAAAGAAAAGAAATATATTTTTACAAATGGTTCTCATGCTCACGTTGAAAATGTAACTAAACAACTTGGTATAGACGATTTGTTTGATGGAGCATTTGATATTGTTGATGCCAATTTTATCCCAAAACCAAAAATTGAACCTTACAAAAAAATAGTAGAAAAATTTGATTTAGATCCGATAAAATCAATATTGATTGAAGATATTGCTCACAATTTGGAACAAGCTAAAAATCTAGGTATGAAAACTTGTTGGCTTGAGAATGATGAGATTTTTGCAAAAAAAGATGCTGATAAACCTTATATTGATTATAAGATTAAGAGCTTGCCTTCTTTTCTTCAAGAAATTAATATATTAAAAGCATAATAAAACTAACCTACAAACAATAAACAAAACTATGAAAGAATTTGAAAAAATTATCAATACAGCTTGGGACAATAAAGATTTAATTAATGGTCAATCTGACCAATCAATACTAGATGCAATTAAAGATACGATTGAATTTGTTGATAAAGGTATTCTAAGAGTTGCTGAAAAAAATAACAATGAGTGGGTAGTTCATCAGTGGATAAAAAAAGCAATACTTTTAAGTTTTAAAACTAACGAAATGCAAACTCTTGCAGGTCCCTACGCTACATGGTGGGATAAAGTTAGAGGAAAAACTGCAGGCTGGGGGAGAGAAGAGCATAAAAAAGCCGGTTTTAGAATGGTACCTAATGGAGTAGTTAGACACGGATCTTTCATCGGGAAAAATGTTGTCTTGATGCCTTCATTTGTAAATATTGGAGCTTATGTCGATGAAGGAACTATGGTCGATACTTGGGCCTCTGTTGGGTCTTGCGCTCAAATAGGAAAGAACTGTCACATATCTGGTGGCGCAGGAATTGGTGGCGTATTAGAACCAATGCAAGCTAATCCAACGATTGTTGAGGATAACTGTTTTGTTGGAGCTCGTTCTGAAATAGTTGAAGGAGTAATCGTAGGTGAAGGATCGGTTTTATCTATGGGAGTATTTATTGGTCAATCTACAAAAATTGTTTACAGGGAAACTGGAGAAGTAATCTATGGAAAAATTCCGCCCTACTCGGTAATAGTACCGGGTAGCTTACCAAGTAAAGATGGTAAGGGCCCTGCTTTATATTGTGCAGTGATAATTAAACAAGTAGATGAAAAAACTAGATCTAAAACTTCTATTAACGATCTACTGAGAGACTAAATGCCAACTTATAATGAAATTACATTAGCAAAAGAGCTAATAAGGTTTCCAAGTATTACACCTGTTGATGCGGGTGTAATGAAATTCTTATCAAATAAACTAATGGCTATTGGCTTTAAATGTAAAATTTTAGAGTTTAAAGATAAAAAATCTAAACCTGTTAAAAATCTATATGCACGGCTGGGTAGTTCACAACCCAACTTTATGTTTGCAGGCCACTTGGATGTTGTGCCTCCAGGAAATTTAAAAGATTGGACTGTAAAACCATTTAGTCCTTCTATTAAAAAAAACCACTTAATTGGAAGAGGTGCAAATGATATGAAAGGTGCAATAGCAAGTTGGGTTGTCGCTGTAAATAACTTTATATCAAGTAATAAAAAATTTAAAGGTTCTATTAGTTTGTTGATTACAGGTGATGAAGAGGGTGTTGCAATTAATGGTACTAAAAGAGTAGTTGATTACTTAAGAAAGAAAAAAGAAAAAATAGATTTTTGTTTAGTTGGAGAACCTACTAATCCTAATAAGCTTGGTGAAATGATCAAGATTGGTAGAAGAGGAAGTATTAATGCAGAGTTAACCATAATTGGTACTCAAGGACACGTTGCATACCCCCATCGTGCAAACAATCCTTCAACTACGATGATTGAAATACTAAATAAAATAAAAGAAATAAAATTTGATAAAGGAACAAAAAATTTTCAACCAACAAATTTAGAAGTAACTAAAATTAATATCAATAATACTGCTGACAATGTTATCCCAGGTATTGCAAGTGCTACATTTAATATAAGATTTAATAATAAACATTCATCTTCTGGTTTGAAAAATAGATTAAATAAAATTTTCAAAGATATTACTAAAAAAAATAAATCTAATTTTAAGATAGAGTATCGTGTATCAGGTGAAGCTTTTTTAACTAAACCTAATAAAACTACTTATATGATTCAAGATGTTGTAAAAAAAATTACAAAAATTAAACCTCAGTTATCCACAACGGGTGGTACTTCAGATGCGAGATTTATTAAAAAAATTACCCCATGTCTAGAGTTTGGTTTAGTGGGTAAAACAATGCACAAAGTAGATGAGGCAGTATCCATTTCAGATTTAAAAAAGTTAACAAAAATATATTATAGTATTTTAGAAAATTATTTTGAATGAAAACTGGTTTAATAACCTCTGATACTTACCAAAATCACAATACAGGTGATGGACATCCGGAGAAAATTGATAGGGTTACAGTAGTTATAGATAACTTTAAAAAATTAGATAATAAGAATTTGGTTTGGAAAAAACCTTCAAAATTTGACAGATCACTTTTAGAAATAACTCACAACGCTGATTATATAAATTTTGTAGAAAAATCATTCCCAGAGAAAGGATTATCATTTTTAGATGGTGATACAATTGTTTCCCCAGGCAGTAAGGAAGCCACTTCAGATGCTGTAGGATCAATCATTACAGCTATTGATGGTGTTCAAAACAATGAATTTAAAAATGCTTTTTGTGCTGTTAGACCTCCCGGTCATCATGCAGAAAAAAATAAAGCTATGGGTTTTTGCATTTATAATAATGTAGCAGTTGGAGCTAATTACCTAATAAATAAATATAAACTTAATAAAGTTGCAATCATTGATTTCGATGTTCATCATGGAAACGGCACACAAGACATTTTCTATGATAATGAGAAAGTTTTATATATTTCAACCCATCAATACCCTTTTTACCCAGGGTCTGGCACAGAACAAGAAAAAGGGGTATATAAAAATATATTCAACATCCCACTACCAGCTGGCACCACTTCAGAAGAATATTTAAGCGCTTATGAATATGTTCTTAAGAAAATAAGCGAATTTAAACCAGAATTTATATTACTTTCCGCAGGTTTTGATGCTCATAAGGACGATCCTCTTGCTCAATTTCAACTAGAGAGTAAAGATTTTTATGAAATCACCAAAAGAACTTTAGAGCTATCTAAATTATATTGCGATGGAAAGGTAGTCTCTATTCTAGAAGGTGGTTACGATCTCCTAGCACTACAAGAAAGTACTGAAATGCACGTAAAGGCATTACTAGAATTTAATTGATAATTTCTCAATAGAGATTAAAGAACTCACAATGAAACTTTATAAAATTACAAAATCAGACATTGATAAAAAAGGTCGTGGCCTTTATGCCACAAAAGATATTGAAGAAGGTACAAGAATTATAGATTATGTAGGTAAAATTATTACTAAAAAACAAACTGAAGAATCTCAAAAATTTGATAATGCAAAACCTATCTACTTATTTAATTTAAATAAAAAATATGATATGGATGGAGATGTTTCTTGGAACACTGCACGTTTAATAAATCACTCTTGCAATAATAACTGTGATTATAATGGAACAGGCTTAAAGTTATGGGTGATTGCTATAAAAAATATTAAAAAAGATGAAGAGATAACAGCGGATTATGGTTTTGGTTACGATGAAGACTATAAACAGTTCCCATGCAAATGCCGCTCTAAAAACTGCTGTGGTTATATTGTGCGAGCTGAGTCAAGATGGAGAATTAATAAAAAATTCAGTATTGGTCAACAAAAACCTAATAAATAACTTTTTCTAAAAATAACCCTTCTGCTGGTGCTGGTGGTGCGCAAAGTGTTCTTTTTTTTGACTTTAAAACTAAATCAAATTTTTTTAAATTCCATTTTTTTTCTGCTAAATATTTGAGACAACCAACCATAGATCTAACTTGCTGCTGTAAAAATGATTGAGATTTAAATTGTATTTCAACTCTTCCTTTAATTGATCTTATTTTAATTGCTTTCATAGTTTTGATTGGACTCTTGGCATTACAACTTGAAGATCTAAATGTTGAAAAGTCTTTAGTGCCTAAAAGTTTTTTTGCTCCTTTTTTCATTAAGGATATATCTAAATCTTTGATTATATGCCAACCTCTTTTCTTTTCAATTGAAGGCCTACTTTTCCGATTAAAAATTATATATTTATAAATTCTTTGCTTAGCAGAAAATCTTGCATGAAAATTTAAATTTTTTTTTTTAATATCAATAATTGAGACATTCATATTATTAACAAAGTAATTTATAGATTTTAAAAATTTTTCTAGGTTTTGAATTTCTTTCTTACAATCAAAATGAGCTGATTGTTCAATTGCATGGACACCTGAGTCTGTTCTACCAGACCCCACTAGGGATACCTTTTCTTTTAAAAGTTTAGATAGTTTTGTTTGAATGAATTTTTGAATTGATTTTCCATTAGACTGAACTTGCCAACCAACAAAATTAGTTCCTACGTATTCAATTAAAACTTGATATCTATGCATTATTCAAATTTGAACCTTTTTTAATCTTTGATCCAAGCATAAATTCACTAATACTTTGTGGTCTTTTTCCTTGCCTTTGAATTTCCATAATCTTTATAGATTTTTTATTGCCGCAGGTAATCTCCAAATAGTTATCTAATACCTCCCCAACTTCGCCACTGCTAAAAGATAATTCTGCCTTCAAAATTTTGTATCTTTCTCCGTTATAAATAAAAAAAGCACCAGGGCTTGGATATAGTCCATTTATTTTACCTATAATGTTCTCCGCAGTCTCACTCCATTTTATTTGACCTTCAGTCTTTTCAATCTTAGCTGCATAACTTGCCTCAGTGTGATTTTGTTTTTTAAATTCTATTTTGTCCTCTAATATTTCATCGATATTATCTAAAATTTTTTCTGCTGCTAATGCTGAGAGTTTTTCAGTTATTGTTTCTAAATTATCATCAACCTTAATTTCTATTTTATAAATATTGCAAATAGGTCCTGTATCTAATTTTTCTCCTATCTTCATAATACTAATACCTGTTTCTTTTTCTAGATTCATAATTGATCTTTGTATTGGTGCTGCTCCTCTCCATTTTGGAAGGAGCGAGGCGTGAATATTAATAAAACCCTTTTTAACTAAACTTAAATATTCTTTTGGAATAATTTGCCCATAAGCAACCACAATTGCTATATCTGCATTCAACTCTTTTAAATATTTATACTCATCCTTGTTATTTTTTAATGAACCTGGTGTTCTATATTCTATTTTAAGGGTTTCAGACATTCCCTGAATAGGTGACTTATTAATTTTTTGTCCCCTTTGTGATTTTTGGGGTGGCTGTGTATATACCACTGACACCTGATATCCATTTTGGTATAAGGATTTTAATATTGGTACAGCAAATAATGGCGTACCCATAAAAACAATTTTTTTTAGCATCCTTTAAAGAATTTCTCTATTTATTTTAATTTTAGAAAGTTTTTTTATTATCATTGATTTTTTTAATTTTGATAAGTAGTCAATAAATAAAATTCCCTCTAGGTGATCCATTTCATGTTGAATACAAGTTGCTAATAAACCATCGGCTTTTAATAACTGTTTTTTCCCATCATAATCTAAATACTCGACCTCACACGCATTGGGTCTTTCTATTTCTGCAAATTGATCTGGTACAGATAAACAGCCCTCCTCATATCTCGTTTTCTCTTTATTTTGATTCTTAATTATTGGATTAACAAAATATCTTGGTTCTTTTATATTTTCATCCCTACTAATATCCATAACTATAATTCTTTTAGGAACTCCAATCTGAATAGCTGCAAGGCCAATTCCTGGGGCGGCATACATTGTATCAAGCATATCATCCATGAGCCTTTTCTCTGCATCTCCCACTTTGTCAACAGGGTTAGATATTTCGCGCAATAACTTATTTGGTTCTATTAAAATTTTTCTAACTGACATAATTGCTGGTTATTTTATTATAAATCTTAAACTTTTAAAGGAAGAACTTTAAGAAGAATCTTGTTTCTTAGGGCGTCAACATCAAGCTGGTTTAGGGTGCTTATGATAAAATATATTGTATCATCATCAATATCTTTTAACTCATCTTGCCCAATAACCTCAACAATCCTGAGCATCGCAACAGCCATATCTTTGTTATTAATAAAAATTTGAATATCAGATGGTATTTCCTCTTTATTTACCTCATATAAATCTTTATATTTTTCCGAAACCTTAATGCCATCAGATTTAAGTGATTCAACCAAAATGATGTCTTTTTTTGAAAAAAAATATTTTTTATCTCTTTTAAACTTTTTTAGTGCGTCATTTAAATCTTTAGTAATGTTTTTAATTGATGCATCCTCTCTAAAATAGTTAATTAATTTTGACTGGTGTAAAATTTTATTATTTATTTTGATACTAGTTAACTCAGTCTTATATTCATTAATATAATTATCATAAAATCTTGTAAAATTTGTTGGAATTTCTTCAGGTTTAAGTTCGATTAGGAAAGCTCTCAACTCTGTTTCAAAAGCATTTTCTATATTATCATTTTTAAATGAATTTTTTAGAGCATTCATTAGCTGAAGTTTATTTTCGATATCCGTTGTAATTAAAATCCCTTGATAAATTAAAGCTCTTGCTTCAGTATTTGATAATGTCTTTATTGATTCTTTAATATTTAATAATTGATTAATATTAAATTTAAATCTTTTATAAAGTTTGAATAATTCTTCTTCTGTATAATTTTTTTCATGTGTGGCCTTTTCTATCATGGTAATTTTATCTGTGCTTTCAAGCTCAATAACTTGGATATCATCTAGTAAATTTGATGTAGATAAATATTTCCAAATTTTTTTTGAGGTTGTGTCTTTAGGTTCAAATTTAAACTCTGGGTTAGTTCTATGAGATAAATGAAAATCTAAAATTGTTTTCTCAGAAATATTTTTTTCTGGTTTATTTTCATATCCCATTAAATAATTAATTTTACTTTCAAAAAATTTTTCTTTAAAACCTGCTTCTTTTTTTAAGTCAATTAATAACTGTGCCTCATCTGGCTTGTTATTTCTAATTAAACAATAAATATTAAATTTAGATAGATAATCATCTTCAACGGGTTCTTTAATTTTAGAGAATATTTCACATGATTTTTGAATTTCAGATCTAGACAAATATTCATCTACTAAATATTTTAAAAGTTTTGGATTTTCGTTAATTATTTGATTATTAATTAAATAATCTTCTATTAACTGAAGGTTTGAATTCTTAATAAACCAGTTTGATTTAATTTCAAGAAATCGTTCTTTTGTAATATTTAGCTCTGGATAGTGAGCATTCGTGAGAAGTAAAATATTTAAAAATTCTGTTGCATCTTTTGAGAGGTCTATTTTATTAATTCTTTTGAAGATATTTAAAATTTGGTCTCCATCTGAATTGGACCACATGTTAATATCCAATCCATTCTCCGCTGGGTCATAAAGGCCCACAATTTCTATTTCATTTGAAGCTAGAGTTTGATCTTCTTCTACGTTTAATTCAGTTTTTTTTTGAGACTGCATTTTATAGATATTGTTTTGTGGTAAACTTTTCTCTTCAAAATTTTCGTTTATAGCAACTTCTTCTGTTTTTTGTTTACCATCAACACTCCAAATATCTACAGGTTCTTGCGAATATGATTCAAATCCAAAAAATGAAAAAAACAATATAATTGATAAATACTTTTTATTTAACAATTTTAAGTTTTTCATTTGGAATAATTTTTTCTAAGTCTTTATTGGGTGCTGGAAAATCAATTTTGCCCAGCATGGCAATTGCGGCAATAAAAATAACTAAAATAAATATTCCTTTAATTAAAAGGCTTTTACTCCTGCTGGTGCTTGTAATTTTTGTCAATTGCATATATTCTCTATTATTTTCAAATTAAGACATATTTATGTTTTTTCAATAAAGAAAGCTTATGAATTCAAAAAAAAACCTCGTTTTTTTAGGTATGATGGGGTCTGGAAAATCTTCCATTGGTTATTTAGTTTCAAAAAAATTACACCTGAGATTCATTGATATTGATAATCTAATTGAAGAAAAGACTGGGCTGAGTATTTTTAGATTGTTTAAAGAAAAAGGAGAAGTTTACTTTAGAAGTCTAGAGGAAAAAATTACACTCAAAGTTTTAAAAAAATCTAATGAAATTATATCACTTGGGGGTGGCGGCTTTATTAATGATAAAATTAGAAAAAAAATACTAATTAATCATTATTCATTTTGGCTCGATTGGGATGAATCAATTTTGCTTAAAAGAATTAAGAACAGTAAAAAAAGGCCCTTAGCATTCAAATCTACTGATCAAGAAATAAAAAAGATGATTAAAAAAAGGTCAAAAATATACTCTACAGCTCAATTTAAAATAAACTGTAATAAACTTACAAAAGCTGAAATAGTTAATAAAATTATAAAACTTTATGAGCTCAATTAAACTTGAAGTAAAAATTAAAAATCAAAAGTATCCAATTATAATTGGAAATAATGTCCTAAATAAACTTAAAAAATTATTAAAAGATAATTTAATTAATTTTAATCAATGTCTTATCGTTGCTGACAAAAATGTACCTAAAAGATTAATAAATAAAATCCTAAGCTCTTTACCAAAAAAAGATACAACACTTCATTTCTTCAATGCTAATGAAAAAAATAAAAATCAAAAAAGTGTAGATAAGATTTTATCTATCCTTTTAAGTAATAATTTTAATAGAAACGATTGCATGATTTCAATTGGAGGTGGGATTACAGGGGATGTTTCCGGTTTTGCTGCCAGCATATTTAAAAGAGGGTTAAAATTTATTAACATACCTACTACACTACTATCGCAAGTTGATTCTTCAATTGGTGGCAAAACAGGGATAAATACTAAGTATGGAAAAAATTTAATAGGTTCGTTTTATCAACCTAGTCTAGTCATCTCAGATATTAATTTTTTAAAATCTCTACCAAAAAGAGAATTGGTATGCGGATATGGTGAAATTTTAAAGCATGCACTGATTACTGATCGAAAATTTTTTAAATTTTTAGATAAAAATGGTACTAAGATTTTAAATTTAGAAAGTCCTCTGATTGAAAAGACAATTTTCCAAAGTTGTTTAATAAAAAAAAAGGTTGTTGAGATAGATGAAAAAGAAATAGGTATAAGAAAAATTTTAAACTTCGGGCATACGTTTGCACATGCCTATGAAGCGACACTAAAATATTCCAAGAAATTAAATCATGGAGAAGCTGTCATATTGGGTATTAAAACTGCTGCTAAATTTAGCTTATTAAATAATATCTTAAACATTAAAGATTTTGAATTAATTGAAAATCATTTAAACAAACTTCACCTACCAAATGATATTTGTAATTTTTTTTCATTAAAAAATTTAAACCAGATTTTGTCTTTTATGAAAAAAGATAAAAAAAATGATACCAAAAAAATTAATTTGGTATTGCTTAAAAAAATAGGATCTCCAATATACAAGCTGCGATTTGACGAAAGTAAGATTAATTTTTTTCTAAAAAAGGAATTAATTAATTAATATTTGAATTGAGTGTATGTATTTTTTCAATTCAGTGTCTAAAATACCATAGACTCTTTTTGTTGATATTATTTTACTAAATTTAGCTAGTTCATCAGATTTTATCGATAACTTAAGGTGAAATCTTCCATCTTCATTACTTTTATGATTTTTATGCAAAAAACTTTTATCCTCTATTTTAAGATTTTGCATAATAATTTTTGCTTCAAGCTTATTCTTAACAATTGCAATTAATTCATTTATATTCATAAATACTATTTTATTATTATATAACATGAAAAATATTTGTGACTGGAATAATTGCTTTGAAATTGGTGAATATAAGGCACCAATTGAAAAAGATAATAGCAAGAGTCATAGATTGCTTTGTTTAACTCATGTTAAGGAGTTTAATAAAAATTGGAATTATTTTTCAGGTATGGATGATGAGCAGGTATTTGATTTTCTAAAATCAGATATGACTTGGCATAAACCTACCCAAAGCTTCAGTTCTTCTGATAATTTTTTTAAAGTTTTATGGAATAATACTTTAAAAGATGAGTTTGATAAAACTAAACTTAAAGGTGAGTATAATCATATGAATCAATTCAAGTTTGATGGCAATGATATTAAGGCTTTTAGTATTTTAGGTGTATCTGTTGGTTTAAAATGGGAACAAATACAGGATAAATTCAAAACTCTTGTCAAAAAATTTCACCCTGATATTAACTTAGGAAATAAAGAGTACGAAGAAAAACTTAAATTAATTACTTTAGCTTATACCCAGCTAAAAAACACTTATAGGGAAAAAATTGACACCTAACTTAAATATTCAACCAGACATTAAACTTTCTTTAAAACAAACTTTTGGTATCGATTCTGATATGGAGGTTCCAGCTTTCTCAAAATCAAGCGAATATGTACCTGAGATAGATAAAAATTATAAATTTGATAAAGATACGACACTTGCAATTATATCTGGCTTTACATTCAACAAGCGTGTTTTAGTTCAAGGCTATCATGGAACGGGAAAATCAACTCACATAGAACAAATAGCTGCTAGATTAAATTGGCCCTGCATTAGAGTTAACTTGGATAGTCATGTAAGTAGAATTGATCTTATTGGAAAAGATGCAATTGTAGTAAAAGATGGGAAACAAATTACTGAATTTAGAGAGGGTATCTTGCCTTGGTCTATTCAAAATCCTGTTGCACTTGTTTTTGACGAATACGACGCTGGGAGACCTGATGTAATGTTTGTGATTCAAAGAGTGTTAGAAGCAGAAGGAAGTTTTACACTTTTAGATAAAAACAAAGTTATAAAACAAAATAAATTTTTTAGGTTATTTGCAACATCTAATACAGTTGGATTGGGCGATACTACAGGATTGTATCATGGTACCCAACAAATTAACCAGGGACAAATGGATAGATGGAATATTGTTACATCTTTAAATTATCTAAGTTTAGATAGAGAAATGGAAATTGTTCTAGCAAAAAATAAAAATCTAAACAATCCTAAAGGCAAAGAAAAAGTATCTAGTATGATTAAAGTAGCCTCGTTAACTAGAAAGGGCTTCATAGCAGGTGATATATCTACAGTTATGAGTCCTAGAACAGTTTTACATTGGGCTGAGAATACTGAGATCTTTAAAGATACTGGTTACGCTTTCAGAGTGACGTTCTTGAACAAATGTGATGACATAGAAAAAAATACAATAGCTGAATATTATCAAAGATGTTTTGGTGAAGAGTTACCAGAGTCGATGATAAATATTCAGATTTAAATGAGTAATAAGGAAAATAATTTAAAAGAGCAATTCAAACAAGCTCTAATTTCTACCGCAAAAGTGATTTCGGAAGATTACAAATTAGATTTTAAAAAAATTGACAAGGATTTAAGCTTAAAAAAGATAGATTCATTTGATATAACAAACTTATCAAATAAAAATGATTTTATTAAATTGAGAGCTGAAGCGGATTCAGGTGCACTAAAAAAGAAATTTTCTAACCAAGGAATATTTAATAAAAACCTACCTGATAATCCATCTTGTAAGTCTCTATATAATATTGCAGAAAGAATTAGATATGAGGTTTTGGGTGGGAAGATGCTTAAAGGTGTAGAAAAAAATTTAAGTGAAAATTATAATCAAAAAATTAGCTCAATTAATAAAGGTCAGTTAAAAAATAAAGAAGATGTAGCAGTAACAGATGCATTTGAGCTATATATGCTTAAAAAATTTTTAAACTTGAAACTTGATCCCGTGTCCTCAAAAATGTTAAGTTTTTGGGAAAAAGATTTTACTTCATCAATTGATGAGCATTTAGATTTTTTGAATAAAAATTTAGAAGATCAAAATAATTATGGCTTAAAGTTCTCAGAAATTCTTCAAAATATGAATGTTTTTAGTTCTAATTATGAAGAGAATAATGAAAATGATGATGAAAAAAGTAAGGAACAGGATAATAAGCCAGAAAATAATAACGATAATCAAACAGGTGAGAAAGAAGAAGAAAACAAAGAAGATGAAACTCAAGCAAGTGTAGATGCGGGTTTTGATCTTAGTGACCAACAAATGAATGAACAGTTAGAAGATTCTGATTCTGTAAAAGAAAATTCTGAAAGCGTGATACAAAAAACTAACTTAAGCAATATTGATCAAGAATATAAAGTCTTTACAAAAGAATTTGACGAAATTGCAAAAGCTGAAGTCTTAGAGGATGTCAAAGAAATACAAAAATTAAGAAAAAATTTAGACCAACAACTTATTGGGTTTCAAGATTTAATAACCAAACTTGCTAATAAATTACAAAGACAACTACTTGCTAAACAAAATAGAGCTTGGGAGTTTGATTTAGAGGAGGGTTTGCTGGATAGCTCCAAGCTAACTAGAATTATTATGGATCCTTATAATTCGTTATCTTTTATGAAAGAAAAGGATCTTGATTTTAAAGATACAATAGTAACTTTATTAATTGATAATTCTGGATCGATGCGTGGACGCCCTATAGCAATCGCAGCATTATGTGCGGATATATTATCTAGAACCTTAGAAAGATGTTCTGTGAAGGTTGAAGTTTTAGGATTTACGACAAAAAACTGGAAGGGTGGAAAAAGTAGAGAAGCTTGGACTAAGACTGATAAACCAAAAAACCCTGGTAGGCTTAATGACTTGAGACACATAATCTATAAAGGAGCAGATACTCACTGGAGACAGGCTAAAAATAATATAGGCTTGATGCTTAAAGAGGGGTTGTTAAAAGAAAACATAGACGGAGAGGCTATATCATGGGCCTATAATCGAATTAAAAAGAGAAAGGAAGAAAGAAAAATCTTAATGGTAATTTCAGATGGTGCACCAGTAGATGATTCTACTTTATCAGTTAATTCAGGGGACTTTTTAGAGAAACATTTAAAAAAAATTGTTAAATTTATAGAAAATAAAAGTGATGTTGAGATTTTAGCTATTGGTATTGGGCATGATGTTTCTAGATACTATGACAAAGCTATTAAGATAACTGATGTGCATGAACTGGGCGATGTGATGATTTCTCAGCTAAGTGGATTGTTTGAAAATAAAAATAAATTACACTAAAGATTTAAAAGATCTTTATTTTTCCACTTAATACTTACTTCAGCTCCAGTTCTGGTTTGCGAATTTCTGCATAAAATACTCGCATAATTTTTTTCAAGCAAAGTTTTACCTATAAAAATTCCAAGACCTAGACCTGCTTTTGACTTAATAGATTCTTTATATGACCTGTTATATGGTTCACCAATTTTTCTTAAAACATCTCTGGAATACCCTTCACCATCGTCTTCAATTATAATTTCCGTAAAATCACTATCGCTTTTTATGCTTATAAAAACTTTATTTGTTGAAAATTTATTTGCATTTCCAATAAAATTTCTCAAACCATAAACGATCTCGATAGATTTAGTAATATTTAATGGATTTGAATTTTGATCAAAATTTATAATAAATTCTTTTTTACTAATCTCTCTAAAGGAGCTTATGATTTCATCTATGTAGTCAGCCATGCTTAAGTCTCTATCAATAAAATTATCCTCTACAGTAGGATTTAGTGTTAATTTTTTTAATATTTCACTACATCTTTCTATTTGGCTCGCTAATAATTGAATATCCTTTTTAACATCATTGTTATCTCCAAATTGTTCCAATAAATCTGTGGATATAATCTTTATCGTAGAAAATGGAGTACCCAAAGAATGAGCGGCTGCAGCGGCTTGACCTCCAAGTGACAAAAGTTCGTGTTCTTTTGACATAATTACTTCCATTTTATTTAGAGCTTCTTTTCTGATTCTTGACTCCTTTCCAAAAGTTAGGGCAAAATAATTTAAAAAGATTAGAGCAACAATTAATGAAATAGGTATCGAGTAATAATAATAAAGATCGACATGAAAGTGTTCATTAACTGGAAAAGGAAGTGGTTGATTAAAAAAAGTAAGAAAAATAATAACTGAAATAGTGATGACAACTAATAATAAATTACTTCTAAAACCTAAGTTTGATGATGAAAAAATGGTTGGAATTATTAAAAAAATTGAAAAAGGATTGATGATACCCCCTGTTAAATACATTAAAAAGCTTAATTGAAAGACATCGATCAATAGAAAAGAGAATGCTTCTTTATCTAATAGTTGAGTTTTTTGATTAATATAAATTAAATATACATTGCTCAATGCTCCAGCAAATATTACCCCATTACTTAAATTAAAATTAAATTTAAAATTGAAAATAAAATAAACTAAGTTTAGAGTTACTAACTGTCCAATAATGGCTATCCATCTTAAGTTAATATATGTAGATTTTTTTAAAGAAAAATATTTTGAAGTTTCGAAAAACTTCATTATTAGATGTCTAGATTTTGAACATTAATTGCGTTCGAAACAATAAAATCTTTTCTTAAAGCTACATCGTTGCCCATTAATGTATGAATAAGAAGTTGATCTTTTTTTAAATCCTTTGAATACTGAACTTGTAATAAATTTCTTGTTTCTGGATCAAGCGTGGTGCTCCACAGCTCTTCTGGATTCATTTCTCCTAACCCCTTAAATCTCTGAATACTCATTTTAGACTTCTCTTCGTCATAGGCTTCATTAAATTGTTTGGTACCTTTTTTCATTTTCTTTAATTCTTTACTATGGTTCAAAATATAATCCTCTAATTCTTTTTCATCTTTTATATAAATTCCTTTTGTTCCTTTGTTAATCTTAAATAAAGGTGGTTGTGCAAGATACACATGTCCATTTTCAATTAATTTATCAAAAGGTTTATTGTTAAAGAATGTTAATAGTAGTGCTCTAATATGAGAACCATCAACATCTGCATCGGTCATTATAATAATCTTTCCATATCTTAAATCTTTTAAATCTAAATCTTCTGTCTTAGCGTCTAAACCTAAGGCATTAATAAGCGTTACAATTTCGTTGGAAGAAATCATTTTTGACAATGCTTTCGTTCTATGCTCGCTTCCATTTTTGTTGCTATTTTTTTTAAGTGGTACTTCTTCAACATATGTATTAAGGATTTTACCTCTTAATGGTAAGACAGCTTGATTTGACCTATTTCTTCCTTGCTTAGCAGAGCCGCCTGCAGAATCTCCCTCAACAATAAATAGTTCCGTTCCTTCTTGTTTTCCTATTTGGCAATCAGCCAATTTACCCGGTAATCCACTTAATTCTAAAGCCCCTTTTCTTCTTACATTTTCTCTTGCTTTTCTAGCAACATCTCTTGCAAGAGCTGCTTGCATTACCTTTGCTAAAATAATCTTTGCAGTAGAAGGATTTTGATCAAACCATATTGATAATTTTTCACTAACAATACTCTCTACAATCATTCTTACTTCTGATGAAACTAGTTTGTCTTTTGTTTGAGAGGAAAACTTTGGATCAGGTATTTTTGCTGATATCACACAAGTTAAACCCTCCTTAATATCATCTCCTGATATTGTTAATTTATTTTTCTTTAACAAATTATGCTCAGTCGCATATTTGTTAATCACTCTAGTTAATGCACTTCTAAAACCCAATAAATGTGTACCACCATCTTTCTGATAGATATTATTTGTATAAGGATAGATATCCTCACTATAACTCGCATTCCATTTTAAAGAACATTCAATTTCAATATTGTCTTTTTTACCTTCAATATAAATTGGTTTTTTAAACAAATCATTTCCCGTTTTATTTAAAAGTTTTTCTCTTTTTTCATCTAAAAAATCAACAAACTCTAAAACACCTCCATCGAATCTAAATTCAATTATTTTTTCTTTTTTTTGATTTAAATCATTTACTGTTATTTTTATCCCTTTATTTAAGAAAGCCAATTCACGCATTCTTTTAACAATTATGCTAGGTGTGAATTTTATTGAAGAAAATATTTCTTTTGATGGTAAAAAAGTTATCTGCGTCCCCGTTTCTTTTGACTTTCCTATAACTTTTAGCGGCGCCTTTGCATCTCCATCTTTAAATTCCATGAAGTATTTATTTCCATCTCTATCAATTTCTAGTTTTAACTTTTCAGATAAAGCATTTACAACCGAAACACCTACGCCATGTAAACCACCTGATACTTTATAAGAATCATGATCAAATTTTCCACCCGCGTGAAGTTGAGTCATAATGACTTCTGCAGCAGACATTTTTTCACCTTTGTGCATATCTACAGGTATTCCTCTTCCGTCATCTCTTACTGTAATAGTGCCATCTGAATTAAGCTTAACATCTATATTATTGCAGTGCCCAGCTAGCGCTTCATCAATTGAGTTATCAACAACTTCGTAAACCATATGATGTAAGCCTGTGCCATCATCTGTGTCACCAATATACATGCCAGGTCTTTTTCTGACCGCCTCTAGACCTTTTAGTACTTTAATTGAATCTGCTTGATAACTATTTTTATTTGTCATATTTAAATAATTGGGAATTAAATATTTATAACACTTTTTCAAAAAAAATGACGAAAATAAAACATATACAATAAAAAAAAATCCCAAATAAGCATTGATTTTAAATGGGTATTTGACCCCTGTATTTAAAAATTAAACTTTATTAAGTGTAAGAGTTTACTTTTAAGAAAGTATCTTATTTACCGTATTAGCAACATAATGGGCGTCTGCAATTGTCATTTTTGTATGAACTGGCAATACTAAATATTTCTTTTCAACAAAGTCCATATTTGGGAATTTTTTATTTTTTACAAAATTCTTAAATATTGAGTATCTATCATTTCTAAAATGTACTTGATTAGACTCAATTTTTGCTAATCTTAATTTTTTTTGTAAATAATCTTTTTTATCTGTCAGCATAGTAAATAACCATGTGCTATGTGTAAAATTTCCAGTATCATTAATTATTTTAACAAATTTGTTATCTTTTAATTTCTTGACATAAATATTAAATATCGTTTTTCTATGCTGGGATATTTTTTTAAATTCTTTAAGTGAATCTAGCAATAAACATGCTCCTAGGTCTGTCATTTGGTATTTATACCCAATCTCTTTAATATCATTTTCCCAAGTTCCTCCCTGTTTTTTTAATCTATCAATACCAAACCACCTCATTCTATATGCTTTTTTCTTTAAGCTTTTATTTTTTATACAAATTAAACCACCATCTCCAGAGCTGATATGTTTTATTGCTTGAAAGCTAAAAATAGTAAAATCTGAATAATCTGTTATCGGCTTTTTATTATAAGTAGAGCCTAAACTTTGCGCAGCATCTTGAATAAGTTTTATTTTATTTTTTTTAGCCAGGATATTTAATTCTTTAAGATTACAGGGCAAACCTCCATAATTAACGAAAACTATTGCTTTAGTTTTTTTTGTTATCAATTTTTTAACATGCTCTATAGATATATTTAAAGTATTTGGGTCAATATCAGCAAATTTAATTTTTGCACCAATGTACAAAAGAGGAATATTGGTTGCCGTGCAAGTAAATAACGGACAGATTACTTCATCATCTTTTTTTACGCCCGCCAACAGGTAAGCTAAATGTAACGCATCTGTACCAGACCCTACTGCAATACAAGGAAGATTGTTGGTAAATTGTTTTTCAAATTTTTTTTCAAACTCGTCCACCAAGGGACCTTGACCAATCCATCGACCCGCCAAAACCTTTTTTAGTGATTTTATAGAGTTTTTAGGAATATGAGGATAAAAAAGAGGAACATTGCCCCTCTTGTCATTCATAAGTGGATAATCTTTAAACTTATCAAACATAATTTATAATTTTATATATATATGTTACTAATATAATCAATAGTTCAAAAAGTCATGCCTAAGTATAACTGGTCAGAGTATAATAAAACAAATGCGAAACTGTCATCTAAGTTAATTAGGTTTAATGACTTAAATGAAGTTAACTTCATTGAAGACGGCCTTTATAATCATATAAGAGATATATTTTGCCTTACTATTCTGCTTAACAAGAAAGTTGGTAGAAAAACAAAAATATTAGATTATGGTAGTAACCTACTCGCACTTTCAAACATTAAATCAAAAATAAATACTAAATTATTTGATTTTTCGATTTATGACCCTTTTTATTCAAAAAACTATCAGAGTATTAAAAGACCATTTAAAATAAATTTTATTACTAATAAAGATGAATTAAATAACAAACAATTTGACATTGTTAATTTTGGATCATCTCTACAATATATTGAAAATATAGAATCCTTAAAGAATGATATCAACTTTAAATTTATTGATACTATTTTGATTACACATACCCCAATTTCATTATCCAAAAAATATAAATCAAAACAAAAAAATCATAAAAGTTTAATTCAAAATATACATACTTTGAGAGACATAAAAAAATATTTTAAGAAATATGGTTATAACCTTATATTCAAATCTAGAAATAATGAAAAATATATTGCCTGTGAAAGAAAATTAAAAAAAACATTCTCATTAAATTTAATATTCAGTAAAAAAAATAATTTATTTCTTTAAATTTAATTTTTTTTTATTTGTATCAAAGAAAAAAACAGGCCAACTTAAGGGTTTAGAATACTTGTTAAACCAGTATGGGAGATATCTTTCTGCTAAAAAAGTATATATTCTAGTTTTATCATATCCTTTTAGATTAAAACCAAATATTGGCTCACACTTTTCTAACCAGGTAAATACAGATAAAAAATATTCATGCATTAATTTTTTTGACCTACAAATAAACATATTTTCTCTATTAAAGGAGTGTTCATTATTAACAAACTTTCTAAAATCATTTCTTTCTTTTTCATCAAGCACATCAATTGCTTTATCTAGAATACCCATTCCATGAAAAAAATCGAATTGTAGTTTAATAGTCCTATTTTTTTTTTTGAAAGCAAATAAATTTTTACTTAAAATTCTTAAACTTAAAAAACTATTCTTAAGGATCTTACTAAGTTTATAATGTCCGTTTACATACATTGGGTCTCCTAAAATTACATAATGATCTTTCCAAGCTAAATTAGGTTCTTTTAGAATAAAAGATGAATAGTTTTTTTCGTCTATTAAAATATTTAAATCATCTGATTTTACCCTATCTTGGTTGCTCCAGTGATGCCTATAATGTGAAAATCCTATCCATTTGTCATCTGGAATTTTATCTAGCTTATTTTTCCAAAACCAGTAATAAAAACTATATTCTCCATAATATAAGTTTTTGTGGGAAATGTTTTCACCCTCATAATCTCTTAACCACTCAGATCTAAATTGTCTCCTACCAAGACCAACTGGAATGTACCCTAGGGCTTTAACATTTTCTAAATGGTCGTCATACAAACACATGCAGTAAATTTCTAAATTATTCATCTCAAATATGCCTTGGATTATATATTACTAAAATTTATTTTTAAATATCTATTCTTTTGCAAAAACATATTATTAATAATGGAGGAGAGAGTGGGATTCGAACCCACGGTACCTATAACAGTACACACACTTTCCAAGCGTGCACCTTAAACCACTCAGCCATCTCTCCTTATCTAAACTTTTACAGTTATTTTAGAATTTTATATTAAATTATTCTTATATTTATATAGTTATTCAATAAAATATGAAAAATAAAGTTTTAAAAAAATTTGTAGGATGGCTAGGCTATAAACTAATTGATAAAGATTTTGTTAAAAATAATAGAATTATAGAGGATAAAAGTTTTTTAGAAATTAGCAAAATACTTAATTATTTGGTAAAAAATAACATTGTAAAATCATTAGTACAAATTGGAGCTAATGACGGTAAAAGATTTGATAACCTTAATAGCTTTATAAAAGAATATAAGATTAAAAGTTTACTAGTTGAGCCAATAAAGGAACACTTTGAAGATCTAAAAAAAAATTACAATAATACAAATAATATTTATTTTGAGAATTCCTTAATATCTGTAAATAATGAAATCTCATACTTATATAAAGTTAATGAGAAATCACTAAATAAATATGGTGAACATATAAAAGGCATATCATCTTTTAATTATGAGCATTTAATTAAACATGGTGTTAAAAAAAAAGATGTTATTAAACAAAAAGCAACCTCCATTACAATGAGTGAACTATTGACTAAGCATAAATTTGATAATTTTGATCTACTATTTATAGATGCAGAAGGTTATGATGGTGCAATAGTTAATGATTTCCTGGCAAACAATAACATAAGGCCATTTATAATTTTTGAATACATTCATATTGAAAATAAAACCTTTAAAGTTTTAATAGATAATCTTAAAAAGTTTGACTACATTTTTTTTCCAATCAATGAAAATATAATTTGTATTCCAAAAGAGAAAAGCAATAATTTTATTTTTCAACTAAATTTTTAGAATAAGAAAAATATTTAACTTTTTTTCTTTCTTAAGTATTTTTTTTCTATTTTTTTCATAAATTTAAATAATTTCATATTTCGTATTACATTTTTAATTGAATCATTTTTGTTATCTGTCTCGTTGTTAAAACCGATTCTATTTTTAAAGTAAGTTTTATTTTTAATATGATTTCTATCTAAATCATCTAAAGGTCTTCCTTCAGAGAAATAATATAGAGCAATTGATTTTCTAGATTGATTTAATGGACAAACTACTGGATCTGGATGGCCATGATTACTAAAATCATTTGTTGAAAATATTACCATTTTATTAAAAGTGGGTAATATCTTTTTTTTACATTCCTTCATATCTTTGTCCCATAGCTCTAAATGTCCACCATATTCATCTTTCCAGTTTTTATTTAAATAAATTAATACATTTATCCTTCTGTCTAATTTTAACGAAGGATGCCTACTAAAATCTGTATGAATTTTTAAAACTCCTCCTTTTTTAATTTCGTGAAGTCCTCCACCACTTAATTGTGGATCTGCAATTAATTTTTCTTTGACAGATGTTAACTTTTGTAAAAAATTCAAATAAGTATCAGAATTTAAAAATTCAAAAAAGCTTTTCATAGAATCTGGAAAATTTAGATAATCATTATTTGCATATTTAACTTCATTTTTATTTGAATATTTTTGTGAAGATTCAATTTTTGATAAATCTGGAAAGTCTGATAAAACCTGATTTAGATAATTTTCATCAAAAAAATTTTCAATAACAATGTTTGGGAATGGTGATCCATCATAATAATTTTGATACTCTTTGTCTGCAGTTAAACTTAAGTTCTGATTGTTTTTTGATAAAATTTTATTTATATTCATTAAACTAGATATATAATTTTATGTGTTGTATAAAAATAGAATAATTAATTCAATTATAAACTCTTATGAAATTTATAAAGAATATCAAAGCCTTAAAGCCTATAATCAGAAAACTAAAAATAGGTAATTTTGAATTTAGGCTTAATATGCATGCATTAAAAAGAATGCAATATGCTTATATTTGTTTCCAAGCTGCAAAATTAGGTAAAAAACTAGGCTATGAAAGAATAAGTGTTGTCGAATACGGAGTCGCAGGCGGCCAAGGGCTATTAATTCTTGAAGAGCATATAAATGAAATCGAAAATTATTTAAATATTAAAATTGATATTTATGGTTTTGATACTGGAGAAGGTCTTCCAGAACCTATCGATTATAGAGATTTGCCTTACCATTGGAAAAAAGGTTTTTATGGTATGGAAAAGGATAACCTTAAAAATAAGTTAAAAAAAGCTAAACTTGTAATTGGAAATATTGACGAAACTTCAAAAAGTTTTTTTTCTAAATACAACCCAGCTCCTATTGGTGCTGTAATACATGATTTTGATTTTTATTCCTCAACAAAAACTGCTCTTTCAATGATGACAAATAATTTAAAATTTTTCTTACCAAGAGTTTTTTCTTATTTTGACGATACAGTTGGAAGTGAATTAGAACTATACAACGACTATACTGGTGAAAGATTAGCTATCAATGAATTTAATGCAAATAATGATGATATAAAAATTTGCTTACCCTATCATTTAAAGGCATTAAAAGAGGAGATTTGGCATCATCAAATTTGGATATGTCACTTTTTTAAACATGCAAAATATAATGACTTTATAAGCAACGAAAATCAAAAACTTAAAATTTGACTATATTAAACTATCCATTCTTTTAATTTTACTAAATTTTGTAAAATGTACTTAGGGTATGTGTCGTCAATTTCAATTTTTTGAAAATATTCCTTTTTTCCTGCTAAGTTTTTACCTTCTTTTATTGAACTTTTAATTTGTTCAACTGATAAATATTTAGGATCAATTTTACCATCTACGCTGCCTTCCCATACAGATACATCTTTAGTCTCCGCCATATTTTTATACTTATATAATAGCTCTTTTGGATTTTTAAGATTACAAAAGTGCCACCCTCCTTTTTCAATTATATTATTTAATCGATACTTATCTAATCTCCAAAAGGGTCTTTTTTTAAACTTTAAATTTCTAAGCCATTGTGGAGATATTAAATATTTTTTTTTACATATTCTTGAGCCATACCAGTATGGGAATGTGATATTTTGCATATTTAGTTTATAATAAAATCCTTTTTGCTTAAAGACTGCGTATCTTTTATTTTTTAAATATTCTTTAATATTATCTAAATTTGGAATTTCATCAGCATCTGAAATAATTATCAAGTCCTCAGGATTGGATTCTTTGAGGCCTCTTGTTATACAATTTCTTTGAAAATTTTCTCTTATCCATGGATTTTCTCCATCTGGCATATCTTCTACAGGTACATATATGATTTTATCTTTAAATTTTTCAAATTTTTTAACGTCAAAACGTAGTTTTTTAAAATTATTTTGCCAAGTTTTATTACCTTCAACAATTACAAAATAGTCAACATATTCATTTAAAATATTTAACCTTATATCTAAAAGTAAATCTTCATCCCAGTAGGAAAAACAATCATAAATTTTCATTTATTTTTCTTTATTAATTTTTAATACCCCAATAAAAGCTTCTTGAGGTATTTCTACTTTTCCAAATTGTTTACCTCTTGCTTTACCTTTTTTTTGCTTATCTAATAATTTCCTCTTTCTGTCTCTTGCTCCACCCCCATGAATTTTAGTCAATACATCTTTTTTAAACCCCTTAATAGTTTCTCTTGCTATAATTTTTCCTCCAATGGCTGCTTGGACAGGAATCATAAAATTATGTCTTGGGATTAAATCTCTTAATTTTTCACAAACTTCTCTTCCTACTGTTTGTGCAAAATCCTTATGAACCATCATTGATAGTGCATCAACAGGCTCAGCGTTTACAAGTATTCCTAGTTTAACCAAATCACCTTCTCTATGACCTATAATTTCATAATCAAAGCTAGCATATCCACTAGTCATTGACTTTAATCTATCATTAAAATCAAATACCACTTCATTTAAAGGAATTTCATAATTTAATACTGCCCTATTCCCTGAATAGCTTAGATTGGTTTGAACCCCTCTTTTATCTTGGCAGACTTTTATAATAGGCCCAAGATACTCATCTGGAGTAATGATGGTTGCTTTAATCCATGGTTCTTCAATATATTGAATTAACGTAGGTTCTGGTAAGCTGGAAGGGTTTTGTAACTCTATAACTTCACCTTTATTCATGTGAACTTTATAAACTACACCTGGTGTTGTAGTTAATAAGTTTATGTCAAATTCTCTTTCTAATCTTTCTGTAATAATTTCTAAATGTAACAGTCCTAAAAAACCACATCTAAAACCCAAACCTAAAGCTGAAGAAGACTCTGCTTCATATGAAAAACTAGCATCATTTAATTGTAATTTACCTAGACCATCTTTAAGCTTTTGATATTCAGAACTATCAACTGGGAACAGTCCACAAAAGACTACTGGCTTACTTGGTTTAAAACCTGGTAACGCTTCTTGAGGTGGTTTGCTTGCATCACAAATTGTGTCTCCAACTTTTGTTTCTGATAAAATTTTTATTCCAGTTGTTATAAAACCAATTTCTCCTGCATTTAATTCATTAATATCCGTAGCTTTGGGTGTAAATACTCCAACTTTTTCAATGATATATTCTTGGCTAGTAGACATCATTTTTATTTTCATATTTTTAGAAATTTTTCCATCAATAACTCTAACTAAAATAACTACTCCTAAATAAGTATCATACCAACTATCAACTAATAAACATTTTAAATCTGCATCCTTTTCTCCTTCTGGTGCAGGAAGAGATACAATAATTTGTTCTAAAATATCTTCTATGCCCTCACCTGTTTTTCCTGAGCAAGGTATGGCATTTTCAGTATCAATACCGATAACATCTTCTATTTGTGTTTTCGTTTTTTCTAAGTCTGAAGCCGGTAAATCAACTTTATTTAATACAGGTACTATCTCATGCTTAGTGTCTAAAGCTTGATAAACATTAGCCAATGTTTGAGCTTCAACACCCTGGGTACTATCAACAATTAAAATAGATCCTTCACATGCGTATAGAGATCTACTAACCTCATAACTAAAATCTACGTGACCTGGTGTATCAATAATATTTAAAATATATTCTTTTCCATCTTTAGCTTTATAATTGAGTTTTACTGTTTGAGCTTTAATTGTTATTCCTCTTTCTCGCTCAATATCCATAGAATCTAACACTTGCGCTTTCATTTCTCTTTCTGTAAGCCCTCCACAACTATGAATTATTCTATCCGCAATAGTTGATTTACCATGATCGATGTGCGCAATAATTGCAAAGTTTCTGATATGATCAATTTTTGTCATAACTATGATCTAATCTTTGCGTCTGTTTTTGATTCTACAGTTGAAATAATAAGCTGGTTTATTTTATTTAAATCCTCTTCATTTAATGTTTTTTCCAAAGACTGAATTGTAACATTTACTGCAATCGATTTTTTTCCTTCATCAATATTTTCTCCTTCATAAACATCAAAAACTTTAACAGATTTTATTAATTTTTTATCTACATTCCTAATTATCTCTATCAATTCTTGAACTTTAAAATTTCTATCTAAAACAAAAGCAAAATCTCTCTCTGATTTTTGAAAGTCAGAATATTTATACTGAGTTTTTTGATTTTTTAATGATTTTTTTGGTAATTTTATATTGTCTAAAAATATTTCAAACCCTACTAATGCTTCAGCTTTAATATCTAATTTTTTTAATATATTTGGATGGATGTCACCAAAAAAAGCTACCACTTTTTCTTTACCATTATTTAGAAATATTCTTCCAGATTTACCAGGGTGATAATAGCTTGGTGTTTCATCATCTATATAGAACTTGTCCTTGTTGTAACCAGCCTCAACTAAGCTTTGAATAACATCTCTTTTTACATCAAAAACATCGACTAACCTTTCCTGCTCTACCCAACTTTGTCTTGACAGTTTACCAGTTCTTAATCCACTTACTACTGTTTGTTGCTCACCTGGTTTAGTTCCTGAAAAAGTTGGGCCTATTTCAAATATTGATAAATCTTTAAACCCTCTTCCTAAATTCTTATTTATATTGATAATTAAATTTGAAAAAATAGAACTTCTCAATACATTTAAATCTGCACTTATAGGATTAACTATCTTTATTTCTTTATTACTTTCAATAAATAATTGATTGATCTTACTATCTGTAAAAGACCATGTAATAGCTTCCAAGTATCCTTTTGATGCAATAGCTCTCTGTAAAAAATGAAATAATTTTTGTGTTTTGTTTAAAGTATTTTTGTTTCTACTCTTCTCAGGTTCGATCATCTTGATTTGATCATAACCTTTAATTCTCACTAGCTCTTCGACTATATCTACCTCTTGTAAAATGTCAGGTCGCCACGATGGAACTGTTAATAGTAATAGTTTTTTTTGTTTTTTTATTTCAAACCCTAAATTAGTTAGTATTTTGATTATTTCTTTTTGATCAATTTTAAAACCTGTTATTTTTTCAAATAAATGCATGTCAAATTTTAAAAAACTTTTTTTTACATTTTCTATTTTTTGAATATCAAATTTGCTAATTTCCCCTCCACAGATTTTTTTAATCAATTCTGTGGCTCGCTGGAGTCCTTGTTCAATTGATAGTGGATCAATTCCTCTTTCAAATCTAAATTTTGCATCTGTGTCTATATTTAAAATTTTAGATGTTTTTCTAATTGATCTTGGATTAAAATATGCTGATTCAATTAATACATTTTTTGTATCTAGTTCGGTTCCAGATCTTATTCCTCCAATTATTCCTCCCAAACCTAATACCCCAGAAGCATCTGTAATAACACACATAGCGTCTTCAAGATTATAATCTTTATCGTCTAAAGCTTTAAATTTTTCACCTTTTTTAGAATTCCTTACAATTATTCCTTTATCTATTTTATCAGCATCATACGCGTGCAATGGTCTATTTAAATCAATCATTACATAATTTGTAATATCAACTATTGCAGAGATAGGTTTTTGACCTAATGATATTATCTTTTTCTTTAGCCAGTCTGGACTTTCAATATTTTTTACACCAGTAATTAAACAACTTCCAAAAGAAGTACATCCTTGGTTTTTTTCTTTAATTATTTTAATATTGATTTTTTGTTTATTTTTTTGAATTAACTTCTCTGTTTTTAGTTTTTTTAATGTGCCAGAACCTGCTGTTGCTAAATCTCTAGCTATTCCTCTCACTCCCAAACAATCTGCTCTATTTGGTGTAATAGATATATCAATTACGTTTACACTGCTTTTAGGAAAATAATTTTCACCTATTTTTTTTTCATATTTTTTTGAAGAAAGTTCTGTAATCCCATCACTTTCATTTGATAGATTAAGTTCAGACTCTGAACAAAGCATTCCATATGAAGTGACACCTCTTATTTTGCTTACTACTAATTTCATTTGATTCTTTGGTACAACAACACCTGGTGGTGCATAAATTGTCAGTAATCCTTCTTTTGCATTAGGGGCACCACAAACAACTTTTACAAGGTTGTCTGATCCAATGTCTACATCACAAACTCTAAGTCTATCTGCATCAGGATGTTTTTCAGCCTTCAAAATTTTAGCAATTACAAATTCATCAAGCTCTCCTGATTGACTTTCAACACCCTCTACTTCTAAACCAACATCTGTAAGTTTATCAATAATTTGATTTTCATTAAGCTTGGTGTCTAGATGTTCTTTTAACCAATTTGTTGTAATCTTCATCTACTTAGACCCCTATAATTTGTAGGTACGTCTGTAGGGTCAAAGCCAAAGTGGTTTAACCATCTATAATCACAATCAAAAAATGCTCTTAAATCATTTATACCATACTTGAGCATTGCCAATCTATCTATACCTATCCCAAATGCATAGCCTTGGAATTCATCAGGATTTACCTTTACATTTTTTAAAACGTTTGGATGAACCATTCCACAACCTAAAATTTCGAGCCATTTATCTCCTTCACCAATTACTATTTTTCCATCTTTAATTTCATATCCAATATCTACCTCAGCAGATGGTTCAGTGAAAGGAAAGTGACTTGGCCTAAATCTCATTTTAATTTTATCAACTTCAAAAAATTCTTTAATAAAATAATTCAAACATCCTTTTAGGTGACCCATATTAATTTTTTTGTCGATATGTAGTCCTTCAACTTGGTGGAACATGGGAGTATGAGTTTGATCACTATCTGATCGATATGTTCTACCTGGTGCAATGATTTTAAATGGTGGTTTGTCATTAAGCATAGTTCTTATTTGAACTGGAGAAGTATGTGTTCTTAATAATAATTCTTTTTTTTCATCAAGATAAAATGTGTCATGCATATCTCTTGCTGGGTGATTGTCAGGCGTATTTAATGCTGTAAAATTATTATATTCATTTTCAATATCGGGACCTTCTTCCACGCTAAATCCAATTTCTGAAAAAATTGATGAGATTTCATCTATGACTTGAGACACTGGATGAATTTTTCCTTGAGTAAAAGATCTTTCAGGTAAAGTTATGTCTATTTTTTCTTTTTCTAATTTCTTATTAATTTCTTTTGTTTCAATATCATTAATTTTTGTAACAATTAAATTTTGAAGCTCATCTTTTGCTGAATTCAAATCTGATGCAAATTTCTTTCTCTCTTCTTCTGCTACTTTTCCAAGCTGTTTGAATTGAGAGCTAATTAATCCATTTTTACCAAATAGATCTATTTTAATTTGATTGACTTGATTTAAGTCTAAGTTTTCTTTTAACTTTAAAAGAAATTGATCTCTTATTTTTTTAATATCAGACATATTGAGAGATTATTTCTTCGCTGAAGAAAAACAATAGTGAAGATTAATTTAATGCTGATTGAGCTTTTTGTACGATTGTTTTAAAGGCTTCTGGGCTATCGTATGCTATTTCAGCTAGTATTTTTCTATCCAGCTTAATTCCACACTTTGTTAGGCCATTAATAAATTTTGAATACGTTAATCCTTCAGATCTAACACCTGCATTAATTCTTTGTATCCATAAAGATTTAAATTCTCTTTTTTTTGTTCTACGATCTCTATAAGCATATTGCATAGCTTTTTCCATAGCTTGCTTTGCAACTCTTATCGTGCTTTTTCTTCTGCCCCATTGTCCTTTGACAGCTTTTAAAACTTTTTTATGTTTAGCGTGACTTGTTACACCTCTTTTAACTCTTGCCATTTTATCCTCTTAAACTGTAGGGCATGTATGATTTAACTATTTTGCCATCTTGTTTCGACATAGTAGTCGTGCCTCTTAATTTTCTAATTTGTGAATTTGTTCTTTTAATCATGCCATGTCTTTTTCCAGCTTGAGCCATCATAACTTTGCCTGTAGCTGAAATTTTAAATCTTTTCTTTGCTGAACTTTTTGTTTTTAATTTTGGCATAATTCTGCGGTCTTATACAAATATTGGAATAGATTTACAACCTCTATTAAGCCTTATAAAGGCTGAATAACCATAATCATTTGCTTTCCATCAAACTTTGGATGCAGTTCTACTTTGCCGATTTCTTGCATATCAACTTTTATTCTGTCCATTAGTTCTCTACCTAAATGAGAGTGTTGTAGCTCTCTACCTTTAAATCTTATTGTAAATTTTACTTTATCACCTTTCCCAATAAACTTTTTTGCATTTTTAACTTTAAAATCGTAATCATGCGCTTCTGTAACGGGCCTCATTTTGATTTCTTTTAATAAGACTATTTTTTGTTTTTTCTTGGCAACATTTGCTTTTTTTTGTGCGTCATATTTAAATTTACCCATATCAATAATCTTACAAACAGGTGGTTTTGCATTTGGAGCTATTTCGATTAAATCTAAACCTTGCTCCTTAGCCATGGATATAGCTTCGTTGGTATTTAATATTCCTATATTATCACCATCACTTCCAATAACCTGTACCTCTGGTGCTGTAATTCTATTATTTGACTTTGGACCCCTGTCTTTAGTTCTTCTTTGAAAGTAATTTTGTTTAAAATCTGCCACTTAGTTTGAAGATGCTTTGTTTAAAGCTGAGAAAGTTTTTAAGAATAGATCTAATTCCATATTTTCTTGTTTGTTAGTATCTAATCTTCTAATCGTTACTGAGTTACTGTCAACTTCTTTTTTTCCACAAATCAGCAAAAGTGGTATTTTTGATAAAGAATGTTCTCTAATTTTATAATTCAAATTATGATTTTTTAAGTCTACCTCAGAACTCATACCTGCGTTATTAATTTTTTCATTAACTTTTTTTGCATATGAATCAAATTCTTCTGAAATAGGAATTACGACTGCTTGTAAGGGTGCTATCCAAAATGGAAATTTCCCAGCATAATTTTCTATAAGTATTCCTATAAACCTTTCTAGTGATCCAAAGAGTGCTCTATGAAGCATTACCGGAACTTTTTTAGTTCCATCATTGTCAACGAAAGATGCCTCTAGCCTTTCAGGTAAATTTAGATCTACTTGCAAAGTTCCACACTGCCAATCTCTTCCTATAGCATCTCTTAAAACAAACTCAATTTTTGGACCATAGAATGCTCCTTCACCTTTGTTAATTGTGTATTCAAGCTTGGAGGCCTTAACAGCATCTAGTAACGCTTTTTCTGCTTTATCCCAAACATCGTCATTACCAACTCTTAAATCTGGTCTATCTGAATACTTTAGTATGACATTTTCAAACCCTAGTTCTTTATAAATATCTAAAATTAAATTTGTAACTATTAAACACTCTTCTGTGATTTGATCCTCTGTACAAAATATATGGGCATCATCTTGTGTGAAAGCTCTTACTCTTAACAGCCCATGTAGCGCTCCTGAAGGTTCATACCTGTGAACCTTTCCAAACTCTGAAATTCTTAGTGGAAGATCTCTGTAACTTTTTAATCCCTGATTAAATACCTGAATATGGCCTGGGCAATTCATTGGTTTAATCGCAAATACTTTTTCATCGGGAGTTTTAGAGGTATACATGTGTTCTCCATACTTTTCCCAATGGCCTGATTTTTCCCAAAGAGCCCTGTCTAATATTTCAGGCGTGTTTACCTCCTTGTAACCTGCTTTCTCTTGTCTCCCTCTCATATAGGCAACTAGTTTTTGAAATAGTTTCCACCCTTTTTCATGCCAAAAAACTGATCCCGGACTTTCTTCTCTAAAATGAAATAAGTCCATTTCTTTTCCGAGTTTTCTATGATCTCTCTTTTCTGCCTCTTCAATTCTCTGTAAATATTCATCTAAATCTTTTTGTGATGCCCAGCTTGTTCCATAAATTCTCTGTAACATTTCATTATTTGAGTCACCTCGCCAATAAGCTCCTGATACCTTTGTTAATTTAAAATATTTACCAATTTTTCCTGTTGATGTTAAGTGTGGTCCTTTGCATAAATCATGCCAGTCTCCATGAAAATATATTGAGACGTCTTCTCCATGAGGAATACTTTCAATGATTTCAGCCTTATAAATTTCTCCCTTATCCTTGAAATGAGATATTGCTTTATCTCGGCTCCAAACTTCTCTTGTAGTTGGAACATCTCTATCAACTATTTCTTTCATTTTATTTTCAATTTTTTCTAAATCGTCCTCTGTAAAAGGTTCTTTTCTTGAAAAATCATAATAAAAACCATTTTCTATAATCGGACCAATAGTCACTTGAGTTCCCGGAAAAAGCTCTTGCACCGCCATTGCCGTTATATGTGCTGTGTCATGACGAATTGTCTCTAAGCCTTCTTTATCTTTAGAGGTAAAAATTTTAACTGAACAATTTTTATCTATGAGAAAGCTTAAATCTTTAAGCTCTTCATCAACGCTAATAACTATAGCTTGCTTTGATAAAGACTTACTAATCTTTTCTGCAACCTCTAGCCCTGTTACTTTTTTAGGAAATTCAATACTATTTCCATCTGGTAATTTAATTAATAGCATTTAGTTTAATAATTTTTTGTACTCTGAATATGTAGAAAAACACATTTTTTCAACATTAAACTTTTTAATTGCATTTTTTCTACCTTCATTACCTATTGATTTCAATTTAGCTTCATCTAAATTTAAAACTTTCACTATTTTTTCACTTAAAGACTCTATATTTTCTGACTCAAATAAAAACCCCGTCTTATTATCGTCTATTGTTTCATTAGATCCTCCAATATTACTCGCTATTATTGGTTTTTCCATTGATTGAGCCTCAACCGCCACTCTACCAAAGGCCTCTGGTTCTTTTGAGGCTGAAATAACTAAATCCGAGATTTTATAGGCTAAAGGCATATTTTTACAATGGTCTATAAATTTTAGCTGTCCTGTTAATCTATACTGCTCAGCTAATCTTTTAATTTTTTTGCTATAGATGTCTCTACCCTGATCGCTACCTAAAACAACCGCATAAAAAGATTGGTAGCCCAATTTTTTATTAACAAGATTTAAAGCTTCAATGAACACTTCTTGACCCTTCCATGTGGTTAGTCGTCCTGGCATTAAAATAATTTTTTTTTCTCGACTGATACCCCAACTTTCTAACAATTGATTTTCTTCCACTTCTAGTGTTGTTGAAGGATCAAAATAGTCAACATTAATACCTCTAAAAATTACTAAGAATTTTTTCTTTAAATGTAAATATTTGGAATAATTTTTATTAATATGTGAAAAGATAAAATTTGATCCAGCAATTATTAAATTAGATCTTAGCATCACCGAATTATAAAATTTTTTAATTGGGTTGTTAAAATTATAAGTTCCATGAAAAGTTGTAACAAATTTTCTTCTTGTAATTTTTGTTGCAATCAAACAAGACCATGCTGGAGCGCGACTCCTTGCATGAACAATAGAAATATTATGAAATAAAATAATAATAATTAGAGCCATTGAGTTAAGAAGTATCACAATCGGATTCTTGCTATGCACTGGTAATTTAATCAATTTTACTTTTTTTTGATCAATAAATTTTAATAGCTCTCCCCCGCTAGTAACAATATAAGAGGTACAGTTATATTCTGGTAAATAGTGGGCAAGATCATAACAGCCTGTTTCCGCGCCACCATATCCAAGCTTTGGAATCACCTGTAAAACTTTTAATTTCGAAGACATTTGATAGAACTATATATTAAGAATTAATCCTAATAAACTTTTATGAGCAAATTTAAATACCTAAAAATCTCAAATTATAAGAAAATTAGATATTTAAGTAACGATTTTAAAAATAATCTTTATATAGTTTTTCTTCATGGATTTATGTCGGATATTGAAGGAAAAAAACCTACGGCCATCCTCAAGTATGCAAAAAAAAATAAGTTAGGCTTTCTAGCTCTTGAATACTCGGGCCACGGAAAATCATCAGGAAAATTTACTAATGGAAATATTAGCAAATGGTCCAAAGATGTTGAAGTTTTAATTAAAAGGATAGTTAAGAAAAATAACTTTATTTTAGTGGGTTCAAGTATGGGTGCGTGGCTATCACTTAATCAATTTACAAATTTTAAAAAACAAATTAAAGGTTTTCTAGGAATAGGTTCTGCACCAGAATTTTTAGAAAATTTGATGTGGAAAAAATTCACTAAAAGAATGAAGAAAGAAACTATAAAAAAAGGAATTATTAACTTAAAGCATGGTAATTATGAATACCCGATTACTCATCAGTTAATAAAAGATGGAAGAAAAAATAAAATTTTAGATAAAAAAATTAGATCACAAATAAATGTTACCACAATTCATGGAAGTAAAGATGAAGTAGTACCGCAAAGCTACTCCAAAAAAGTTCTAAAAATATTTAGTAAAGCAAAAAAAAAATTAGTAATTATTAAAAGTGGTGATCATAGTCTTTCAAGCAAACAGGGTCTCAAAAGAATAGAGATAGAGTTACATAAAATTGTCTCTAATATAATTTAATCCCTCTATATAACTTGGAAACATTAAATTATAATTAAAGCAATTTTTTACTTTTTTATTACTAACTTTTTTAGACTCATTATAAAAATTCTTTAACATCTCACTTTTAATGGCGTGAACTTCAATATTTTCAATATTTTCAATATTTAACATCTTCGCTCCATATAAAGTAATTTCTTTAGATGAAGAGGGTTTATCATCAGAAAGGTTATATATTTCTCCAGACTTAAATTTTGATAAAGATTTAAATAATATATTTGCAATATCATCTACATGAATTCTTGAAAAGTAATGATTTTTTTTGTTAATCAATTTTACATCCCCTGATTTTAAACGAACTAAAATATTTTTTTCATTAGAATATATTCCTGACAACCTAAATATCTGCACTGGTAATTTTTTATTTTTTTCTAAAGAAGTCCATGAATTTTCTGCTTTTAGTCTTGCCACACCCTTATTTGAAATTGGATTTGTTTTGCTATTTTCATTAACCCATTCACCCTTATGGTCACCATAGACACTGGTAGCAGATAAATAAGTTATCCACTTTACTTTAGAGTTTTCTAAAAATTTAGAAAAATTTTTTACAACTAAATCTTCTTCATTTTTAGGAGGTATTGAAACCAAAATATGATCCGCTTCTTTTAATTTTACTATTAAATTTTGATCAAATTTCTCACTGTTAAATAAATAACTATAATAATTAATACCCTTAAAATTTTCTTTTGAGGATTCACTTCTAGATGTTGTTGATAAGTTAATATTATATTTTTCAATACTAAGTTTCTTTATGAAATTTTTTGCTACTTGGCCAAAACCAAAACAGAAAATGTTTATCTCCTTCATTTTAACTTACTTCTTTTATAATAGAGTTTAAGCTTATGGGGTTTTTTAGCTTATCAATCATTTCTTTCGGACAAACTTGAATAAAATTAGAAATTTCTTTATCAAAATTTTCTATTATTTTTTTAGAAAAATCTGAATTTGTCTCCTCGTAGTGCTCTTGGACTAAATTTTTTAGATAAGTTATCCAATAATCTGTTTCGGGTGTTTGCCATACTACAGTTTCTGGGTTTACTTTTTTGTCAAATTTCTTATTTATGTCATAAATAAAGGCAATTCCACCTGTCATTCCAGCTCCAAAATTGTCTCCTACATCTCCCAAAACTACAACCGTACCACCAGTCATATATTCACAAGCATTAGAGTCACAACCTTCTATAACTGAAATTGATCCTGAATTTCTCACCGCGTATCTTTCCCCCGCTTGACCTGCTGCAAATAACTTTCCAGATGTTGCTCCGTATAAAACTGTATTTCCAATTATTGTATTTTCTTGTGAAATTAAATTACTTTCATCTGGAAGTTTAACTACCAAAGTTGCGCCTGATAAACCTTTACCAACATAGTCATTAGCGTCACCTTTTAAAATAAGTTTTAAGCCCTTTATTCCAAATGCTCCAAAAGACTGCCCTGCTGACCCTTTAAATTTTAGAGATAAAAAGCTATCTTCTAATATTTCAGAACCATATTTCTCATAAAGATAATTAGAGATTCTTGTGCCAACAGTTCTATGAGTATTCTTAATAATATACTCTTTTTCAATAATTTTTACTTTTCCAATTTGATTTTTGATTTCAGGTAGAATTTCTTGATCTAAAGTATCTGGTACAGAGTTTATTTCTGGAACTTTACAGTGTCTTGTGTTTTCTCCAGGATCTGTTTGAACAAATAAAGGATTTAAATCTAGATCATCCAAGTTTGGTGAGGCTTTACTCACTTGTCTTAATAAATCAGTTCTACCAATTATCTCATTCATAGATTTAAAACCTATATCAGCTAGAATTTCTCTCACTTCTTCTGCAATAAATTTAAATAAGTTAACTACTTTTTCTGGTGTGCCAGAAAATTTTTCTCTTAATTTTTCATCTTGGGTACAAACTCCAACTGGACACGTATTTGAATGACACTGTCTAACCATTATACATCCCATAGCTACTAACGCAGTGGTTGCTACCCCATATTCCTCAGCACCCATCATGGCTGCAATAACAACATCTCTTCCTGTTTTAATTCCCCCATCAGTTCTTAGAGTAACTTTATGTCTCAAATTATTTAAAGTTAAAACTTGATTAGCTTCCGTCAAACCCATCTCCCAGGGTATCCCAACATATTTAACACTTGTTTGTGGTGTTGCTCCCGTTCCTCCATTATGTCCAGAAATCAGAATTATATCTGCTTTAGCTTTCGCCACACCCGCTGCAATTGTTCCTATGCCAGATGATGCTACTAACTTTACCCCTACTCTTGCTTTTGGATTTGCTTGCTTAAGATCGTAAATTAATTGTGCCAAATCCTCAATTGAATAAATATCATGATGAGGCGGTGGTGAGATTAGAGTTACACCTGGTGTTGAATGTCTTAACTTAGCAATTTCTTCTGTAACTTTAAACCCTGGTAACTGGCCACCTTCCCCAGGTTTTGCTCCCTGTGCAATTTTAATTTCTATTTCGTTACAGTTATTAAGGTATTTGAGTGTTACCCCAAATCTTGCAGAGGCTATTTGTTTAACTCTTGAATTAGCACTATCTCCATTTTTCATCTTGGTAAATCTTTTTTCATCTTCACCGCCTTCACCACTACAAGAGGCTCCTTTAATTCTATTCATTCCTATAGCTAAAGTTTCGTGTGCTTCTTTCGATAATGCACCATGAGACATACTTCCACTTCCAAATCTTGTTAAAATATTTTCAATTGGTTCTACTTCCTCAATATTTAAAGAAGGGTTTAAATTTTTTTCTCTAAATCCGATCAGATCTCTAAGGTGTATGGGTGGAAGATCATAAATACCTTTTGCATATTTCTTATAAGCGTCAAAAGAATTTGATGAAACAGCACTTTGTAAAAGATGAATGAGCTTTCCTTGATATTGATGTACTTCACCATCTTTTCTGTACCTATAAATTCCCCCAATTGGTAAAACTGTGTCTGTACCTTCAAATGCTTCTTTATGAATAGTTCTTAATTTTCTTTCTATTCCATTTAAGCCTATACCTGAAATTTTTGATAAAATTCCTGGAAAGTATTCTGATGCTACTGTTCTACTCAAACCAACTGTTTCAAAATTACATCCACCTCTATAAGAGCTTATGACTGAAATTCCCATTTTTGACATTATTTTTAAAAGACCATAATTTACTGATTGAACATATCTCTCTATGCACTCATCGTACCCAAACTTTCCAAATAATTTTTTTTCAAACCTCTGGTATAAGCTATCCAACGCTAAATAAGGATTAACTGTTGTAGCCCCAACACCTATGAGTGTTGCAAATGAATGTGTATCTAATGCTTCGCCAGTTTGAGCATTGATTGAAGCATAACCTCTTAGTTTTTTTTTAATGAGATGTGTATTTATTGCACCAACACTTAATAGCATTGGAATAGGTAGTTTTTCTTCAGAAATGTTTTTATCACTTAAGACTAATTGAGTGAGACCCTCTCTGACTGCAATTTCAGAATCTTTTTTAATTCTCTCAATAGAAGCTTCAAGATTTTCACTTTTATCAAAAGTACAATCAATGGTTATTGATTTTTGACCAAAAAAATTAATAAATTTTTCTAACTGAGAGTTTGATAAAATAGGACTATCTAAAACATATATATTTTCTTCAGTTAAATTAGTGAAATCTAAAATATTTCCAAGATTACCAAAACGAGTTTTTAAACTCATAACTTTGTTTTCTCTTAAAGAATCAATTGGTGGGTTTGTAACTTGACTAAAATTTTGTCTAAAGAA
>Ga0307986_10000190_pt1 | contig 46056 bp, 46 predicted proteins | sample EllFjometageno82_FD_203170 | JGI IMG/M metagenome (GOLD analysis project Ga0307986, IMG submission 203170) | Marine microbial communities from Ellis Fjord, Antarctic Ocean - #82 | ecosystem: Environmental > Aquatic > Marine > Unclassified | place: Southern Ocean | collected 2014-10-09 | reverse complement strand
TCAACCTCAGCAATGGTTTGCATATCTTTATCTCCCCTGCCTGAGAGGTTAATGATAATGGTTTTATCGCTAGACCATTTTTTTGCTAGTTTAACTGCATAGGCTATAGCATGAGATGGCTCAAGTGCCGGAATAATGCCTTCAACTTCGGTCAGCAGATGAAACGCCTCTAAAGCTTCTTTGTCTGTTATTGCAACATACTCCGCCCTTCCAATATCTTTCAAGTAGGCATGTTCTGGTCCAACACCAGGATAATCAAGGCCGGCTGAAATGGAGTGGCCTTCAATAATTTGACCATCCTCATTTTCCATCAAATATGTTCTGTTGCCATGCAAAACTCCAACACTTCCAGCGGTAAGAGGGGCTGCATGCGCATCAGGTCCTAAATCAATTCCGCGGCCTCCTGCCTCAACACCAATAATCTTGACGGACGTGTCTTCGATAAATGGGTGGAAAAGCCCGATTGCATTTGAACCGCCTCCAACACAAGCAATTATCGCATCGGGCAAACCTCCCGCTTGCTCGTTAAATTGCACTTTTGCCTCTTTACCAATAACGCTTTGAAAGTCTCTTACCATCATAGGGTAGGGGTGGGGGCCAGCAACTGTTCCAATAATATAATAAGTATTATCAATGTTTGTTACCCAATCACGCATTGCCTCATTAAGGGCATCTTTTAATGTTTTAGAGCCAGAGGAAACTGGCACAACTGTTGCTCCAAGTAACTTCATACGGTAAACATTTTGCGCCTGCCTCACGACATCAACTTCGCCCATATATACAACACACTCAAGGCCAAGTCTCGCCGCTATAGTTGCTGAAGCAACTCCGTGCTGTCCGGCTCCCGTTTCCGCAATAATTCGTGTTTTACCCATTCTCTGAGCAAGTAAAGCTTGCCCTATAGTATTGTTGATCTTATGAGCACCAGTGTGATTTAAGTCTTCGCGTTTCAAATAAATTTGAGCACCGCCAATCTTCTTAGTTAAATTTTTTGCATGATAAAGTGGAGTTTCACGTCCCACATAATGCTTCAGATCATCCTCAAACTCTTTTAGAAAGTCAGGATCATCTTTAAACTTATTGTAAGCATCTTTTAGCTCAGTTACAGCAGTCATTAGGGTCTCTGCAACAAAGACTCCTCCGTATTGATCAAAATGACCTTTATCATCTGGCAGGTTATAACTCATGAATGAACACTTCGGATAAAAGCTAATATTTTATCAATATCCTTAACCCCTGGTGCACTTTCCAATCCACTTGAGGCATCAACTGCATATGGATTTACTTGACTAATTGCATCAGAGACATTTTCAGAGTTAAGGCCGCCTGCAAGAATAATTGGTAAATCTATCTTTACTCGGGCCAATGACCAGTCAAAAACTTCTCCAGTGCCGCCATAACTATTGGAGTTATAAGAGTCTAAAAGAAGTGCACTTGCTTCTGAAAAGTTCTCTGCTATCTTCGCTAAATTAGTATCAGTCGTCACCCTCAAGGACTTAATAAAAGGCATTTGGTATTGAGTACAATCATCAGCCTCCTCATCGCCATGAAACTGCAAAGTGTCTAAAGGGACCTCACAAAGAACCTCATCAATAAAGCTTGGATTTGCATTAACAAACAGTCCAACTCGATTGACAAACGGCGGCAGGGCTGCAACTATTTCTCGAGCTCTTGGAATATCAACATTGCGCGGCGACTTGTCATAAAAGACCAGGCCAATAGCATCAACACCAGCAATGGCTGCGTCTCTAGCGTTTTCAGAATTAGTGAATCCACAAATCTTAACTTTGATCATTTGAATTGCCGTTAACTTTTTCAAGTATAGATTTTCTCATAGCGTTACCTAGTATTTAAAGCAACTAACGAATGAAACTTAAGATTTAGCTAGAAGCTTTTTTCTTTGAAGCAGGTTTCTTTTTAGCTTTTTTTGCCTTTGCTTTAGCTTTAATTTTTCCATCTATTGCTTTTTTACATTCTTCCAAGGTTAAATCAATAGGAGCTTTATCACCAAATACTTTTTGAACAGTAACATTTTTTTGGCCTTTACCGCGCTTTTTACCATTCCAAACATAAGGACCAAAGCGTCCATTTAAAACCTGGATATCCGAACCTTCAAAGACTTTAATAATTCTTTCTGCATCAAGCTTTTCCTTTACAACAATTAATTCTAGCGCTTCTTCTAAAGTAACCTCCTCTGGTGAGATCTCCTTTAAAGAAACATATTTTTTTCCGTATTGAATGTATGGGCCAAAACGCCCATAATTTGCCTTAATTGTTTCACCATCAGCTGTCTCACCCACTGTTCTTGGCATTTTAAAAAGCTCAATGGCTTCAGCAAGTGTAATATTCTCTATATCTTGGCCAGTTCTTAATGACGAAAAAGTTGGTTTTTCTTCATCGTCTTGATGTCCAATCTGAGCAAAAGCGCCATAGCGTCCAAAACGAACACTGACAGGTTTTCCAGAGACAGGATCTTCACCGAGGTCTCTCTTGCCATGAGTCTCATCTCGTGAAATATCTTTCGCAAGCTCAATCTGCGCATGAAAAGGCTCATAAAAATCACGAATAACGCCCGCCCATGGTTTTGACTCCTCAGCAATTAAGTCAAAATCACTTTCCAGGTTAGCAGTAAATTCATATCCAATAATGTTGCTAAAATTTTTGACCAAAAAATCAACTAAAAGATAGGCAACATTTGTAGGGAATAGTTTATTTTTTTCAGCACCCGTAGTTTCAGTTTGGATAGACTCTGAAATAACGCCATCTTCAATCTCTATCAACTGATAATCGCGCTGGACTCCTTCTCGGGTTTCTTTCACAACATAGTTTCTATCTTGGACAGTTGTGATCATTGTTGCAAATGTTGAAGGCCTTCCTATTCCCATCTGCTCAATTTCTTTAACCAACGAAGCTTCCGTGAATCTTGGCTTTGCCCTTGAAAAAGACTCCTTTGAAGCTAAGTCGACTAAGGTCAATAAATCTCCCTTATTAACTTCAGGTAGAAGTTTATCTTCAGCCGCCATATAGTCATATACCTCAAGGAATCCTGCAAAGGATAAAACCTCTCCATCAGCGATAAAATGCTCACTACGGTTTGAAATATTGATATTAATTTTGGTTTTTTGGAGTTGTGCATCGCTCATTTGTGATGCCAAGGTTCTCTTATAGATCAACGAATATAGCTTTGTAGACTGGTCATCTAAACCCAAAATAGATGGCTTAGTAAGATCTGTAGGTCTTATGGCTTCATGAGCCTCTTGAGCGCCTGAAGAATTTGTCTTATACCTTCTTGCCTGATGAAACTCTGATCCAAACTTTGAAACAATCACCTCTTGAGCAGCTGTTATGGCTGTTTCAGATAAATTGAGTGAATCTGTTCTCATGTAAGTGATTGCACCTTCTCGATATAAATTTTGTGCAATCGACATGGTCTGCTTTACAGAAAAACCTAGTTTTTGAGAAGCTTCTTGCTGAAGCGTAGAGGTAATAAATGGAGCTTTAGGTGACCTCTTAGAAGGTTTAGTTTCAACTGAATTTACTTTTAGTTCCGCCAATAAAACATTCTCAGCAAAAGTAAGCGCCTCATCTTTCGATTTAAAATCTACGCTAAGCTTAACTTCCAGAAGCTCATTGGAACTATTAGCTAAATTAGCTTTAACTTTATGAGAGCTTGAAGAGCTATGAGCAGAAATTTCACGCTCTCTTTCAACAACTATTCTTACAACTGGTGATTGAACCCTTCCCGCTGAGCGCGCTCCTGAAATCTTGCGCCACAATACTGGAGAAATTTCAAAACCTACTAGCCTATCAATAATGCGTCTAGCTTGTTGTGCATTTACAAGGTCAGTATCAATTGTTCTTGGGTTGTTAATAGCATCCGTGATAGCGCCCTTAGTTATCTCATGAAAGACTATTCTGGGGGTATCTTCTGCCAGCGATAATGCTTGCTGTAAATGCCAAGCAATAGCCTCACCCTCGCGATCTTCATCCGTAGCTAGAAAGATTTTTGTAGCAATTTTGACCGATTTTTTTAGGTCAGCAACAACTTTCTTCTTGTCTGCACTGATGGCATATGTTGGTTGAAAGTTATTCTCAATATCAACGCCCATATCTTTCTTGGGCATATCCCTAATGTGGCCTATACTCGACTTTACGACATAGTCTGGCCCTAAAAACTTTTCAATTGTTTTTGCTTTCGCCGGAGATTCGACAATAACAAGATTCTTAGACATAAAAATTCCTACTGAAGTGTAGGGTTATCATCATAAAACACAATAGACTCAATCCATTGTGATGGTACCGATGATTCAGTGCTATTTCCGATGACCATCATAACCACCCATTTCAAATCATCAATACTCAACTTCGAGTCCTCTAGAGACATAACCTGATCAATTACTATTTCACGTTGACTGGCGTTAAGCTGTCCCATGTTTTCCATAAACATTATAAAGCCCCTTGCCCTAGAGTCTAATTTGGTTTTTTCATGCTCGCTATAAATTCGCATAGAATTATGCAAAGTATCAAAACTAGCTATCTTCCCGTCTTGAAGAGCTGCAATATTTTCAAGCCAAACTAAAGCCTTCTCAATCCGGTCGGCATCAAAGCCAGCCTCTGAAAGATGTGTCTTTAACAGATCATCATCTAACTCTTGTGATGAATCTTGGTCAGCAGACTCAAATAGGAAATCAAACATAAAGGTGAGCACATCAAGAATATTATTAGTCATAAAGCCTCATCATATTAATACGTATATTTCAAACTAACTATTTCGAGATTCCCATAAACATGAAAAGAATCTACTATGCCTATTATTTGTGGGCAACAATCACTTTTTCAACCTTATATTAAGTTATATAGTGGTTTGCTCGAAAAGTAAATTCATAGTTTAACCTTCATTATCCACATCTTGATCAAGATTGGGCTTTATTAAAGCAGTATTGTCATATAAACTCTCGTTTAACATGCATACCGAACTATTCCAAGTATGGTAAAATTGCAAACTTTTTTATTGGTAGATACATTATGAAAAGAACTTTTCAACCAAGCGTACTAAAACGTAAACGTAACCATGGCTTTAGAGCAAGAATGAAAACTCGTTCTGGGCGCGCCATCTTAAGTGCTCGAAGGAAAAAAGGGCGCAAACGCTTAGCCGCTTAAACTCATGACCAGCTCGCTCGCTCATGGTGTGCGTATTAAAGATGCTAAAGATTACGCCCACGTTTTCAAAAAAGGCTTTCACACTCAAAGTAGATTTTGGAAGGTAATAGCTAGTGACTCTGGTAAATCATTTTCAAGGCTTGGCCTTGCCATTTCCAAAAAGCAATACAAAAGGGCAGTAGATAGAAACCTTTTTAAGCGCTTAGCACGCGAGACTTTTAGAAATAATCAGGATGATTTAGAGCCTATTGACTTTGTCATAATGGTAAAAAAATCAGCTCGCATTGATAATAAAGAAATCACCAAAGATCTTCTTTCACTTTTGAAAAATGTAAAGAATAAGGCGCAATCCAAATGAAATTTCTACTTCTGCCCCTAATTAAATTATACCAATGGATAGTGAGTCCTCTTTTAGGAAGTAACTGTCGTCACATTCCAACCTGCTCAGAATATACATTTGATGCTATCAAGTATCATGGAGCTGTCAAAGGTGTTGCGCTTGGAGCAAAAAGAATTAGTAAGTGCCATCCATGGTCAGAAGCAAGTTATGATCCCGTCCCGAAAAAATAATCAATTAATTAATAATTAAAAAATTTATGAACACTCAAAAAATATTTCTTTTTATTGCAATCTTTTTGACAATCTTCCTTCTTTGGGATAAATGGGAGATTACGCAATCAACTGACGAAAATGGAAATATAGTTACGCAAACAGCGATAGTAGGAATTGATTCGCCATCTGAAGGAAATGATGTGCCATTAGCTGCTGAAGTTCCTGCAGCAGAAAACACATTTACTGAAGTTTCAACTCCTGTTATAGATGACTCTAATATAACTGGGGCATATACGACGGTTGTTACAGATCTTTTAACAGTGCAAATTTCAAATAAGGGCGGAACAATAATTAGTGCATTCCTTAATGATTATCCAAAGGAATTAAATTCAGATCAAAATTTTCAACTACTAAGTAACTCTGCAGAGAGTATTTTTCATGCTCAAAGTGGATTGATTCCGGCAGATCAATTGCCAACGCACCAATCTGAATTTACTTCTGAAAAACAAGAATACTTCCTACAAAATAATAGTGAGCTAATTGTTCCACTTTCTTGGAAGGGAGATAACGGCATTGAAGTTACTAAATACTTCTACTTTAAGCCTAACAGTTACATCATAGAAGTAGATTACCAGATTAGAAATAACAGCCCTACTGATCAAAATGTTAGCAGTTATACCCAGCTAGTTCATGGAGCCACAATTGAATCTAGTGGCATGGCAATGGGCATGCAAAACTTTAGTGGCGGCGCGACTTATAACGATGAAGAAGTTTTTGAGAAAATTGATTTTGAAGATTTTGACTCTACGCCAAAAACTTCATCTATTGGTGGCTGGGCTGCAATGATTCAGCACTACTTTTTTACTGCCTGGATACCGGATGACGCTCAAAAACATACCTACTCAACTAAAACTAGTAGAGGAAACTACCTACTAACTACAGTCAACCCAAGTGCAATGGTTGCGGCAGGAACAACAATCAATCTTGGAAAAAATCAACTATATATTGGCCCTAAAGAGCATGTCCGTCTTGAGGAGCTTGCTCCTGGCTTAGATAAGACTGTAGACTATGGCTTCCTTTTTATTGTTGCCAAGCCTTTATCAATATTTCTTCATTGGATTTATAGTTTTGTTGGTGACTGGGCAATATCAATCGTTCTATTAACTCTATCAATTAAGCTGGCTTTTTATAAGCTCTCTGAAAAGTCGTTCCGCTCAATGGCTGGAATGAAAAAATTAGCGCCCCGACTTCAGAAAATTAAAGAGACCTATGAGGGTGATAAGCAAAAAATCGGCAAGAAAACGATGGAGCTCTACCGGTCTGAAAAAATAAATCCTGCAGCTGGGTGTCTTCCTATTTTAGTTCAGATTCCAGTTTTTATATCTGTTTATTGGGTTCTAATAGAAATGGTTGAATTAAGAATGACCCCATTCTTGTACTTACCTGACCTTGCGATGAAAGACCCTTATTTCATATTGCCACTGATTATGGGCGCATCTATGTGGTTTCAGCAGAGACTTAATCCGCCTCCAGCTGATCCAATACAAGCTAAAATCATGATGATGCTTCCCGTTGTATTTACAGTCTTCTTCCTCTGGTTCCCTTCAGGCTTAGTATTGTATTGGGTCACCAATAACGTCCTTTCGATTGCTCAACAAATGTACATCAATAAAAAAATTAATGGTTAAATAAGTCTATGCACCTAAATGAAAATGTAAGCGAGATAGCAAAAAAAATTAAACTATTAATTTTAGATATTGATGGGGTTCTTACAGATGGTGGGATGTATTTTGATGACAAGGGAACTGAGCTTAAGAAATTCAATTCGTTAGATGGTCATGGCATTAAGATGCTTCTAGATTCTGGAATTGAAGTTGCTGTAATTACTGCAAGAAGTACTCAGTCTGTTAGTTATAGGCTTGAGGGCTTAGGGGTCAAACATTATTATCATGGTATCGCTGATAAAAGTATTGCCTTAGTAGAGCTTACTGAAAAGCTATCAATCGATGTTAATGAGTCGGCCTATGTAGGCGATGACGTCATCGATCTGCCAGCTATGAGCAAAATTGCACTTCCAATTGCTGTTGCTAATGCGCACTCGTTTGTAAAAGAAAACTCCCTTTTGGTCACTGAAAAAAATGGTGGTGAAGGCGCTGTTCGTGAAGTATGTGACATGCTATTAAAGGCACAACATAAGTATGAAGACTTAATGCAGTCTTATTTAAAATGACCTCTTTTCAATCACAATGTTATGAGGCCTTAAAAACAATTCCGGCTGGCAACGTAATTTCATACGGCGGTCTCGCTGAAATGATTGGAAGACCTAATGCGCATCGAGCAGTTGGCAGTGCTATGAATAAAAATCCATTTGCCCCAACAGTTCCTTGTCACAGGGTCGTTAAATCAAATGGTGAGCTAGGCGGATTTGCTGATGACATCAGCATCAAAATAAAACGCCTTCAAAAAGAAGGCGTTCGTGTTTCAAATAATAAGATTGTTAATTTTCAGTCTGTACTCTTTAAAGCCTACTAGCGCTTTTTCCCTCTCATCTTAGAGATCATTTGAAGCTGCATCATTGATTCAGCTAGTGCTGCTTGAGTGGTTGAGATATCTTGTTCTGTCTGAGAGCTAGACATCGCTTCTTCAGCACGCTTTTTCGCTTCAAGGGCTTTTGATTCATCTAAATCATTTGCACGAATAGCTGTATCAGAAAATATGGTAACCGTATCAGGCTGCACTTCAATGATGCCACCAGAGACAAAAATAGATTCAACACCATTTTCAGTTTCAACTCTAACTTCACCAGGTTTAAGTGTACTTATTAAAGGAACATGCATAGGATAAACACCAATCTCGCCGATTGTAGCTGGAGCAAATACACACTTAGCTTCTCCAGAGTATATTTCTTCTGTTGCGCTAACTACATCTACATGTAATACTGACATTTATGATGCCTCCGATGCCTTTATTTTAACTTCTTCAATAGAGCCGGTCATGTAGAAAGCTTGCTCAGGTATAGAGTCATGCTCACCATCAAGAATAGCTTTAAATCCAGAAATAGTATCCTTCAAAGATACGTACTTACCAGGAGATCCGGTAAATACTTCTGCAACAAAGAAAGGCTGTGATAAGAATTTTTGAATCTTACGAGCCCTAGAAACAGTTTGCTTGTCTTCTTCGGATAGTTCATCCATTCCTAGAATAGCAATAATGTCTTTTAATTCTTTATAACGCTGAAGTACACCTTGAACTCCACGAGCCACATCATAATGCTCTTGACCGACAACTAGCGGGTCGAGCTGACGTGAAGTTGAGTCTAATGGATCTACCGCAGGATAAATACCAAGCTCTGCAACCTGGCGCGAAAGTACTACTGTCGCATCTAGGTGAGCAAATGTTGTCGCTGGAGATGGGTCAGTTAAGTCATCCGCAGGAACATATACCGCTTGAATTGAAGTGATAGAGCCAGTTTTAGTTGACGTAATTCTTTCTTGAAGCGCGCCCATTTCTGCTGCAAGTGTTGGCTGGTAACCAACCGCTGATGGCATACGTCCCAATAAAGCAGAAACCTCAGTTCCAGCAAGCGTGTAACGGTAAATATTATCAATAAATAAAAGAACATCACGCCCCTCATCACGGAAATATTCAGCCATTGTAAGGCCAGTAAGTGCAACACGAAGTCTGTTTCCTGGAGGCTCATTCATCTGTCCATAAACTAGTGATACTTTATCGAGTACATTTGAATCTTTCATTTCATGATAGAAGTCATTACCTTCTCGAGTTCGCTCACCAACACCTGCAAATACTGAATATCCTGAGTGCTCAATAGCAATGTTACGAATAAGCTCCATCATGTTTACTGTTTTACCAACACCAGCACCACCAAATAATCCGACCTTACCACCTTTTGCAAACGGGCAAACTAAGTCAATTACCTTAATGCCTGTTTCAAGCAATTCTGTAGCAGGCGCTAATTCTTCATATGCAGGAGCAGAGCGATGAATTTCCCATTCAACCTCTGAACCAATTTCACCAGCATTATCAATTGGCTCACCAAGTACATTCATGATTCGTCCAAGAGTTTTTGTTCCAACTGGCACTGTGATTGCTTTGCCTTTATCGGTAACTTCTAATCCTCGCTGAAGCCCTTCAGATCCACCCATAGCAATTGTTCTAACAACATTGTCTCCAAGTTGTTGCTGAACCTCTAAAGTAAGGTTTGCTTTAGTAACATGAAGTGCGTTATATATTTTAGGTATTGAGTCAGATGGAAACTCGACATCAATAACCGCACCAATAATTTGTGTAATTTTGCCTATACTCATTTGCTTTTCCTTTTTTTAAATCTTTAAACAGCAGCAGCGCCTGCCACAATCTCAGATATTTCCTGAGTAATAGCTGCCTGCCTTGCCTTGTTATAAATTAATTGTAGCTCATCAATCATATCTCCTGCATTTTCTGTTGCACTATGCATGGCGATCATTCTAGAAGATTGCTCACAAGCAATGTTTTCTACAATTCCTTGATAAACTAATGCTTCGATATACCTAACTAATAGTGCGCTTAGTGCACTCTCAGCATCTGGTTCATATAAATAGTCCCAGTGGTGATCCTTACTGGTTTCATCAGTAACCTCCATTGGCACAATTTGCTTAACAGTTGGGACTTGTGTCATTGCGCTTGCAAACTTATTATAAGCAATCATGATTTGATCAATCTCACCAGAGTCATAGCGATCAAGCATTACTTTGATAGTACCTAAAAGATCATCAAATTGAGGCTTATCGCCAATATCAGTAAGAACAGAGTTAATTTTAAGTCCAGTATTTTTAAAAAATGAAGTTGCTTTTTTACCAATTGTACAAAGCTCAACCTCAACTTTATCTGATTGCAAAGCAGCTATATCTTTTAAAAGGCTTCTAAATAAATTAGTGTTTAAACCACCACAAAGCCCCCTATCACTGGAAATAACTATAATTCCTACACGCTTTTTCTCTTCTGAAGAGGTCATATATGGATGTTTAAACTCAGAGTTTGCATGAGTCAGATGTCCAATAACATTAAGAATTTTTTCAGCATACGGACGTGAAGCGAGCATTCTATCTTGCGCTTTCTTCATCTTAGAAGCAGCAACCATTTCCATGGCCGAAGTAATCTTCTGAGTATTTTTAATACTCGCGATTTGTGTTCTAATTTCCTTGCCTACTGCCATATCTTTCTACCAGGTATTGTTAGCTTTAAAGTCATCAATAGCAGCTTGAAGTTTTGCTGATATATCATCATTGTAGTCACCAGACTCATTAATAGAAGCCATCAATTCAGCCTGATTAGCATTCATATAAGCTAAAAGTGCACCTTCAAATGCAACAACTTTATTCGCCTCAACATCATCTAGAGCGCCAGAATTAGCAGCAAACAGCGACGTCGCTGTTTCAGCAACATTTAGAGGAGAGTATTGTGCTTGCTTCATTAGTTCGGTTACACGTATTCCTCGATCAATTTGCGCTTTAGTTTCTGAGTCTAAATCAGATGCAAACTGAGCAAACGCCGCTAATTCACGATACTGTGCCAAGTCAAGGCGAATACTACCACCAAGCTTTTTAACAATTTTCGTTTGCGCAGCACCACCAACCCTGGAAACTGAAAGCCCCGCATTAATTGCCGGTCGAATACCAGAGTTAAATAGGTCTGTTTCTAAGAAAATTTGACCGTCTGTAATAGAAATTACATTTGTTGGAACAAACGCCGAAACGTCTCCAGCCTGAGTTTCAATTATAGGAAGAGCTGTCAAAGAACCTGTCTTACCTTTCACCTCACCATTTGTTGCTTTTTCTACATACTCAGCGTTAACTCTTGATGCTCTTTCTAATAAACGTGAGTGAAGATAGAATACATCACCTGGATATGCTTCACGTCCTGGTGGACGCTTTAAAAGAAGCGATACTTGGCGGTATGCCCAAGCTTGTTTTGTTAAATCATCATAAACAATTAGTGCATCTTCGCCACGATCTCTGAAATATTCACCCATTGCGCATCCAGCGTAAGGAGCAATATATTGAAGAGCTGCAGAGTCAGAAGCTGCTGCAGCAACAATAATAGTATGCTCTAATGCTCCATGCTCTTCTAGCTTTCGAACTACAGTAGCTATTGAAGACGCTTTTTGTCCAATTGCAACATAGATACATTTAACGCCTGTACCTTTTTGATTAATAATAGCATCAATTGCAACGGCAGTTTTTCCAGTCTGGCGATCACCAATAATAAGTTCGCGCTGACCACGTCCAATTGGAACCATTGCATCAATTGCCTTAATACCAGTTTGAATTGGTTGATCAACTGATTGTCTTTCAATAACGCCCGGAGCAACAACCTCAATTGGGCGAGTCATAGTCGTTTTTATCTCTCCCTTGCCTTCTAGGTCTACTCCAAGAGGATTAACAACGCGTCCAAGCAGCTCATTACCAACTGGCACTTCCATAATTCGATTTGTACACTTAACAGTGTCACCTTCTGAAATGTGAAGATAATCACCTAATACAACTGCACCAACAGAATCCTGTTCAAGGTTAAGCGCTAATCCAAAAGTATTTCCTGGAAATTCTAGCATCTCACCAAACTGAGCATCTGCTAGACCATGAATACGAACGATTCCATCACTTACACTAATTACTGTGCCTTCTGTGCGAGCTTCAGCTGAAAAGTCAAAGCCCTCTATTTCTTTTTTAATTAAATCACTGATTTCAGAAGCATTTAATTGCATAACTAACCTCTCTTTATAAAATTAATTTACAGACAAAGAGACGCTTAGAGCATCTACTTTTGCCTTAATTGATGTATCGATTACCTTATCACCTTCTTTAATAATGACGCCGCCTTTAAGGGTCACATCAATTTCAGTTTCAACAGATACAGTTGTTTTATGTTTACTTGTTAAATCGTTAACGATTGCTTGTTGTTCGGCTTCACTAAGTTCGTAAGCACTAATAACTTTAAAGTTCTTGCTCTTGTTAGCATTAGAAACTGTCGATTCAAACGCATTAGCTATACTGCTGATTGCACTCGAACGATCATTATTTAAAACAAGATTAATAAAAGCTGCCTCTTGTTTGCTTAAATCTTTTGAAGTCATTTTTGCAATTAAAGCAGAAATTAAATCAAATTTTTGATTTTTACTTTTGCTTGGAGATGCAATAAAAGTCTTTGTATTTTTATCAGCCATAATTACAGTGGCGGCAGCTAAAAAATCACTCCATACTAAAACAGAGTTACTTTGTTCAGCAATTTCAAAAATCGCTTGAGCGTATGGCTTGGCAATTGTTGATAATTCCATCCTACCGTCCTAGAGTGATTGAGACAACTTAGAAAGCATATCTTTATGCGCCTTAGCATCAACTTCTTTTTCTAAAACTGAGTTGACTCCCTGCATAACCAAAGTTGAGACTTGATTTTTAAGCTCGTTACGTGCCTTCACAACTTCTTGGTCTAGTTCAGACTTAGCGTGTGCTTTAATCTTATCAGCCTCTTCAGAAGCTGTGCCTTTAGCTTTATCAATCATCCCATTAGCTTGTTTATCAGCATTTGCAATAATTTCAGCCGCTTGGTTTTTAGTACTTTCTATAAGATCTTCAGCATTTTTCTGGGCTAAAGCATGCTCTTCTTTTCCAAGTTCTGCAGCTTTTAATCCATCTTCGATTGCCTTTTTGCGTGCAGCCATAGCCTCGACGAGTGGAGGCCAAACAAACTTCATGCAAAACAAGACAAACATGGCAAACATGATTGTTTGCCCAATGAGTGTAAGGTTAATGTTCATAACTTAATACCCTTAATTATTAAAAGAATACAATTTATCCAGCAACCGCAAACAATATATACATTGATATACCAACTGCGATCATAGGTACCGCATCAACAAGTCCCATAACAATAAACATTTGTGTTCTTAGCATTGGAATAAGTTCCGGCTGACGCGCAGCACCTTCAATGAATTTAGCGCCAAGAATACCGATACCTACAGCAGCGCCTAATGCACCTAAACCCATTAAGATAGATCCTGCTAAAAATAATATACTTTGTTCCATTTTTTACTCCTACTTATAAAAACTGTTAAAAAAAAATTAATGCTCTTTTTGGTGTGCCATATCCATATATACAATCACTAAAGTCATAAAGATAAATGCCTGAAGTAATACAATTAAGATATGAAAAATAGCCCACGGTAAAGACAGGCTCCACTGAATCCAGAATGGCAACAGTGCGATTAGAATGAAGATCATTTCGCCTGCATACATGTTTCCAAATAAACGTAATGCAAGAGAAACTGGCTTTGCCAGCAAGTTCACTCCTTCTAAAAAGAAGTTAAAAGGCAACATCCATTTACCAAAAGGATGAAGCGTTAGTTCGCCTACAAATCCACCAAGGCCTTTTTCCTTAACACTATAATAGAGGATTAATAAGAAAATACCAATAGACATTCCGAATGTAGCGTTAGGGTCGGTTGTTGGAACCACCTTAAGGAAATCAATACCTATAGCGGCGGCTAAAGAAGGAAGCCAATCAACAGGCACTAAATCCATCGTATTCATTAATATTATCCAAATAAATGTCGTTAAAGCAAGGGGAGCAACCATAGGGTTTTTACCGCTGAAAGAACCACGTACATTATCATCAATAAAGTCAATAATACTTTCTACAAAATTTTGAAAGCCACTTGGAGCATCGATTGAAGCACGTTTTGCTGCTCTAGCAAAAAAGAATAAAAATAGTGCACCTAAAACAAAAGAAAACCCAAGAGTATCAACATGGAAAGCCATGAAGCCCATTTCTTTTGCTTCTAAAGCGCTTTCAGCAAACCCCCAATGACCATCTGGAAATTTTCCGTAAGTTAGATTTTGTAAATGGTGCTTAATATAAGCGCCAGATGTTAGTTCACCACTTGCCATTATTTTTGCCTTAACCTATCTAATATAAATCCTACCTGACCAACTACTAAGCTCAAACAGAGAGCTGAGGGTTCAAGTTCTAAAAAACCAAGTCCAAATAAAGCTAGTAGGATTAGAGAGAGCATCCTACTAATACTGCTGCTGACCGCCATCCTAAAGCTTTTTTGTGCATCAGCATCAACCAATACTTTTTGTCTTTTTGTATACCAATTAAATATCCAGGTATTGCTTAAACTAACTAAAGCGCCATAAAATGCGGCAACTGCAAAACCATCAACGGTATAAAAAATAACAATTAAAGCTAAGAGAAAGTATTGAATAAGTGAGCTTATTGATTTCACTTTTTCGATATCCACCCTGACTATACACAAACGCAATATTATACAATTTAATGTTTATTAGTCAAGTCCCCCAAGGACAATTTATTTACTGTGGAGTAAAATAAATTTAAGTAACTTATTAAAACTTATTTTTAAAAAGATTCGACTGTTTATGAGCTTGAATTAATCATTTCTTCAGCTGCTATTCGAGTTTTATCACTAATTGTAATGCCGCCTAGGATTCTTGCAACTTCATCCGTCCGTTCTTTAGGACTAAGGCTTGCAACTTGCGTAAAAGTTGAGCCATTTCTGTGGGTTTTTACAACCTTCATATGATCTTGTCCCTGCGCTGCAACCTGAGCAAGGTGCGTTACACAAATAATTTGGTATCGACTTGATAATTTTTTTAACATTTGACCCACAATCTCAGCAACGGATCCACTGATACCTAAGTCGACTTCATCAAATACAACTGATGGGGTGAGCTCAGTTTTACTTGTGACAACTGAAAGTGCTAAAGATATTCTTGATAACTCACCGCCTGAGGCTACTTTACCAAGTGGCTTAAAATCCTGCCCAGCATTAGTTTTTGTTAGAATGATAATGTCCTCCATACCATTAAGCCTTACAGAGCCTTCAGAATAGTTAATGCTAAAAGTAATTTCACTTCCTGGCATTCCAAGTTTTTGCATTAAGCTTGTAACCTCTTTTGAAAGCGATTTACTAGCAATCACCCTTTCAGCGCTCAATAATTTTGATTTGGCATAATATTCTTTCTCAAACTTACTTTGCGCTAGTAATAATTCATCTATCTTATCGCTAGATGAGCCCAACATATTAAGATTTTCTTGCAAAGCTGATTGAGCCTCAAGTAGTCCTTGGATTTGACAATTGTGCTTACGGCCTAGGTCATGAAGCTCGTTAATTCTAGAACTAAGTTGTAGTGAATTATCTTCTTGACTGCTAATTTTACCGAGGTAATCTGTCAAGTCATAGATTCCTTCTTGGACTTGAAGCTGCGCACTGACCAGTAATGAATGTATTGTGTCTAGTCGCGAATCGAGTTCTTTCGAATGATTAACAATACCTGCACTTTCAATTAATACATTGTTAACGCCTGATTCATTGTCAAGAGAGCCTATTATCTTAGAAATTTTTTCAACAAGTTGGCTTGCGTTTGTAGAGACTTTATAGTCATCCTCAATGTTATCAAGCTCATCCTGAGTCATTTCGGCCTGAATAAGTTCATTCAGTTGATGGGTTATTAACTCTTTTTGGGCTGCAAGGAGAGAGTTATTATTTTGTAAGTCTTCAACCTCATTCTTGACCGCTTGATAATTATTGACAATATTATTTACTTCTTCACACTGCTTTTGAGTGCCGGCATAATCATCAAGCAGCAGGCGATGATGGTTCGCTCGAAGTAACAGCTGATGCTCATTTTGGCCATGCAAATCAATCAAAAAACTGCCGATATCTTTTAGTGTTGATAAGGGCACATTAGAACCATTGACATATGAACGAGACTTTCCATCCGAAGCAATAACTCTTCGTAAGATGCACTCGTTCTCATTTTCTAAATCCAATCCCTTTAAAAAAGTTTGAAGCTCAGCTCCTGAATTCAAACTAAATGTAGCAACAATTTCAGCTTTACTTGCGCCTTTTCTAACTAGTGACGAATCAGAACGACCTCCAGAAACTAGAGTTAACGCCTGAATTAAGATTGATTTACCTGCACCTGTTTCACCAGTCACAACAGTCATGCCTGACTTAAATTCAACACTTAGGTCTTCGACCACAACTAAATTTTTTACATGTAAGTGCTCAAGCATATCTTTAATTTATTAGACTTTTTGGCCCCAATGAAGCTTTGACCTGATAATTTCAAAATAGTCATAACCTTTTGGATGTATTAGATGGACAAAATTTTCATGTTGCTTAACCCTTAGAGCAATACCCTCTGAAGCATGAACTGAGGACTGAGCATCAAAGCTAATTGTTGCCCTATCTTCACAATCTAAAAGAGTAATCAATACCTCACTTTCACCATCAAGAATGAATGGTCTATGGCTCATTGTATGGGGGCTGATTGATACTAGGCAAATTGCATTAGTACTCGGGTGCATAATTGGTCCTCCGCTAGAAAGTGCATAAGCAGTAGAGCCAGTAGGCGTTGTAACTATAATTCCATCTGCCCTCTGATTGTTGACAAAGTCACCATCCACTTTCAATTCAAACTCAATCATTCTTGGAGTTTCATTCCTATGAATTACCACCTCATTAAATGCCAAATGTTTTGACAGCACTTTACCATTTTGTTCAATTTGACAGCTTAAAAGAGATCTTTTCTCTTTAATAAACTCTCCATTTAAAACCGCAGTAACAACTGGCGTCATCGAGTCAACTGAAACGTCAGCTAAAAAACCAAGGCGTCCTAAATTCACTCCAAGTATAGGAATATTGAAGTCTACATAAGTTCTTGCAGTATTGAGTATGGTGCCATCACCGCCAACGACAATAATGAGATCGGCGTCTTTCTCAAACTCTTTTTGATTCTCCAGCAAAGTTACGCCAAGATCTTTAAGGAGCACTCCAAGCTCCAAAGCAGTTTTTTGACTGGTAAAATCATTTGGTTTACTGATAACGCCAATAGAATTAAACATAGGCCTTGAAATATACTAAAGAGTAACTACATAACATGTTAAATATACATTAGTTTGGTTAAAAAATGACAAAAAAGACAGAACAAAAAACTCAAGATGACATCCCTAAAGAGCTTGAAAAGGATTTGGTGGATGATAGCCAAAACGAAGACTTGGAAACTCAGCTGCTTGAAGCTCAGCAGTCTACAAAAGATAATTGGGATAAGCTTTTACGCTCTCAGGCAGAAATGGAAAACCTTAAGAGACGCACATCAAAAGATCTTGAGAATGCCCATAAATATGCGCTTGATGGTTTTGTGAAAGCCCTACTAGAGGTCAACGACTCTCTTTCAATGGGACTTAAACTAGCAATGGATGAAAATGCAACTCTAGCGAATACAATTGAAGGGCTTGAGCTTACAAATAAAGTTTTTATGTCAACTCTTGAAAAATTTGGAGTTGAAGCCATAAATCCTATTGATGAAAAATTCAACCCAGAACTTCATGAAGCAGTTACTATGGCTCCCATGCCGGACAAAACACCAAACACTGTTTTAGAGGTTATCCAAGTTGGATTTACTTTAAACGGCCGATTAGTCCGCCCAGCACTGGTGATAGTGGTTCAGTAAATAGACACTTTTAAATTATTGATTTAACGATAGTTTTTCAAAGTGTGAAACAAATATAGATTTTAAAATCTTCTTCTTTTATTTAATTTGCTAGTAGAATCTTCTCATGAATGATTCTTCAATCTCAATAATTGGTTTTATAATTGTCGTATTAACAATTTATTGGACCGTGCGTGGTTTAGTTCAAATATTTCAAAGACATAATGCTATCTTAGTAGTCCTTTATATTGTCTTCTTATTTCCAATTGCTTATATTCATATGTTTGTTCTTGGTGTATTCGGTTCTTCAAAAAAGAAAAGAATATTAAATAAAGCAAAGGAAAAAGTTCAGTTTGATAATTTTGTTGAGGAAGAGAAAAAAAAATGAACTTGATGGGTCCGACTCTGAAAAAGTTCTTGCTAGAACTGCACTAGGCATATTAATACATAATAATAACTAAAAATTGTGATAGCATTAAGTGATTAATTTAAAAATTCCAATAGAGCCCTATAAGGCTGAATTATTAAGTGTTTCACACTACCTTGATGAAATGAACTTTCAACTGCTAACGCAAATAGAGCCTTATAAAAACAATAATATTTGGACAGCGTTATCACTTCATGGATATGGCTCTAACGCATCAGATATATTTAAACCAGGCTTTGCAAATACAAAGGTAGAAGTTGACACCCAATTGCAGTGGACTTCGCTATTCCATGAACCTGTTATGAAACCAGTACGTGAGATGATCTCTAGGCTGCCTTGTGATTTTGAGAGAATTCGATTTACGAAATTAGGTGCAGGCAAGTCTCTCAAAAAGCATACTGACAATATAGATAATGATATTAAAAATAAAAAAATTGCCAGACTCCACATTCCTATTAGGACCAATGATGACGTTATTTTTACTTTTTATGAAAATGAAAATGATTCAAAAGGTGAGTTATTTAATCTAAAAACAGGGCACTATTACTACCTTGACGTTACTAAACCTCATTCTGTAAGCAATAGTAGTAATATTGATAGATACCACCTAGTTATAGATTGCTACATAAATGATGAGTTAAAAACACTATTTAATGGCATTTTTTGATGTAAATACAATAATTTTAATCAAAATAAGCTATTTTTAGCTATTTTTTAAGTTAAATCGATGTTTTTATGTATAAAAATAGTTAAATTACCATTTTTAAATCATTTTTTTAGCTAATAAGTCATTTTTTTTAGATAATAAGCTATATTCTTATAAAAATTGCATATATTTGCTCCTTGACATGCAACATTTAATACTCTATATTTCTTAGTACTCAAGTCGGCAGGCAGTGAGAGAAAAAGGTGTGTGCCCTGAAAGTATATTTTACAAACATTTATTAATGGACTGACTTGTGAAAGACTTTGAAGTAAGTAATTATTCAGATACGCCCTCTTTTTTTGATAAAGATGGTACAGCGTACAAAACTTTTGGAGACGCTCCAGCGACATTGATTTTTATTCATGGCGTTGGAATGTGTGGTGAAATATGGCAGCCTCAAGTTGAACATTTTTCAAAAGATTATCGCGTAATAACTTATGACTTTTTAGGTCATGGGCAAAGCATGCTTAAAAAGGACAAATTAAGCCTTGAAGACTATGTAAGACAACTAAACAATCTTGTTAATGAGATAGGGGTCTCAAGCTTTTCATTAATTGGGCACTCAATGGGAGCGCTAATTGCAGTTGCATTTGCATTAAGGTATCCTAAAAAAGTTGACACACTCATTCCCATAAATATTGTCTTTAAAAGAACTATAAAAGAACAAGATAATGTAATTATGAGGGCTAAAGATGTCTTTCAATCTCAAAAAATACCTAATATTAGTCAAACCCTTGAAAGGTGGTTTAAAAATAAAACCAGCCCTGATGATTTACTGAAGATTGATAATGTTCGAAGCTGGCTTCAAAATACCTCACCAAAAGCTTACGCAGAAGCTTACTATTTGTTTGCGACATCTGATCGAGTTTTTGTAAATAATCTTTCAAACTTACAACTACCTGTTTTATACTTAACCGGGAGTGAAGATCCTAACTCTACTTCGTTAATGTCTGAACAAATGGCTCAAGAAACTCCAAATAGCTCGAGTGAGTCCATTGAAAGTGAGGCACATATGATGGCATATATATCGGCAAAAAAAGTTAATCCAATAATAGGACATTTTCTTAATAACACTAACAATACTACTGCATGAAAACAGAAGAAATACGGGATCTAAGACAAGCACTTGGCTCTTTTCCAACAGGGGTAACTGTGGTTACAGCCAAAGATAAAGATGGAAGTCCAGTAGGATTTACTGCAAACTCTTTCACTTCAGTGTCGTTAGAGCCTCAATTAATATTAATATGTATTGACAAGGAGTCTTTCAACATAGATTCGTTTTCTAAAGGTGGAAGTTTTGCAGTTAGTGTTCTCTCTGAAAATCAGCAACATATCTCAACCACCTTTGCAAGCCCTGAAACTGATCGCTTTAAAGATATTTCTTGGAAATCAAAAACTACAGGAAGCCCTATCATATCTGACTCAGTTGCCTGGTTTGATTGTGATACGGATAATATTATAGAAGGTGGAGATCACCTTATTCTTATTGGAAAGGTAAGAGAGTTTGGATACAATCCACAAACCCCACTGGTTTATTTACGAGGTAATTATGTTAATCTTGGACTTGAACAAAAAATGCTCCTTGCAATGGAAAATAAAAACACAAAAATAATTGTTGGGGCGTTAATTGAATGGCGAAAAAAAATATTTCTTCTTACAGATCAAACAACTGGGATGCTTTATTTCCCAAATGCTTCAAGACTGGGTTCAACTTCTGACGAAGAAAGTCTTCTTGGAAGTCTCCAAAAGCAAAAAATACATATCAATGAACATTATCTATTTTCAGTATTTGAAAATAATGATGATAAAACTAGTCTTATATATTACCGCACAAAAGTCGAAGATGGCTCATCTATAACTACTGGAAAATTCTATGAATTTGATTCAATACCGTTTGAACTTCTAGCTGATGATGCAAGTAGAATAATGCTTAAACGCTATATTGCAGAAAGAGATTTAAATGCTTTTGGAGTATTTGTGGGTAAGGAAAGTGAAGGCAATGTAGAGGCTATAAGTAAAACCAATCAAAATGTGTAGGAGCTATTAATATGAATTTTTCTTTATTTGCTCAAATGGAAAGGATAGATGAAGAGCAGTCACAAAAACGCTTATATGAGGAGTATGTCGAGCTATATCAAATAGCTGATAGGTCGGGTTTCAAAACAATATGGACTGGTGAACATCACGGCATGAACTTCACTATTGCTCCAAACCCATTTATTAATCTAGCTGATTTAGCCAACAAAACAAAGAATGTTAGGCTCGGAACTGGAACAATTATTGCCCCCTTTTGGCACCCAATTAAGCTTGCTGAAGAAGCAGCAATGACCGATATTATTTCAGGTGGTCGACTTGAAATTGGTATTGCTCGAGGAGCTTACTCTTTTGAGTATGACCGACTTGCAGATGGTATAGATCCTTTTTCAGCTGGAAGCGCTATGAGAGAAATTGTCCCAGCAATCAAGGGCTTGTGGAAAGGTGACTACATAGGTGAAGGTGAGCACTGGTCCTTCCCAAAAACTACTAGCTCACCAAAACCCCTACAATCTCCTCACCCGCCAATTTGGATTGCTGCTAGAGATCAAAATTCTCATGACTTTGCAGTTCAGCAGGGCTGCAATGTTCAAGTAACTCCTCTATGGCTTGGGGATGATGAGGTTGTCTCATTGATGGAAAAATTCAATAACTCCTGTCAGAAATTTAAAGATATAGAGCGTCCAAAAATAATGGTATTACGCCATACATTTGTGGGTGAGAGTGAAGAAGAAGTTGTTCAAGGCGCTAAAGATATATCTAGATTCTACTGTTATTTCGGCGCATGGTTTAAAAATGAAAGGCCTATTAATCAAGGGCTTATTGAGAAACTTACGGAAGAAGAAATGTCTAAGATTGAAATGTACTCACCTGAAAAAATGCGTCAAAATAGTATTATAGGAACTCCTGATGAAGTTATTGAGCGTATTAAGTTTTGCGAGAATCTTGGTTTTGACGAATATAGTTACTGGATTGATAGTAGCATGAGCTTTGAAAAGAAAAAGAAATCTTTAGAGCTTTTTATTGAAAAAGTGATGCCTGAATTTACTTAAAGAGGATGAGACATGGAGCACTTTAAACACTACATTAATGGTAAGTTTAGTTCTGGATCAGAGCGCTTTGAGACTCTTAATCCTGCAAATGGTATGCCATGGGCAACCTTTCCATCGGCAACAGAAGATGAATCTAATTTAGCCATAGAGTCCGCTCATAAAGCACTCTATGAAGGGCCATGGTCTAGTTATACGCCAACCCAGCGTGGAAAGCTTATTCATAAGCTTGGTGATTTAATCTCTAAACATGCGAGTGAGTTAGGGGATCTTGAAACCAGAGACAGTGGAAAATTAGCAGTTGAAACTCGCGCTCAATCAAACTATGTTTCAGACTATTACTACTATTATGCTGGGCTCGCAGACAAAATACAGGGGGAGGTTCTTCCAATTGACAAGCCTGATATGCGAGTTTTTACAACCCGTGAGCCTATTGGGGTTGTTGTGGCTATTGTTCCATGGAATGCTCAACTTTTCCTTGCAGCAACTAAAATAGCCCCTGCTTTAGCTGCTGGAAATACGGTGGTAGTAAAGGCTTCAGAGCAGGCTCCAGCGGCATTATTTAAATTTGCCGAATTGGTCGAACAAAGTGGTTTTCCGCCTGGCGTTGTAAATATCATAACTGGTTTTGCAGAGCCATGCGGGCGAATATTAACTACGCATCCAAAAGTTGCAAGGATTGCTTTTACTGGGGGTACTGAAGTTGCCAGACACATTGTAAGGAATAGCGCTGAAAATTTTGCTCACGTAAGTCTTGAGCTTGGTGGTAAATCACCGATGCTAATTTTTGAAGACTGTAATATTGATGGAGCCGTTAATGGCATTATTGCAGGAAACTTTGGAGCCTCTGGGCAAAGCTGTGTGGCTGGCTCACGTGTCTTTATTCAAAGGTCTATACACTCTCAAATAATTGATAAGATTAAAGAGCGTGCAAAAAACATTGTCGTTGGTGACCCCTTAGATAGTGATACGCAAGTTGGGCCTCTTGCAACAAAACATCAGGTGGAGAGGGCTTTAAGTGTTGTTAAACAATCTATTAATCAAGGAGCCAATCTTATATTTGGAGGCGACAAACCAAGCCATAGAAAAGAAGGATGGTACTTTGAGCCTACTCTGCTTGATTGTCCTAACCAGGAATTTGACTGCGTTAAAACAGAACTATTTGCACCTGTAATTAGTGTCATAGCATTTGATACTGAAGAAGAAGTGATAGAGATGGCAAATGACTCTGCTTATGGTCTTGGTGCAGGAGTCTTTACTGAAAATTTAGCGAGAGCTCATCGCGTTAGTGAAAAAATACAGTCTGGGATTGTTTGGATTAATACTTATCGAGCAATATCACCTATCGCACCTTTTGGTGGTGTTAAACAAAGTGGAGGGAGTAGGGAGGCAGGAATAGATGCTATTCATGAATATACCCGAACCAAAACAACCTGGATAAATACCTCCTCTGAACCAATGAGCAACCCTTTTATAATGAGATAAATGATTTTTAATTTATAAGTAAATAATGGAGTAAATAATGGATAAAGAATTATTCGAGTTAGGTCTATCAAAGAGAAAAGCGACCCTTGGAAGTGATTATGTAGAAAAAAACTTAGAGGCTGCTGATGATTTTAATGAAGACTTTCAAAAACAAATGACTGAGTGGTGCTGGGGATTTGGATGGGGTGATGACACCATTAATGAAAAAACGAGGTCTATGATGAATCTAACCATGATTGCTGCCCTTGGAAAAATGGATGAATGGGAGATACATCTTAAGGGAGCTTTAACGAATGGAGTGAGTAAGGATGAGATTAAATCAATACTCCATGTTATTGCAATCTATTGCGGAGTTCCTCAAGGAGTTGAGTGTTTTAAAATTGCAAGAAAAGTTTTAGAAAATGCTGGTGAGATTTAAGCGCCAAAAAATATAGTAAAAACAGGTATTCCAATAAGTGGCCTTTATCAACTCGATCCAATTAGAGAGACAACAATAGGTGATGCACTAGGCTTAGATGATAAGGAAAGCAAAGCATTAAGCCCTCGTTTCTTTGAACCAAAAACAAACGCCCCCATTCTAGTAGCACTCGGTGGTGGAGAGACACCTGAATTTCATTGGCAAACTAATAAATTTGTTGCCAAATGGAAAGATCATAATGCTCCGCTTCATTATCATGCAGAACCAGATGGAGATCACTTTGGAGTAGTAGAGTGACTTGCAAATAAGAACTCCCAGATTTTGATAAAAGTAAAGGATTGGTTGCTTTAAATAAACTTCTTAATGCTCTACTTTAGAATCATTATTTTTTGATGAATTCATTGCAACAGAAAATGCAATTAATAAAAATCCAGTTATTGCCATGATGCCCATAGTCTCTCCAAACAGATACCAAGCCTGAATTGCTACAAGAGCAGGAACTAAATAAAAGTAACTACCAACTCTAGCTGAAGCACTCTGCTTAATCATTGTCATTAAAAGGAGCACTGCTCCAATTGAAAGCCCAAAAACCTGCCAGGCCAGGGTAATAACAAATGGACCAGTCCATTGAACCTCACCAGTCTCAAAACAAAAAGCCATAACAATACAAAGCATAAATGCACCAAGATATTGAACCCAGGTTCCACTAATTAAATCCATGTCGCTGCAAAATCGCTTTTGATAAATGGCCCCTAACGAAATCCCAAAAAGTGATGCAAATACGGCCAATATTGCCCAAAAAGAAAACCCGCTAAAAAAACCATCAGTGGTTAAATCAAATCTTTCAAACAAAACTAAATATACCCCTATGAGTCCAATAATTAACCCAATCCATTGTTTTCTAGATACCCTCTCATGAAGAATTATTCCAGCCATGAAAGCCATTCCTAATGGCTGAAGACCAATTATCATTGAGGATAATCCAGCTGGCATTCCCCATTTGATTGCCTGAAAAACACCTCCAAGATATATCCCATGAATCAATACCCCTGCGAATATTAGATGAAAAAATGCAGATCCAGAGCTTGGCCAACTGCTTTTATTGATTCGTAATATAACAAACAAAACTATTAATGTAAGCGCAGTGCGATAAGCTAATAAAGTGAATGGTTCTGCATATGGCAGGCCATATTTGGCGGCCAAAAAACCTGTGCTCCATATCCAAACAAAAAGCCATGGAGTGAAACGTGCACTTAAAGTAAGATTTTTCATAAAAAACACCAAAAATTCATTTACTTAATAAATCACTAATTAAAATCAATTAATTAATAATCGATTTTATACAAAATAACTCTATAACACCCAAAAAACGTAACTCGAGCAAAACTTTGATTAGACTATAATATACGTTGTAATTCTTTCAGCAACCCGTCAGATTTTGACTATTTCTTTTAAATAAAGTTTCCCAATTTTTAAATAATTTTATGAAGCAATTTTTTTCTATCATTCTGCTTTTGGTCCTTGTCCCTCTCTCAACAAGCTGGGCTGAAACTCTTTCAGTTGATAAAGAATCTAATCTAAGTGAAAGCAACCAACCATCAACTTTATTAGAGAGTGGTGATAATCTAGGCTTTGAAAAACGCCCAGTCAAAGTTAACGAAGCTTTTAAGTTGAGTGCTGTTTCAATTGATGAAAATACAATTGCTGTCAGATGGATTGTCAAAGATAACTATTACCTCTATAAAGATAAAATTTCTTTTTCGGTCAAGGGCGCAACCATTCAAAACGCTCTATTCCCATTAGCAAAACTAAAAGTTGATGAGTTTTTTGGTGAGGTCAGTATCTACAATTCATCTGTGGAGGTTATTCTTTCACTTACCGATATAATTAGCAACACTGTGGAATTGACAGTAGATCACCAAGGCTGCTGGGAAGGTGGGGTTTGTTATCCCCCTCAGAGCGATACCATTCAAGTTGGTTTTGAAGGAGCTCAAGCATTTTCATCTGAAAATGATATTCAAATAACAAGCGCAGAAAAAAGTGCCAATGAAAAGTTTCAACAAGGCGGTTTAACTTTATTAATTGCTGCATTTTTAGCTGGTTTAGCGCTTTCTTGGACGCCTTGTGTGTATCCAATGGTGCCAATACTATCTGGAATTATTATTGGACAAAAGAAGGCGCCTAGCACTCCAAAGGCTATCTTGATGTCAGTTGTATTTGTTTTTTCCATGTCTCTTGCTTATGCTTTGATTGGCGCTTCAGCGGGCTACTTTGGAGCTGGCATAAATATCCAAGCAATAATGCAAACTCCTTGGATCTTGGTTGTTTTCAGTTTAATTTTTCTATTCCTTGCATTTTCAATGTTTGGATACTATGACATCCAACTGCCCTCTAAATTACAAATCAAAATTACAAATCTAAGTAATAGGCAAACAGGTGGGGACTTCATTGGTGTAAGCATAATGGGCTTCCTTTCTGCTTTAATTGTTGGTCCTTGTGTAACGCCATTCCTAGCAACTGCTTTAAGCTATGTTATTGCTGGAGGAAGTGCGGCTAAAGGTGCTGCTAGTCTGTTCGCAATGGGCTTAGGAATGGGCATCCCATTAATAATAATTTGTGGATGGGGCGTTAATACACTACCAAAAGCTGGACCATGGATGGAAAACGTTAAGAAAATTTTTGGCCTATCCATGATTGCTGTTTCTCTTTATTTGTTGGATCGAATTCTTAATCCGCTTTTATCTTTAATTCTTTGGTCCTTGCTTTTCACTATTGCTCCAATTATGCTAGGTGTTTTTAATAAAATAACTAAACCCATTAGTTTTTGGAATTTATTATTTAAAGCAATATGTTTGATTTTGTTAGCTTATGCAATCTTACTATGGATCCTTGTAGCAAAAGGTGGCGGTGATATTCAGCAGCCTCTTGATTCAATCATTTATGGGGACAGTATAGATTCATCAAACAGCGTTGATTTTCAAGTGATCAAAAATGAAGATGAGTTTAATAAATTATTAGCTACAACTAAAATCAATAACAGACTCCTAGTTATTAAGTTTTATGCCGAATGGTGTATTTCTTGCAACAAGCTAGAGAGGGTTGTTTTCTCAAATAAACAAGTTAATCAAGTTTTGTCTAACTCTCTTAAATTTACATTAGACGTAACTGAAAACAATCGTTTTAATCAGTCGGTGCTTGCAAGATTCTCACTTGTTGGACCACCTGCAATATTATTTTTTAAAAATGGTCAAGAGCTTCGAGATCAAAGGATAATTGGCGAATTTAGCACCAAAGAGTTTGTAAATCACATAAATAATTTACAATAAATATTTATTATTTGCCTCTAAATGCTTCGAATTGTGGCTATATTTAGCTAAATAGGTGGTAAAATTCTTCTTGGTTATTTATAGTTAAAAATCTAGTCTTAGGGCTTACTTATTATATTTTTAAGCCAAAACATGAACTTGCAATCGTTATGTGCCTTGATGGCTGTAATGTGAATTGATATTTAGATTCAAAAACTAGTTGCAAAGAACAATAAAGAGGAACGAAAATGGATATTCGAAAAGTTAAAAAGCTAATGGAACTTCTGGAAGAGTCTGGAATGGCAGAAATTGAAATTAAAGAAGGGGAAGAGTCCGTAAAAATTTCTAGATACGGCAATTCTCCCGCACCAAGTCACTCTTTTGTTCAGCAACAAGTGCCCACATCTTTGCCTTCAGTTGCACCAACTCCTTTAATTCCAGATGAGCCTCCAATTATCGGCAAATCTTTAACGTCTCCTATGGTGGGAACATACTACTCTGCTCCATCGCCAACTGCAAAACCTTTTGCAACTGTGGGTCAACAAGTAAACAAAGGCGATACTATTGGCATTGTTGAGGCCATGAAAATAATGAATCAAATTGAAGCTGAGCATTCAGGCACAGTCGTTGAAATTCTTGTTAAAGATGGTGAGGCAGTAGAGTTTGGACAACCACTAATCATAGTTCAATGAGTTCAATAAAAAAAGTTTTAATTGCCAACCGGGGTGAAATTGCACTTCGAATTCTCAGGGCCTGTAAAGAGCTTGGAATTCAAACTGTTGCGGTATACTCAACGGCCGATAAAGACTTGAAACACGTGCGATTAGCTGATGAAGCAGTATGTATTGGGCCGCACCCCTCAGTCAAAAGCTACCTTAATATTCCTGCTATTATTAGTGCAGCCGAGGTAACACATTCTGATGCAATTCATCCAGGGTATGGATTTCTTTCTGAAAATGCTGATTTTGCTGAACAAGTTGAGCAAAGTGGCTTCATCTTCATTGGCCCACGTGCTGAAAATATAAGGGTTATGGGTGACAAAGTAGCTGCTATTGAAGCAATGCAAAGTTCTGGCGTGCCATGTGTTCCAGGGTCAAATGGAGCATTAGATAACAACGAACAAAGAAGTATTAAAATTGCGCGAGAAATTGGCCTTCCAATAATTATTAAAGCCTCTGGTGGTGGTGGTGGTCGCGGAATGAGAGTTGTTAATTCTGAAGATGATTTAGCTGACTCAATAAGACTTACTCAGTCTGAAGCGTTGAGTTTTTTTGGGAATGGTGAGGTTTATATGGAAAAATTCTTAACCACCCCACGTCATGTTGAGATTCAAATTCTCGCTGATCAGCATGGAAATGCGATACACCTTGGCGAAAGAGACTGCTCTATGCAGAGGCGTCATCAAAAAGTTGTAGAGGAGGCTCCTGCTCCAGGAATCTCTCCAGAATTAAGAAATAAAATTGGTAATATTTGCGCCGAAGCATGCAAAAAAATTAACTACCGCGGCGCTGGAACATTTGAATTTCTTTTTGATAATAACGAATTTTACTTTATTGAAATGAATACTAGAGTTCAGGTTGAGCACCCAGTAACTGAGATGGTCACTGGCATTGATATTGTCCGTGAACAAATCTTAATTGCGGGTGGCGATAAATTATCATTGACTCAAGATCAAGTCGAAATAAAGGGACATGCTGTTGAATGCAGAATTAATGCTGAAGACCCTGTAACTTTTATGCCATCACCTGGAAAAATTACACAGTACCATGCAGCTGGAGGTCTTGGAGTTAGAATAGACTCTCATATCTACAATGGTTATAATGTTCCGCCATACTACGACTCTATGATTGGAAAAGTGATTACTTTTGGCGATAACCGAAATAACGCAATTATTAAAATGCAAAATGCTCTTGATGAAATGGTTATTGATGGAATAAAAACAAATATTCCACTTCAAAGAAAAATTATGACTGACGAAGTATTTAGAAAAGGCGGCATGAATATTCACTATCTAGAAAAGATGCTTGAGGGTGATAAATAATGAAAATTAAAGTTGGCATAATTGGTGGCTCAGGATATACAGGTATTGAACTAATACGTATCATTCAACAACACCCATTTGCCGAAGTTACATCGATTACTTCAAGAGCTCTTCAAGGTAAAAAAATATCGGACGTTTTTCCTAATATGCATGGTCTATCGGAGTTAGTATATTCACTGCCCGATGACAAAGCCTTGTTTGAATGTGATATCGTTTTCTTTGCAACACCACATGGGGTTGCAATGAATAGCGCTAAGTCTTTTCTTGAGAAGGGCATTAAAGTTGTGGACCTGGGTGCTGACTTCAGAATTCATGACGCAGATTTATGGTCAGATTGGTACAAAATGGAGCACTCACAGTCTTCACTTCTTGAAGAAGCAGTATATGGACAGCCTGAAATTAGAAGGGATGCTATAAAAAATGCACGCCTAGTTGCAAATCCTGGGTGCTACCCAACAGCAGTTCTTTTGGCTTTAAAGCCTCTTCTTGAGAATGGTTTAATTGATACCTCAAACATAATTGCAGACTGCAAATCTGGAGCCAGTGGAGCAGGAAGAATTGCAAATCAAACGACTCTTCTTTGTGAAATAACCGAAAGCTTTAAGCCCTATGCAGTTAGTGGTCACAGGCACTTCCCTGAAATAAAGCAAGAACTTGAACTTATGGCAGGAAAGCCAATTGGATTAACTTTTGTCCCACACTTGCTTCCTATGATTCGAGGAATAGAGGCCACTATTTATGTTGACCTTGTTGATCCAACTGTAGACATTAGGCCTTATTTCGAAAATGCCTACAAAAACGAAGAATTTGTTAAAATACTACCTGAAGGTACTTATCCTGAAACGCGTTCAGTTAAATCATCGAACTATTGCCAGATTTCAATTCAGTATATTGAACACAGCAATAAACTCGTAATTATGTCAGTTATTGACAATTTAGTTAAGGGTGCCGCGGGCCAAGCAATCCAAAATATGAACTTAATGTTTGGGCTTAAAGAACAGGAAGGCCTTACACAGATTGGCTTGCTGCCTTGAGGGCAGTTTAATACAATATACAATAATTTGGAGATAACCTATGGTAGCCGCTGAAATTCAAGATGAAGCTGATATAGTTTTTAGCGATAGCGCTGCAAGTAGGGTTGCGCAACTCATCAAAGAAGAAAAAAATCCCGCCTTAAGACTGCGAGTTTATATCACTGGTGGTGGTTGCTCGGGCTTCTCTTATGGCTTTGCTTTTGATGAGAACCTTAAAGAAGGTGATAGCGGAGTTAATAAGCAGGGCGTTGAGCTAGTTATCGACCCAATGAGCTATCAATACTTAATGGGCTCAACAGTAGACTACTTGGAAGATCTCCAAGGTGCAAGATTTATTGTAAGCAATCCTAATGCCAAAACCACATGTGGTTGTGGCTCTTCTTTTTCAATTTAATAATACTAATATGACCGAATATGTTCCAGGCCTAGCAGGCGTTCCAGCAACTAAATCAGCAATTTCTTCAATTGATGGAGAAAAGGGAATACTTGCCTATAGAGGCTACTCCATTCAAGACCTTGTTGAGCACTCCTCATTTGAAGAAACCGCTCTTTTATTAATGAACGGCGAGCTTCCTTCACCTAAAGAACTGTCAAACTTTAAAAATACTTTACAAAAACGCAATGAGGTAAAACGCAAAATCCGCCATTTGCTTTGGTCGCTTCCACCAACAGGGCACTCAATGGATGTGCTTCAAACTGCAATGGCTGCAATGGCTACTTTCTACCCAGATGCTGGCGCGTCAGAACCAGACTCAGCTTATACTCAAAATGCGCTTATCAAAATAATTTCAAATATGAGCACTTTGGTTGCAATGTGGACCCGAATTAGTAGAGGATATGACCCAATTCCACCAAACAACAAATTGTCTTATGCTGAAAACTTTATGTACATGTGTTTTGGGGAGGAGTCTGAACCAGAAATTGTTAATCTTTTAGACGCTTGCTTAATTTTACATGCTGAGCATACAATAAACGCTTCAACTTTTTCAACCATGGTAACGGCGTCTACGCTCGCCAATCCTTTTTCTTCAATTGCCTCAGGAGTTGGAACTCTTGCCGGGCCTTTACATGGAAATGCAAATGAAAATGTGTTGCTTATGCTCGATGAAATTGGTTCTCCAAAAAATGCCCGCACCTGGATCGAAAATAGACTAAAAAATAAACAAGTTATCTGGGGAATGGGTCATCGCGAATACAAAACTAAGGATCCTAGAGCTACAATTCTTGAGAAAATGATTAAAACTTATATTAAGAAAAATGGCCTGAAGCTATCTAACCGTTTCGAAACTGCGCTCGAAGTTGAAAGCATCTGTGATGAATTATTGTCGCAAAAAGGAGTCTACCCCAACGTTGACTTTTACTCTGGCATCCTTTACTCAGAAATATTTAACTTTACGAAGGAGCACTTTACCTCTATCTTTGCCATGGCTCGTTCAGCTGGATGGGTAGCGCATTGGCATGAGCAGGTTAGTCACAATAGAATTTTTAGACCGACACAGATATACACTGGCGCTGACTTTAGGGACTACCCTACTCGGTAATAATGGATAAGACTACTCACTTTGGCTATAAACAGGTCGATGTTGGAAAAAAACAAGGTCTTGTCAAAGGCGTATTTGACTCAGTAGCTGGCAAATATGATCTCATGAACGACGTTATGTCTATGGGAACTCACCGACTGTGGAAAAATTATACGATTGCAAGTAGCAACGTATCAGAAGGCGATCATGTTCTTGATATTGCCGGAGGAACTGGCGATCTAGCTATAAAATTTCGAAAAAAAGTTGGTGCTTCTGGAAAAGTGATCTTATCTGACATCAATGGCTCGATGCTTAATGAGGGCAGAAAAAATCTCATAAACCATGGCATTATTGACGTGGACTTTATTCAGGCAAATGCTGAATCTCTTCCGTTTGAGGACAACACATTTGATTGCGTAAGCATTGCATTTGGCTTAAGAAATGTAACCAACAAGGATATTGCTCTTCAGCAAATGTATCGCGTTTTAAAAAAAGGTGGCACATTACTGATTCTAGAGTTTTCAAAGGTTGAAAATGAGATGCTTAAAAAAATATACGACTTATACTCTTTCAACGTTATACCAAAATTTGGTGAGTTCTTTGCGAATGATGAAGATAGTTATCAATACCTTGCGGAATCAATTCGCAAACACCCTGATCAAGAAACGCTTAAAGCAATGACGCTGGATGCTGGTTTTGGGTTTTGCGAGTATCACAATCTTACTGGCGGCATAGTTGCGCTTCATAAAGCAATCAAAACTTAATTAATATGTTTCGCCTTGCTATTGAAAAAGCCCTTAACCATATGATCAATGTTAATAGCATTAACATAGAGCGTCTTGATAACAGCCTTATTAGTTTGTATGTTGATGATATTGATTTAAAAATTTTTTTCCTTTGTCTAAATTCTCGCATTTTCGTCATAGAGAATAGTGAGCAAAAAGATGCTAATGTTGATATTACGCTCAACAAAAAAGCCTTCTTATCTTTATTTAAAGGCACCTCTTTTGAGGATTTAATTGAAAGCGAAGAGATCGAAGTCAATGGAAGTATCAAAACAGCGCAGCAGTTGGCTGACTTATTTGCATTATCTTCTATTGATATCGAAGAACTTATTTCTCAATATACCGGTGACGTTATTGCCTATCAACTTGGACGAACAATAGAAAAAATTAAGAGCGCCACAAAACACGACAAGGATTCATTTGTTGAAAACTTAAAAAATGAATTTACCACTCTTTTGATCGCCCCTAGTCGGTCTAAATTTTTCAAAAAAAGAGCGTCTTAGATGAAAAGTTTTTTTCGCTTCCTTGGAATATCAAGAACTCTAATTCGGTATCGACTAGACCACCTAATATTGTCTACCTCGCTTCTAAAAAGCCTCAAGCCTCTAATTTATTTAACACCATGGCATTACTTTCCGAGCAAAAAACTTGCCAGGGGTGAAAGAATTCGCCTTGCGCTCGAAGAACTGGGCCCAATATTTATAAAATTTGGTCAAACCCTCTCAACTCGAAGAGACCTTCTTCCAGATGATATAGGTAATGAATTAGCAAAACTCCAAGATACATGTCCTCCCTTTCCTGCCAAGGACTCTAAATCGATTATTGAAAAAGCGCTTGGTGAAAGCGTCTCAATCCTTTTTGCATCTTTTGATGATAAGCCGCTAGCTTCAGCCTCTATTGCACAGGTACATAGTGCGGTTACTCATAATAACGAAGAGATTATTATTAAGGTTGTTCGTCCTGGAATAGAAAAAAAAATCAAAAGAGATATTCGCTTACTTTATGCATTTGCTGGCTTAGCTGAAAAACACCCTGACGGCAAAAGACTTAGGCCAAAAGAAGCAGTTGCTGAATTTGAAACCATCATTTATAACGAACTAAATATGATGGTTGAGGCAGCTAACGCATCTCTTCTCCGAAAAAACTTTACTGATTCTGACCTGCTTTATGTTCCAAAGGTACACTGGGATTTTTGCCGCTCAAACATACTAGTCACTGAACGTATTTATGGAACTCCAGTTAGCAATATTGAGGCTTTAAAGGGCACCAATACAAATCTTCGAACACTTGCTGAAAATGGTGTAGTAATTTTCTTCACTCAGGTTTTTGATCATAATTTTTTCCATGCAGATATGCATCCAGGAAACATTTTTGTTGGTGAAAATGATCAATATATTGGTGTTGATTTTGGAATTATGGGCACCTTAACAGAGGCCGATCAATATTATCTTGCTCAAAACTTTTTAGCATTTTTCAATCAGGATTATAAAAAAGTATCTCAAGTCCATCTTGAGTCAGGATGGATACCAGAAGGAACAAATGTTTTAGAGTTTGAAAATGCCATTAGAAGCGTTTGTGAGCCGATATTCCAAAAACCTTTGAGTGAAATTTCTTTTGGTCAAGTTTTATTAAGCCTACTAAAAGAGGCAAAACGTTTTGACATGGAAGTTCAGCCACAACTGCTGCTACTCTATAAAACATTACTAAACATTGAGGGATTAGGGCGAACTCTATATCCTGAACTTGATCTTTGGGCAACTGCAAAACCTTACCTTGAGAAACTTGCCAAAGACAAATACAGCTTTAAAAACACTGCTAAAAAAATCTCTGATCAGCTTCCTGAGTTGATTTTAGAATTACCCCAAATTCCTATGTTAGTAATTAATGCTTTAAAGCAAATTGAAAATGGATCGCTACAGCAAGAAAATTCAAAAAAACAAACAGAGGCTATTCTTTCACAACTTCGCGAAAACTCTGCAAAAGAGCGTGCGACTATTTTCGCAATAACATTACTTATACTTGCAGGCTTTCTTGCTACTCAATCGTATTGGATTTTTTCTGTCATAAGCACATTTCTCGGTCTTATTTATTGGTTAAAGTCGCGCTAAAGAGGCTTAAGAAGGTTGAGAGTAAGGGTGTTTTACCTGTCCAATTACTCTTGCTTTGATAAGAAGGATAAATAAAGATTGAGTTAAATTGTTCAGCCGTTCATACTGCCTACCACTTCTCCATTTTCCAAAACATGTTCTGCTGTTTTTACGCCATCTTCATAGAACACAGAAGTGCCATCAAGAACGCCATTTTTATACTCTTGCTCAGATTCTAACTGGCCCTCTTCATTCCAAGCAGAGAGCATTCCTTCAAGTTTATCGCCTTTATAAAAACCCTCAGATGCTTTATTTCCGTTCTCATACCAATAAGTTAGTGTTCCTTCAAGTCTGTCAACTTCATAAAAACCCTCTGATGCTTTAAGAACGTTTGAATACCAATAAGTTTCCTTACCGTGTTTCATGCCATCTTTGTAATTTACCTCTAACTTCATACCATTGTCTAAACGCTCAGTATGTAGTCCGTTTTTATTTTTATTCATTGAAGCATTATATTTAAAATTGAACTGTGATGAGTCCAAATTTCGTTTCATGTTTAAGGGGGCGCCAATGATAACTAAAGTAAAGAAAGTTCGGGTAAAATAATCCTCCAGCCTATCTGGTCGCAAGACAGGCAATATTGGTTGCACCACTAAACGTGGTGTTTTTTTATTTATTGGAGAACTCAAAATGAGTATTACTGTAAACGCCTTAGAGCGTAAAAATCAGGGGAAAGGTGCGAGCCGCCGCTTGAGAAAAGAAGAAAAAGTACCAGGTATTATTTATGGTGGAACTAATGCCCCACAAATGATATCGCTAAACATTCATGAAATCACTCACCTGCTAGAAGATGAAAACACATTCACTTCAGTATTAGATTTGATGGTTGGAAAATCAAAAGAATCCGTCGTTTTAAAAGACCTTCAGCGCCACCCCTCAAAAAATACTGTAATACATGCAGATTTTTTACGTGTGGATGCAAAACATGCTCTTATTACAATGACCCCATTGCACTTCATTGGAATGGATGAAAATGAAGCATTAAGGCTTGGAAATATGCTGAATCAATTTGTTGTTTCAGTTGAAATTTCATGCCTACCTCAAGACCTTCCACATGGTATTAATGTAGATGTTACCAACCTTGCGATTGGTGATCATCTAACGCTAACGAATCTTGTCTTACCTAAGGGAGTTGTAATTACTTCACTTCAACACGAAGATGTTGAGGCACATGATCAAACTGTATGTTCTGTCTCAGAACCTAAAGTTATCGTAGAAGAAGAGGAAGAGAGCTTGGAATCTGGTGATTCTGAAGCAGAAGGCGAAGAAGGCCAATCTGATGAAGGCTCTGAAGATTCAAAAGATGGTGACGATAAAGAATAAAATGTTGCCAGCCTTATTGACTCAATAAGCACTTAAACGAAGCGTTGTAATGATTAAATTAATTGTTGGACTGGGAAATCCAGGAAAAGAATATCAAGAACATCGTCACAACGCCGGCTTTTGGCTTGTTGAGTCATTAGCCAATTTACTAGACTCTAAGTTTAGTAGTCAGTCTAAGTTTCTAGGCAAAACTTCAACTATTAACTTTGGATCTAAAAAGGTTTACCTTCTCAAACCTCAAACCTTTATGAATAATTCTGGTGGGTCTATCAAAAGCTTTTTGAGTTATTACAATATCAAACCTGAAGAGACCCTAGTGATTCATGATGAACTTGATTTACCTGTTGGGTCAGTCAAACTAAAACTAGGTGGAGGACATGGTGGTCATAACGGCCTAAGAGACACAATAAAAGCACTTGATACAAATAACTTTTATCGTCTTAGAATGGGCATTGGGCACCCTGGCACAAAAAATGATGTTGTAGATTTTGTGTTGAGCTCGCCAGGCAGCTCAGAGTTGAAGTTAATTGAGCAAGGAATGGCAGATGCATCAAGCATTATTGAAATGCTAGTTAATGGTAATTTTGAGGAGGCCTTGAAGGTCCTTCATTCATTATAATGGAGTAAGGAAATGGGATTTAAATGTGGCATTGTTGGGCTTCCAAATGTAGGTAAATCAACACTTTTTAATGCGCTAACAAAGGCAGGTATTGATTCAGAAAATTACCCTTTTTGCACCATTGAGCCTAATGTTGGTATTGTGCCTGTTAACGATCCTCGATTGCAGGGCTTAGCTAGCATTGTTACTCCAGAAAAAATCTTACCAACCACAATGGAGTTTGTTGATATTGCCGGATTAGTTGAGGGCGCCTCAAAAGGCGAAGGGCTGGGAAATCAATTTCTATCAAATATTCGTGAAACAGATGCAATCCTTCACGTTGTTAGATGCTTTGAAAATGATGACATCATTCATGTTTCAAACAAAGTAGATCCACTTGATGACGTTGACACAATTAATACAGAACTTGCCTTATCGGATCTTTTTAGCGCTGAAAAAGCTTACCAAAAAGCCATAAAAAATTCTAAATCAGGGCAAAAAGAAGGCTTGCCTTTAAAAAATTTACTTGAAAAAATCCTGCCAACCCTTGAAGAGGGTCATGCAATTAGATCCCTTGACTTTACTGAAGAAGAGGAAAAGCTAGTTAAAGGGCTACAGTTACTTACTTCAAAGCCTGTTCTTTATGTTGCCAATGTAAGTGAGGATGGCTTTAAAAATAATCCACACTTGTCTGCCTTAACGAGCTATGCAGAAAATGAAAACAGTCAGGTTGTTGCTGTATGTGCTGACATAGAGTCTGAAATTGCTGAACTTGATGATGAAGATAAACAAGGTTTTTTAGATGAAATGGGGCAATCTGAATCTGGACTTGATCGCCTAATTAAAGCTGGATACAGTTTACTGGGACTTCAAACATATTTTACTGCAGGTGTTAAAGAAGTTAGGGCATGGACGATAAATATTGGAGATTCAGCCCCAATGGCCGCGGGTAAAATACATGGTGACTTTGAAAAAGGCTTTATAAGAGCCGAAACGATTTCATATGATGACTTTATTGAATATAAAGGTGAAAAAGGGTCAAAAGATGCGGGTAAATTACGCTCCGAAGGAAAAGAATATATTGTTAAAGATGGGGATGTTGTTCACTTTTTATTTAATGTATAACAATTAATTTTCCAATGCAAAATACAAAATTACTATTAATTTTAGATGGCTGGGGTTATTCAGAAAGCTCTGAAAATAACGCCATAGCAATGGCTAATACCCCTAACTGGAATTATCTTACTGACAATTATCCTAATACGTTAATTGGCACCTCTGGAGAAAGTGTTGGGCTACCTAATGGTCAAATGGGGAATTCAGAAGTAGGTCACTTAACAATCGGTGCTGGAAGAGTTGTTGAGCAAGACTTCACCAGAATTGGTAATGACATTAAAAGTGGTGATTTTTTCAACAATAAGGTGCTATGCAAGACGCTTGAGTCTGCTAAGGTTAATAATAAAGCAGTTCATATCCTTGGGCTCTTGTCTGATGGAGGAGTCCACTCACACCAAGATCACATTTATGCTGCGCTTGAGCTAGCAAAACAAAAAGGCTGCGAAGAGGTCTATTTTCATGTCTTTACTGATGGGCGTGATACGCCCCCAAACAGTGCTTTAAAATTTATCGAGCTGTTGGAGTTTAAAATCTCTGAACTAAAACTAGGAAAGATTGTTTCAGTAGTAGGCAGATTTTATGCAATGGATCGAGACAATCGCTGGGAAAGAGTTTCAAAAGCCTATGAATTAATATCTTCTGGAAAAGGTGATCGCGAAGCAAATTCTGCTAAAGATGCAATTCAAATGGCTTATGACAAGGAAGAAAATGATGAGTTTATTGCCCCTACAGTTATTGGGGAGCCTGTAAGAATTAATAATGGTGACGCAGTAATCTTTATGAATTATCGTGCAGACCGTGCAAGAGAAATAACGCAAACTTTAACCTCAAAAACCTTTGATGGATTTGACAGACATGCTTTTAATAACTGCAATTTTATTTGTCTCACCGAGTATAAAAAAGACTTTAATCTTGAGTGTGCTTATCGTCCAATATCTATCGCTAACACTCTTGGTTACTATATTTCAAGCCTTGGTTTTAGTCAGCTCAGAATTGCTGAAACTGAAAAATATGCGCATGTCACCTTTTTCTTTAATGGCGGCGTTGAGGCAATACTTCCCGGAGAAGAAAGAAAGCTTATTCAATCTCCAGATGTAAAAACTTATGATTTAAAGCCAGAAATGAGTGCATATGAATTAACTGAAAATCTTATTTCAGAGCTGAAATCTCAAAAACATAAATTAGTTGTCTGTAATTTTGCCAATACGGATATGGTTGGGCACACAGGAAACCTTAATGCAGCAATTAAAGCAGTTGAAGCAGTAGATAATTGTTTGGGAAAAATACACCAAACATGTTTAGACTCTGAGGTAGAAATGCTTGTTACTGCGGATCATGGAAATGCAGAACAAATGCTTGATCCAAAAACACAAAAAAACCATACTGCACATACTACCAATCCAGTTCCTTTAATTTATGTTGGGAAAAGGAAAAGCTCCCTATTAGGTCCACATATTGGTACACTTGCCGACCTAGCGCCAACTCTTTTGGAGCTTATGGAAATTGAGCAGCCAAAAGAAATGACAGGCCAAAGCCTTTTTAAAGAATAAACGGAGACTACAGTGAAGCAACAAAACTTTATAGCACCCTCAATATTATCAGCAGATTTTGCTAGACTTGGAGAGGAAGTTGACAATGTTTTAGTTGCTGGTGCCGATATAGTTCATTTTGATGTCATGGATAATCACTATGTGCCAAACTTGACAATTGGACCGCTAGTTTGCGAAGCACTAAGAAACCATGGAGTCACTGCACCAATTGATGTCCACTTAATGGTCAAACCAGTCGACAGAATCATTCCTGATTTTGCAAAGGCAGGTGCGTCTTATATTACGTTTCATCCTGAAGCGTCTGAACATATAGACCGAACAATAGGGCTCATAAAAGAAAATGGCTGCAAAGCAGGTTTAGTTTTTAACCCGGCAACTTCACTTCATTATCTTGAGCATGTAATCGACCAACTTGATATGGTGTTGCTGATGTCAGTAAACCCAGGGTTTGGAGGTCAGTCTTTCATAGCCTCATCTTTAGAAAAATTGAGAATTGTCAGAAAATTAATTGATGAAAAAGGCCTTAGCACAAGGCTTGAGATTGATGGCGGCGTTAAGGTTGATAACATTCAAGAAATTGCAGCAGCTGGCGCTGATACTTTTGTCGCTGGATCAGCAATTTTTAATACTGAAAACTATAAGTCAACGATTGACAAGTTGCGCGCAGAACTTGCTTTGGCAAAATAACCCTTTAGGCAAAATTTAAAACACCTCTGTGGCCAGTTGTGAGAAAATATTCTCTTAGTTTTTAATCTGAGCATTTATGGGAAAATCGTCCTTTTTTGGCCCTGAAACAATATCTTTGCATACTGGGTATCAGCCAGACCCATCCTTTGGTAGCAGAGCTGTTCCTATATATCAAACAACCTCCTATGTATTTGAAACAGTTGATGATGCTGCAGCTCTTTTTAATATTGAAAAAGGTGGGCACATATACAGCCGTATGACTAACCCAACGGTTGCAGTTCTAGAGCAGAGAATTGCTGCACTTGAAGGTGGCGTAGGGGCTATCTGTACTGCTTCAGGAATGAGCGCACTTTTTGTTACGTTTATGAGCCTTTGCTCTGCAGGTGATCATATTGTAAGCGCATCCCAAATTTATGGCTCAACAGCAACACTGCTTAAACACACACTTAAAAGGTTTAATATAGAGTGCACTTTTGTCTCTATAAATGATGAAAAAGCACTAAAAGAAGCTATACAAGAAAACACTAAACTTGTTTTTTGCGAATCAATAGGAAATCCTGGGCTTGAAGTTTCAGACCTTCCTCAAATCGCTAAGATCTCTCATCAAAATCATTTGCCTCTAGTAGTAGATGCTACTTTTGCAACACCCGTACTCTGCAAGCCTCTCGATCATGGAGTTGATGTTGTTGTTCACTCAGTTACTAAATGGATTGGTGGTCACGGATTAGCGGTCGGAGGAGTAATTGTTGACGGTGGCTCTTTTGAATGGGGTTCTAGTAAAAAACACCCCACCCTTACAACCCCATATGAACCCTTTCATGGTATAAACTTTTGGGAAGAATTTGGTCCATCTGCCCTATCTATGAAAATTAGAGCCGAGTCAATGCGTGACTTTGGCCCAGCAATGAGCCCACATAGTGCGTTTTTATTTCTACAAGGAATAGAAACCCTTACTCTTCGAATGAATCAACATGTAAAAAATGCAGTTAAACTTGCTAAATGGCTCCTAGAACAATCTGCTGTTATGTGGGTTAATCACCCAGACCTTCCTGAAAATCCAACTTATGAAATTGCTCAAAAACTATTTCCAAATGGCGCTGGCTCTATGTTGTGTTTTGGCGTCAAAGGTGGCAGAGAGGGTGGCGCAGCATTTATCAATGCACTCAAACTAGCATCTAATTTAGCAAATGTTGGCGACTCTAGAACCTTAGTTCTTCATCCGGCTAGTACCACTCACTCGCGTATGGATGAAGAAGCAATGAAGGCAGCCGGAAGTAGCACCGACTTAATTCGCGTTTCTGTTGGAATAGAGTCTGTTGCAGATATTATTAATGACTTTAAAGCAGGACTTAAAGCAGTAGAAAAGGCGACTTCATAATGAATATAGTTGTTGATGGAGACAATATTTTTATTGCCACTGGTGGCTGCGTATTTGATCCAAAAAAACCTACTGTTGTGTTGGTCCATGGAAGTGGGCTAGATCACCGATCTTGGGCTCTTCAGGCCAGATGGTTTGCATTTCATGGTTTCTCAGTATTTGCGCCTGATCTTCCTGGTCATAGTCTTTCAGAAGGCAAGCCTTTAAAGACGATTGAAGAGATGGGAAAGTGGCTTGTAAAGGCTCTTAAATTAGCAGGCTGTGAATCAATACATCTTGTTGGGCACTCTCAAGGGTTTCTTGTTGCGCTAGAGGCATCTAACGCTTTAGGGTCAAAACTCAAAACATTAACTGCTGTCGCAACTGCTGCATCAATACCGGTTAACGAAACCCTAGTTGAGGTGGCCAAAAAAACACCTATCGATGCAGCTGATATGTTGTTAAAGTGGGGGTTCGGTTCTAAATCACAATCAGGAAGCAGTGCCGTGCCAGGAATGCAGCCAATAGGAATTGGCCGACAAATTATGGCTAACAATCCTCTAGCTGAAGACCTTGTTGCTTGTACTGAATATAAAAATGGCATAAATTGTGCTAAAAATATCGATGTTCCATCTAATGTAATTCTCGCAACAGAAGATAAAAATACACCACTTCGATTTGGCTTGGAATTAGCTGAATTGCTAAGCGCTGAAACCACAACTATTGCTAATGCAGGACACATGCTGCCAATAGAGTCTCCAAAAGATACTCTTGATGCCATTAAATCATTCATCTTAAAAAACTCTTAATGACAAATCAAATTAAAAAAGTAGGCGTTATTGGCGCCGGAACAATGGGTGCTGGAATTGCAGGTCAAGTAGCAAATGCGGGGGTGGAGGTTTGGCTTCTCGACCTTCCAAGTGATGGTGAAAACGTAAACAGCTTGGCCGCCAAAGGCCTTGAAAGACTGAAGGATCCAGATATGCCTGGCCTCATGAGCGAGGAAGCCGAAAAACTTATAAAAATTGGAAACACTCGCGATCACTTCCAGGAACTTGAAGATTGCGACTGGATTGCTGAGGCTGTTGTAGAAAGACTTGATATTAAACAATCTCTCTATCAGCGCCTGAACGAAAGCTGTAAAGAGGCAACCATCATAACCTCTAATACTTCTACGATTCCAATTAGCCTTCTGACAAAAGGAATGCCAAAAAAGTTTTGTGAGCGCTTTGCAATAACTCATTTTTTTAACCCAGTTAGATTTATGAGGTTGCTTGAATTAGTACGTGGTGAATTTACTAGAGATGACGTTATTAATACACTTGATTTATTTAGTGAGACGATGCTTGGAAAAGGCGTTGTTTCATGCTCAGATACCCCGGGGTTTCTTGCCAATAGAGTTGGGGTTTTTGCTATCCAATGTGCGCTTCATAAGGCATTTGAATACAAACTATCGCCGACAGAAGCGGATGCTTTTTTTGGTAGGCCTCTAGGGCTTCCAAAGACTGGTGTATTTGGTCTATATGATTTAATCGGCATTGATCTGATGGCGGATGTTGTCAAAAGCCTCGTAAGCATACTTCCAGAAAATGATGTGTTTCATAAATACTCATCCCCAATTGAGATTATGACCGATATGATTGCAAATGGTCAAACTGGAAATAAAAACGAAAAAGGTTTTTATAAACAAGTTGGTGACGAAAGACAAGTAATTGATTTATCGTCTGGGAATTATGGGGTTCATGAGCGCTTAAAAACCCCCCTTCTTGAAGAGGCAGAAAAAATCGGGATTTCTTTTATTATTAAAGATACAAGTACATATGGTCTTTATATATGGGATGTTATTTCAGAAACACTCTGCTATGCTGCATCTCTTGTTCCAGAGGTCACTGATGATTTAACGCAAATAGATGATGCTATGAAGCTTGGGTATAACTGGGTACAGGGGCCATTTGAGCTGTTAGATGAAATTGGAATTGAGTACTTTGTTGACCGACTTAAAGTTGATGGTCGAGACGTTCCAGAGTTTCTTCTTAAGGGTATTAATAATAAATTTTATAACAATTCAGAATCTGGATTAAGCTCTCTTTCACCTGATGGAAATCTAAAACCAATTATGAGACCAGATGGTGTACTTAGATTTTCTGAAGTTCGTCAAACCCTCAAAGCAATAAATTCAAATGAATCTGCTAGCTGGTTTGAGTATGAAGGCGCAGCAATTGTTGAGTTTCACTCAAAAGCTAATGCGCTGGATAGTGGTTCTTTGGATATGATTTCTGATGCAATAACTGAGTCTGAAAAAAAGGGCTTACGTGGCGTTGTAATTCATAATGACTTCCAGCATTTTTCCTGTGGGGTTAGTCTTTGGAGTGTTAGAAATTGCTTTGAAAAAAATGACTTTGATGCACTTGATGCTTTTCTTGTCTACTTTCAAAATACAATGCTGCAAATGAGAAACTCAAAATTACCTGTAATTGCAGCGCCAGTAGGTATGTCAATTGGTGGTGGCTTTGAGGTTGTTCTTCATGCTGATCATGTTGTGGGTCATGCAAACTCAGTGATGGGTCTTGTTGAGTCCTTTATGGGGGTTGTTCCAGCGGGTGGTGGGTGCAAAGAAACGCTTTATAGGTGGTCTGAAAATCTAGGGGATAATCGCAAAGGCGCTTGGAAATCATTTATGAACATTGGACTTGGCAGACGAGCCAGCTCCCCCCAAGAAGCTGATGCTCTATCAATGAGAAGAGCCGATGATGTCTTTCATATGAATAGAGACCGTATACTTAATAGTGCGCTTTCATTTATTGAAACAACCTCAAAAGCAAAAGCCAGAAACCCCCTCGCACTTTCTGGCAAAGACCACTTTGAAGAAATGCTGGAATGGCTTACAAAAAATAATAAAAATGGCATGCTTACGCCGCATGATGTGACCGTTGGAACTGAGATTGGAAGAATTATGACTGGTGGAAATTGTGCTTCTGGCACTATTTTTACTGAACAAGATATTTTAGATGCTGAGCGCTCTTCATTCATCACACTTGCTCAAACGCAAGAAACGCAAGCAAGGATTGTATCTATGTTAGATAATGGAATTACGCTTAGAAATTAACCGTTAATGCTATGAAAAAAAATCCTGCAAATTTTATGCCTCTTTCACCGCTTTCGTTCTTACATAGAACAGCGGATGTTTATGGTCAGCACACTTCAGTAATTTATGAAGATAGAACTTACACTTGGAGTGAGACAAGAGAAAGGTGCGTTCGAATTGCCTCAAGTCTAAAAAGTTATGGCATAAAACCAGGTGATACTGTCTCAGTTCTAGCATTCAACACTCCCGAAATGTTTGAATCACATTTTTCAATTCCAATGGCTGGTGCAATCCTAAACACTATAAATATTAGACTTGACGCCGCAACAATTGCATACATTTTTGACGACAGCAACGCAAAGATGCTCTTTGTTGACAGAGAGCTTTTTGCTGTTGCATCTGAGGCCCTCTCTATAGCTTCAGTTAGTCCAAAAATAGTAGTAATAAACGATTCTTTTGCTGAATCACAGCCTGATATTTCTTCAGATATAACTGGGTATGAATCTCTAGTTGTAAATGGAGATCCTCAATATAACTGGCAAATGCCTGAAGATGAATGGAGCCCACTTTCACTCAGCTACACCTCTGGAACAACTGGAAAGCCTAAAGGCGTCGTATATCATCATCGTGGCTCTTATTTAATGAGCATGGGCACTGTGATTGGCTGGAACCTTCCCAACCACCCTGTTTATCTATACTCGGTTCCATTGTTTCACTGCAATGGTTGGGGCCATGCCTGGACAATGGCTGCGATCGCTGGAACTATAATTTGCCTTCGGTCTTTTGCCCCTGAAAAAGTATTTAGCCTCCTTGAACAGCATAATGTAACTCATTTTGGTGGAGCTCCTATAATGCTCAATATGCTTGCCAACGCGCCCAAAGAAACGCAAAAATATTTTGAGAGAGAAATTAAAGTAATGACTGCTGGCGCACCTCCTCCTGCAAAGGTTTTAGAGAGCATGATGAAACTAGGGTTTAACGTTATGCATGTATATGGACTGACTGAGACGTATGGACATATCCTTCAGGCAGCACCCCAAGCCTCTTGGCTTAATAAGAGTCCAGCGGAGCTTGCTAAGCTAAGCTCAAGGCAAGGAGTAAGATTCCCAATGACTGAGGATGTTAGCGTCATCAACCAGGATACTGGACAGCATGTTCCTCATGACGG
>Ga0307986_10000189_pt1 | contig 46500 bp, 37 predicted proteins | sample EllFjometageno82_FD_203170 | JGI IMG/M metagenome (GOLD analysis project Ga0307986, IMG submission 203170) | Marine microbial communities from Ellis Fjord, Antarctic Ocean - #82 | ecosystem: Environmental > Aquatic > Marine > Unclassified | place: Southern Ocean | collected 2014-10-09 | reverse complement strand
TTGCGAAGGCATGTTCCCGATGTAGTAATTCTAAACGCGCTTCGTGTAACACCATTTACCGGAGCGTGGCAATGATGGATGCTTACTTTGACCCCGAACTTGAATGCGGTCACACCGCGGCGAGCGAATGTGACTGTTGGTGTGACGGTGGAGAAGGTGGTCCTCACTTAGAAGGCCATTGCACAGGAGAGAACTGTTCATATTTACAATGTGAATCATGTGCTAAGCCTGTTGATGACGACTATGAAGTTGAACACATAGTTAAGAATCTTCAACGAAGGAATGGCAACGGGGACCCTATGTGGGTTGATGCTGAACAGACAAAACCACTAAGGTTCATCCCCCAAAACCAATTATCCGTCGCGCGTATATGTAATTCGTGTAAGGAAGAGTATGATTACGAGATTGAAACAAAGGAGTTGATACAATGAGACTAACCGCTAACAAATGCGCGCGTAACAAATGCAATAACTACACAAGAGCAGGATTTAGATTCTGCTTCAAGAGTGATAGCCCTAAACCCTGCGGCGGAATCAAAATACAGGAGGAAGAAGAATGACTGATGCAATGACTCCTAAGATTTACGACGACGGTTCCTCATATGCATGGACTCCCGAAATGGGCAAGGATGGTATCATCATACGCATGAGTAAGTCAACACTTACTTCACCTCTATGGTGCGCGCAACAGTTGTGGTTACAACAAACCTATCCTCAACCTCAAGAGTTAGTAAAGCACCTTGTTGTTGGAGACGATGTTCACAACGGGTTGGAGATGTTCTATGATAACCTATCCAACGCTGACTACGATATGATACACAAAAGCGCTAAGCAAGGTGCTGATGTAACTAAGTTGCTGTCTGTCTATATCCCAACGGAAGAACAGATTGTAAACAACAGAAGGAAAGAGAACAAAGAGTTTCCTTTCTATGATGAAGACTACAATCGCAACATGAAATGGCTCATGAACTATGAAGGCGCGCGCATGGCATTGGCTAAGACTCCATTGCCGTTAGCGAATGAAGTTCGTATTGAAGTCAAGCGTGATATTGAAGTTCCGGGCTACGGTTCTATACCTATTCAGTTCGTTGGTATCATTGACCGTGTGTTTGAGGCTGACGATGGAGGACTACTTGTGTTTGAATTGAAGACAGGCAAGTGGAGTGACGCTAAGTTGTCCGGCATGCGCAAAGAGATGTCCTACTATAAGTTCTTGATTGAGAACTGTGACCGTGAGTTTCTCAAGGAGAAGGGGATAGACCGAGAGGTAACACAGTGGGGATGGAGGTATTCATCCGCAGACCATTGGAACATTGAACCTGTGAAGACCGTGAGTGAAAGGAGTATGATGAAATTGATGCGCGACCTTATCAAAATGTATCTTGATGAACATTTCCCTACAACCAAGCAAGACTTCAAGTGTTCATGGTGTTCTCTTTTGGCGCTATGCCCTAAGTATGCTATACCGGAGGCGAGCGAATGAAGACCTGTGAACTATGTGGAGTTTTTCGTCCTCAAGGTATGAGATATGCTAAGCATATGGTGTGTTTTGATTGTATTGATAAGACTATTGAGTTTGCTATCACGGCAGGACTAAGTTACAAGGAGGGTAGTGAGTGAGTGTTCTCAACTTACAGTTTCCTAAAGAAGTGGGCTTGTTCCGAAAAATAATTCATAACCAAACCGAGTTTGAGAAGTATTGGAGTGCGCTACGCAACAGCCAATGCGCTTACATGTCGGTCTATTCATTCCGAGCCGTGAAACCTAATGGACGGCGCGCGGAGTATAACACAGCCATAGTAGGCAATTTTGTTTTGGACTTTGACAAGAAGTATCGTAAGGGTAGCAACATGATAGAGGTTGATGGTGATGAGGTCGTGGACCAAGTGGCTCGCCTCCATCAATACCTTCTTGATAGGAATGTCAAGCATGCTGTTTGGTTCAGTGGCAATGGGTTTCACATATGGATAGGTCTTGACAAGACACACCTACCCTCAAGCGGTATTGAAGTATCATACATCAAAGCCGCGGGGCGCAAAGTCATCAACACATGGAAGGCTGATATGGAATTGTATTGCATGGACCCTACTGTGCCATTTGATATGGCGCGTATGATACGAGTGCCTAATTCTTACAACGCTAAACAGCATGTGTTGAGATGGAGCATTCCTCTCACCACCGAAGACCTAACCCTAAGTTGGGATGAGATATGCGAGATGGCTGAGAACCCACTCAACACAGCATACTATTACGGCGAAGAAGGAATCAACCTCCCTATCAAAGATGTGAAGAAAAAGAATTTCCGCACTGATGACGGCGAGCCTGTTCAGTTTGATACTGTGAGTATGGGTAAAATCAAAATCCTACCCTGCCTCATGGAGGCCGCTTGTCAAGTGGGTAGCAACCCACCTCATGTGAGCCGCGCGAGTCTCGCCATGTATCTCGGAGCAAGGCTACGAAACTTCTTGCATGTTAGCAGGACTACCACCGAGATGAGAGAGAAGCATGTGGCTACCATCTCGGAGTTCTTAGGTTCATTACAGTGGGCTGACTACGATGAGGGCATCACTACCTATCACACCAAGACAATTGTTGACGCAGGCTATCAAGAGTCATGCGCGAGTTTGATGGGTAAGGGATTGTGTATAGGTAAGTGTCAGTTATGGGACGGGACAGGCGAGCATAGCGATGATGAGGAAGAGGATGAGGAACCTGTCGTTATTACTTTGAATAAAGAACAAATGGATTGGTGTTTTAGTCACGCGAAGAAGACTTACGAATACCGCGAAGGGATTATCGGGTTACATGGTATAGGGGAGTATTCTCATAACAGTATCAATGGTGCTTTGGTAGGAATTAAATGCGAAGTAGGGACATCTTTGTTCTTGAGCGATTATTTTAAAGTTAAGGATTACTACGATACGGCAGTTGATACCGGCGACTTCAAAGTGAACGGAAGAAAAATTGAAGTCAAGGGGTTAAGAGAATCCGATTGGGATAGTTACAAGCGCGCAGTCCCCCCAATACAATTAGAGAAGTATGTATCTAAAAACGCAATTGTTGTGTGGGTTACTGCTGAAAATCACGAACACCCTCGCAACAAAGTTGTAGTGCGCGGGTGGAACTATGCTCATGAAGTTAAAGAGAAGGGTGAGTTTATCAAAACAATATGTGATAACATACAATTGAAAAATGATAAAGACATGCGACGCATGGCTGACCTTGTTCGGGTGTTGAGTAAAATTGAAGCGGAGGCGGTTTGAATGGTGGGAATTATTATTGGCGCTATTTTTTATCGTTGTGTTACCTCCTTTGTTGCTCATCATGCTACCAATACACTTCATCCTAAAGGTGGTGTTGAATCATGAGAACTCAATGTGAAATGTGTAATCAATGGAGAGGACGACGACCTCAAAAAGAACCACCTGTTGAGACTTGGGAAGTTCACAAGGGAGTATCAATACCTTTCAAACCCGCACCCCCTCCTTTTGTGTGCGCGTCATGCAGGGCTAAAGGAGCGCCGGATGATGAAAGATGTAACGGTGTTAACAACGCAGGGGACAGATGCAAGCATTGGAGGTTGTATAATAACAGGTATTGCACACAGCATAAACCGGAGGGGTCTGTATGAACCCACTTATTGTTGACACCAATGAGAGAGGGAGACTACCCGATGCTATTGAGAGGCGCGCGAAGTCACGCTCTCCAAGAGTGAACCTGTTGAGAGAGACTCTCGTCAACGGGGATTACCGATGCGGGGATTGGCTTATTGAAGCAAAGAGTATTGGTGATTTAATCCAATCAAAACTTAACGGTCATCTTGACAGACAACTTGACAACATGGATGCTAATGCTGGCAACTACGGCCTTGTCATTCATGGTTCAATAAGAGATTATGTTGCAGAAGTAAAGGCGCGCGGTAAGGATATAACTTACAGCCATGCGCTTAAGTTAGTGACAGGTATTTGTGGTCGTGTGGTAGCAGACTTCGGATGCCTTGTGTATCGCTCACCCGACATAGGAGAGGCGGCGGCGTTTATGGTCGCCCTTCATGAGAAGACCTACAAGAAAGCAAGCAGACATGGCGCACAAGCAGTTAGGCGTGTAAGCACTAATGATGTGCGTGTGGATATGCTACTAACAATACCCGGCATCGGTGCTGAAATGGCTGATGCTATCATTAAATCATGCGGCTCTATTGAAGAGGCTGTGTGTGGAGAATGCTTGAGAGAAGTCCCTCGTATGGGGAAGACATTGCGCAACCGCGTGATGGATGTTCTAACAAGTGAAGACGAAGTTCGTGTTGAGAAGACGCGTTAATTATTGTATAATACAATAGCGAGAAACGATAAAACAAGAATGGTTATAGGCTGAATATGACCACGGCGGATTACCCCCCACCGGAACATTCGCCTAACAACAAAAAAATGGAGAGAGAAATTATGTCACAAAGACAATGGAATCAGTATAGCGTAGTGAAAGAATACCCAATTATGAAGGATTATTTAGACCGATTTAGATTGACCTCGTTTTTCAACGAAGTCCCCGGTTTAATATCCTTCTTTTATCTTCAAGGGCAAGCCCTTGTTGATGAAGTTCGCATACCCGTTTGGGCGAGCGCCCTTGACCCCCGAATACATGTATTTTGGATTCAAGCAACTCGTTCGGGTAAGTCAATTGCATGGGAATTTACAGGAGAAGTTGCAAAGTTAGCAGGGATTGAGATTGAGATGTTCACAAGTGGAACAGACTCGGCTCTTATTGGGTCAATTGATTCAATCAAAGATGACGACGGTGGTTACATCACCGTTGAAAAACCCGGCTTGCTTGCAGGAAAGAAATGTTTGAATTTTGATGAAGGGTCTATCCTTCTTCAAGCAAACCCAAAGCAATTCTTTTCCGAAGTTATTCTGTATCTTCAACAATCAATGAACCCAATCGGTAGCCACAGTAACACATTAACTAAGCACATGAAGAACGGTAAAGTTGAGTGCGAGTCGCGCGTATCGTTTTGGATAACATCATTCCCACCTGCGGGTGTCAAGGAGTATGTTCTAACCAAAGGATTGTTTCAGCGAGTCTTGCTTTTGTATAGACCGTGGAGTGACGATATGAGACAACAGGTATCGGAACAAAGAATGTCCGGTGTGTTCAAGAACAAACTTAAGAATGTTACATCAGTTGAAGATATAGCACAGCATTTCATTCATGTTAAAGAGAAGGTGAGAAGCCGACTACTTTCAAAATCAAACCTAACTCATGAAGAGTGGGCGCTTATGGAACCTCATCAAAAAGAAGAGGTAGCCCAAGCAATGATGCATGATATGTTTACACCCGATGCTTCCTTTGAGCCTCAACTCATGGCGGCTGTGGATAACTACTATGCGTTGGTGCGCGGAATGGATAAGCATTTGAGTGATGTGGTCTGTTCTTTCATCCCTAATGTATTGTCTTATACTGCTCTCTTCGCAACTCACATCGCACTGATGAGAGTTATGCGCGACGGGCTTAGTATTGATGATGAGTGGTTGATTACAGGTGATGATGTTGAGATGGCGGCTGAGATACTATACGATGTTTACGAGCAACTTGTTCTGTGGCTTGAATCCGAAGTTGAAGTCGGTGCTAAATCAGCAGAAAAGGCGGCAGTAATGCAAGGATGGCAGAAAGCATTTGCTTCATGCAAGACTGTTGAGGTTGAAGGCAAAGGCGACGGTTGGGTGTTGAAGTCTCAATTACTTGAACAGTATGGCTCGCAACAGGGGAGAAGTGTTCCCGCTGTTTACCAACGGTTCAAAGCAGTTCAAGGTAAGTTCACAACAAGACGCGTAGGTAAAGCGGCATACATCAAATTCAAGGAGGAATCACAATGAGCAACTACAAAGCAATCTTAGAAGAAATAAGCGATGCGTTAGAAGGTGGAGATGTTGTGCTTGATTTTGAAGACGCACCTTATTGTCAAGGTGTGCTGAATGCTATCAATGCAATTGTTAATCAATCGTTGAATAACATTCGTGACAGTGAAGAATTACACGCGCTATTGAAAACAATAGGAGATGAGAAGAATGAGTAAGATAATGGCGATTGATATTGAAACAGGGAACTACTCATACGAGATTGGAGGATGGGATAAGACCCATCTCTTTGAGCCGGTGGTGGTAGCCACTTGGGACGGGGAGAATGCTCACATCTTCTCTAAGGAGGACAGTGTGATGATTGCAGGTGCGCATGTCCACCCTCTCCATCCGAGAGACTTAGGTGAGCATTTACAGAAGCACATTGAATCCGGTGGTAAAATCATTGGACACAACATTCGTGGGTTTGACTTGCCTGTTCTAAGAGACGCGCTTGACATGCACTACGCAGGTGTGCTGATGAACAAAGCCAAAGAGTATTTGATTGATACATCGTGGACACTTCGCTCAAGCGCAGGTCACTCGGTATCACTTGATGATGTGTGCAAGCATACACTTGGGAGAGGCAAGGAAATCATGCACTCCGAAGACGCGCCTGTGGCGTGGAGAGAGAAGAAATTCATGGAGGTCATGAAGTATTGTTTGGCAGACTGCCAACTCAATTATGACTTATTCAAACATGGGCATCGCGAAGGCGTTGTCAAAGCAAGAGATACAACTTCCGGCATCGTTACTGATATTGAGGTGCTTTGGAAGGAGGAATTATTATGACTGACGAAAGAAAGAACGGAAGAGAAGCCCAAATTAGCAACATACGAGCCGCTGTGAATATCGCAGAAACCGTGAGGTCCACACTTGGACCCGCGGGAATGGATAAGATGTTAGTTGATGAACAAGGACATACGATTGTAACCAATGATGGTGTCACGATTCTTCGTGAACTTGACACCGCGCACCCCGGTGCTAAGATGATGGTTGGAATCAGTCAAACACAAGAGCAAGTCTGTAAAGACGGAACGACAAGTGTTGTTGTTCTCGGTGGACAGATGCTTGCGTTGAGTGAAGGACTACTGCTAAGAGGTATTCATCCTCAAACCATTGTTCGTGCTTACAACCGCGCGAGCATCATTGCGTTAGAAGGTATTGAATTACAGCGCACCACAGGTAGTGAGTTAGCAGTTGCTAAGACCGCATTGCGGGGCAAAGCCACTGAAAGCCATTTAGATGATGCGGCTTTGCTTTGTGTTGATGTCGCTAAGGCTGTTGAGGGCGACCTTGACCGTGTTCGTGTAATCACACAAGCGGGTGGTTCAATGAAGGATTCTTATTGGGATGCTGGATTGATACTAAGCAAAGACTTCGCTGACCCTATGGTTGCAGATGACAAGGATTTCAAGGATGCGCGAATCTTACTACTTGATGGTGGTCTTGAAGGATTTGACTTTAGCGATGTTCAAATGCAAGTTACCGAACCTGCTCAACTTCAACAAATCAAAGACGAGGAGTTCCAAATGCTCGGACACGCGGCTCAAGAGATTAGCGACAAGTGCGATGTTCTTTTCGTTCGTGATGGTGTGCATGAGGCTGTTGTCAAATACCTCGCCGCTAAAGGTGTAGGTGTTGTAAGCAGGCTTCAACAATCCGACATGGATGCGCTAACACGAATCACAGGTGCGCCTTGCTATCACAGATTTACTGACATTGATGAGGACATCCAACTCACAGTTAAGGGTTCAGTTATCAAGCGAGAGCGTATCGGCGACCTTGATTATGTAAGCGTCATTGTGCCGGAAGCAACTGTTGTTACGATGGTTGTTCGTGGTGCTACCCGACAGACTCTTGACGAATACGAAAGAGCCTTTGATGACGCGCTTGGTGTAGTTTGTCTATACATGAGTGACGAAGGTGATGGTGTTCTTGCAGGTGGAGGTGCTTCGTTATCCAAAGCATCGGTCGCTGTTCGCAAACATGCTCAAGACAAAAGTGGTTTGAGTGCGCGCGAAAGAATGTGCCTTGAAGCATATGCTGATTCGCTTGAGATTATACCTGCGGCTATCGCCAACAATGCAGGGATGGACCCGCTTGATGTAGTCATGGAGTTGCGTTCTTGCCCCGAACATCACGGATTGTATATTGATGATGATGGTGTTGGTTCTGTTTGTGATACCTTTGAGCGTGGTGTAGTTGAACCAAGTCAACTCATCCGTCAAATCATTACAAGTGCTACCGAAGTCGCAACGGCTATCCTACGCATTGATGACATCGTAGCACGAAAGGGCTGATACTGATGTGGTTGTGGGAACAAATCGCGCTTATTCTAATGGGAGTTGTATTTCTTGAGATGCTATACGCGGTCATAAACTACACCGTTTACAAGGCTAACAACATCAAAGGTGAGATGGACGAAGAGGAGTAATCAGTTAGAGGTGAAGTGGTAAGCCCCGCAAGGGCATCCATACACACCTAACCCTCCTCCCATAAGCGAAGCATCTTGCTCGGCCTCATCTTGAGTGGTGTATGACCGCTTTGATGGGGTCGGGCATTTTTGAGACTTCATCACAGGGATTGTCTTCTTGAGAGTGCCTCGTTCTTTGAAGTGTCTTGCGCGGTTAGTATGCATGTCTTCGGGAACGATGGTTCCTCTTACAGTGTGGCTCATGTCCTTACCCCCTTTACCATCAACATGTCTCACACGCCTTGCTTGTAGTAGTTCAGCGCGATACTTCTTACGCTCCGGTGTAGTCTCGTATTTGGTATCATATTCGCTCTTGTGTTTCTTGGCCGCGGCAGACTCCGCGTGTTTGACTAACACCATTTTATTCACACCGGAAGTTTTGACGATGACCATGTTTTGAATTATGTTATTTTCATTCATTTTATCCCAAAACCCTCCCGCGTCGGGGTTAGGCTGACCAATACCTGTTAATTCAACAGGCCCTCCATGCATTGCTTCTAACTCGTTTCTCATCTCGTCAAAACCACCTTGACCCACTCCTTTACCGCGCGAGTCCTCTTGAACTCCATAATGGTCAACGCCGTATCTGTTATCACCAAGATGTTTTATACCTGCGCGCACCTTCTTATCGGCTGACTCATAGAAATGAGAGAAGTTAGCATTCTTCTTGCTGTTTTTATTATATTGGCTCTCACTGAAAGGGCTACCTTTCATGTTAGGGATATTAAGCCGTCTTAAACCATACTCTTTATCATCATCGCGATGAACATTAGAAGGTTTCTTGGGACGCGCTTGTCGCTCACCATCTCTTGTTTCTCTCAATTCTGTTTCGTCGGGGTCGCCACCTGTGCTTCGTAAATAATCAAGAAGATGTTTGTTTCTTGGTTCTTGGTTCCATAGAGGTGCTTTTATCATGTTACCGTTTAAATCCGTCTGCCCCGGCTGTATTTGTGCGAGTCGCTCTTGTTCAGCCTTTGCTCGCGCGGCTCGCTCTTGCACAACTCTTTGAGATTCTCTTTGAATGTTAGCGGTGTTGTCAATAAGAACCTTACCGCCGTCAAGCGTTTGGTTTACATTGAAAAGTTTCTTCTGTTCTTTAAGGACTAACACTCTTTTCATAATCAGCCCTCCCTGCTTCACACTTAGGGCAATGCCCCCATTTTCCGACAGGCTCGTGGTAACAAGAAGCACAATACGGCATCAGCCTATTATTCCAGCGCTCTATCCATTCCTGTGTTGTGTCCATAATCAACAACACTTAGAGCATTTGCATTTGTCTCCGCCTTTACAGTTGCATTTGTCGCAACCGTCACAGTCTCCGCCTTTACACATACTGTTCTTTAGTAGTCGGAACGCGAGATTCATCGGCTCTCCTGTTTGTAATTCTGTCATTCTGTCTTGAACTTCATCGTAGTTAGGTGACTCGTCATCATCATAACCGGGGACATCTCCAACGCGCGCAGTTCCAGAACTAAGCGGTGCTTTGAACCCATGCATTGTATCTTCAACGGATGTGTTAGGTTTGATGTTTGAGTAACCACCGCGTCCCGACCCTTCTTCTATCTGTCTCTTGGCTCCTTGCTTCAATCCTTCTCCCTCTCGTTGAGGGAATGGAGTAGTGCTGACTGTTGATGGTTCTCCTCTCATATCGCTCTCTCCTTCACCAATAGGATTACCATGCCTGTCAAGTTCATCTTCGTTAGTAGCAGGTCTTCCTTCCATCATATCTATGACTTGTTCCATACTAATACCACGCGCAAGGGCGAGTCTCCTAATTGATGCCTCACTATGCCCTGTGGTTTGATAAATGTGGTCGCCTTTTGTTCCGCGCATAACTTCACGAGATTCTTTACGGTCCTTCCAATCCTTTGTTCGGCTCTCACCTGTTGATTTTCTTCTTGCGTGATGTTCTGCTCCCATCTCTCGCATTGCATTAAACAAATCTTCTTTGCGGTCATGTAGCATAGGGCTATCTTCACGAATGTCCGAGCGATTAACACCTAACTTCCGAGCAAGTGCTTCTCTCATCCCTCGCGACATGCCTGTCGGATGGTCAGCCCCTTCCTTACTACCACGCTTACCGCGTGGTTGTAAAGAGAACTTAGATGCTAAATCACCAAGCGATGACTCATCAATTTCTTTACTGTTGTATTTTTTATTGTGGCGAGACTGTTGCGCTGTTGCTGTGTTTTTCACGCTTGCTTCTTTACGCTCTTCGGGTGTTCCTTCGCGCTTGGCGTTCTTAGCGGCGCGCTTCTCTCGGCGCATTTGCGACTTTGATTTGCGGCTTTGTTCTGCCTTCTTGAGTCCTTTGGATTTGCGCTCGCCGGGACCCACCTTTGGGTGCTTACCGACAGCGATTACTAATACAGAATGATTACCCTTCTGTTCTTTGTTGGGTTTCATTACTTCTTCACCTTTTTTCTTAGACATTCAAATCACCTATTCTATGTTTCTTGAATTTGCTCTTATCTGTGAGGCGCGATTCTTGCCATAAGTGGCCGCAAGACGGACACTCCCAAATTAGGAGACGCGTCTCTCGTTCATTAACATAGCGGCCTTCAATGCGACGAGCAAGAACATTCTCTTTACAACCCGCGCAACCTTGACTCAATCTCTCTTTTAGTTTTCCCATAATATCATCTCATCAAGGTAATGCTCCACCGACTGTCGGGGCTACATGAGTTGCTAAGTATATCGCTATTCTGTCAAGCGCTTCTTGCGTGGTAGCGGGTGGAGCAGGAGCCGCCCAACGGCCCGGATTAGCGGCGTAAGCATCTGCCCCCGCGTCCATTGTATCAGTATCAGCAGAAGTTATGGTTAATGTATCAGTTCCGGCAGTTGTGGTTATGGTGGTCGCGCCTGCGCCCACGATTGTAAGAGTGTCTGTTGTAGTGTCTGCTACAATATCGCTTTGGCCTGCAACCACGAGTGTCTTGAACGCTAAAGTCCCACCGGCACTTGCTAATGCTGTGTCTATGCCTGCAAGGTGAGCCTCAACATCCGCTGTTGCGGCTGTGTAATTGCTCGCTGTTGCGGCCACAGGAACATCTGCCGCGAGTTGGTCTGCGGTAGCACTTGATTCAATAGCGTCTAACTTAGTTTTGTCACCGTTGACGAATGCGCCCTCGGATGGCTTGAGTTGAAGTGTTGATATTGTAACACCCTTTACTCCCGCGAGGTCAGTCATCTCACTATCCATCAGCGCACCTGCCGTAGTAACATTAGTTGCATCTGTAACATCTGCCCCGTCTTCAACATTGAGAAGTGTTAGGACTTCTGCCTTTGTGATTCCCGTAGCGAATACGGGTGTTCCGCTACTGTCTTCAATAGCAGGTGCGGCTCCGCTTGCCGCCGCCGCCGCCCATTTGACACCGGAAGCCTCGGCGCTGTCTGCTGTGAGAACATGTGTGTCCGTTCCCACTCCTAAGATTGTAGCATCGCCCGCACCGTCACCAACAGCCAAAGTTCCCTTTGTTCCTAAGTCGGTGTGCATGATAGCACCTGCCGCATTGACATTGGTTGCGTCTGTAACATCTGCTAATGTTTCAATGCCTGCCAACTTAGTAAACTGCGCGTCGGTGAATGCGTTTGCTTCTGTTTCATACGCCGCTTTGATTTGCGCGCCTGTTTGGTCTGCTGTTGCTGATGCTTCAATTGCGTTCAACTTCGTGTGGTCGGCATCAGTAAATGTATTAGAATCCGTAGCCGCCTCAACTGCCGCTTTTATCTCAGCGTCAGTTTGGTCTGCTGTGGCTCCCGATTCAACACCGAGTAATGTTAGCACTTCTGCTTGAGTGATGCCTGCCACGAACGCGGGTGTGCCACTGTTGTCATAGATAGCGGGTGCGGCTCCCGCCGCTATAATAGCAGACTGATAATCACAGCGCATCCACTTGCTACCTTCGTAAATGAAAGACGCGCGATGGGTAGGGCTTAGTGAAGCGTTCAGTTCGGGTTGGTCAAATACAATAAGTCCTGTTCCCGCGCTTTCGTTACACACCTCAATAGTTTGGCCCTCGGCGAATTTGTAATTTGTCCCGTCTGTTTCGGGGTTGAGTGTAATAGTTACACCGTCTGCCGCTTTCAGTATGAAAAATGAATCACCGTCTGCTGTAACCACGAAGGTGCTGTTAGCATTAATGATGGTTGCTGTCGCGTCAACACCTCGCCCTGCGAGACGAGACGAGAAATGCCCCGTCTCTTCGTTGTTTCGTCCTGCGAAATACAATTCGTTCTTGACATGATTACCCGCAAGGTCAGCACCGCGCGATGGTCCTTGACCATATCCCGCATCTCCCGAACCGGCAGGGACTTGAACGGTAGTGCCATCCGTCACCTCAAAGCGCGGATGACTCGGCCACAAGGCTGTGACTGAATCTCCTACTGCTAAGTCACCTACATCCCCGCTTGGGTGAAGTAAGTCTTTGAGGTGAGTGATTGTGTTAACGCCATCTGCGCCGCCTGTGTTGACCTTATTGCTACTGATTGCGCCTGTTGATAGGGGAACCATGTAACGGATAGCAGAAGGCAGGAATACGCGCTTATCGTTTATCTCTTGGATGTCAACATTGTGACTACCGCCACCCGATGATAAATACTTGACGCGCACTATCGCAAGAACAATCGTTTTCATGTTGCTATTGGCGTTCACGGTGTCGTAATCTATAAGGTATTGAGAAGGAATGGTAGGATAAAGACCGTTTGCTGTATTAACAGGGCTACCCGCTTCGTAGTGGATATTGAACTCTCCATTGTTAGAAGCGACATAGATGACATAGAGAGCCTCCTCGCCTGCCGCGGCTAATGCAACGCCTCCCGAACCATGACTTGTGTTGCCTAAAGTGAGAGTCTTGGTTACTGTTGGTCCGCCGCCAAACTCATACAATACTCCGTCAAGGACAGCATACCCGCCCGAAACAGTAAGTGTGGATGCGCTCGCTCTTATCATTGCGCCCGGCTGTGCGCCGTTGGTAGCGTTACGAGTTGAACCGAATGCGCCGTCTTCAAGTCTCAAGATTCCGTTTCCGTGAATCCCCTGCATCATGTTAGTGAGTGACGCGGACGAGAGAGCATCTCCGTCTCTTAATCCGTCTGCTCCGAGTGTGTTCTGCGCGGCTGTGTGTCCCGATAGTATGTCTGTCATTCTTAATCACCCTTGTTGTTGCTGTTGTTGCTGTTGTTGTTGAGGCTGTTGTTGAGGCTGTTGTTGAGGCTGTTGTTGTTGTTGTTGTTGTTGTTGGGCCACAAGGTAATCGTGCGCCCTTTGGTTACTATAATCCTGTTGAGGTTTTTGTCCGAATCCCATAAACCCTTTACTACCGTGTGTTGAAACAAACTTGTGGGGTGAAGTGTCAGCGACTTGCTTCCCATCCATATAGTGAGCAAAGGTTCCTATATCATCTGTTCCTTGAACTGCATGATAGCCTTTATTGGGTATCTTTGAATTGGTAGGTCTTTGGTTTGAGAAACCTTCATTGGTTTCTCGTTGAGATTCCCATTTTTTCTTTCGGTCTTCATCTCGTTCCGCTTGGCGAGATTTCCTTCTCTCATCTCGTTCCGCTTGGCGAGCAACAACTTTTTCATTTTTGAGTATAACCCAAGCCGCGTCTATTGGATGCATCTAATCCAACTCCATTATGAATGAGAAGCGCACCTCATTCTGCGCGTTCTTGGTGAAAGGGTTAATGTCTGTGCGGTAAACCGGAACAAACTCGCTTGTGGTAGGGTCTTTGTATTGAATGTAAACTTCTTTGATAGCACTTGAATAGACATGCGAGGTGTTGAATGAACCTTCTATCAAGATACTGCTGTCGTCTATGATTGTGACAGTAGGTGTGACGCGGGCAATGGTTCGTGCGCCTCCATCTTCGGAGGATGCAATAGTCCCATCGCTACCAATGTGTAACTCATTGACAAGACCCGCAAGGTTCTCTATGAGTCTCCTCTTGATACTGTTGAGCATTGGCATTATTCGTCACCTCTCAACCAATCGGGTTCTTGAGTAGTAGGAACTTGAACCACCCTCTCCGGTGATATTTGATTGGGGAAAATTGTAAAATTACCAAAAGAATCTATTGCCTGCCGTTGTTGCGTCCCTCCCCCTCTAACACCATACATCGTAGGTTTACTTTGATTGCGTTCGGCGGCGATATTGGCGTATATTTGGGCTGTGGATTTTTCGGGAGAAGTATAGACCCCTTTACCCCAATTACCACCTCCCGGTTTCAATCCACCCCCCCTAATTTGGTTTCCCATACTTTCCCGTTGTATAGGTGGTTTCTTTGAAAAAAGCCGTCTTAGAGGATTACGGGTGGTTTGGACTTTTTGAGGATTAGTTATGCGTTCTTCGCTTGTCCCGTGATAATGTGTGACAGGTCCATAAGAAGAGGGGAAATCCTCATGGTGTTCACCCAATTCAGTTTGGCGTTTTAATAAAACCCAAGCCTCATCCATCGCGTTCATTACAATCTCCTCACTTGTTTCAATGTCTTTACTGCTCTCATTTCATGGCCGCGCGGTCGTAGTAATTTAATCTCGGTTATGTTGGCCGGTATGGTTCCGCTACTTGGGGCTAAGATGCTCACGCCTGTGAAGGTTGTGGCTGATTTGCCCGTATATGCGACAGTCGCAACGCTGTAAGTTGCACCGGATATGTATATGAGAGTTAATTTACCCGCGGTCGGAAAACCATCAGTCGCGTTTGAGGCGACAGTAATAGAGGTGCTACTGAAAGAACTCGCGCTTGTGATTCTCTTAGAATATCCGCTACCGATGGCTCCGCGACTCGCGCCTGTCATGTCAGCGTGACGATGACCGACAATGAACCCTGCGTGAACATTGGGTGATACATTAGCGTGAGTGATTGTTGAATCGGTGGTGAGCCTCGCGGCTTGAGCCGTGACCCCACGCGTAGTGATTGCTCCCTTCACTCTAAACTGCGCGCGACCAATCCCCGACTTCTCTAACTTTTGGATTTGGTTCTGTCTATCAAGTTCCGTCTCTTCGCCATCAGCGTCTATCTTGTCGGCGAAGGCGTTGATTACACCCTCAAGCCCACTCTCGTATGACGCGAGTTGGAATGCAGACTCCCCTGTTGATTCGTGTGTAAGTTCAATAATCGCTTTCTTCGCGTTGAGGTCCATTGATGGCGCATCAAACCCAACAACCTCGCCGGGTTCTAAATCCCATGAGCGCGCATGTTGGCTTGACCGGATTACACCTTGCGCTTTACGGTTCAGTCGTAAGTATTGATTCGCTGTCCTGCGAGCCTGTGTGGCATTGGTTGATGTCATATCGTTTACGCGCATTTGGCGAATCACACCCTCCTTCTTTTGAGACTCCACATCGTCAACGATTACTCGTATGTTGTCATTCAGTGCTTGTGATTTACCAATCACCATGACCCGATTAGCCGATTCTGTAATAGGGTCACTTGTGATACTCCCCGCGCCTCGCTTCTGTCCAATCTCCCTATCAATAACCTTGAACATCTTAGGAGCATAGATGAAATTACCGAACCTGTCATGGAATAGTGAGTAGTGGTCATGGCGCGCGATAGCACGAACAGCCGAAGGTATTGAGGTTGAATAGAAATCTTTAGCAAGGAATGTCTTACTGTGTTTTGAACGGTCGGTGTCTGTTATACTTGCTTTGATAGGCATTCCGATGCTCACACTGTTTAAGCCGTGAAGCGCGTTAGAGAATAACTTCTCAACAAGGTCTGTGGTTCTCAACCCCACACCAACCGTTTGTGATAATCGGAAATGCGTTGTGTCTCCCATTCTCATATCAGCAAGGTTCTTCCCTTTCATGTTCTTTAAAACTAAGCGCGAACCATGTTCTGTATCAATTATTTGGTCTGTTGATAATCGGTTAGACCTCTCATCAACATCAATTAATAACGGGGGTAGGACTGATGTTGGTGACATAAGCGCGCCGTTGAAATAAGGTGTAGTGTTTCTGCCAACATGGGACAACCGCAAGGATGATTCTTCTTCTGCGTAACGATACTTGCGCTCGTGAGTCATTATGAAATCGGACGATGAAGGCTTCTTGATTTGAATACCGCGCATGCTTGTATCTCCAATTGATGCAACCTCAATCAGTGCGTGGTATATTGTGTTATCAACAAACTTTGGCTCTTCAATATGTGAGCCTATCTCGTCATGTGTGCTATCGCTTCTGCCTGTTACCGGAGCAACATAAGAAGCATTGACAGGAGAGGGGATTGTATATGTCATAATTATCAATCCAAGTTGTTATCGGTCCTGTCCGATTCACCCGCGTGAGAGGCTGTATTTTGTGAGTCGCCCGGATATAGCAACTGTGTAAAGCGGGGTTGTGTAGTGTAGTTGTGACGCAAGAAAGACTCATCGCTGTCACTGATTGATTGCTTACGGCTCGCATCTCCACGATAGTGTTGTAGTGTGTTACTGCTTACTATCATACGCGCTACCGCTTGCTTGATATTTGATACGAAGGTTGAGGTTTTACTGCCCTGTATCTTTGGTCCGAAACTCAAAGGAGTTGTTGTTGAATCACCACCACCAATACCGAATAGATATACAGGTGGGTAAGGAGCATTGGTTGGTGATGGGTTGGTGTCTCTTAGGAATGTTGATGCTCCTAATGTCGCTCTTGCGTTAGGTGTATCGTATGCGAATACACCGTAGCGACCTGCGGCGGTTGCACTCAAGAAATGAGACTTGTCTGTTCGGAATATCTCAATATGTTTATTATCCAAAACTCTCACAGGGCGTAACAAGAACTTGATTGACTTATCACCAATGTTCGTTGCCGCGGCTAATGGGTCATTCGCTGTTGTTTGATACGGGTTGCTACTACGAAGAGTGGAAGAGTCGTCCGACCGCCCCCAACCTAAATCACTGATTGGTGAGGTGTATGATGACACTTCAAGGATGAATGAGCCTCCCATAACAGGGACTCCATGCGTATGTCCGAAGCGCATAACTTGCTTCGCGCTTGATAAGTTCAAAACTGTCATATCAAAGTCATCTAATGTTCGGTCGGTTGTTTTGACTCCTCCCTCTAATATGAAACGCTGTCCTACTGCGCGGTCGGTATGGAGGCTTACTGCTTCTGTTCCAATGATTGCGTAGTTCTTGTCAACCTCGTCAATGGTGTGTGCGTCAATCCCTATCATTGGGGATGCGCGCGATATTGGTTCTTGTATAGATTGGTTAGCAGGTAAGAATGCTGATTCAATAGACGCGGTGTTAGAGCCAACCATAGCGGCAGGCTTGAGTAATCCATCATCAGCGGCAATGTCCAACCTGCTACTGATACCATGAGGGACTTCATAATTCTGTAAGGTGAGATTGGATGCGCGGATATATCCACTTGTGAATGGAGGTTCGGATGTGTGGTGAGATAGCATCATACCGGATAGTTGGATTCTTGTATCAACCGATTGCAGGATGTCCTCATTGAATACTGTCGGCCAACGAACACCTCGCCCGTCTCCTCTATCACCCACACGCTTTGCTGTTGCAGGGTTGAAGAAGTCAATTACTGCTAACGCCGCACCTGTTGTCCCTCGTTGCACCACCATCGCTTCTGCGCTCACTGTTCTGTCAGTTGCGCGGTAAGCATCTTCGGGGTCCCATGATGGGCGAATACCAAACCCGCGAACAGGGAATCTGCGCACTTCTTCTCCGGTGGTGTTACCCCACCAATCAACCATGTAGTGCGCTTGAGCGAGCGCGAGGCTCACCCTTTGGTCATCAACATCTGTCCCTTCAAGACCCGTAGGTGTGTCTCCGTGGAACAATCTAAATCCTGTTGTTGGATTGATTATGTTACGAACTGCACATCCGAATGATTTCGTCATACGACGACCGTGGCTGTAACGAACTTGCTGTCCTTTGAGGTCGCTACCAATCAAGGCTGATGCGTTAGTGTGTCGCTCAAGAATACCTGTGTAAGATTGAAGGAAAGTTGCATTTGTGTCACGCGCAGAACTGCCAGCACCAGCACCTTCGCTGAATGTGATTCCTGTCCCTGCTTCGTTTGAAACATAAGGTCCGTCAAGGTTGAAATGGTAAGATGCGTAAGGGTCACGAAGCCCTTGTCCGCCTTTAACAGCCCAACGAGGTCTGTTGTATGGTTGGCGAACTGATACTCGGTAGCCCGTCCCTACGCGTCGTTTTGTGTTGACACCTCCGATAGAGTCAGTCAAGCCTGTTGGGTCTGTCTCCTCTATCTTCACACCGTCGTCAGCAATACCGCTTGTTCCTGTGTCAAGTTGAATCTTACCATCGTTCGCTCCCCACCCGATAGAGGCTGTCCCGTATAGGGTCATAGAACTCATCTGCGCACCGAAGCGATGACCACCCGGCCAAAATGAACCAAAGTTGTATTCCCGCGCCGATGAATCAACTCCGGCTTGGTGAGGGTATTCGGTGTCTGTCCAATCATGAACTAACCCATCACCCGGTCCGTCTAAGCCGCGCATACGGAACTTGAACGGTCCGTCACTCATAGCGTATGTGAATTCGTGATAATGAACTGTCTCAAAATGTTCGGGTAGGTGATTGTAAGGTGCTTTGTCAACCGCCGCATCAGTAGCGTTCGTCCTTGAATCGGAGAACCAAGTCATCGGGCGACCGAGATTATAATGCCATAGACATAGATATGCGTCTGCCGGATTACCGGAATTGGTGTCGCGCGTTCCGGTTAACAACTGTGTGAGGTTACGAGTTGCTACACTTGTTTCGGAATTAGTATAGACCTCTCCTGCGAGAAGTGTAGCCGATGGTCCGGTAAGACGAATAGTTTGACCGGGTGCGAGTTTACCCCACGAGAAGGCGCTTGGTGTCCCACTCAAAGTAAACACTGTCGTGTTAGAACCGGCGGTTGGGTTGCTGATATATCCTCTATCAGTATATGAGAAGTAATGAACAACTCCATCGGTTCCCTCAATCGCTAATTGGTGTTGCTTGTAACTTAATCCAACAAGAGGGAACAGTGCATTGTTATCAACAAATATCTTGTATGCTCCTGCGCCTCCTGTTGAATCAATTCTCTTGATTATACATGTTGGGGTGAGAGAGGTAAGGTATTCTGTATAGACATCAAGGTAGTGAGAAGGATAGCCGGTCATCGTTAATTGACACCCAACGCCTCCAAGCGTTGAGCGACAGAAGAGGTAGTAATCATCGGGGTGGTAGTGTTCTGTCTGCATCCATTTGTTACCCGCGAAGACCGTAGTATGGTCGTATGCGACAGCCCACCACGGCACTGTTACTGTTCGCGCAGGAGTTGCTCGGCGGAACATGTTAGGGTGGTATGGTAGCGAGCGACGAGTAAACGCGCCGGATGATGATGCATTGATACCGAATGGGTTCTGCAAACCAAGAAGAGGTAGGCTTGTAAATTGCTCTCGTGATGAAGGGTCAACATCAAGCATCAACTCATTAAGGTATATCTCGCATCCGCGCACATCAGCCATTGTTGCTTCGGATAGGATGAGGTCGGAACTACCATTTGCCCACTGAACGGCTACAACAGTCGCAATCATTTGGTCTGTGAGTAAAGGCTTTGTTGCTGTCGCGGAGTTAGCAGGGTCAAGAGGTGCGGCGGCGGAGGAGAAAACCGTGTTCGCATTGTTACCCATCAACTGCTGACTGAACAAGTTTGGCTGAATCACAATTTGATATGCTCCTACTTCAAGCGGGTCGGGGAAGTTCCAAGATGTGTTGTAGTTAGTTCCCGACTCTAACTCAATGCGATGCCCGCCTGCGGCGTTACAAGTTGCGCTCTCATCAGCGATTCCATAACCATCAAATCGGATTTTGGTTTCGGTGAGTAATGTGAATCCATCCCCATGAATGTCACTCGGAGGAGAAGGTGCGGTTGCGCCGGAGAACCACACAAGCGTATCGCGATGTTGCTCAACATCAGCATACCCTGCGACTTGTTCCGCTGATAATGTTGCAGGGGCGCAAGCGTATGAATTTTGATTTATGACTTGGTAAGCAGGGTGTGCTAAGTGACCCGGCATTGTAGCCATAGTCGGCGTAACATAGTGATGCCCCATACGCGGCAAAGGCATTGGTGTGAGTTTGTTAGCGGCTCTTACTGCTGTGGCGGGGCTTGTGGTTGCACCGACACCGGCCCAATCGGTGAGAGGTTTGTCGGGGCTGTTACCACTCACTTCTGCGTGGTCGCGTAGTCGTCGCGCGGCGAAGTGTCGGGTCGTCCCCGCAGGAATGTAATGAGATGGTTTGATTACATCCCCAACTTTACCTGCGAAATCGGGCGTGAACACAACTTCTGTGAACTTATTCAATGAAGGGTCGGGGATTGTTGTGAATGAAGCAACGCTTCCGTTAACTACCACGAAGCAACGCCCATCCGGTGTAGCGTTCTGTTGCCATATTGATGCTGTGATTGTTCCCGATACTGTAATGTAATCAGTTCCTATTTCTGTAACGGTTAATGCATTATGAGTCATGACTCCTGCAACGATACCAAGTGGTTCTCGTTCAGTGTATGTGTGTCCCATCTTTGTGATATGGAAATACAATGCGCGGTCGTGAGGCTCGTATGCGGTCTTGAGTATATTGTCCTCGTTAAGAGAACTAACACTGTCGGGGAAAGAATTCGGGTTGCCATCAATATGCTCGTAGCCGAGTTGCTCCCAATAAGGGGCTGTGGTTGGAGTTTTGCCATCAGCGGCGAATGCCTCAGTAACAGCAGGGATTGGTTGGTTTGTGTGTTGTAGCCCTCCATCACCCATAGTTTCATTTTGGTATGCTTGTAGCCTATCAAACCCGCTACGGATAAGAATGTTAGATGGTATTTCATCATGGTTGGGTAGTTGAATCCTCATGTTTGGTTCAACACCGGCTCTTGCGAGAGCAGGGGCAAGACCTTCTGTTGCGCGGTCTTGGATGAGTTTGTAGTCACGGATAACAATACCGAGTGGAGAACCTCCGGCGAGCGTATGTATTTGACCTGTATCGTCTTCAACATTTATCTTCTCAAACTGCATCTCCTCGTTAGGAATAGTGAGAGCGTTTCGTATCTCGTAAGGGAACTGCTCAGCCAATGACGGGTGAGCCAATTCTTGCGCTTGTATGATTGGGAACATTGAATTGTTGGTTGTCTCAAAAGAGAAACGAGTGTTACCATAAATGGTTTCTCCTAACTTGTAATGCGTATCTCCTACCTTATGGTATTGCCACGGTATAGAACCAAGCCCTCGCGCATTAGGAGCAGGTAGTGTAAGGTTGCCTCCACTCATTCGTTTCCATACGACATGCTCAACAAAGAAATTACGAGCCGCGCTACGAGTTTTACCGTAGGTGAGAACATCTGTGAGATGGTCATTATATGAATCGTAGCCTTTAGAATTACTGATTGCTGTTTCGCTATCAAATAATGTCTCGCTTGCGTCGCCGGTTGAATAATTCTTAACTCCGGGGTTCAAATCGCTATTGTAAAACAAATCTCCTGTTGGGAACAGGCAGGTGTCCATTTGGAATAGAGTTGTTTGGGTGGAGTCTGTTGTTTGGGCTAACGCGCTTTCTGTTGGTTGCCCTCTCCCGCTATCATATTGCGCTTCAACATGAGGACCGGCGTTTGATTCAGCACTAAATCTGTCACTGTTGAATCGCTCATTATGATACGCGATGGATGTTCCGCCCATTGTTGCGCTACCTGTGTCTGTATCTCGCCATTTGAGTTGGAGCATATCACCACATGTGCTTTGACCGTTACGCGCGGCTTTGGCGATAATGGGTAAGTCGCCTTCGTATGATATTGCCACATAATGTCGTTGGTGTAACCCCGATACAGCAGGATGAGATGACACCGATGGCACTACTGATACTGTGCCGTTTTCGGAGGGGTTTGCTACTATGCTCATTGAGATACTGTTAACTGTGTGGCAAGTTTGTGACGGGCCGTAAGGATTGAAACCGGATGCGGGGTTCCAAGCACCAAGACCTGCGGCTACTTTCGTTCCTATGTTGAGGCTATTGAAATATGAATAACGCTCTCCATGCCATCCCACAGCACCGACAGCGCGCGTCCTGTCAATAGCATCATGCACCCCCGAAAAGTGGACTTGAGTTGCCGCAAAGTGGTCATATGCACTATTGGTTGGAGTTGATGTGCTTGTTACTCCGGTGTCACGAGTTGAAATTGCGGCCTCTTGGAAGCCGTTATCCCATCTTAGATTACCTGTTTTAGACCACACATAAATACGATGGCCGGATGGAGTTAGCGAGGCCACAGCCCCATTAGCAAGGCCACCTACGGCTGTGCTTTTAGCAGGGTCTTCTAATTTATTCAAACCACTTCTATGGTTAGCGCCAAGAATAAATACACCCTTATTGGTGGAGGCTTGTTTCGCTATGTGAGAATAGTAACCATAAAACACATCACCATTTGAGTTGCCAACTTTGTTACTCACCCTAATCCAACCGTTTTCCGGTATGGTGTCGGGTAGTATGTTATCCGCTATGACAAGACCGTCTGTTGAATCGTAAGACGCAAACGCTGAGCAGTCAACCCAACCATATCGGTCTTGCCGCTGTCCATCTTGAAACGATGGTAGGAATGAACCACCAATGGCTTTGAGGTTTGCAGGACCCGGCCAAGTATTGATAGCGGCGGCGATAACAGCACCCAACTCTTCGCTGTTTTGACAGCGCGTAGCATCAATAAGGAATGCGTCATCGGGAGTGCCGCTTGCGTGTTCTGTATCATACGCCTTTGCGACAATTGCACCTACACGGAACATCGTAGCGTTTAGACCTGTGATTACTACTTGACCGTTAATGGTTGCAGATTGAGAAGATTGAATCGTTGCGCCTGTGATTGGATGAGGAGGGTTCTTTCTCACCGTATCATCAAACCAAGAGCCGCCGGGAGCATATCCACCATCAAGATGGAATATCATTTTGTTGTTCTTGGAGGGGTCGGTAGTGATACCGGAAGCCGCATAACGAATTACTGCTTGGTAGTGAGAGTATGGATGCGCGTAAATGTTAGCGGCTGTATCGTTTGTTGATACCGAACCAAAGTGATGTGTTACATTAAGAGAATGGGTTGCGAGGGTTTGATTGAAATTGGTGTTAGGAGAACCAAGAGGAGTCTCCCAATGTGTAAAGGATTTGTAAGGGAATAGGTTCTTTGCTACATACGCGGTTGTGCGCGGCAAGAAAGAATTGTCGCCGCTATCAAGGGTGGTGTTACCTAACTCGTTAGGCAACCCGTAAGCATTTTGTGTGTGCATCTCAAACTCATTTGATGCTCCATTCTCAGTCATATAATGTTGCGCGGCAACAGTCCATTTAGCAGAAGGTTCGGTTGAGGTAGTCATGAGTTGAGATTCACCCTTCCAATGCTTAGGTGCGGCTTGACCCGGACCAAAGATGATGTATGCGACGCTGTTGTTACCATCTGTATAACGCGCGTATGGGTGAGCAAAACGAAGAATCACAGGAGTTGGTTTGACAACTTTCACATTGGTGTATGTTCGTGTTGCTACGGTGTGTGCCGCACCGTTCATGTCTTCGGACAAGATTGCATCTTGATTCGCGAATGGAGGGATTGTGGAACCATGCATTTGGTTCAGTAAAGGAGTGCCGGGGAACATAGCAAGTAATGCTGTTGCGTCAAGTAAAGCGTAGGCTCCCATATTCTCTCCGATATTCTGCATACCTGCGCTACCTGTCGGGCCGCTTGCGTAAGGGTGTTCGTTATGTTCGGTGTAATCAGTTTTGCTACCGTCGTTCACATCAAGAGACACACCGCTAAACCCTCCACCGAAATACAGTGGTATGCTGTGGTCTGCGCTATCATGCGCGCCGCGGAAATAGGTAAGAGGTTGGCCTCTTCTGCTACCATCTAAGCGAATACCTGCGAATTTCTTATCAACACCTTTGTATCTTTGCCCGTATATTCGTAGTGTTGCGGCATCTATTCCTACGATTGAATTTATTTGATTGGAGAGTGCGCCATAAGGGTGTGTTTTCTCAAAACTTCTTTGCCAAACCCTACCATCAATACCTTTGGTGGTGTCTGCGCCCAAGAAGCGTATTTTATCACCAACGGGATATACAAGCATAGAATCTGCTTCGGTAACATATAATTTAGTCGGAGCGACCCAATTAAATTCTCGCTGGAATCCACTTGCGACATTATATAATGAATCGCCCAAATCAAGGTGATTCGTTTGAAATGCTTTCTCTCGCCCATACGGACCAAGCAAAAAGTCTCCATTAGCGCTCCAACGGTAAGATTTGTCTTCGTGGCGAGTTATTCCTGCAATCGCCACAACGGTAAAATCCGAAGAAGAGGCTTGGGAGATTTGCACTTTGCCGCCACTACCCGCCGCCGCGGGGTCAACAACATCAAAGTTATCTCCTATACTATATCCGTAAGTTCCGACATCAACAAGCGGTGTGATAATCTTAGTTAGCACCCCTCCATCCACTTCAAACTGAGCCTGTCCTTTTGTCACCCCTCCGACTTGTAAGTTGTAAGTTGTGTCTGCTGAGTAACCGCTACCAAGACCGGCGCTAACAGTCTCAAGTATAATATGAACATTATCCGAAGCCCCTATACCTTGTGCGAAAAGTAGGTCGCCGTTGGCATATCCTGTTCCTGCGTTTGTTATCGTGATTGAATCTGCGTCGGGTCGCCCGCCTGTTACTCCACTAAAGGTGCATTGCGCACCACTACCCAACCCGCCTATAAGGCTGTAAGTTGTGCTTGTAGCATAACCCGTCGCGGTGATGGGGTTATAGAATGCGTAAGTATCAATAGTTCCAACCCCTATCACATATCTATAATCAAAAACCCCGTAGGTGTCTCCGACAGCATACCCCGACCCCGCACTACCCATGCTATCAATTAAACGAGGGCCTCTCCAATCAAATAATACACTGTGTCGCGCACCGCTACCGCTACCTGTCAATGTGTGAGTCTTGTATTCTTTACCGGACTCCCATAAGTCGCCCGAACCACTATTAGCCTCAGCGTATAGAATCGGCTGAGTGATTTCCTCGCTAAGTTTGACAGGCATATTATGTAGTAATGGTGTGATATGGTCGCCCGGATGGGATGTGAAATACTCTCCGCGTAAGTGCTTTTTCCATTCGCTTGTGTTGATTGGGTTGTTGTTATAATCAATAACGACAGGGGTTGCGGTATTGGCATTATATCCACGAGCGCGAGTAGTAACATGCAACAATGTTTTCGGTATATAACCCGCGTCAAACATCATGCCGGAATTGATTTCGTCATTTGATAACCCACCCATGTGGACATTCGCTCCCGCGTCCGGCACTGTGCTTGTTGATGCGGTAGTCATTACCGAAGATGTTAGTATTCCCCAATCTTCGCTTAGTTCTATGCTGAACATATCCTTTAGGGGTAACACTTTTTTCTTGGGGTTGAAGGCTTTGATTTTAATAGCGGTCTGTGCTTTCTCCCCCATCCAATCAGCGTATGTTCGTCCGTCGGGGGCGAACATCTCACTACAATCAAAAGTCATCACCTCACCGCTGTCAGCCTCAAAATCAAACGCCGCGGCAGTAGCCGCCGCCATAAGTTCATCAGTTAAGATTGTAGTTTGGTTAAGGTAAGGGCTTATGGTGACAGGGTTCTTAGTGTCGGACGAGGTTTGAGGGCCGTTTTTAGCAACTGCGAAGTAATTAGCCATAGCAGACGCGTTTAGACCCGTCAAGCCGAAAAAGGCGTGTTCTCCATCCTTGTCATCATGGGTGCGAGAAGCGTAGTGTAACACAAGCCCTGTCACTCCCGCGTGTGTTGATGAAGTTGTGTTGTTGCCGTCATCAATAGAAATCCAAACCAAACCACTATCGGGGAATCCTAACCACCCTAATACATCTTTTCCTTCCGCAGATAGAGAGGAGGCAGGGTCGGGTAATCTATGCCAAATCCCTGTGTCGTCGTTTCCGATGTTGCTACCTTTTGCTAAAATAAGAGATGCAGGATGCGCGTAGTTTACAGTTGATGTAGTAGCCACGACTGTAATTGTAGCGTCGTTAGTTCCTCCGTTAATGACCAACACATCACCAACCGCATATCCTGTCCCTGCTGTTATCAATGAGGATATACCTGTTACTTGTCCCGACCCGTTCACGGTAACTTGAATTTGGCCGCTTTGGCCTATACCTCCACCAATTCGTGATTGCATTATCACATCGTATGTGGTGCTTCCCGCGTAGCCGCTTGTTCCCGCGGTAGTGATGGTGTGTGAAGTCCCGCTAAGATTTCCGCTTGTAAGATAAGTCTTTGGTGATACTGTTACTGCATAGCCATTATTGGGAACATGAATTCCTCTAAATGTATTACCACGATGTGATTCAAGCCCTACGGAAGCAGGTTGGAATCTCTCAACAGGAGTGCCGTTAGCGCCAATCCCCCACATTCTATCACCTAATGTAAAACCCCCTTGTGAAACATCTCGGTCATCAAAATGAATGATTATTTCCTCGTCAATAGTAGGAGGCATTGGAGAGTTTTTATGAGTGTATGAGACTCCTTCTTGACGATACACATAGCGGATGATATGATTCTTGCCGAGATGGTCCGTTAATTTCATACCGTAAAGATTTGTTCCAATCCCAACATTGTTGGTGTCAACATCCGTGGCCGGAACATACACACCATAAGACGAATAGGAAAGGTGGGTCGTTGGGATATTTTGACCGTAAATGTTAAGGAAACGATTGTTTGAATCACCTTCTTCTCCGAATCCCCACTTACCCGCGTCGGGTGCAAAGCCGGGAATACCGCTTGCTACAAGACCACCAAAGTTTATCCGCGCGGAAGCAGTTGTTCCTTTTTGTAGCCCTTCGCGCACTGTGTATTGTTGCCCTTCGTCTTCAAAGGATTCCATATTGATAGTGTTTGAATTGCGTCCTGTTGTTGCTTCGCTATTGATTGTTGATTGGTCGTTATTACCAAGTGTTGCAGTATCGTTAGTGTTAAGGTCTTTATCAGTGCCGAGATTTTGAGAGTTGATAACATCGCCTTCAACTTCATCAATCGGTAAATACTGACGGAGAGTAGTAATTGGTGCGAACGGCTTACCGTTTTTATCAATAGGCATTGGCGCAGGGTGCATATTTTCACCTGTTAGTTCGGGTTGGTTACAGAAGAAATTGCGGAAATGCCCACCATGCCCGATTAAGAACTGAGGTTTGTATTCGGTTTGTCCTTTGCTGTTGTCTAACCAAGCACAGAAGTTTCGGCCCGCCGCACCCGGAACAGTGCTATGCACTACAACGGTGAATCCTTCGTTACCGTCTATGTCTTCAACTACACGGCCAATATGCGCGCGCATGTAACCCATATGTGAACCTCTATCGTAAGATGTGAAAGCGGTATCATCCCAAAACGGTGCGGGGTCGTGAGTGCTACCTGTGGTTGCAAAATCAGCATGGTGGTGAGCCGATGTAGGGTCGCTTGGTTCGTTAGTGTCATCACCGCTTGCTGATATAGCGCGCCTGTTAATATCAAAGCGTTCGCCCTCGGCAGGGTATTGGTCGGACGGTCGTCGCTGACTACTCTTCCCGTTCTTAGCACCTGCTTGATTGATAAGTCTAACAACTTCTTTAGCCGCGGCCTGTATGTCGGTCACACCGTCTTTGATACCTACTTCACCAAAATCAATAGTGAGTCTGCGTGTGAAATCCATAGCATACCATTGTGGTAAATGCTGTATGTTAGTCTCGTTATGCGAGGATAGGGACAGGTTACTACCTCGCTTACCTTTCATACACAAGAAAGCAGGTATCACTCGTGTCCCATCCGGTGTGTCAAAGAAGCGAGAGTTGAATTTGTAACTTGCTGTGCCTGTCAACGCTGAGGGTGTCTTGAGCATATTTTGAGTGTGTCTCGCTTGCGCGGCAGTATCATCTATAACGCTCGGTTCAACCCTGTCATGTTCTGCTGATGACACAGAAGCCGTCTTGACGAAGTGACGAGTCTGTCGGCTACCTCTATTGAAGTTGCCCGATGGTGCGGTATTATACCCTTCATCCATCAAATACCAAGATGCATGAGCGTATGCACCTTCAACGAATTGCGAATGCCCTTGCTCGTCTTCAAAGGTGTAATCTGCGCCACCTATGGTGACGACCTTCCCTCCTGTGCGATTAGGGTTTTTGTCCTTTCTTTGAGTAGCGAAACCTGCCGCTACATCAAGTTCGTTGATTTGAGGTGTTGTAGCGCTTGATTGAACTTGCATCTGTAAATCATGGAATGCGATAAACTCACGGTCATGTGCGACATCGTAAAGGAGAACGCGCGCGTGTTGTTCTGTGCTGAGATAAGGGTCAAGGTAAGCAACAATTGGTGCGTTAGTGGAGTGACCTAACTCGCTCCAATTCAACTCAATGGTTTTATTGACATGTTGAACAAAGTTGCGCGCCGTCTCTAAACAAGTGTCACCAATTAAGAAGTTCTCTATCGGTAGCGAATCGCGCGCTTGTGTTGCTAAATCCCCTTTACCACCATTGAAACTTGTCCATACCTCATATTCATTGAGAACGCCTCGCGATTTAGCGAATAACCCCTCAATCGCATGTGGGTTGGTGTAGTGCATATTCATCCAAATGGTGTCACCGTAGCGCAATCCACCTGCGCAATAAGGGTGGTTCCATGTTTGGTTAAGGCATCCATCTTGAACAGTCTTTGGGTAAACGGTAGTGGTTGATGATACTATACCTGTAATGGTAAGAACATCTCCGACCACAGGAGCGATTGTATTGTAGTAAACGGTGACTTGGTTCTCATCCGCAGATGAGTCATAGATAAATGTCCCAACATCACCATTTGTCTCATTAATACAAGAGAATCTATCATAATTGGTAGGTAATATCCCTCTTGGTAATACACCATTTATATTCTCAAAGCGAACAACTTGAGGATTCGTTGCGCTTGTAAGTTCTAACACTTTAATGCGTGTTACGCCGGTTTGGATGCGCGCAAGGTGAGGATTTGATAACGGGCCTGCTTTAAACTCAACAGCACTTACATATTGTCGTAATCCGTAATCCACATTACCTCCTTGAGTTTGAGAGTTTGCTCGGTCATAATAGAATGGTTTACGATATTCGTTAGCCGAAGTGAAAGTATCTTGGGAATCATCAGTGAGAAGAGGTTTGAAAACTTTGAATGGTAGTTGACCGACTGTTAAAACCGAGCCGCTTGTTAAATCTTGAAAGAAGTTTTCACTATGGTGAGAGGCAAAGGTGAGTAATTCAATGCGGTTTAGGGTAGTATCAGTTCTGCCGGGACTGTCGTCTATAACATAGTAACACCATTCGCCATTGTCAAGATATACTTTTCTAAGCCAATTTTGAGCATCCAATCCCGCAATATCTCCGGTAGCAGTCAAACTGCTTTTTGGTATTCGTTCAATATGACCTGCTTTGAATTGGACATAATACCCAATGATACTACTTACAGTAATTTTATGAATTGAAGTTACTTCAACGCGGGTAGGTTCATCATTGTAAGTGCGCTTGTAGTAAGGACCGAATGCTTCGTGGTCTATGGCGGGTTTGTTTGTTGCGCGCCTACCAACAGGGGAAGGACTCCAAGTGTGGGCTGTCATTGTAGCGTCAAGATGAACCTTCATGCTGTTGCCCGGACCGGGGAATACACCGTTCTCGCGGTCTTTAAAGAATTGATTAGGGAATAGAGGTATCTCAACAAGAGAACGAGTTGATGCATATTGTGTTCCTAACTGATAATCATGAGAGATGGTTCCTAACGATTGGAATAAACGGTCATTGACAGTTGTGCCATCCGCGCAAACGCTTTGAGTATTAAATTCGGGGTCAAGTAATATCTCAGTGCCTACATCAATTTTGTTAACCACGGCCCAATTATGCATATTGCCCGCGGTAGTGCCGTTGGAGTTAACGAACACACCCTCGTGTCCATACTTCAAAGCGTAAGCGTTTGCGGCTAAATCAAACACAAACGCGTTTGCGGTTCTTGATTCGTAATGAGCGTAGGCTCCGTTAGGGAAATGTATTTTACCTGTTGGCGGGAAGCAATAAGTCCCCCAAGACGCAAGATTAGCAGACTCGTTATTTAGAGGAACGACTTCAATACTTGCTGTTAATACATGAGGCCACCCTGCCGACCCCACGGTGTTCGGTATTCTATACACCTTAACCGAGCAACCTCTTCTTGTATTCCATCCGATACGCGCGAGAGGGCTTGGGTCCCACGATGGTTTTGTGTTGATTGCTCCTTGTCCTGCACCTCCGAGAGTGACAGAAACGACAGGCGCACCCGGCATAATTTCCTTTACGCCGTGAGAATCGGGAGAGCCGTCTCCTGTGTATGATGCGCTTTGGTCTGCGACATCCGACATCAGCCCGCGAACCCTCATAACTACATCGCGAGTGCCTTGTTTCTCAACGATTTGAAAAGAGTTTACTCTCCCCTGCCCTTGAATAAACTCAATACTCGCGTATGTGTGGTCTAACGGGTCATTAGTAGTCCCAACTGTGCGTGATAATTGCATTGAGCGCGAGTGTTGAGAAGGCTGAACGATAATATGATGCTCGTTATTGAGTTTGTAATTGTCAATAATGTCAAAGACTTCGTATGCCGCGCCTTGCTGAGAGGCAAACTGTTCATTCTCTTGGTAGTGCGCAGGTGATAAATCAATAGGAGGGTCGCTTTGCGACCTCTCGTTGGGGTGCAACAGTAACCGATGGTAAACTGATGGGTGAGACGACTCTTCGTTAGATGAGGATATACCTATCGGGCCTGTTTGTGGTAAGTCGGTTACTGATACAGGCGTATAATTAGCAGGTAGTCTTGACTCGTCTAACTCAATCTCTTTCTCGCTACCACCTGTGTTATCACCTACCAATCTATGAGGGTTCATTACAGTATGAGCCTCTCCAACCGCGCTATTGCTAAGGGTGACTATTCCACCGGCTGAGTGTATAAGTGCGCCTATTGCATCTGTTATATGCTGAGCAACTGTGTCACCATCAATTGTGACATTAGCGCTCGGCACTGTTTTCTCAACTATCAAACAAGGCTTATCAACACCCATTTTAGCACCTGTTAAGTCAATCGCGTTGTAATGAATTTCAACATAAGGTAAAGATGCTACCCCGTCCACTTCCATAATAGCAACGCGAGAAGTGTCTTCGGGGATTAAGTGCAATTTATGTGCGGCGCTATCAGTTGTCACATCCTCAATACCGTGACCTTTGAGAAGGAACGGGCGTATATCATCAACCCCAATAGCAATGACCCCATCGTTGTAAGCCCCTACAATACCCCCCATACCGTTACGGGTAACATGTGTAGTGGTTGCGCTTGTTGTCACCTTACGGATAGCACCGTTGAATGCTGTGTAAGCCATAGATACACGCGAGTTAATTGGTAATTGGTCCTTGATGCCGATATGCGCGGCAGGGAATGTTGCTCTCATAGTGTCTGCGATACCATCAATGGTGCGCGTAATCACTTCTTTTGAGGAAGGTGGTAACATTCTCAAGAATGAATGACCTTCAAGGTGGTTGTATTTGTGTCGCCCGCTATGACCGCGTTGGAATTTATCATCAATTGTCCAATTCGCAGTAGCAACTGTGAAAGGATTCCCACTTGTATTGACAGAACACTGTCTTGAATATATGAATCCGTGAAAGTCATTCCCGCTTTCGTCTATAACCATAGCCCCGTTCCTATCAATTGCTTGAGTTGCGGCCCCTTGCATTTGATACGGTTTACCGCTTTGGCTATCAATTAGTAAATCCGAACGGATGACAACGACTGTGCTGTCCGAGGCTAAATTGGTTGTTGAATCATAGGCTGTGCGCGCATGTAATATACCTCTTGAGCCTGTGTCTGCTGTTGTGTTAAAATCAAGATGTATGCTTTGAACTGTGACTGTTCCCGATGACTGTATGCTTACCAATCTAACTCTTTCGGGAGGTTTACTGTTAGGTAGCGTAGTATTAATGTCTGTTCCGGTTGGATTGATTAAGAGATTGATTTGACAGTGCGCAACGCTAATCACTTGCGCGCCACCGCTATGGGCTGAGTTAGCGATACGATAACTACCAAGACTTTCGGGGGTGTAAGTTCCGCTAAAGGTGTCACTCTTACCGCTAATTGACTGATAGAGTGTTTGAACCTGTGTGGTGTCAAGGGTGAGTGTAGTATCGCCTGCTGATGCGCTTGACTTGATATGGTATGTGTTCGCATCGGTTTCAACAGGCTCTTCAAATCTCCAAAGACCTAATGTTGTTCCTGTTTTCATAAAGGCGAGAGGGCGTAAATCGCTTCCTTTAGCACCTCTTTGCCAATGAACTGATTCTATGAATCCTCGGTATTCGCCACCTTTACCACCAAGATACAAGTCTTTATCGTTAACTTTCGTAGTGTAAGACCCATTAAGTTTCTCGGTAGCCATAACTTCTCCGTTCACATAAAGTTTGACTTGTCCTCCGGTGAAGATACCGCAGATGTGGTAAAGTTCTCGTTGGGAAGTGCTGACTCCATTGTTGTTAGTAATGAACGAAGCGGCGCTGGTAGGGTAGTTGTTCTTAGAATAAGCCGCGACAGTCACGCCACTGTCTAAAGTAACTTCAAAAGAAGCAGGTGCGGGTGCGCCAACGCTACCCATTCTTAGAGCAAAAGTTCCTTCTTTAGATGCGATAATTCCTCCGCAGTCGGGAGATACCCATGCTTCAATCGTGAAGGAGGTAAGAGATTGATTTTTTGAAAAGGCATGTCTTAGCGAATCCCCATCTTGGACAACATGCGCTGAGGTTCGCGCGTCATCCCCATTCAATTTGATTTTATGTCCGGTTTGGCTGAACCCACCTTGAGGACAAACGATACTGTCGTTGACCCCATTGAAATACAAACTATGACTTGACTTCCCGAATAGTGACATTATAACCCCACCATGAAATCAAGAGGTTGGAATGTAATAGTCCCCTCATAAATGTTATTTCCGGCATCGTAACCCATGTTCATACCTACAACAGTGCCGCGTATGCCTGTGAACTTATCTCTCACATCAAAGACAACACCGGAGGGTAACACATTACCTGTGGAGGATTGAGATTCTGCGCTGTTGAAACCTGTAATCACGAGTAAATTGCGCGTGACATAGCCATCGTTGACAGCATCAACGGCTGTCTTCTGCACTAATGAATTGTAGGGTAGTTGCAATCCGACAATATAATCGGTTCCTAAGTCTCCACTTAGAGTGCTTAGTTCACCCGATAGGTCAAACCCACCGGCTTCGCCACCGGCTTCGCTACCGAACGCGTCAAACAGACTACCAACTGCCCCCATCAAAGAAGCGTTGCTCACATAAGCGATAAGGTCTTGCAACTTATCACCTGCGCTTTTACAATTATGCGCGCTACCACCCTTGAAGGCTGTATGGAATGGTTTTGGTAAATCTTCGTTATCAGTATCAGTCCAAAAAGTTGGAGTAGCGTTGTTACCATTCCCGCCTAATTCAACTTGTGTGATGGTGAGTTTTGAATTGCCTGTCGCGCTTAGTTTACCTGCACTGACTGATGTGGTGAATATACTTGCAAAAGTTGTCGCGCCGGATGTGGCGACTTGGGTAGTGCTGTAATCGCTTGCGTCAAGCGCGGTCTTGATTGCGCCTGCTAACGATGCCGCATTTGTAACGCCTTGAATGCCGACTATTGTTGTTGGGTTAGCACCTCCGGCGTTTGAGGAGTGACTTGCTGAGCCTGTGTTAAGCAGGACGCGTATAGGCATTCTAAGGCGACTTGTGGATTGATACAATGAAGATATGTTAAATGATTTGCCGTCTAAATCGGCAAGGTCCACTGTGTCACCAAACCATTGTTGTGTCACGCCCCCTGTTGTGTCAGCCCCCGCACCAAAATCAATTGAGCAAGATGCGGCTCGGCTTTGATATTCTGTTGCCGCGCAATCATCATCAACCAATATAACATCTATTTGGATGTCGGTAGCGACAGTGTTTGTATCAATACCCATTCTCTCAGCGAGAACAGGGACAGGAATGACAGGAACGGAACGAGTTACATTTAGAGAGAACGATGTTGCGTCAAGAGTGAGCAACCCACCGTCTTTTCTAACAAGGCGTATTTTTGGCATTACAATGCACCTCTCCTTGTTCCCATAGAGCGACCGGAACGGAACATCTCGTCACGGATAGCGTCACCGATTTCACGAGCAAGCGCGCGCTTATCGCTTCTGTCTGTTACACCGCCAACATTGATGTTGATAGTGACAGGTCCCGTGTTGTTTGTCTTGTTCTCATTTCCACCTAAACCAATACCTTTGGGATTGTTTCGTTGGCTTAGAGGAATAACCGCCTCCGGCCCATCTTCGCCAATCAAAGCGAAGGTTGGTTTATTCACAATACCACCCTTTGCGAGTTTCGCAATTTGTGGTAGTTGAAACCCTTGACCTCCAATATGCGGAACCCAATCGGGTATAGAAAAACTCATCTTGCCCGCAAAGGAATTATAAATACCTGCGATACCATTGAATACACTTTTCGCCGCATCAATAGCAGTTCTTGTCACCAAAGGCCCTATACCTGTCAACCATGATAAAAAGCCTCTCCATCCTTTCTTTCCGCTTGCTTTCCAAGATGCTTGTAGGTCAGTCCAAAGTTTTTTCGCGAATACGAACGGGAGTAATATAAGACCAACAACGGTTGATACGAATAAAAGCCCTACCCCTATGATTGAAACAACGAAAGAAGCCACAAATGCTACTATACCGCCAATAATTGCGGCAACCCATCCAAGAACCCACCCACCAAAGGCGAGTATTCCTTCAACGAACAATGTTCCGTAATGCACTATCTCGTCCCAATAGCGATAGACGAGCGCGGCAACGAAGAGCATTATGGCTATGACAGCAACGAACGGTGCGAGGATAGGGAATAGTATAGCAAGTCCTATCGCGACAGCCGTAGCGCCAACAGCCGCCAATAGCCATCCTAACCATCCACCAATCTTACCCGTAGCGAACAGGTATAATATAGTCAAACCGCCCATGATGAGAGCAATACCAATCAATATCGGTGCGAACGCCATCATCCAAGCGGCGGCAGACGCTATGGCGGCGGAGGAGGACATAGTGCCTAACCAAATGAATGCGGCGGCAAGAAGAAGTGCCACCGTAGTAGCCGCCGCCATAGCCACATAGACATTATCAAATTCTTTCAGCACCAACTGATACGCGCCATAAACAAGGATTGCTGAAAACGCAAGTGCGGCAATCGGGCCACCTAACAACATGAAGGCTACGAAGCCCACCGTCGCGGCGGCGGCAATTATAGTTAAAGCACCATATAAACCACCTTCGCCCTCACCTGTGAGAGCCAAAACAAGCCCTTTAGCGGCCTCATCAATACCCCACATTCCTTCGGTCAAATCAAGTATAGGACTGTCGGCTCCTTGAAATGCTAACATAACTATACCGAAAGCGAACGCTACCATCGCAAATATCGCCACCAACGAGAACACACTCATGAGCATCTTCAAGAACATATTATTGGTTTTCCCACCAATCTTATTCATCATTTTTGCTATACCTGTATGAAAAATCATAGTAGCGGTGAGTTTAGTTAAACCTTTCATCTCCTTTTCCATCTCATCTAATTTCTCTTCACCTACGCTACGGGCTTTGACTGTGTATTCACCGAGTTGCTTGAAGGATTTGAAATAACCTCTCATCGCTCTCCCTGTTTTCACATAGGGGTTTTTATCATACGCCTTCTTGAGTTTATACATCCCTTTCTCTAAATGCCCGCCGGTTTTCTCATTGTGTTTTGTGACGAGTCCAAGTTCGGTCATGACGGTAATGAGTTGCTCAATATCAACTGTTGTTGCCTGTATCTCACCCGCCATATATCATCCCTCATTCACTAAATGGCATCGGTTGACCCGCGTCTGTTCCCGCTACGCGCATCTTACCTTTGGAGTCTTTGTTCATTTTCTCCATCTCTTCTGCTTTTATTCTGTCTGCCGCGGCGGCGAACGCCAGCGACTCAGTAAATTCTTTCTCGTTCATGCGCCATACTTGACCCATACTGATACGATAATGGTTAGCCACATAGTAGGCTGAGGAATTCATAAGCAATTCAATATCAACCTCTTCAAGATTTTCGTCGGGGGCTTTCATAAACGAATAGACTTCTTCTATTCGTTGTCCCCATCGCTCAAAGGGGTTGAAATTAAGTCCTGTGGTTGAGGTAGTAGTGCAGTCAATTGCGATGCTACAAATGGATTAAGTTGCATCAGTTGAGTAGGAGTAAGGCGAGGTTCGGTCTTCTCAATACACTCCGCGAATATATGTTTCCAATAAGCCGCAAGGTCAATATCAACTGAACCGTCACCGCCAATGCTTACGAATGTCTTGATAGCGTTCTGCATCTGCATGAACGATAATTCGCGCACCCACACTTTCAACCCAATGTCGGGGTTGTCGGGGTCTGCGCGTATCATATGTTCTATCGCTGATGTATTCACTAATAGGCTAACTGCATTATCAACCAACTGTGTCGGTTGTTTCGGGTTCGGATTCATTACTTACACTTCCTGTTTCGTCGCTTGATGCGGCCTCTTGCGGGGGAGCATCTTCGGTTACTTCCACAGCCTCTTGCGAGGGGGTGTCCGCTTCCAATAGACGGGCAACTAATTCCGCCTTTTTGCCTGTAACCGCTAAGTCTCTTGCACGACAAAGCGCGCGTAGTTCTTCAACGGTTAAGGAATTGTAATCTAATTCTTCTTTAGGAAATGGGTTGCCGTCAGTTAAGGCGGCTTCGGGGTGAAAAATGACTTCTTCAACCTCAATGACTTCTTCAACGACAGGTCTGCGCGTGTCCGAGCCGGGGTGCAAACTTCTCCTCATACGATTCACTCCTGTTCCTGCGACTCTTTCAACTTATCCATCCCTAAATCAAGAGGGTTTGGGTCGTCATCGGGATTGTATGGTTCTTGGCCGGGTAGTTTACCTGTGGCTGATACTAACTTATCGTTCTTACCTTGACTCATCAACTCTTCGGGTGATGCGTTAACCGCGTCGGGGAACGATGGGTTTTCTTGTTCGTTCTGCCTCATTTGATTATTCTCGGAAGGGTTGTCCGGTTCAGCATGTTCTTTGTTCCACTCGCGCGCTTCTTGGAGGCCACTCATAGCGTGTTCGTCGCTCATGGTAGGGAATGCTTCTTTCATCTGCGCTAATGCTTCTTCATCATCGGGGTATTCATCTGCTATGATTAACATAGTCTTATGTCCGCCTTTGAGGATAGTCCAAGATGCTTCAAGTGGATTCATAATATCACAACCCCAAGAAAGCGTCGTGAGAAATCACGCGCACATGCTTCGGTAAAATCTTAATCTCGCTCTTGATGACACCTTTGTCTTCGGGGATTGGTAGCGGTGCTTCACTGATGATGTAGTCATCAATGACGATGATGATTTCTTCGCGAGTTGCTCCTGCTCCTCCTTTAGTGAGGGTGAGGGTAATTGGTTCTGTGTAATTGTGAGAACGGTTGGTTCTGTATTCATGCCATAGGAGAGGGTCGCTCACAATAATGCTTAGACTGCATTCGTATTCAACATTCTTCTCCACTGTTAGAGAGGGGTTACGAGAACCGCCGAATGGGACTTGCTCAAGTGATTGCCCAAGACTGTTTCGTGATTCTGCTTGTGAAGAGCCACGAATAGTCAAGAAGTTCTCAATGTTGTTGTTGCCCGACAGGTTGAAGTTTGTAATCTGCGCGAGGTTGACCCCAAAGGCACTGATAGAACCGTTGTAAAAGAAGTATGGTTTTTCAGTATTTGGTGCAATACCCGCTGTCTTTCTGTTAATCTTACTGTTGGCGATATTCTCAAACATTCGGTGAGCCGTGTATCTGTCGCCTTTGTTACCGTTCTCAAGACGACCTGTATCGGTATAGCATAAGAGAGCATCAAAGTTGATAGACAGTTTGACTTCCGCATCCGCGTCTGCCGCAATGGAGAAATCCTTAACCTTGCATCCTCGCCAAATACGCGTAAGTTGCTTGCTGTCGGATGCTGAACCCGGCGCGGCTAATCCTTTGTCGGTAAGGTCGTTACCGTTGTAAGACCCTGTATTGCGTGTGCGAATACTTGATTCAAGAGTGAATGAAGGAACGGTTGCTCCTTGAAATATGAGTCGTGATTGACGGTTAGTGATTGTTCCGTAAGTTGCCGAGGCGGTATCAAAGTGAGGAGAACCTTTGGTGCTTCCGTCAGCGTCATACCCCACTACCTTTTGAGCCATGTCTGTAATAGCGTGGTCAAAAGTGAATGGTTCATCAACATAGATTCTCTTTTCAGTAAGAGTGTTGTCAATAGCAACAACGCGACGAATCTCGTTGCGTTGTGCTTCTTCCATATCTGTGCCTGTTCCGTCCCCACCCCATACTTTAGATGAGGCGGCTTCTGCTCGGTCGTTAGGGAACGCAACAGGGGTTGCGTCAACGATAAGTAAGTATTCTCCTACTGTTGGAGGAGAGGTCGCGGTTCCTGTGTATGCGTAATAACTGTCACCCGCGGCTATGTCCTTCTCCACACCATCGGTTGTGAAGGTTGCTTTGACTACTGCTGGCTCGTCAACGACTTGAGCGCCGAGAGCATAGTATAACCAACGCGCGCTGTTCATCATCATTTCCATAGACCCGCCTTCATTCTTTATGCTTTGAGGTTCTTGGATAACGACATCTCTTCCGACTCCGATAACATGGCTTCGTTTAATCTCCACTTTGGTTTCGGGTAATGAGATAGTGGCCGCAAGACCAACGAATTGGTCGGTCAGTATGGTTTCATCACTTGCATCCGCTAAGGAGTTGTAAGCCATTCCTGTGTCAACCGTAGGGGTTAAGATAGTGTCCAACATTAATTCGTCGCCACTCGTTGATACACCTGTTGACTTCATTGCCGGAGATACAGAAATAGTATGGCCGGAATTCGCAACGATGTTATACACATTTCCTGTGGTAGCGAAGTCGTCTGTTGAGTAACTCCCACCTCCGATGACGCGTATTAGTGAACCGACAAGCATACCGGCAGGGTATTTGAGTTGTCCTTTAGCATCAAAGTGAAAACTTTCTCCGGCTGGTGCGGGGACAGCGACAGTTAAAACTGTCATTACCAAACCAATTCCGGGTCCGGTTGATTCAGCGGCGGATAGTTGAGTGAGAACATCTCCAACAGCGATATTTGTTCCGGCGTTAGTGATTGCGGCGGTGGTGACTATGCCACTACCGTCAACAGCCGAGGCTGTGATTGTTACAGCGGTCCCACCGCGTTGTGTTGGCATGGTGATTACATTTGTTGCTACATGCCCCGACCCGCCATTTGTTATTGCTACTGTGATTGCGGTTCCGCAAAATGTGAGTGTTGATATATCGCCAACTGTGGTGATATACGGGTGAATACCTTTGTTACCACCATGCGGTATTGTAAATCCACATTCGTGACCGAATGTTACTTCTGCTAAATCTCCCTTATACACTGTTGATGCCATCTTATTTCCCTCATTATTATGCTATTAGTTCACTGAAAATTACTATTTCCACTTGGAAAGTCATGCGGTGCAACCGCTTCGTTCTGTCCGAAAGGTCAGTCCGTGTTTTATAGAGTAATCGGTCAAAGTTGGCCCCATCACCCTTTCTGTTCGTATGAACAACACGCCGAACCTCGTCTTCCATCTTTGATAGTTGCGCGCGACCTTCCATTGTGCGCGCATCCACTGTTACATTGATACGAGTGTGAACGAAATCATAGAAGATTTCCGGTTGTTCTTCATTATGTGCTGTTTCATAGAGAACCAACGCGTCCGAGCGAGAAAGGTCAAGCCTTTTTCCGCCCGGTGCGACGGTAGTAATATCTTGGATGGTTGGTTTCCTTTGAGAAGTGTTACTACGATTCCACCCGTCATCAAACAACTTCTTAATAAGTTCAATAGATTCAAGAGCCATCACATGTCCCTCCATAGAGGACCGTTGCTTGCATCTTTCTTTGCCATGCTAACGATTGATTCGTAATCCTTGTGCTTAGGGGTCATCACTGAACCGTTTTTGAGTAGTATCTTGTTGTTTGAGTCAATCTCGTAACCATAAGCGTCTGCTGAGGCTAATAGATACGCGCGGCCTTCTTTGCCCCAAATGGTTTCTGCGCGCATTGCTTTGAGTGTAGGTTCTATATCTGCCAAGAACGCGGCTTTGTTGAATACATCAGTCAAGCGTCATCACCTCCACATATCGCGGTAAGGTTTCTGCTACTTGAGCCTTTAGGAGTTGGTATTTTGAACCCAAATCAACATTCTGTGTGCCTTCGGGGAGGAGAACGCTTCGGTCATCGGATAGTATCAAATCCATCGCTACTAATTTAGTGCATATGTCTTCAATTGCCTTCTCAACATATCGCTCACCATAGACATAAGAAACCTTGACAGCATTCCATGAGAAGTAAGGATATGTGTTGTTGAAGTAAATGATACCCATGTCGTAGTCACACCACCAATCACGCAAGCGCGCTTCGTCTCCGGTTGTGCCTCCGTGATAATCAATGGTGAATCTTGTTTGATTAACAACTGCCTCCGCTATCGCCTCCGCGCTTATGTCACCCGCAAGGTCTGTAACGCCATTCAGCACATTGCCTGTCTTGCTTGTGTAATATCCTATCACAGCGCCGATTTTAATAATACCATAGTCTGCAAACGATGATGTGTCTGTGAGAGTAATAGTGGTTGAGGTGGCTGAAACTACTGTTCCTATGATAGAAGATGCACCTGTGACGCTGATACCTGTTTCATCAGTAACGGCTACTGTGGCTGTTTCGCCTGCACCACCTCGGCGCATACTTGAAACTTTGATTTGTGCGCTACCGTAGTCTGCATTGGCTGATGCCATAAACTCATGATGGAGGTTAGCAACAACAGTTCCGCCGCTTGCCTCCGCGTCTTCATGAGTGAAAGATGGAGAGAAAAGAATAGCAGACTTACCACGCCTCAAGTCTTTATTGATAAGGTCGGATAGTTGTTGCGCGGTAGTGGTGTTGTTGAATTGAGCATTGAATTTTGATAATGATGTTCCGACAGTGAGGGTAGCAACACCACCACCACCGGGGCATAGATAGACCGCATCGCTATCGGCTGTTAGTTTAGTGAAGTCAATAACCTTGAGTCTTACTTCTGCCGCCGCTATCTCACGATACTCACTACCTTGCCAAATCTCAAGTCTCATGATTTGTTGAACATTACGGAATAGGAGAGGAACTGAACCAACATAATCTGTATAGTATCGTTTTCTGTATGGTTTGTATGTGTCAAAATTAAGATATTCTGCGGACTGTAACATAGGTCGCCATGAGTTATTAGTGAGGTTATCAATCTTATCTTGGGTGCGCTGAATCAAAGTCTCAACTTGAGACTTGGTTACACCTTTACGCTTACCGTTAGTAAATGATTGAAGAGGTTGGATATACGCGTTGTCTGCTATGTCGTAGTCTCCAACAGTCCCACCAACCCATGTGATAACCACAGCGGCTCCGTCGCGAGCAATAGCGGTGATAACCACAGTTTCTCCCATCTCAACATCACTCGCGATTTCAACGCTATCACCAACTTCAAAGCCGGTGTGTCTGTAATCACTCGCTGAAATAAGCGCGGTTGTAGCGTTGGTGTTAGAATCCGCTGTTAGATACACAGGGTCGGGTAAAGGGATTTGAAGAATATCTGCAACCTTTTGCGCTGATGTGTAATACAGACGCGTAGGGTCAAGAGGACGAGATGCTCGTTCGCCTGTTTGGAAAACGGTAGGCATTAGACCACCTTCTCAACTTTGCCGAGGTTGTAATCCATTGCTTTGTTACAAGCCCCGCACCGTTCAAGGTAACAGAAATGCAACATGCTACAATGACGACAGCGCGTTCCTGCGCCAATGTTGAGAACATCGCGAATGTTTCGCGAACGAGTGTTTTGATTCTTAACAACACCTTTCAGTCTATCGCGTTGGGTGTCATCCACACGGTCGCCTTCGTCTTGCGCCCAACCTTGCTTAGCCATTCTGTGAATGTCTTGTGGGGTTAAACCTGTCATGCTAATCACCTCAAGAAGTGACTACCACGACATATAGATTTCCTTGCATTGTGTAAGATGTTACGCTCTCAACTGTTTTACCGTTGCTGTAATCGTCAAGGACCTTTTGAACCCCTGCCGTAACTGCCGCGCCTGTCTCAGTCGCTTGGTCGGGTGTGAATTCAAACACTTTGGTATCGGACAAAATAAATCACCTCAACGGCGACCTATTGCTGTCCACTTACCTGTGTTAGCACTAACGCAATCAATGGTTAGAGTTGATGCCGCTGTAATTAATACAAACGCGCCATCCACTCCGCCACCTGTGTTGTCTTCGGTGTCGCCATTGACTGTCGCGCTTAGAATATCACTAAGGTGCGCTGATAAGTCAATTACGCCTACATCCACTGCTGTCGCGGCAAATGTTCCGCTAAGTAGGATTAAGTCGCCGATGCTGTGAGGTCTGTTATCTATTGTAAATGTTAATGCCATTATTGTTCATCTCCTATTGTGTTATCCATAACGCCTTCGCTCATAGAGTCTTCGGTTGGATTAAGGTGTTCGGTGACTTTAGCGAGTAACTTTGCTTTGGTTGATAAGGAGGAATATGTAACCCCTTCTTCGTCTAACCATGACATAATATCGCCTTTAGTCCACTTAGTGTTAGGAATCCCGTTGTTACTCTCGTCCACCTTTGCAAGTGTAGGAGTAGGTAGCGCGAACTTCACGCCATCAACTAAAAACTCTCCAACAAGGCCGCGCGCATGAGTATCAACCCACTCTTGTGACCTTTCTTCTGCTCGTCCCCAAGACCAAAAACCCATACGACCCATGTTGCGACCCGCCTTATGCGGGCCTTTGTAAATAATCGTAGGCATGGATATTCACCTCAAGCGCATACAAGCCAAACTTGAACATCTGCTGTGGTGACATCGGAGATGCCGCCAGCGAAGGTCAAAGTTAGGGTATCGTTCAATCCGGTAGTTGTAGCGGATGTTAATGCTCCTGTTACTCCACTACCAAGACCACTTGTTGAATGGTCAATTGTTCCTGCGCTACCAAGCATGAATGAAACAATATGTGTTGCTTCACCTGTTACTTTTAGTGTGATTGCCGCCGCTTTGTAGTCTGCAATTACTGCTGAGCCACATAATAGTTTAAGCCCTGCTACATTAGCACCGTCGGTTTGTCTTGGTTCAAATGCTGTTAACGCACCGGGGTAGTCGGTTCCCGACCAAACTGAATTATCCGGTGAACCCGCATATAAATCCAATTCTAAACTTGTAGCCCATGTAGTTAATCCTGCTCCTGTTGTTATTGTTACTGACATATCTAATCACCTCATTGTAAATCGCGAATGCTACCACTTGCACCAAAGAAAGAACACCAAAGTTCTCCCATAGTTCTGTAAAGCCCCTCTTGTCCAAGACGGTTAATCGCGAATGGGTCGCCGGTTTCTATACCGGATTCAAAGTATTGCGTAGGAATTGCAGTTTGGAACCACAAATAATCAGTATCAAGATAGTAAGCACGAGATAGAGAACCTGCACCTTCGTCACCCATATCCTTAGTAGGAATGATTGGGACACCATTGTATGTTGCAACAATGAATCCTGCTTCAATACCCGGAACACCCTTCACACCGGAGTATGTAGGAGTAATACGCTTGCTGTCCATGAATCTTTGTTGAGATTGTAGGAGTTGCTGTGTGCGCATCAAAGTGTCGTAGCCGGTTAGGATAACCTTTGGATTGCCACCACGGGTCCAAATCTGTTGGAATAATCCATCAAGTTGGTTAAGAGATAAGTTACGGTTAACTGATGCTCCGCTACCGTCGCCGCCAATATCACATTCTGCACTGTGGAAAGCCGCACTACCGTCACGAGTAATTGAATACATGTCGTGGTCGCCGAGAGTGTCAACTGAGCCGGAGGCAACAGTTAGTTTGTCGGGGTCTGCTGTAACACGGTCAAGTGATTCAAAGTTGTTTCCGGCAGGGGTTGTAACATCCTCAAGCATCATTTTGTTAACATGCTCAGCGTGGTGCTTACCCATTTCTTCCTTTAGGACTTGGCGAACATCGCCCATTCCGTCATCCTTGTCGGATAGGAACATAGCGACTTCGGATAAGTCAAAGGTATGTGCAATAGTCTTAGGCTTAGCCGCGACATGCAGGAATTCCGGTCTTGTGGTTTCCGGTAGCGTTGCGTTCTCAGAAAGACCGCCACCCTTAGTAAAGGATGCGCGCTCGGTGAGGATTCTCCAACCGCTTCTTTCCCACGGTTTCTTAGGTAGGATTGAAAAGGCGTTAAATTCTTGGTTTAGTTGCGACCAAACCTTGCGCCCATAAACTGCTTGATATGTTCCTGCTGTCGTTGACATCATTGGGCTGTCTGCCTTCAAAATGTCTCCGCTTGAGTAGGTATATCCTGTTTGCGCCGCACCACCGTAGTAGTATCTTTCCATGTCTTGAACTGTCCTTACATAATTTCGTGCCATATTATTCACTCTCCCTTCAATGCTTTGTAGGCAAGTCGGTGAACATCGTCCCACGACATATTTGCCATTTCCGTAGTATTGGGAACGGTAATTGAAGCGGACGAAGCACTCTTAGCAAGTGTTTCTCCGCCGCTAACTGCTACATTACTGATGCGTTGGTCTAAAGCGACCACAGCCTTCTGTAATTCAAGAAGAGGTCTGCGAGCATCGTAATTTTTCTTCGCTTTTTCGTTCTTTGCAATTTTTTGTTCTGCTGATAGGCGGTCGGAGAAGTAGTCTCCGAGTGAGCCTTTGAATTGTTGTTCTGTTGCCGCGGCTTTGTAAACTTCATAAGCCGATTCAATATCGGATTGAGATACATTGCTTGGTGCAAGGTAATCGCCCTTGATGACATTTGTGTTTCCGCGAGGTGCAGAACCAAAGTCCATCTTAGGACGCTTGGAGGACTCGCCTTCGCCAGCGCCTTCAAGAGAACCTTGTCCACGATGGTCAAAGCCGGATTGTCCCGGTCCATACCCTTTGCTCACATTGTCAAAGTGAGCGCGAGCGTCACCAACATTGTGTCCTTGTCCCTTAACTGTTGTTTCCAGCCAATTAAGGTAGTCCATTGTTATCATATCATCTGCTTTTGTAGTCATGTCATCACCATACATTAAATCTTCGGTTTCGCCGTCGTCATCGTCCTCGTCAAGGTCTTCGTCAAGGCCGGGGAGTGTAGGTTTTTTGCTTTTCTTAGGAGGGAAGGGGGAATCTTCTTCGCCGCCTTCGTCTTCGTCTTCTTCGCCCAAATCAAATCCTTTGTCGGAGTCTTCGTCGTCTTCTTTCTTCTCTTTCTTAGGAGGGAAGGGGCTATCTTTGTCGTCGTCGTCTAACTTCTTTGATAGACGCTCTAATACATTCTGTAATTCACTCATTGGGTCGGTCATAGTATCACCTGTGTCCTCCTTAAGAATACGAAATTGTGCTTCGGGATTGATACCCTTTTCACAAATCGTAACCTCGTGGAGTTCCATACGACGGATTTCACGGTAGTCACCGCGGGTTGCGTCGCTCTTGTTGACGCGCTCAAAGGCTTGACCGCCTATTGAGAACGACCGCAGGTTGCCCTTGCGGATTTCGGATGCAACTTCACGGGCTTTTTCTATATCCCCGCGTAGTTTAATGACTACAAACATTCCTGTATCGTCAACTTCGGATTTCCAAACGCGCCCGTTGCTGTCAGTAAAGGTCGGAATAACTGTTCCGACTTGAATGTTAGAATGAGCAAGTTGAACATTGCGGAAGTCTTCCGCTTTCATAAATCCGGTGAACGCTTCTTTCAACGCTCCTCGTGTAATAAGGTCGCCTTGCTTGTCAACCATCTCAACTGACGCGTAGCCTGCAACAACCAAGTCATCACCAAATCCCTTGAGAACAAGGGGGGTGGATGCGGTAGGTGCGAGAAGTGCCATCAAATCTCGTCACGGTTTTCTTGTATATCAAACGCGCGGTTTGGTTATAGTGA
>Ga0307986_10000188_pt1 | contig 46839 bp, 49 predicted proteins | sample EllFjometageno82_FD_203170 | JGI IMG/M metagenome (GOLD analysis project Ga0307986, IMG submission 203170) | Marine microbial communities from Ellis Fjord, Antarctic Ocean - #82 | ecosystem: Environmental > Aquatic > Marine > Unclassified | place: Southern Ocean | collected 2014-10-09 | reverse complement strand
AATTGAAATATTAAGTCCTTTAAAATCATATCGGTTACCAATTTCTCTTAAACAATTAGCAAGAGCATTATCAAATTCTTGATAATTAATTTTACTTATTACATCAAATGAAGGCATAATTTTTTATCAATTAAGTAAGTTTTCTGTAAAAAAATTTGTAATTATTAATAGTTATGCTCTATGCTAGCACTACCGTTTTTTGCCTCAAGTGTAGTAAATGCCTGAAAACCACCATAAGATGATTGTAGCCAAAGTTGAGCAATTTCATTTTCTTTTTTATTAGCCATCTCAGGAAAAATTTCATCTGCATAAACTCCTTCTTCAAAATCTTTTAAATTTTTAGTACTAAATTTTTTCGAAACAACATCAAATGTAGACTCTCTATATAAAAGTATTTCAAAATCATTATTTCCTACTTCACCATAAATATCTCTAATTGAATGAAGAATTATTTTACTTCTATATTTTTTTCCTAATGAAATTGCCATCCATAACCTATGTTTTGGTGGTCTGCTTTTATGATAAAAACCTCTAGCAGACTCCATTGGTAATTTACATTTTGAATCTTTTAGGAATGCTGATAATATAATATTTAGTCTAGCTGGCATTTTCCCATCTATTCTTTTAACTTTTAATACTTCACTTTTCATTTCTATATCTTTTCTATGACTAGATTCAAAAATTGACTTGCTGCCTTCATTGGTTATTTCATATTTTCCCTCTGAACAAAAAGGATCTATGTGGGTGATTTGTCTTTCGTGGTGTTTGGTGTATGGGAAGCTAAAAAAACCAACTGTATCATCTACAAAACCAGGATCGTGCCTATTATAATTAAAGTTAGAGTGCATCACTTGAAATTCATCACCCTCAATAGTTTCGTTTCCAACAACCATTCTAGTAAATCCTCCCTTTAGGCGATAAGAAATTGCGCAATTACCTTCTTTGCCATTTAAAAAACTTACTAAATCTGGAAAATGATTTCTTGGATAAATTTTAAAAGTTTCGTATGGATTTAATTCTTTTAATTCAAATGAAGTTTTAATTGTTTCTCCTTCGTTATTGGAAAGCCACATAACAACTTCTTGTTTTTCTTTTTTTGAAATTCCATTATGACCAATCAAAAAGGATCTTACCTCATGATTGTCTCTACAAACTAGTCCCGCTTCCTCTCCTTTTTCTATGGTTCTACCTTCTTCAATTTCATAAACTGAATAATTTCTCGTATATCCATGAACCATGGTAACGCTATTTTTAGCTTCATAAACTCCAAGTATAGCTGCAAACGGAATACCTAAAAGATCATTTGCCAAAGCTTCAAGTTCTAATGAACCTTCAAAATTTTCCTCATCTATTTTAGGTGAATAATTAATAACATGACCATTTTCGAAACTTAGTCTTTCTCTAAGAATAAGTTTTCCCTTCATATCTCTCAATGATGCAATAATCATAACTTTAATTGACTTTTTTATAGTCCAATAATCCATGAAATTAACGAATGTTTTAAAATTTTTGTCTTTTTTAAAATAAAAAATTGTGGAACTTCTAAAACTTATTCCAAAGTTTTTATTGTAATTATCTTTTTGGCTAATATTTATTTTATCCATATACAAAATTTATATTAAATAATTAAATAATTACAATTATTTTTTCAATTATAACGTAAATGTTAAAAAAAAATAATAATTACTTATGTTTATAGACACCCTGAGACAAAGAGTGCACCACACTTACTAAAATTTAATGAAGCAGCACAATGTGGAAATACTGACATTGTGGGTTAAATATCCTGGGTATTAATGAATAAGTCTTATAAGGGCACATTCTTTAAAATTCTTTTCATTTAATTATAAAAAAATTAATGCTACTTGCTTTTATTAGTTTATTTAGCTTTTTGGTTGCTAGAGACGAAAACGAAAACAAAGAAATTTAAAGATAAAATAGTTAAATTTTCCTAGCCCATAAAAATTAGGTTCTTTTTTTTTAGTTTTTCTCTTTTTAACTTTTTTCTTCTTCAACATAGCTAATTTCGTTTTGTACTTCATTTGAATATTTAAGATTATAACAATCGCTACAAAGAAGTACTACATCAGGTCCAGAACTAACTTGTGTAAGAATAGAGTTATCTTCTCCACAGTCTGCACAACTAGATAAACGTTTTTTCATTAATATAACATACTACCAAAAATCTAAAAAGTGACATATCGATAAGGATTATCATGCTCAACATTTAATTGCATATCATCATCAAGACCACCTATAAATGTATCAAATATATTATAAACCAAGAAATTTAGTTGTGCATCTGCTGCATAGAAATAAAATGTTTTTTTAAAATTTATCACTTTTGTTTATCTCTAGTTTCTTGATTAATTTTATTTCCATATTCTCTTATTTGTGATTGTTCAAAAGATTCCATTTTTAGTTTCAAATTTTTTTTTCTTTGATATGAATAATAGATTGGCATTATAATTGATAAACAAACGATGATAATTGCTAATATAATCTCCCAAGTAGTCATAATCTTAATTATCAATTAATAGTGTACATGTCAAAAAAGCTAATTAGATGACAATCACTGTGTAATAGAACGTAGTAAGGTTATATACATGCATGATGGATTTATTTAATATAACAACCATAGAATAAGCAGAAATTAAGAATACTTTACTGTTCAATAACTGAACTATATAACTTAAATTAAATTAATAATAAATAATACTTAAATATTTAAAGATGAAGATAGTCAGTAAGGCAAGGACACTTGATAAATTAAAAATTAAAGGTGCTATTATACCTCAACTGAAAATATTTCAATCAAGGAATTTCTTAAATAATAAAGAAAAAATTACATCCAAAATAAAAAATAATTTTAAAAAATATGTAGCTATAAGATCGTCGTCTGCAGATGAAGATCAAATTAATAAATCCAATGCAGGAAAATTTTTAAGTTTTTTAAATATAAGTTCAAAAAATGAAAAAGATTTATCTAATAAAATAACAAAAGTAATTAAATCTTATAAAAAGAATATTCACAACTCAGAATTTTTTGTTCAGGAAATGGTTCAAAAAATTAAAATTTCTGGTGTAATCTTGACACGTGAATTAGAAAATTATTTACCTTGTTATAATATTAATTATTATGTTGGAAAAGATAGTTCGGCAGTAACAGCTGGAAAAGAAGGGTCAAAGAATATTATCTATATTGACAATAAAAAATATAAAATTAATAAAGAATTCAAAAAATTAATTGAAGTAGTTAAAGAAATTAAAAAAAAAACAAAACAAAATGATTTAGATATAGAATTTGCAGTAGATATTTCTAACAGAATTTATATTTTACAAATACGACAACTTGTTATTAAAAAAGACAATAAGAAATTAAAACTTGATCCAGAAAAACTATTTTTAAAACTAGAAAAAAAAATAAAAAAATTAAAACAAAAACATTACTCTCTTTATGGAGAAACAACTTATTTTGGTGTTATGCCAGATTGGAATCCTGCTGAAATTATTGGAATAAAACCTAGACCTTTAGCACTATCATTATATCAAGAGTTGATAACTGATCATATCTGGTCACAAAATAGAAAAATTTACGGATACAAGGATTTAAGTCAATTTCATTTAATGACTACATTTTATGGAACTCCTTTTGTAGATGTAAGAATTGATTTTAATTCATGGTTACCCAATTCATTATCGAAAAATTTAAGTCATAAAATTATTAATTTTTATCTTAAGACTTTTAAACAAAAAAAATACTTGCACGATAAAGTTGAATTTGAAATACTTTTGACTTGTTACGCGTTAAATACAAAGAAAAAAATAAAAGAAAGGTTTAAACAGCTACTAAATAATCAAGAACAAAAAACTTTAATTAATTGTCTTAAACAAATTAACATAAAAGCAAATCAACAAATGAAGGTTGATTACAGCATGATTGCTAACTTAATAGAAAACCAAAATAAAATTGAAAAATCATCTTTATATTATTTGGATAAAATTTACTGGTTAATTGAGGATTGTAAAAAATATGGAACTCTACCATTTGCAGGTTTGGCTAGATGTGCCTTTATAGCAACAGAAATATTAAATTCCTTTGTTGAAGAAAAAATTATTACTAATGATGAAAAAATAAATTTTCTAGCAAGCATTAAAACTATAACAACTGAAATGAATGAAGATCTTCATAAAAATAAGAAATCTTTTATTAAAAAATATGGTCATTTAAGACCAGGTACCTATGAAATAACTTCATTAAATTACAGAAAAAATTTTAAAAATTATTTTAGCAAAAATTACTACAAGCAAGAGAAAAAAAATAATAATATATTTAACTTTTCAACACTACAAAAAAATAAAATTAATATTTTTATTAAAGAATCAAATATTTATAAAAATTTTGATGATCTTATTGATTTTATTAAAAAATCTATCAAATATAGAGAATATTCAAAATTTATTTTCTCAAAAAGTATAGATTTAATTTTTAATAATATTCAGGATTTTGGATTAAAATTTAATATTAAAAATGATGATTTATCATATTTGAGCATTAATAATTTATTAGAACTATATTTTAACCTTTCTAATACAAGCCCAATAAAAAAAATAAAAAATGATATATCTGCGAATAAAAAAGAATATGCTAGCAATAAAAATATAAGCTTACCAGATGTAATTACAGAAGCAAAAGATTTATTCGTGCAAATTAGAAACGATCCTAAAATCAATTTTATTTCAAACAAATCAATTGTTTCTAAAATATATGAATATAATAAAATAAACTTAAAAGCCGATATAAGTGGTGTGATATGTATTGAAAACGCTGATCCTGGTTATGATTTTTTATTTAGTAAGAATATTAAAGGTTTGGTTACAAAATATGGTGGACAAAATTCACATATGGCAATCAGGTGTGCGGAATTAAATTTACCTGCGCTAATAGGAGTTGGTGAACAGATTTATAATAAGATTACAAATAATAGGTTTATAAAAATAGACTGTAATTTGAAAAAAATAGACTTTATAGCATAATGATTGAAATAGGAATAGTTCCCAGCATTAAAGAGACATACAAAAACCAATTTGAATTTTCTTCTGATATTAAATTTAATAAATTTTTAAATTTTATTTTTAAAAAAAGTAAAATCTATAATTTGGGTTTCAAAAATAACTATAAAAAAAGTTTAGATTTGATAATTTTTTGTGGTGGAAATGATTTGCCAGTTATTAACAGAAATAAAGCAAATAACTTAAGATTTAAATTAAATAATTTTATTTTTAAAAAAGCTATATCAAATAAAATTCCTATTTTAGGAATATGTTTTGGTGCGCAATATTTGGCATATAAATTTAAAAGTAAGTTTAAAAAAAAAAAACACATAGGTGAACATATGGTGAATTTAAATAAAAAAAAAATAAGAATTAAAGTAAATTCATACCACAATGTTATAATTAATAGCTTAGGAAAAGATTTAGAAGTACGTGGTTTAGCTGATGATAAATCGATAGAATTTTTTTCACATAATAAAAAAAAAATAATAGGAATACAGTGGCATCCAGAAAGATATGATAAATTTAAGAAAATTGATAAAGATATTATAAAATCATTATGCAGTTAATTTTACTAGCCGCAGGCCAAGGTACTAGATTGCCCAAAAAATTTAAAACTAGTCCTAAATGTTTAGTTAAAATAAATAACAAAACTATTTTAGAACATAATAATAACTTTTATAATAAATTTAAATATAAAACTATTGTATCGGGATATAAAAATCAAAAACTTGATACGTTTATTAAAAGAAATAAATTTCAAAAAATCATAAATGAAAAATATAAAATAACAAATATGGTTTATAGTTTATTTGAAGTTAAAGCTTTAAAAAGTAAGGAAATAGTTATTTGCTATGCAGATATAATATTTGACCCAAATATATTTGAGATGCTTAAAAAAGAAAAATATAAAAGCACCATAATTTTAAAAAAAAACTGGCTTGAGGTCTGGAAAGGAAGAATGAATTTTAAGAATATTTTTAATGACGCGGAGGATGTTATAATCAAAAAAAATAAATTAATTAGTATCGGTCAAAAAATAAAAAATAAATTGCCCCAATACCAATTCATGGGAATAATTAAATTAAAATTAATAGATTTTAAAAAATTAAAACAATTTTTTATTAAGCTAAAAAATCCAAAAGTTGATTTTACTACTTTTTTGGATCTATCTTTAAAAAATAAAGTAATTAATCTAAATGTCATAAAAACAAAAAAATTCTGGTATGAGGTAGATAGCTATGCAGATATTAACTATACTAGTAAAAATATATGGTAATTTGGATTTTAGGGTTGTCAGGTTCGGGTAAAACCACACTAGCACAGGAAATATTGTTAAACTTAAAAAAAAAAAGAAAAATAATTCACATTGATGGTGATGCAATAAGAAAAATTTATAACCAAAAACTAGGCCATACTTTAAAAGATAGAGAGATTAATGCTCAAAGAATTTCTAGGTTAGTAAAATACCTTTCTGATCAGAATATTAATATGATTGTTTCTGTTTTATCTAATTTTCCTAAGTGGCTTAAATGGAATAAAAAAAATATTAATAATTATTTTGAAATATATTTAAAAACTGATTTAGGTATCTTAAAAAAAAGAAAACCAAGGCTATATTCTCAAAAAAATAAAAATGTAATTGGAATTGATTTAAAATTTAATGAACCAAAATTTTCAAATTTAATTATTAAAAATTCCAATCGTATAACTGAAATTAAAAAAAATTCTAAAAAAATCATAAAAAAATTAAAATTAAATAATTGAAATCACTAATTATCATATTTGGTATTTATTTAATTTTAGAAATTATTATTTTTGTAATAATAAGAAATTTAAAATTTAGTAAGTGGATAATTACTAAAAATAACCTTTTTGAGTTATTCAACAAGGTAAAGTTTTTAAAATTTAAAAAAACAAATTATAGTTTACAATTAGGATGGGATAAAAAACCAAATTATAAAAATTTTGAAACAAATAAAAAAATAAAAACATTTTATTCAATTAATTCAAAAGGATATAGAAATTCTAAATTTGATAAAAGAAAAAATGCCATAGCTACATTTGGTGATTCATATACTTTTTGCAGACAGGTTAATGATGCTGATACTTGGCAAGAAATAATTTCAAGAAATAAGAAAATTTTTGTATCGAATTATGGTGTTGGAAATTATGGATTGGATCAAGCATATTTAAAATTTAATTTTAAATTCAATAAAATTAATTGCAAAGAAATAATATTTGGAATAGTGCCAGAAACAATTTGTAGAGTTCAATCCTCTTGGAAAAATTATTTAGAATTTGGTAATTTGCATGGATTTAAACCTTACTGTGAATATAAGAATAATAATATCTTAATACATCCAAACCCACTAAAAAAAAATTCTACATTTAAAGATATTAAAAATATTATAGCTTTGTCAAAACAAAAAGATCGTTTTTATAAAGATAAATATTTAAAATATTTTTTTAAATTTCCTTTTATAATTAGTTTTTTTCACAACTTTACTTTTAATATAAATATTTTATCTAAATATCTATTTGTCAAAAAAAAAGAGTTGATAAATTTTGATGAAACTGTTTTCCCTATTGTTATGAATGCTAATATTAAATTATCTCATCGGCTTTATAATGAAACATATTCTATAAATTTAATGAAAAAACTTTTTGAGAAAATAAATAAAGATTTATTAAAAAAAAAAATCACGTGCCATTTTGTTATATTTCCGCAATTATTTGATTTAAAATTATCCACAAGAGTAAATTATCAGAATTTATATAAAGGTTTAAGTAATAAAATGAATATAATTGATTTAACTAATTCTTTTTTACAAAAAAAAAATTTTGAAAAACTTTTTACTAATGATAAATATGGGGGCCATTTAAATAAAAAAGGAAATATATTTGTGGCAAAAATAATACAAAAAAAATTAAATTAAATTCTATGAGAGAAACATTCAGATTTGAAGATAACAAAAGTTATTGGGAGAAACGTTGGGATAAAATTGATGCTGATGAAATGATGGAAAATAAAGAAAGCTATCCATTAAAATACACTTTAGAGACCGTTTCTTTTAAAAATTCAAAACAAAAAATTTTAGAAGCAGGGTGTGGTGCTGGTAGAATACTTAGTTATTTATATAACCAGAATTTTAATGTTGTTGGAATTGAATTTATAGAAAGTGCTGTTAAAAAAATTAAGAAAAAATATCCTGATATAGAAGTTTATACTATGGATATACTTAAAACTAATTTTAGTGATAATGAATTTGATACAATTCTAGCTTTTGGATTATACCACAATTTTCAGGTAGAAAAATTTAAACAATCACTAATAGAAACAAGAAGAATACTTAAAAAGGATGGAGTTTTGTGTTTTTCTTTTAGAGCAGATAATTTACAAAATTATGTGCTAGATAAAATTAAAGATAATAAATTACAAAAAAATAAACAATTTCATAAACTTAATTTAAAAAAATATGAGATTCAAAATATATTAAAAGAAAATAATTTTGAAATAATAAAAAATGATTTTGTAATAAATATGCCTCTATTATTCCATTTTAAAATATTTAGGTCAAAAAATCAAAAACAGTTCAATGAACACATGGGAAGGAAAAATGGTTACTCTCTAAATTTATTTGGGAGAATATTAAACAAATTTCTGTTATATTTTTTTAAAGAACAATATTGCAATGTACATGTTTTCTATTGTACAAAAAAATAATAATGAAAAAGGTTAGATAACCTAAAATCTACTCTAATAAAACTTAATAAGAAAAAAACTTACTCTTAATCTTAATAAATATTTTTAATTAATCTTATTTTTTTCATTATTAAATCATTAATTAATTCAGAAGACTTTATAGAGGGGTGATGCGAATCTGCGTAAAATAAGTTTTTACTATCATGAATTAAACATTTATTAACAATTATGGTATTGCAAAATAATTTGTGAGGGTAGACTCTTAAAATATTCTTATGTTTAATTGAGTCCAATAAATCAAAGCTTTTTTTTGCTCTTTCTTTATAAAATTCATAGTTTGTCGTTAAAAATTCACCAGTATTATTGTTAATAATTTCTTGAAAGATCTTTTTATCTAAGTTCTTTAGTTTTTCTAATGGATCAAAGCCTATTTCTGGTATTGGATAAATAAGAATAACAAAGTTATCTTTTTGTAATAAATCTTTAATAAATTTTCTATAACCTTGTTCCGGTGTTAAAACTCCCAGTTCATGCTTCAGTTTATGCCATTCTTTTAGTTTTATCCCGGGTCCTAATTTTTTTTTGAGGAATTCGTTTCCAGATAAATAAAGAGGAAATCTTCCACCAAAAATTATAATATTATTAGAATTTATCGAAATTTTTTTTAAAGCTTTTTCATAATAATTAGATTGGCAGAATTTTAAAATTTTATCTGAATCATTAACAAAGTTAAATTCTGGTATTCCTAAACATTTTTGTGTCATTGTTGTAAAGCTGAAATTTTCTTTTTGTGTCTTATCTTTTAAATCATTCATAATCGATGACATGTGACTATCTCCAATTAAAAATATTTTATTTTTTTTTACATCATTGAAAGTACAAAAATCTAAATTATCATGACAAAGATTTTTATTACTATCTCTTAATAAATTCCAGGGTGATATGTTTATTTCTGTTATCATTCTTGGGTGTCTATTTTCAAAACCATTATTTAAAATTATGATTGAGTTAAAGGCTACAATAAATACCAAACTAATAATTATAGAATTTAATAAAAATTTTATAGAAGTTATTTTTTTATTACGAAAAGGTTTTTCGATAAAAAAATATGTTATAATAGACAAAATTATAACTAAAATTCCAACAAATAATTTCTTAATAATATCTCCTTGTATAAACTCAGTTGATCTAGCAAAAGCAAAAATTGGAAAATGCCATAAATAAAGTGAATAAGATATTAATCCAAAACCTACGAAAATTTTTGATGAAAGAATTAAAGTTACTATTTCTTTTTTATGTGAGAACCAAATAATAAAACACGTACCCATTATTGGTATCAATGTGTAAAAAGACGGATTGTTTGCTTGATCATTATAAAAAATAATTGAATGTAAAATTAAAAATAATCCTAAGGCAGTAACAGTTTGATTGATCAAAGTATTAGATGATTTTCTAGAATGGTGAACTTCTACATATGCCAAAATTGAGCCTATTAATAATTCCCACACTCTAGTTAATGTAAAATAAAAACTAAATATTGGATTTTGCTGAGAACTATAATCCGCGTAAAACAAACTTAAAAAAATTATTAACACTAAAAGATAAAAAGTATATTTCTTAAACAGTTTAATACTAATAATTAAAATTATGGGAAAAAATATATAAAATTGCTCTTCTACTGATAAAGACCATGTATGTAAAAATGGTTTTAACAAGCTTGCTTGCGAACTATATTCAAGTCCAGAATATAAAAAATAAAAATTTGAACTAAATCCAAGAGAATAAAGTATTGATTTTGCAAAACTTATAAAACTTGTTGGTAATAAAATAAACCAAGCTAATGGCAAAGATAACAATATAACAAAAAATAATGCAGGAAGTATTCTTCTGACTCGTCTTTGATAGAAACCAATAAAAGAAAAATTACCTGTATTGATAAATTCTTTTAAAATTAGTGATGTGATTAAATATCCTGATATTACAAAAAAGATATCAACACCAATAAAACCACCTTTAAAAAAATCATGTCCTAAAATATTTATTTGAGCATGGTATAAAATAACGGAAAATACTGCTATTGTTCTTAATCCATCAATTTCAGGTCTATATTCTTTCATAAAAAACTAATTTTATTTATCTAAGTGATTTTTTTAAATATTCTTTATCAAGTTGACAATCTTTATATCCACGTTTGATAATGTTTAGATATCTCTCGGTTGGATACCTAAATGGGCTCTTGTAAACCATGGTATATGCCATTACTTTTTTGCTATAATATTTAAAATAATATTTTCTATATAAATTTGGATAATCCTCATAAACATCAAGTTTTTTTTCATCACTTTTTGAAATTTCAAATAAGGCACCTTGTACAATTGAATTTTTTTTATATTCAATGTCAGCAGCTCTATATTTGCTTCTAAATATTAATTTAAAGTCTTTTAAATTAAATTTTTTTAAAAAAATACTATCTTTACATCTTTTTTTCATTTGAAAATGATGAAGATTACTACCATAAGCAAAATAAAGCATACAATTATCTGTCAACTACTTCTATTTTTTTTTCTTGAACAAATTTTAAGATTTCTGAACCACAGGAGTCAATTTTTGATTGGTCTTCTGAGCGTATTACAATTGAAACTCCAAGTTTACCTGCTTGAAAAAATGGATAACTTCCAATCTCTATATCTTTGTTATTATTTTGGACATTTGACAATGAGTTTGCTATTTCACTTTCTACAGTTCTTAAACTAATAGTGCGACTTAGTATTGGTTCACCCCCCACTATCTCATTTTTTAAACCTCCTAACATTGATTTTAAAATTGAAGGAACTCCTGGTAGGCAAAAAACATTATTTACATTAAATCCTGGGGCACCGCTAGTTGGGTTTAAAATTAATTTAGCATCTTGAGGCATCCAAACCATTTTTTGTCTACCTTCATTAAATTCTCCTGGCTTATAGTATGCCTCTAAAATTTTAAATGCTTCTTTATGAATCTTATACTCCAAGTTAAAAGCTTTCGAGATTGATTGTGCAGTTATGTCGTCATGGGTTGGACCTATGCCGCCAGTTGTAAAAACATAATCGTTTAATAGTCTCAATTCATTTACAGTTTCTATAATTGTTTTTTCTATATCAGGAATTACTCGTACTTCTTGCACTTTAACACCTATAGAATTTAACCATAATGCAATTGTACCAGTATTAGTGTCCTGTGTTCTTCCAGATAGAATTTCATTGCCTATAATTAGTATTGCGGCATTAACTTTTTTGTTTTTTGTCATTTTTAAATATACAATTTAATTATGAAATTTACCAAGTCTTTAATAAAAGGCAAATTTATCAAAAGATATAAAAGATTTTTTGTTGACGTTAAACTAAATAAAGAAACCGTAATAGCACACTGCCCTAATACGGGATCTATGATGGGATTACTGGATGAAGGGAACGAAGTCTTGATTTCTAAAAATAATGACCCTAAAAGAAAATTAAAGTATACGTTAGAAATCATTAAGATTAATAAAAGATTAGTAGGGGTAAATACTCATTTTGCAAATAAAATTGCCTATCATGGGTTGTCAAATAATCTTATTAAAGAACTATCAAATAATGATAATATTAAACCTGAGGTTTTTTTTAATAAAGAAACAAGATTCGATTTTTTAATTAAGAAAAATAAACAAAAAATTTTTGTTGAAGTTAAAAATGTTACTTTATTTAGAAACAAAGAAACTGCAGAGTTCCCTGATGCAGTTACAACTAGAGGATCAAAACATTTAAAAACTCTTATTGAGGCCACAAAAAAAGGCTATAAAAGTTATCTACTGTTTTTGATTCAAATACAGGGTGTTGAGCATTTTAAAATAGCCAAAGACATTGATAAAGAATATTATGAAAATTATTTACTTGCTAAAAAAGCTGGAGTTAATTTTTTAGCGTATCGTTGCAATATAAACTCAAAAGAAATTAAAATAGAAAAAAAAATAAGTATTATTAATGACTGATTATTTAGAAAAATTTGAAAAGATGAGAGTTGCAGGAAAGCTAGCTGCAAAAACTCTTGATATGCTTACAGAAAATATCAAAACAGGTATTACAACTGAGCATATTGATAAACTTGGTTATGAATTTATTAGAGACAATGGTGGATACTCTGCTCCGCTTTTTTATAGAGGTTTTAAAAAATCATTATGCACCTCTTTAAACCATGTTGTTTGTCATGGCATTCCTTCAGACAGAGTTTTAAATGAAGGTGACGCTATTAACGTTGATGTTACAGCTATTGTTAATGAACATTATGGTGATACAAGCAGAATGTTTTGCGTTGGCAAGACACCTGTTAAAGTTAACAACTTAATTGATGCAACATATGAATCTATGATGCTTGCCATAAAATTATTAAAACCAGGTTTAAAACTTGGAGATATAGGTCATACAATACAATCATTTGTAGAAAAAAAAGGCTTCTCTGTAGTAAGAGATTTCTGTGGTCATGGGATAAGTACAACATTTCACGAACCTCCAAATATTTTACATTATGGTAGAAAAAATACAGGAATGGAGCTAAGGCCAGGAATGACTTTTACTATAGAGCCCATGATAAATACAGGCGAATGGGATGTTAAAATGCTAAAAGACGGATGGACAGCTGTTACAAAAGATAAATCTTTATCAGCACAATTTGAACATACGCTAGGTATTACCGAAAATGGTTATGAAATCTTTACAGAATCTGTTAAAGGTTATTCGAAGCCCCCTTATTTATAATTAATGATTGAAAGATATTCCAGAAAACAACTTACTGACATATGGTCAGAAGAAAATAAATACCAAATTTGGCTTGATGTTGAAATAGCTGCTGCAGAAGCAATGGAAAAACTTGGGCAAATCCCAAAAGGAGTAGCTTCTATTGTTAAAAAAAAAGCTAAAATTAATGTTAAAAGAATTCATCAAATTGAATCTAAAGTTAAACACGATGTGATTGCTTTTTTAACTTCCATAACAGAAAAGGCTGGAATTAAAGCAAGATATCTTCATCAGGGAATGACTTCATCAGATGTGCTAGATACCAGTTTGAACATTCAATTAATGCAGTCTGGTAAAATTTTACTAAGTGATATTGATCAAATTTTAAAGGTTCTAAAAAAACAGGCAAAAAAATATAAGTACACACCGTGCATAGGCAGAAGTCATGGAATACATGCTGAGCCTATTACCTTTGGTTTAAAACTTGCTTCGTTTTATGAAGAATTTAAACGAAATAGAAAAAGATTAGTCGATGCAATTGATGAAATTTCAACATGTGCAATATCGGGTGCAGTTGGAACTTTTGCAAATATTAATCCAAATGTTGAAAAACATGTTGCTAAAAAGCTTTTTTTAAAAGTTGAACCAATCTCAACACAAGTAATTCCAAGGGATCGACATGCTTTCTATTTTTCAATTCTTGGAATCATAGCAGGTTCTGTTGAAAGAGTGGCAATTGAAATTAGGCATTTACAAAGAACAGAAGTTTATGAACTTCAAGAATATTTTTCTAAAGACCAGAAAGGTTCATCAGCAATGCCTCATAAAAAGAATCCAATTTTAAGTGAAAATTTAACAGGTCTTGCAAGAATGGTTAGAAGTGCTGTTATCCCTGCTTTAGAAAATATTGCACTATGGCATGAGAGAGATATTTCTCATTCAAGTGTTGAAAGAAACATTGGACCAGATGCAAATATTACTTTGGACTTTGCCTTAGTTAGACTTGGAAATATTTTAGATAAAATGATTGTTTACCCAAAAAAAATGATTGAAAATTTAAATTTAACTAAAGGATTGATTTTTTCACAAGAAGTCATGCTTGAATTAACAAAATCAGGATTAAGTAGAGAACAGTCTTACAAAATGGTTCAAAACTGTGCAAAAAAATGTTTTACTGAAAACTCGAATTTGTTTAACGTTATATCTGAACATAAAATTATTATAAATAAAATTTCTTCAAAAAAATTGAAATCAATATTTAATTATTCATCACATTTTAAAAATGTTGATTTAATTTTTAAGAGAGTTTTTAAATAATGAAAAAAGGTAAAAAAATATACGAAGGCAAGGCAAAAATTATCTACGCAACTACTGATAAAAATTTAGCTATCCAGTACTTTAAAGATGATGCAACAGCTTTTAATAATTTAAAAAAATCTACAATTGAAGGTAAAGGTGTTTTAAATAACAGAATTTCAGAACATATACTTAATAGCTTATCACAAATTGGTATTAAAAATCATTTAGTAAAAAGATTAAACATGCGAGAGCAAATAATTAGGTTGGTTGAAATTATTCCTATTGAATTTATTGTAAGGAATGTTGCAACTGGATCTATAACAAAAAGGCTCGGCGTTGAAGATGGTACTGTTTTAAAGCATCCATTATTAGAGTTTTGCCTTAAGGACGATGAGTTAGGTGATCCATTAATTGCTGAAGAGCATATTATAGTTTTTGATTGGGCAACAAAACAAGAATTAGAAAAAGTAAAAAAAATGATCTTAAGAATTAATGATTTTATGATTGGTATGTTTAGGGGTGTTGGAATTAAATTAATAGACTTTAAGCTTGAGTTTGGAAGATTAAAATCTAATGGTAAAACTGATGTAATTCTAGCAGATGAAATTAGCCCTGACACATGTAGATTGTGGGATTCTTTGACTGATAAAAAATTAGATAAAGATAGGTTTAGAAAAAACTTGGGAGATTTAATTCCTGCTTATACAGAAGTTGCTAGGAGACTGGGTATACTTCATGAGCAAGCTAATCTTAGTACCGTAAATATTAGCAAACTAAGATCTATAATAAAAAAAAAATAATATGAAGGTATCAGTTATTATTACGCTTAAAAAAGATGTTTTAGATCCACAAGGCAAAGTTATACATCAAACTTTAGACGGAATGGGTTTTGAAGGCATCAATGAAGTTAGACAAGGTAAATATTTTGAAATTAACACTAATGAAAGTGATAAAGCAAAAGCTGAAGAGGAAGTAAAAGAAATGTGTAAAAAACTTTTAGCTAATCTGGTAATCGAAGATTTTAAAATTATTGGATCACAATAATAAACAATGAACTCATCAGTAATAACTTTTCCTGGATCTAATTGTGATAGAGATATTAATATTGCTTTAAAGAAGTCTGGTTTTAAAAATAAAATGGTTTGGCATAACGATGTTGAGCTTCCCAAAAGTGATCTGGTAGTTTTACCTGGGGGATTTTCTTATGGTGATTATCTTAGATGTGGAAGTATGGCCTCTAAAACTAAAATTATGCAATCTGTAATTAATTTTGCAAAAGGTGGTGGTAAGGTTATGGGAATCTGTAATGGTTTTCAAATTTTAGTTGAATCTGGTTTACTTCCAGGTGTGTTGCTAAGAAATAAATATTTAGAATTTATTTGCAAAAATATTTTTGTAAAAGTTCATAATAAAGATAATTCATATTTTAAAAACTTGAAAAAGGATACCTTTGAATTTCACATCGCACACAATGAAGGAAATTACTTTTGCTCAAAAGAGCAAATTAAGGAAATTGATGATAACAATCAAATAGCTCTATATTATTCAGATGCCAATGGGAATGTTGATGAAGAAAATAACCCAAATGGTTCTATTAAAAATATTGCTGGAATATTTAATAAAGAAAAGAATATAATAGGAATGATGCCTCATCCAGAGCGTATGATTGACCCTGCTCTTTCTGGTGAAGATGGTTCCATATTTTTTGAAAATTTGATTAATAATTTAAAATAATGATGGTTAACGAACAAATCGCTATCGATCATGGATTAAAAAAAGACGAATATAAAAAAATCTGTGATTTATTAAAAAGAATTCCAAATATAACCGAACTTGGTATTTTTTCTGCAATGTGGAACGAACATTGCTCTTACAAATCATCAAGATTTCATCTTAAAAATTTACCAACTAAAGGAAAAAATGTTATTCAAGGACCTGGGGAAAATGCTGGTGTTATTGATATTGGAGACGATGATGCAATTGTCTTTAAAATAGAAAGCCACAATCACCCTTCATTTATTGAACCTTACCAGGGTGCAGCAACAGGTGTTGGTGGAATTATGAGAGATGTTTTTACAATGGGTGCACGGCCTATTGCCAATCTAAACTCAATTCACTTTGGTTCACCACAACACAAAAAAACTAAGAATCTAGTAAGAGGTGTGGTGCATGGAATTGGAGGATACGGAAATTGTATGGGTGTACCAACAATTGCTGGTCAAACAAGTTTTGATGAATCTTATAATGGTAATATTTTAGTAAATGCTATGACCTTAGGGTTGGTAAAAAAAAATAAGATATTTTACTCTAAAGCTGCTGGTCTTGGAAAACCTGTAATTTATGTAGGTTCTAAAACTGGAAGAGATGGGATTCATGGAGCTAGCATGGCTTCTGCAGTATTTGATGAAAAAATAGAGGAAAAAAAACCTACAGTACAGGTAGGAGATCCTTTTACAGAAAAACTTTTATTAGAAGCTTGTCTAGAATTAATGGCAGGAGATTCAATCATCGCAATTCAAGATATGGGTGCCGCTGGATTAACTTCATCAAGTATAGAGATGGCGTCAAAAGGAAACTTAGGTATAGAAATTAACTTAAATAAAGTTCCTTGTAGAGAAGCAAAAATGACACCTTATGAAATTATGCTTTCTGAAAGCCAAGAAAGAATGCTTATTGTTTTAGAAAGTGGGAAAGAAGATTCTGCAAAAAAAATATTTGATAAATGGAATTTAGATTTTGCCGTGATTGGTAAAACAACTAATAGTAAAAAAATTGAACTTTATTTTGATGAAATAAAAGTTGCTGATATTCCTGTTAATACTTTAGTTGAAAATTCACCTATGTATGAACGTAAATGGAAAAAATCTAAACTTCCAAAAAAAATTAAAATTCATAAAGAACAATTTAAAAATTTAAAAATAATAAATGTATTAAATAAAATTTTATCTAACCCAAATGTATGTAGTAAAGAATGGATTTGGCAACAATACGATCATACTGTTATGGGTGATACGATTCAAAAACCAGGTGGTGATGCAGGTGTTGTCAGAGTCCATGGAACTAATAAAGCTGTTGCTGCTTCTGTAGATTCATCTGCTGTCTATTGCTGGTCACACCCATTAAGTGGTGGAAAACAAGTTGTTTGCGAAAGTTGGAGAAACTTAATTGCCGTTGGTGCAAAACCAATTGCTATAACTAATTGCTTAAATTTCGGGAGTCCTGAGAATGAAGAAAACATGGGCGAATTTGTGGAATGTGTTCAAGGTTTAGGTGAGGCTAGTTTGTACTTAGATTTTCCAGTTGTGTCTGGGAATGTATCTTTTTACAATCAAACTAAAGATATCGGTATTAAACCTACACCAACAATTGGAGGTGTAGGTTTAATAAAAGATTATAAAAATATGGTAACTATGGATCTTAAACAAACTGACAATATACTTTTAGTTGTTGGAAAAACAGAAGGGCATTTGGATCAAAGTTTATTCGCAAGAGATATTTTAAATGAAAAAAATGGTCCGCCACCAGAAATTAATTTATTTAATGAAAAAAATAATGGTGAAATAGTATTAAAACTTATTAATCAAAAAATTATTAAATCTGCTCATGATGTTTCTTTAGGTGGTATTATTATAGCTTTATCAAAAATGTGTATTAAAGGTAAAAAAGGTGCCACTCTTAAAAAGCCAAATTATTTAATAAATCAATTCGAGTATCTCTTAGGTGAAGATCAGGGAAGATATATAATTGAAATTGAAAAAAATAATTTTAAAAATGTAACTGAAATTTTTAACAAAAACTCCATACATTATGATGATCTAGGCATTGTGAATGAAAATGAATTAATTATTGATGATAAGTCAAAAGTATCAATTGACGAATTAATTAAATTCCATACAAGTTGGTTAACTAACTATATGAGTAAATAATGGCAATGGATTTAAAAGAAATTGAGGCTCTTATTAAAGAAGCATTACCTGATGCTAAAGTTGAAATTCAAGACTTAGCTGGAGATGGAAATCATTATTCTGCAACGGTTACATCGAGGGAGTTTTTGGGAAAAAGTAAAATTGAACAACACAAAATAGTTTATAATTCACTTAAAGGAAAAATGGGTAATGAGCTGCATGCATTAGCAATTAAAACAAAGGAGTAATTATGGACCAACAAGTTAAAGATTTAATAAATAATGAAATTACAAATAATGAGGTTTGTTTATTTATGAAGGGCACGCCTGATGCTCCTCAATGTGGATTTTCAATGGCAATTTCAAATATGTTAAAAATTTTAGAAGTTACTTATAAGGGCGTTAACGTTCTTGAAAATCAATCTTTGAGAGAAGGAATAAAAGAGTTTAGTGATTGGCCTACAATACCTCAACTTTATATTAAAAATGAATTTGTTGGAGGCTGTGACATCGTAAAAGAAATGTATGAAAATGGTGAACTTAAAAAAATTCTAGAAAATAAACAAATCAAATTTAAAAAATAGTTTTTTTTTCAAAAAAAACTATATCAGAAATCTTTGTATTTCCCTTATATTCAAAAATATTTTTATTATTTCTGGTTATGTCATTAATTGTATTTTCTGAAATAAATTTTGAAATAATGTTTTCTTGATTGTTAATCTTTTTTATCAATTCATCAATTTTTAAATCATCCACATCATTTAAGTGACTAAAATAATTTGCAAATTTATAGTCTTCAATTATATAAAAGCCACCATTAACAACATGCTTGTAAAAGAAGTCTAATGCAATTAATTGATCACTTTGTATATGGGATCCATCATCAATTATAATATCAAAATACTTTATTGATTCAAAAAAATTTATTTTTGATAAAAACTTCAACATCATTGAGTTGTTGGAAGAATTCGCCCCATAAACATTTATTTTTTTTGATGAATATTTGAAATTCAATAAATTTATATCCAAACAATATATTTCAGTATTTGGAAAAAATTTTACGAACGCTGCAGCAGAAGCTCCAGAATAAGCTCCTATTTCTAAAATTTTAATTTTTTTATTTTTAAATGGCTTTAAATGAGTTTCGTAAAATTTTGAAAAACCATGTCCCTGTTCTTTATCATCATTTATGGAATTTGCTTTATCAGAACCATAATATGAAAATAATTCATCTAATGAATTTTTTTTAATATTATCTAAGTCTATATTGATTTTTTTTTTAAATTTATAAAGAAGGTTTCTTTTAAATAGACTGAAGAAATTCAAATTATCTTGAATAGTATTCAATCACTAAATTAGGCTCCATGACAACTGGATAAGGAACTTCTTCAAATTTAGGAGTTCTTACAAATTTAACTTTTTTATTCTTTTCATCTAGTTGAATATACTCAGGTATTTCTCTTTCTTTGTTAGCTAAAGCAATATCAATAAAGGCCAATTGTTTAGATTTATCTCTAATTTCAATAGTGTCTTCTTCTTTAACTACATAACTAGCAATATTAACTTTTTTACCATTAACTTTTACATGTCCGTGATTAATTAATTGTCTAGCTGAAAATATAGTTGTTGAAAATTTTGCTCTGTAAACAATAGCATCAAGTCTTTTTTCAAGTAATCCAATCAAATTTTCGCCAGTATCACCTTTTATCATCACTGCTTTTTTGTAAATATTTCTAAATTGTCTTTCGTTAATATTCCCATAGTAGCCTTTTAATTTTTGCTTAGCATGTAATTGAATTCCATAATCTGATGGTTTGCCTTGTCTAGATTGGCCATGCTGTCCAGGTCCATAAGCTCTTGTATTAAACGGACTCTTGGGTCTACCCCATAGATTAACTTTTAACCTTCTATCTATTTTATGTTTAGAATTAACTCTTTTTGTCATTTGATAGGAGGGTTTATAAACGTACTCATTAGTTTGTCAATCAACCTTTTTTAGCTAAACGAACAAATACACTTGATAAAATACGAGTTTCTTTCTCAGATAACTCCATTTTATAAAAAATACTTCTTAAATTTTCTAACATTATAGGTCTCTTCTCTGGAGGCTTAAAAAAATTTTTTTCTTCCAGCTTTTTAATACAAAGATTAGTCATTGCATTAACATCTTTTTTGCTAGCTAAGGATACTTTTTTAGACTTCGAATATTTTGAACTTTTTGGTTGAATTATACTTGCTACTGTATGAGCGATAATAATGACACTATGAGATAAATTTAAAGATTTAAAGTCAGGATTTGTAGGTATTTGCATTGTGTAATTTGCATAACTTATTTCATTGTTAGATAATCCTGATGCTTCAGAACCAAACAAAAAAGCAACTTTTTTAGTAAAATCAATTTTATTTAAATCTTGTAATTTTATATGTTTAATATTCTTGTTTCGAAATCTTGCAGATGTTGCAATCACATAATCCACTTTTTTAACAGCTGACTCTAAAGTGTTATGAACATTTGCATTTATAATAACATTTTTAGCACCAACTGAAGTAGCTAATATTTTATCATTTGGAAAAATTGGCTTAGGTTTTATAACAACTAATTTTTTAAAATTAAAGTTTTTTATAGCTCTAGCACAAGCTCCTATATTTTCAGATAATTGAGGTTGGTGTAAAATAAATGAAATATTATTAAATGACATTAAAGACTTGCTGGAGCTTTATCTTTAAATAATTTATAATCTAAACTATCTATTAACGCCTTAAATGATGCGTCAATAATATTTGCAGAGACTCCTATGGTAAACCAATTTTTTCCTTTTGAATCTGTGCTTTCAATTGAAACTCTAGTTACAGCTTCTGTTCCAGTATTCAAAATTCTAACCTTGTAATCTACTAATTTAAGATCTTTTAAATATTTTGAATATTTGTTTAGTTTATCTACATTTTGTCTAATTGCATTGTCTAAAGCATTTACAGGTCCATTGCCCTCACCTTCACACATAATCTTTTTACCATCAACTTCCAATTGGGCTTTTGCTCTTGAAATAATTTTTCCAGATGAATTTTTTTTAACAGAAACATCGTATTCATTAATTAATATATACCTTGGTATTTCACCAATTATTCTTCTAGCTAAGAGCTCAAAAGAAGCATCTGCACCATCATAACTATAACCAATAAATTCCCTATCTTTTACCTCTTCTAAAAGTTTTTTGATTTTTGGATTACTTTCTTTTATTTCAATACCAATTGTTTTTAATCTTGAAATAATATTTGATCTTCCAGATTGATCGGAGACAACAATGTTTCTAGAATTGCCCACTTCTTCAGGGTCTATGTGCTCATATGTTTTTGGATCTTTTTGTACTGCAGAAACATGTAAGCCACCTTTATGAGAAAATGCTGCAGCACCAACATATGGTAAATGCTTGTTAGCTTTTCTATTCAATATTTCGTCCAATAATCTTGAACATTGAGTTAATTTTTTTATATTTTCTGGTTTAATTTGTAATTCAAATTTTGAAGCAAAATCTTTTTTTAAAAAAAAGGTTGGAATTAATGACATTAAATTTGCATTACCACATCTTTCACCAAGGCCATTTATTGTTCCTTGAACTTGTCTTACGCCAGCCCAAACTGCTGCTAGTGAATTTGCAACTGCATTACCAGTGTCATTGTGAGCATGAATGCCCAAATTTTTTCCAGGGATAATCTTAGAAACTTCAGTAACTATTTTGGTAATCTCATGAGGTAAGGTTCCACCATTAGTATCACATAGAACTACCCACCTTGTACCATGATCAAATGCCGCTTTAAGACAAGATAAAGCATATTTTGGATTAGCTTTATATCCGTCAAAAAAATGTTCCGCATCGAACATGAATTCTTTATTTGCTTTAATAAAATGTTTAGCACTTTCACTAATATTTTCTAAATTTTCTTCATTAGAAATTCCCAGTGCAATATCAACATGAAAATCCCATGATTTTCCTACTAAACAAACTGCAGGAGTGTTTGAGTTTAAAAGAGCAGATAAACCAGGATCATTATTTGCACTACGGCCAGTTTTTTTGGTCATACCAAATGAAGTTAGTTTAGAGTTTATAAACTGGTGTTTTTTTTGAAAAAATTCAGTATCAGTAGGATTGGCTCCAGGCCAGCCACCTTCAATATAGTCTACACCCAAGTTATCCAATGTAGATGCAATTATTTCTTTATCATTTACTGAAAAATCAACGCCTTGAGTTTGGGCACCATCTCTAAGAGTTGTGTCAAATATATAAAGTCTTTCTTTACTCATTTTAGTTTCCAAACTGTTTTACCATCTTTATCTTCTATTAAAACACCTTTATGTAAAAGTTCATCTCTAATTGTATCAGCTTCCTTATAATTTTTGTCTTCTCTTGCTTTATTTCGTAAATTTATTTTTTTAAGAATATCGGCTTCACTAATTATAGACTTTTTCTTTTTAAAACTTAGCCACTCTTCTTTAGTTTTATTTAAAATACCAATAAAGTTACAAGCTGAAACAAATATGTTTTTATTTTCATCACTACCTTTTAGAGCTTTATCATAAAGTTGGTGTAAATTTGCTATATAGCCTGGTGTGTTTAAATCATCATATAAAGGCAACAAGATATCATCAGAGAGTACTGTATTTTTTTTTACTTCTAAATAAACCTCATACCACTTCTCAATAGTATTTTTACAGTCACTTAAAAGTTTTTCACTCCAATCTAAAGGTTGCTTATAATGAGCACTCATAAGTGCTAGTTTTAAGACTTGACCATCAATATTTTCTTTAAAATCTTTTATTTTTAATACGTTCCTCTGTGATTTAGCCATTTTTTCATTAGACATTGTAATAAATGCGTTGTGTATCCAATAATTAGCAAAAACTTTAGTATCATTTGCACATCTGGATTGAGCAATTTCATTTTCATGATGAGGAAAGAGTAAATCAATGCCACCACCGTGTATATCAAACTCATCACCAAGGTATTTTTTTGACATAGCAGAACACTCTAAATGCCAACCAGGTCTACCATTTCCCCATGGAGAATCCCAAAATGGTTCATCATTGTTAGACGGTTTCCATAAAACAAAATCTTCCGCATTTTTTTTGTTTTCTGATATTTCTACTCTTGAACCTGCTATTAAATCTTCTAGTTTTTTATTAGATAGTTTTCCATAATCTTCAAATTTATTTACTTCAAAATAAACATGATCATTTTTTTCGTATGCAAAACCTTTTTTTATTAATATTGAAATCATTTCAATCATTAAATTAATGTGATCAGTAGCTTTGGGTTGTTGATTTGGTTTATCTAAGTTTAAATAATTACAATCATCGTCAAAATCTTTGATTATCTTATTCGTTAATTCAGATATTGAAATTTTTTTTTCTTTTGATGATTTTATAATTTTATCGTCTACATCAGTAATATTTCTTATATAATTAATTGAATTATTTCCATATTTTGACTTTAAAACCTTAAACAAAATGTCAAAAATAACCAAAGGTCTAGCATTACCAATATGTGGGTTGTCATACACAGTTGGACCACACACATACATTCCAATTTTTTCTTTATCTAAGGGAACAAATTTTTCTTTTTCATTACTTAGGTTATTTGTTAAATAAATATCTTTATTCATTATCCTAGGATTATACTTTAATTATAGTTTTGTGAATCTATAAGATTAGTTGGGAATCTTGCAAACTGGGATTGGTACCATCTTATGTAAGTTCATCTTTCTTATTTTTTCATATTTTTCTCTATTTGGTGAATTAAGGTTATTCATTGCTTCTTCTAATTCTTCATATTTAAGTCCTAATTGACTTTCATCGGTTCTTCCATCATCCCAAAGTCCATCTGTTGGGGCAGCATCTATTATTTCATTTAATATATTTAACTCTCTACCCATTTCCCAAACTTCTGTTTTATTGCAATCTGCAATTGGAGATATATCCACACCACCATCTCCATACTTTGTATAAAAGCCAACACCAAAATCTTCTATTTTGTTTCCAGTTCCAACAACAATTCCTTTGTTTGCTGTGGCTACCTGATAAAGTACTGCCATTCTAAGTCTTGCTCTTGAGTTTGCCATTCCTAGGTCGCTGACAAATTTTGACATACTGTTCTCAAATGTCTCAAATAGTTTATCCAGATTTACCGTATGTGCTTCAACATTTTTAAAATTTTTAATAAGCCACTCTTGATGTTTAAGGCCTAAATCATATTGTGAGGATTTTTGTTTAATTGGCATTGATAAAACAATTGTTTTTAAGCCAGTCATTGCACTTAATGTGCTTGAAACTGAAGAATCTATTCCACCTGAAATACCAATAACTAAAGATTGTGCAGCAGTTGGCATTCCTTCAGTATATTTTTTGATCCAATTACTTATAAAAAGCACTTTTTCAGATAGTTTCATAATTATAAAATTTAAACGAAATTGTATTTAATACAATCGTTTAAGATGCCGCTTTAATATTGTTTTTTGAATATGTGGCGTTCTTTTTAATTTCATCAGAAATTAAAAATGCTAATTCTAATGCCTGATTGGCGTTAAGTCTTGGGTCACAATGCGTGTGATATCTGTGAGATAAATCTTGATCAGATATTTTTTGTGCTCCTCCTGTACACTCCGTTACATCTTGGCCTGTCATTTCTATATGCAAACCTCCAGCATAACTTCCTTCACTTTGATGGCATTCAAAAACATTTTTGACTTCTTTAACAACATTATTAAAAGGACGAGTTTTATATCCAGAAGTAGCTTTTATAGTATTGCCATGCATTGGATCACACGACCAAATTACATTTAAACCTTCTTTTTTTATAGATCTAATTAATTTAGGTAAAAACTTACTTACATTATCATGACCAAATCTAGAAATTAATACAATCTTACCTTTTTCATTTTTAGGATTAATTCTGTTGCACAATTTAATTAAATCTTCACTTTTTAATGTGGGTCCACATTTAATTCCTATTGGATTTTCAATACCTCTACAAAATTCAACATGTCCGCCATCTAATTGTCTCGTTCTATCCCCTATCCAAACAAAGTGTGCAGAGGTATCGTGGTGCTCTCCTGTGGTAGAATCTACTCTTGTCATTGCTTGTTCAAATGGTAGTAGTAAAGCTTCATGTGAAGTCCAAAAGTTTACTGTTTTTAATCTTCTGTTAAAATCTGAGTTGATTCCACAAGCATCCATAAATGCCAAAGCATCAGCAATTTTATCTTCTAATTCTTTAAACTTTTTTCCTGCAGGAGTTTTTTTAATAAAACCTAAATTCCATGTATGCACTTTTTTAAGATCAGCAAATCCACCGTGAGAAAAAGCTCTTATAAGGTTAAGAGTCGATGCTGATTGAGAGTATGCTTTAAATAACCTCTTTGGATCTGGAATTCTTGATTTTTCATTAAATTCTATACCATTTATATTATCTCCTAGGTAACTAGGCAGCTCCACACCATTAATATTTTCAACTGGTGAACTTCTTGGTTTAGAAAACTGTCCTGCAATTCTTCCTAATTTAATTACAGGTAAAGATGCCGAGTAAGTTAGAACTAGAGACATTTGTAAAATTAATTTAAATGTATCTCTAATATTGTCCGGATGAAACTCTGCAAAACTTTCTGCACAATCTCCTCCTTGCAATAAAAAAGCTTTACCATCAACAACTTGGGCAAGCTGTTCTTTTAAATGTCTTGTTTCACCTGCAAAAACTAAAGGAGGAAAATCTTTAATCTTGCTAAGAACTACATCTAATTCTTTCTTATCCGGATACTCCGGAATATGTTTTACAGGATAATTTCTCCAGCTATTTATTTTCCAATTTTTCATATTCAACCTAGAAGTGTTCTAGCAGAGTTTAATAATTATTCAACTATGAGGATTAATCTATTTAGTGTAACTTATTAATAGTAATTCCAAATCTATTCTACTGTAACTGATTTTGCTAAATTTCTTGGCTTATCAATATCATAACCTTTTTTAAGAGCTGAATAATATGCTAGTTTTTGAAGAGGAATTGTTAATAAAAATGGAAGTAAATCATCATTAGTATTTTCAACTTCAATAGTTTCCCATATATTCTCTGACATCACTTCGTCTTTACTTTTGTTAGTAATTAATAAAACTTTTGCACCTCTAGCTATAACTTCCTGCATATTTGAAATTGTTTTTGGATAGTAATTATCTCTTGGAGCCAAAACTACAACTGGCATTCCGTCTTCTATTAAAGCTAATGGACCATGCTTCATTTCACCAGCCGGGTATCCTTCGGCGTGAACATAGGCTAATTCTTTTAATTTAAGAGCACCCTCTAAAGCTATAGGATAAGAAAAACCTCTTCCTAAAAACATTGACCCTTTAGCATCAGTGAATGTACTTGAAACTGTTTGAATTTTGCTTTCAGTTAACAAAGTTTTTTCAACAAGTTTTGGTAATACTTTTAAGTCTTTAATTTTATTCATATACTTGTCTTTATCTAAATCTTTTCTTAAAAATGCTAATTTTAATACTAAAATATACAGTACAAGCATTTGTCCTAAAAAAGCTTTTGTTGAAGCTACTCCAATTTCAGGCCCACAATGAATTGGTAAAATAAAGTTAGAGTCTCTTGCTATTGAGCTCTCAATAACATTCACCACACAACAAGTTTTCATGTCATTTTTATTGCATAAATCTAAGGCCGCATAAGTATCAGCTGTTTCACCAGATTGAGAAACAAAAATATATAAATTATCATTTTTAAATCTATTATTTCGATATCTAAATTCTGAAGCAACATCAATTGTAACGTCTAATGTTGTCAGTTCTTCAAACCAATATTTTGCCATTAAACATGAATGATATGCCGTTCCACATCCTATTAAAGTTATAGAAGAAATCTCTTTTAAATCCCAAGGAAAATTATAAATATTGATATCGTTATTAATGCTATCAACATATTCTTTAATGCAATTCTTTAAAGTTATTGGCTGTTCTTCAATCTCTTTTGCCATAAAATGTTTAAAATCACCTTTTTCATAATTTTGTTCGCCTGAAGATAACTCTAAAACTTTCTTATTAACTTTATTTCCATTTTCATCAAAAAATTCAACTTGATCTTTTTTTAGAATGCAAAACTCACCATCATTTAGATATGAAATTTTATTTGTCATTGATTTTAAGGCATAGGAATCTGAACCTAAATAATTCTCTTTGGGCCCATAACCAACTGCAAGTGGAGAGCCTCTTCTAGCACCAACAATTAAATCTGGTTGATCTTTAAATATCATGCCTAGGGCAAAACTTCCATGAAGTTGTTTAAGCATTTTTATTATAGAATCTTTTAAATTATCTTTCTTTAAATACTCTGTAATTAAATGAACAATTACCTCTGTATCTGTTTGAGATTTAAATACGTGGCCTTTACCAATTAAATATTTTTTTAAAATTGTAGAATTTTCAATAATTCCATTATGCACTATTGAAACTTTTTCAGAAGAATGTGGGTGAGCATTAACAGTATTGGGTATGCCATGAGTTGCCCATCTAACATGCCCTATACCAACAGAACCCAACATGTTTTTAATGGCTAAATTTTTTTCTAAATTATCTACTCTACCCTCTGATTTAACTTCATTAATAGCACCCTCTGACAACGTGGCTATACCTGCAGAGTCATACCCTCTATATTCTAATTTTCTTAGAGAATTTATAATTGCAGATGATACTGGTTTGTTGCTAGTGATGCCTATAATTCCACACATATATTATTTTCTTTTTATCTTATAATTCTGTATTTCAACTTGAGAAGTTCTCGTTAGAGCTAAAGATTTTTTCTTAACATTTTTTGTTATTACTGATCCAGCACCAATAATGCTATTTTCTCCAATTGTGACTGGGGCTACTAAAGATGAGTTAGATCCAATAAACACATTATCTTTAATTTTTGTTTTATTTTTTTTAGCACCGTCATAGTTGCAAGTGATTGTTCCAGCTCCTATGTTAACTTCTTTTCCTATTTTACTATCGCCAATATAAGATAAATGATTAATCTTTGATTTTTTTCCAACCGTACTTTTTTTCACTTCAACAAAATTTCCTATTTTTGAACCTTCTTTTAAAACTGTGCCAGGTCTTATTCTTGCGTAAGGTCCAATATCTACTTTATTTTCAATTTTACAATTTTCTAAATGAGAAAATGAATTAATTTTTACATTATTTCCTATTTTAACTTTAGGTCCGATTACAACATATGGTTCAATAATTACATTTTTCCCAATTTTGGTATCTTCTGAAAAAAATATAGTTTCAGGCCCAATCATTTTTACACCAAATTTTATAAATTTGTTTCTAAGTTTATTTTGAACTTTTTGTGAATTTATTTGTTTCATCAAGAAAAATCTTTATAGTATGTGCAAGGTTATCTTAATTCACAAATTATTTCTTAAAAATACTTTACTAATGACTCAAAAATATACAATTTTATTTGACTTGGATGGAACACTTGTTGATACAGCTCCAGATTTAATGAATGCACATAATTATGTAATGAAAAAATATGGCTATCCAACGAAATCTACTGAAGAAATTAGAGGTCTGGTAGGTAAAGGGGCTGGTGCCTTGATTGGCAGATCAATCTGGGGTCAAGCTAAAAAAGAATTTCATAGCGTGGATGACAAGAAAATAAAAGATCTAATGTCAAAAGATTTTATTAATTTTTATGGAAAAAATATTATTAATGAAAGTACTCTTATAAATGGTGCTAAAGAATTTTTAAAATGGTGTAAAGAACAAAATATTTCAATGGCTGTGTGCACAAATAAACAGGAATATTTGGCAATTGATCTTTTAAAAAAAATTGGAATTTATGATTATTTTGAATATGTTGCTGGGTCGGATACATTTGATTACTGTAAACCAGATCCAAGACATATTACGAGTATAATAGAAATTCTTGCTGGTGATATAAAAAGGTCAATAATGATTGGTGATAGTGAAACTGATGCAAATGCTGCTAAGATGGCCTCTATTCCAGTTATTTTATTAGAAAATGGATATACTGAAAAAAATACAGATGAAATTTACCATAATCATTTAATAAAAGACTTTATTGGTGTTGAAAAAATCATTTCTGCATATTTAAATGATTGATTTAATTTTTTTTCTTATTATTACTTAGATCAAAAAAAATTAAGGAACTATTTTGATCTCTCACAAAGTAAAAGTTTATCCATCTAAAATTCACTTACCTAAAAAAAATCAATTAGCATGGAAAATTGCAGAAATAGCATCTGACAATGCTAAATTAGATAACGATGCAATTGAAATGGTTATTAATAGAATAATTGATAATGCCTCTGTTGCTATAGCATCGCTTAATAGAAAAGCAGTTATTACTTCAAGAGAAATGGCATTAAAACATCCTAGGAAAAATGGTGCAACTTTATTTGGAATAGATTCTAAGATTAAATTTGATTGTGAATGGGCTGCTTGGTCTAATGGGACTGCTGTTAGAGAGCTTGATTTTCATGATACTTTTTTAGCTGCCGATTACAGTCATCCAGGAGATAACATTCCAGCTCTGTTAAGTGTGGCTCAACAAAATAGAAAAAGTGGATTAAACCTTTTAAGGGGAATTATTACATCTTACGAAGTTCAAGTTAATCTAGTAAAAGGTATCTGTCTTCACAAACATAGAATTGATCATATAGCTCATTTGGGCCCAAGTGTAGCAGCAGGCTTAGGAACAATGTTAAAATTAAATGCAGAAACAATCTATCAATCTATACAACAAGCTTTACACACTACAATATCAACAAGACAATCAAGAAAAGGAGAAATTTCTAGCTGGAAAGCTTTTGCACCTGCGCACGCAGGTAAACTTGCAATTGAAGCTGTAGATAGAGCTATGCGTGGTGAAGGAGCACCTAGTCCTATTTATGAAGGTGAAGATAGTGTTATTGCAAGAATATTAAATGGAAAAAAAGCTTCGTACAACGTACCGCTCCCTAAAAAAGACGAGATCAAAAAAGCTATTCTAGAAACTTATACTAAAGAGTATTCGGCTGAATACCAGGCTCAAGCACTAATAGACATTGCTAAAAAATTAAATAAAAAGATATCTGATCTTAATCAAATTAAAAAGATAGATATATATACAAGTCATCATACTCACTATGTAATTGGAACGGGTGCAAATGATCCTCAAAAAATGGACCCAAATGCTAGTAGAGAAACTTTAGATCACTCTATTATGTATATTTTTGCGGTAGCCTTAGAGGATGCTGATTGGCATCATGTTAAATCATATAGCAAGCAAAGATCAAATAAAAAAAGCACATTTAAAATCTGGAAATCAATTGTAACTCATGAAGATAAAAAATGGACCAAAAAGTACCATAATCCTAATCCAAAAAATAAATCATTTGGAGCTAAAGTAGTTGTTACATTAAATAATGGTAAAAAGATTATAGAACAACTTGATAGAGCTGATGCTCATCCTTATGGCGCTCGTCCATTTAAAAGGCAAAACTATATTCAAAAATTTTTAACACTTACAGATGGAATTTTAGAGAAGAAAGAAAGTTCAAGATTTTTAAAAACAGTTCAAAATTTAAAAAACTTAAAATCTGGTGAATTAAATAAATTGAATATTCGTGTAAAAAGAAGTCAAATAAAGAAAAATAAAAAAAAAGGAATTTTTTAGTGCACTTTGTAGATAAAGAGCCCAGTCAAAAAAGAATAGATTTTATAAATAAACTAAAAACAAATAAAATTCTTAGAGTTCCTGGAGCTTACAATCCTTTAACAGCAAAGTTAATTGAGGAAATTGGTTATGATGCAGTTTATGTTTCGGGTGGAGTTATGGCAAATGACTTAGGATTTCCAGATATTGGGTTAACAACCCTACAAGATGTTAGCACAAGATCTTACTTGATATCAAGAGTTACAAGTATACCAACTATTGTTGATATAGATACTGGCTTTAAATCTTGTGAAGAAACAATCAAAACTTTTGAAGAATTTGGAATAGCTGCTGTTCATTTAGAAGATCAAGTAGAGCGTAAAAGATGTGGTCATCTCGATAATAAAGAATTAATTTCAACTGAATCAATGGTAAAAAAAATTAAAGAATGCGTTGCAGCAAAGCAAGATGAAAATTTCAAAATAATAGCAAGATCAGACGCTAAAGGTGTTGAAGGTATTGATAAAATGATTGATAGGTGTAAAGCCTACATTGATGCAGGGGCTGAAATTATATTTCCAGAAGCTCTCCATGATGAAAAAGATTTTGAAAAAGTTAGAAAAGAACTGTCTTGTTATTTATTAGCTAATATGACTGAATTTGGGAAATCTAAACTTTTTAATTACAAAGAATTAGAAAACTTTGGCTACAATATTGTAATATATCCAGTAACTACCCAAAGATTAGCTATGAAAAATGTAGAGGATGGCCTAAGAGACATTTATGCAAATGGACATCAGAACAACATTATTGATAAAATGCAAACTAGAAAAAGACTTTATGAGTTAGTTGAATATGAAAAATATAATTCTTTGGATGAAAAAATTTATAACTTTAGTACGGAAGGCCATGAGTAATGAGTGATGATATTAAAAAAGGCTTATTGGGAATTATAGTTGATGAAACTGAAATTTCAAAAGTCATGCCAGAAATTAACTCTCTTACTTACAGAGGCTATGCTGCTCAAGATTTATGTGAGGCTTGTAGGTTTGAAGAGGTTGCATATTTAATTTTAAACAAAGACCTACCTAACTCACTTCAACTTAAAAAATTTGAAAAAGAAGAAAAAAATTACAGAGAATTATCAAAAAATTTGTATGAAATTATCAAACATATACCCAAGAAATCTCACCCTATGGATGTAGCAAGAACCGCCGTAAGTGTGATGGGTCTTGAAGACAAGGAAACATCAGACAGCTCTCCTGAAGCAAACATGAGGAAATCAATGAGAATTTTTGCAAAGACACCTACTGCCTTAGCTGCATTTTATAGAATTAGAACTGGTAAAAAAATTATTAAGCCTAAAAAATCTTTATCATTTTCTGAAAATTTTTTTTATATGTGTTTTGGAAAGGTGCCTCAAAAAGAAATTGTTAAAGCATTTGACGTTTCTTTGATTCTATATGCTGAGCATAGTTTTAATGTCTCAACTTTTACGGCAAGAACTATAACAAGTAGTTTATCAGATATTCACGGTGCAATTACAGGGGCCATAGCAAGTTTAAAAGGTCCACTACATGGTGGTGCCAATGAAGAAGTAATGCAGATGATGAAGAAAATTAGAAAACCTGAAAATGCATTAAAATGGATTAACGATGCTCTTGATAATAAAGACGTAGTTATGGGTTTTGGTCATAGAGTTTACAAGAGTGGTGACTCTAGAGTTCCAACTATGCGAGAATACTTTGGAAAAGTTGCCAAAATTAAAAAGGATAAAAAATTTGAAAAAATATATGATATTGTTGAAAAGGTAATGATCAAAAGAAAAAATATTCATCCAAATGTTGATTATCCAACAGGACCAACTTATCATTTAATGGGCTTTGATACTGATTTCTTTACACCTATATTTGTAATCTCTAGAATTACAGGATGGTCAGCTCATATAATGGAGCAACATGCAGCTAATAAACTAATTAGGCCTCTTGCAAGTTACAAAGGTAGCAAGCATCGAAAAGTAATTCGATTAAACCAAAGATAATTATCTTTTTTAATTTAAAAAATTTTTACATAGAATCCTTTTGGAGCCATGTATTGTTTTAGTTCTATCTTTTAATATTGTGACTTCTTTAAAGATATCTTTAAAATAATCGGGTCTAATTGTATCAAAAATTATTTTACTCTCTTCATGTGTGTTCATTTTTAAATATTTTAAATAAATATTAAAATCATAGTGGTAGTCTAAAGAAAATAAAGAAATTACTATATCAAATTTATTTTCTGGAAGTTTGTCATTATCATAATCAAAAATTTTGAATTTTAACAGTGACATATCATTTTTTATAAGAAAATTTTTTTGTAATCTCAAATCATTGTACGCCTCATTATTATTATTATCCCAACCATATTTTACTTTTTTTGAAGTAAAGTTTCTTTCAATAAAAGTAAAGGATTTGACTTCATAATTTTTATTGATAATAAGCTCAAGTCCACCCAGACCACCACCAATACTCAAAAAAAATTTATTTTTTGGATCAATATATTTTTTAATTGTTTCAAATTCACCCTTCATATCGTCAAAGTAAGCTTTACCAACAGCTGTTGGTGATAAAAAATATTTACTTATAAAATTTGTAAAAATATATCTACCCAGTGTTTTTCTTATTTTTTTTAAAAAATTACTTGTCAATTCTATTCTTTGAAGAATAACAAGTCTGGCTTCTTTGTTATTAAGATAAAACATATACACAAATATTAATTTTCAATTTTAGCAAATCTTGTACCAATAACTTCAATTTTGTATCCGTATATTTGAATAAATTCATCTATAGCTTTTTTTATACCTGGTGCATAAGTTAAATCATAATCATCACATAAAATGGTACCCTTATTTTCTATAGCAGGAATGCAATTTAACAAGTCACTTTTAACAGTTTCATAAGCGTGACCTCCATCTAGAAAAATATAATCAATTTTACTCGTATCTATTTTTTTGAGAAGTTTATTGGAATTTCCTTTGATTAAGTGAACATTATTTTTAAATTTTTTTAAGAGTTCAGTTACGGCTTCTATAGAATAGGGGTCTTTTCTAAGTATATATTCAAAATATATTCTTTTTAATGGATTATTAAATCTGGTGTTAGGAATAATCTCATCTTTATTTTCAATGTCTTCTCCAAATAAATCTAACCCTATATATTTAAAATTTTCTTTGTGTATACTATAAAGGAGTTCACAAACATTTCTTGCTGTAACACCATGAAATACACCCACTTCAAGGAAAGTTTTTGGTTTCTTGGAGGCTACTTCATTAAGAAACAGCTCCCCAATACTTTTTTGTTTGAGACTGGTCTTTCTAAAATATTTTTTATACTTCAAAAGATTAACTAAATGCTTCTGTCCAAGTGCCTTGCGTAGATGCTTTAGAATATTCCGTTGAACGTCCTTCAAAAAAATTCATATGCTCAACAGCATTCAACATAGAATCCAACCATGTTAATGGATTTTTATCTACTTTATAGATTGGATCTAACCCTAGTTGAGATAGTCTTCTATTAGCAATAAATCTTATGTAAAGTTTAACATCTTGAGCTGTAAGACCTTCCATTGGACCCATTTCAAAAGCAAGATCAATAAAAGCATCCTCATGCTCTATAATTGTTCTGCAAGCCTTATAAAGTTCCTTTTTTAATTCAGGGTTCCAAATTTCTGGATTCTCATGTATAAATTCTTTAAACAATCTAATCATAGAGTTGCAGTGAAGAGTTTCATCTCTTACTGACCAAGTAACAATCTGACCCATACCTTTCATTTTGTTATGTCTTGGAAAGTTAAGTAAGATTGCAAAACTTGCAAACAATTGCAAACCTTCAGTGAAAGCACTAAATACGGCTACAGTTAATGCAATATCTTTTTTTGAACTCATATCAAAATTTTGCATATAATCATATTTATCTTTCATCTCTTTATATTTCATAAAAGCTGAATATTCAGACTCTGGCATTCCGATAGTATCAAGTAGATGAGAATATGCTGCTATGTGAACTGTTTCCATTGAAGCAAAAGCAGTCATCATCATTAATACTTCTGTTGGTTTAAATACAGTTGTATAGTGTCTTAAATAACAATTTTGGACCTCTACATCAGCTTGAGTAAAAAATCTAAAAATTTGAGTTAATAAATTTTTCTCTGACTGGGTTAAATTTTTTTGCCAATCTCTAACATCGTCACCAAGTGGTACTTCTTCTGGTAGCCAGTGAATTCGTTGTTGAGTTAACCATGCATCATAGCACCAAGGATATCTAAATGGTTTATAAACTGGATTTTCAACTAATAGTCCCATTTTTTGTGGTTTAACTATTTCATTTTTTTCTGGTTGAATAATTTTAGAATTCATTTTTTCTACTGACATGATAGGCACTCCTCATATTCTGGTTGTTCAGTTGTTTGTGTTTTTGCTTTATATACATTGGCAGTAACATCAGTTGCTTTAGTATCATTGACATTTTCCGCACGTTGAATTGATTTTGATCTACAGTAATAAAGGCTTTTTAAACCTTTTTTCCAAGCATCAAAATGAATTTTATGTAATTCTTTTTTATGTATATCTGCTGGTACAAATAAGTTAATTGATTGAGCTTGAGATATGAAGGGAGTTCTATCTCCACTTAATTCAATAATCCACTTTTGATCTAGCTCAAATGCTGTTTTAAAAACATCTTTTTCTAAGTCAGTTAAAAAATCTAAATGAGAAACAGAGCCTTGGTTTGTTGTAATACCAGACCATACTTCTTCGTTATTTTTTCCATATTTTTCTAATAACTTCACTAAGTATCTATTTCTAACATTGAAAGATCCGGAAAGAGTTTTGTGAGTATAGCTATTAGCTGCAACTGGTTCTACTCCAGGTGAGGCTCCACCGCAGATAATTGAAATAGATGCTGTTGGTGCAATAGCAGTTTTGTTAGAAAATCTTTCATTAAAACCATAATCTGCTGCATCAGGACAAGGGCCTCTTTCATCTGCTAAGTCTTTAGATGCTTGATCAACATTTTCTTGAATATTTTTAAATATTTTTTTATTCCAAACTTTGCTCATCACTGACTCCAAAGGAATATTTTGTTTTTGTAAATAGGAATGAAAACCCATAACACCTAAGCCAACACTTCTTTCTTTTTCAGCAGAATATTTTGCATCATCAAATTGTTCAGGCGCTCTATCAATAAAATCAGTTAGTACATTATCTAAGAATCTCATAACGTCATTAATCATCACTTTATCATCTTTCCACTCATCATACTTTTCTAAATTCAGAGAAGACAAACAACAAACAGCTGTTCTATCTCTTCCATTTTTATCTATGCCTGTAGGTAAAGTTATTTCACTGCAAAGATTAGAAGTTTTAACAGTTAAGTTAGCAAGCTTATGATGTTGTGGAATTTGTCTATTAACAGTATCAATAAAAATTATATAAGGTTCACCCGTTTCAATTCTTGCAGTTAACAATCTGATCCATAAATTTCTTGCAGAAATAGTTTGTTGTACAGTTCCATCAGCAGGACTTTTTAATGCCCACTGCTCATCTGTTTCAACTGCTCTCATAAAAGCATCTGAAACCAAAACACCATGATGAAGGTTTAATGCTTTTCTGTTTGGGTCTCCACCAGTTGGTCTTCTCATTTCAATAAATTCTTCGATTTCAGGATGATCAATTGGTAGGTAGCATGCAGCAGATCCCCTTCTTAAAGAGCCTTGACTGATTGCCATTGTCAAAGAATCCATAACTTTAATAAATGGTATTATCCCAGATGTCTTTCCAACTTTACCAATTTTTTCACCTATAGATCTAAGATTGCCCCAGTAACTTCCTATACCACCTCCTTTTGCAGCTAACCAAACATTTTCACTCCATAAATCAAGTATTCCACTTAAACTATCTGATGCTTCATTTAAAAAACATGAAATAGGTAAACCTCTTTTTGTTCCACCATTTGATAGAACTGGAGTTGCCGGCATAAACCAAAGATTACTAATGTAGTTATAAATTCTTTGAGCATGTAAATTGTCATCAGCATATGAACTTGCAACACGAGCAAACAAATCTTGGTATGATTCATTGTGACCTAAGTATCTGTCATTTAAAGTTGCTTTTCCAAAGTCAGTTAAGTTTGCATCTCTGGATCTGTCAATTTTAATAATGATTCCTTTTTCATTCTGAAACAATTCTGTTTCATTGCTTAACGAGAATAAATCTGGTCTTTTTTCTTTAGTTAATTCAGAATTATTAGGGCTATATTCGGAGACAGCTTTCTTGAGTGCCTGTGATAGAATTTTGTTCATATTGTTTGTTTTTTTTAAGTTAATTTACATAAAACAACTACATGTTGTATGTAATAAGTGTTGATACACTATATAAATCATAAATCAACAGAACATATATAGAACATTATAAAAAAAAAACAATAAAAAAATTAAAATAAAGTAAGAAACATAAGTAATGACGGAAATAATAAAAATAGATCCATTTGGGTTCAGGGAGTATGACGCAAGGTGGCTGTATGAGAAGGACATAAACCAAGCAGGAATAGAGAATCTGGGCAAGGGTTTGGGCACTCAAATTATTAAACAGACAAATAAAAATAACCCCAGGGTAATAGTTGGACATGATTACAGGTCATATAGCGAAGAAATTAAAACTGCCTTAAAAAAAGGATTAATTTCTACTGGTTGTAATATTGAAGACATTGGTTTGTCGTTATCACCTACTGTTTATTTTGCACAATTTAATTTAGAAGCTGATGCTGTTGCAATGGTGACCGCAAGTCATAATGAAAATGGTTGGACTGGTGTTAAAATGGGTATTAAAAAAGGTTTAACTCATGGGCCTGAAGAAATGAAGGAATTAAAGGATATTACATTAAATCAAAAATTTATTAAAGGGCAGGGAAATGAAAAAAAAATAAATAATTTTCAAAAAATTTATAAAGACGATTTAATTAATAAAAATAAAATTAAAAAAAAAATTAAAGCAGTTGTAGCTTGTGGGAATGGAACAGCTGGAATATTTGCACCAGACATTTTAAGAGGTGTTGGTTGTGAGGTTATAGAATTAGATTGTAAATTAGATTGGACCTTTCCGAAATATAACCCAAATCCTGAAGATTTAAAGATGCTTCATGCAATAAGTAAGGCTGTAAAAGATAATGATGCAGATATTGGCTTCGGTTTTGATGGTGATGGAGATAGGGTTGGTGTTATAGACAATAATGGTAATGAAATCTTTTCAGATAAAATTGGATTGTTAATTGCAAGAAACTTATCAACTACTCATAAAAATTCTAAGTTTATAGTAGATGTTAAGTCAACAGGTTTATACTCTAAAGATAAAGTTTTATTAAAAAATAATTGTAAAACTATCTATTGGAAAACAGGCCACTCACACATTAAAAGAAAAGTTAATACAGAAAAAGCATTAGCAGGTTTTGAAAAGAGTGGTCATTTCTTTTTTAATAAACCTTTAGGTTATGGTTATGATGATGGAATTAATTCAGCAATTCAAGTTTGTCACTTGTTAAATAATCAGGATAAAACGATGAATAAAATTATAAATGAATTACCAAATACTTTTCAAACACCTACGATGGCTCCTTTTTGTAAAGATCAAGAAAAATATCAAGTGGTTGAAGATTTGGTAAAACAGGTTAGGGAAATTAAAAATAATAAAATTAAAATTGATGATCAGGAAATTACAGAGGTTCTTACTGTAAATGGAATTAGATTTTCTTTTCATGATGGTTCATGGGGATTAATTAGAGCTTCGTCAAATAAACCTTCTTTAGTGGTGGTTACCGAAAGTCCTACTTCAGATGAAAGAAAGAAAAAAATATTTGATTTTATTGATAGTCTACTTCAAAAAACTGGAAAAATTGGTGAATACGATCAAAAAATTTAAATTACTATTAATCTTATTCATAGTTTTTTCCTCTAAAAGTTTGGCTTTGAGCCCTGAGTATGAGAAGGAAATGTACGTAGGTTGTTATAGTAATTCTAAGCAGTACATTGGTCCTGATGGAGCAAAAAAGTACTGTTTATGTACAATTAATATGCTTAGTGAAAAATTTTCTGATAAAGAGATAGGGTTAATTTTTAAAAAAACACCTGAAGAAATAACGAAAGCAACAGAATTCGCTGCAATTTATTGTGAAAAAAATAGATAAACTTTTTAAATAATATGATGAAACCTCATGATTATATTTCTTTATATCTATTGGTCATTGTTTTGACTGTAGTTTCAGTAAATTTTATATATCGCTTATATTTCTAAAAATCGGAGTGTAATAGGCACTCTGTAACAGAACTTACTGCTATTAATGAATATGTTTAATTAGACATTTTATAAATCACAAGATTGAATTTGGTTAGGGTTGGTCCAATATCCATAAACACATCTTGTACCACTTCTAGAGCAATCATAAGTATCGTGAAGAACTCCTTCTTTAACAACAGTAATATGTTTTGAACAAGAAATTATTAAGGTACCGCTTGGTAATTCATCTTTCTTTAAATGAACCTTACAACCTTGACCAACAAACATCGTGGGGGTCCAGTTCCAGCCTAATTTTTCAAGATATTTTTTAAGAACTACACGGTGTGTACCAGTTCTCGGGCTATCATTATTTTTTTTTAAGCTTCTAGCAAGTTTAGTTTTTGATGTTGTTCTAAACTCTTCGTTAGCTTTATACAGATCATCATAAATTTTTTGATAAGGAAGACTTGTTACTATAGCAATTGATCTAACCACACAGTCCCCTGCTTTACCTTTGTAGCCTGCTGCTGCTCTTCCACCGTCATCAATTTTTAGTTTTAAATTACTTCTCGAAAATAATTTTTTAAAGAAGTTCATGATTTAGTTTTGTAATCCAATATCTCTATCATGCATTGAGTTGCATATTCACGCCATTCAGCAGCTGTTTTACCTTTAAGGCTATCAAGATGCTTTTTGTTATTATTTATATTTTGTTTATGTTTGATTTTATCGTGTTCTTCCAAATTGTCTTTAATATTGATTAAATTAGTTTCCATTGCAGTAATCCAACCATTCCCAAGGTCAACACACTTGTCATCATTCATCTCATCACAAATTTGTTTAAAAAAGTTAAAAATAACATCATCTGCTTTTATTTCTTTACTCATCTTATCTCCCAAAAATACCTAATTTAACATCATAATCAACTGCGATTCCATAATCAGGATCATCATCACTATCGACGACAAGTTGACCTGCTCTACTTAATAATTTATGACAGTCACGTGTCAAATGTCTAAGCTTAACTTTTTTACCAACGCTGTTGTACTTATCTGCAATATCTTCAATTGCCTTTAGTGCAGATTGATCAATTACTTTTGATCTAGCAAAATCAATAATAATTACCCCTGGATCTTCTGAAGGTTTAAATATTTCTATAAAGCTATTGGTTGAACTAAAAAATAATGGTCCTTCTATTTCATAAACCTTTGCGCCCTTTTCTCTAATAGATGGTCTTTCAGTAGCTCTTATTCTTGAAGCTGATTTCCATGCAAAAACTAATGCTGACACAATTACTCCAACTATTACAGCAACTGCTAAATCCTCTAATACCGTTACAAGTGTTACAAGTACAATAACTAAAGCATCACTCTTTGGTACAAAGAATAATATCTTTAAAGAATTCCACGCAAAAGTACCTATTACGACCATAAACATCACACCAACTAAAGCAGCAATTGGTATCATTTCAATATACGAAGAGGTATATAAAATAAAAATTAATAAAAATAAGGCAGCAGCTATACCTGCAATACGAGTTCTACCACCAGATTTTACATTAATCATTGATTGTCCAATCATCGCACAGCCACCCATTCCACCAAAAAAACCAGTAACAGTGTTCGCTAAACCTTGTGCCAGACACTCTTGGCTCGCTCCACCTCTTTTGTTGGTAATCTCTCCAACTAAATTTAAAGTTAATAAACTTTCAATTAATCCAATAGAAGCCAATATAAATGCATAAGGTGAAATAATTTTTAATGTTTCAAGATCAAAAGGAACATTTGGTATTGAAAAATCTGGCAAACCTCCTTTAACACTTGCAAGATCTCCAACACTAGGGATATCAATCTTTAATATTAAAACTAATATTGTTGTGGTTAAAATAGCCACTAATGTTCCCGGTACAGTTTTTGTTATTTTGGGCAATAACCATATAATCAACATAGTTAATATAACAAAACCTATAGAATAAAATAATGTATCTCCTGTAATCCAAACAGACTCTCCTATGGAGTTGATTGTTTTAAATTGACTGAGTTGAGAAATGGCAATTACTACTGCTAAACCATTAACAAACCCTAACATTACAGGTTGTGGAACCATTCTAATAAACTTACCCAGCTTAAATGCGCCTGCAACTAATTGTAAGACTCCCATTAAAACAACGGTTGCAAATAAGTATTCTGCACCATGATCCATAACTAAAGCGACCATAACAACTGCTAATGCACCTGTTGCACCCGAAATCATACCAGGTCTACCCCCAACTATTGCGGTGATTAAACCAACTATAAAAGCAGCATAAAGACCAGATAAAGGTGCAACTCCAGCAACAAAGGCGAAGGCAATGGCTTCTGGAACTAGCGCTAAAGCAACAGTTAAACCAGATAAAGTTTCTATTCTAAATAATGAAAAAGATGCTCCTTCTTTAGGTATATAGTTTTGTGAATTAAAGCCTATTAATTTAGCAAAAGATGAAAATGTTGTTTTTATCAATAGTTACCTAACAATGTTTGATTAATTTTATAAATAATTGATTAATTATTAAACTATTAGAGCAAGGAAGAAAAAAAGTCCACATTCAATTATTACGTGTGAAAGTTTATAGAAAGAATCGGTTATAAGGATATCAAGGAGTGGTTTAGGGAGACTGAAGCCACTCCTGTGTTTAATAAATTAAAAAATAAATATGAAGATAAAAAAAAAATTTTTTATTATTTGCTACATAGCATTCTTGCCCATGTTAAATGGCTGTGTACAATCAACAGTATCGTTATTTGGTCCTGCGATCGCAGGTGCTAAAACTGGTAATATTTATCAAGCAGGATTTTCATACGCATCTAATAGTGTTATTAAAAGAGAGTTAGGACAATCTCCAGGAGAATACGTGCAAAACCTTTTAATTAACAATTCTAATAAAAGTGAAGCTAGTTTTGCAATAAATAGCTTTCCAATAAATAAAATTGAAAAACCTAAAGATATAAAGATCTCAACAAATTCTAAAAATAACAATAATAATTACAATGAATTCTTAAGTGCTGTTAAAAAAATGTTAAAATAATTTTTTTAATTTTTGGAAAGTGTTTAATAATAATTTTTTTGAATAAGGTTTACCTTTAATAACCCAAACAGATAATGGCCATGTGCTATCTTTTTTGGATCGTGCAATAATATGAATATGTAGTTGAGGAACTATATTACCAATTTTTTCTATATTAAGTTTTGATGTTTTAAATATTTTTTTCATTAACTTGCTGCAAAAAACTATTTCTTTCATAAGTAGAGTTTGATCTTTTGAATTAAGCTCAGTGATATCTGTTATATTTTTTCTATTAGGAATTAATATAATCCAGGGGAATTTACAATTATCAATTAATCTGATGCTACATAGTTTTAAATCAGATATGTGATGAGAGTCTTTTAAAAAACTTTTATTAACTTTGCTCATTATCTATAAATATTTTTTTAATTTATCTGAAACAATTACTTTTTTATTATTCATATAATCTTCGTGATTTTTCTCAATATTTTGAAGTTCATAAAGATAATTAACCATAATACCGAAAGATCTTTTAAAACCATCTTCAGAAATATTTGCATTAATAATAATATCATCAATAATTGCTCCATTTCCTAAATGAAATCTACTAACATCATTAATAGGGAGCTCTTTATTATTTTTTTCATTAACAATATAATGCGTGACTAATTTTATTATCGCTTCCTTATTTGCAATAATTTGATTGTCTCCTATTTTTAAATTCTGAGATTTTAAAAATGATAAGTCTTGATCTGACACATTTCCCAAAATACTTTTAATCATATTTTTTTCCAAGTATGAAAACCACTCAACAAAACCTGGTATTGGTGACAAGGTGCCAAAATTTTTAATGTGGGGTAGCTCTTCTTGTATTTCGTAGATGACTCTTTTAATTAAAAAATTACCCAGCGTAACTCTAGATAGGCCTTCTTGACAGTTGCTAATTGAATAAAATGTTGCTGTATCATATTTTTTTTGATCTCCACTTGATGGTTTCATTAATTCTTGAATAGATTTCCCCAAACCCTTTGTGAGAGCCACTTGAACAAAAATAATTGGTTCATCTTCGAGCGCTGGATGAAAATATGAATAAAATCTTCTATCCTCTCCTAATCTTCTTTTAAGTTCATTCATGTCTTTCATATGATGAACTCTTTCATATTTAATTATCTTTTCTAAAATAGCAGCTTTTGTATCCCAAGTTATTTTTTCAAGTTTAAGAAATCCAGGATTAAACCATGCTCTAAATAGATGTCTTAAATCATCATCTAGAGCCATAAGTTCTCTATTATTTTTTAATATTTTTAATAAATCTTCCCTTAAAGCAACTATAATTGAAGTTCCGTTAGGAGCCATATTCATTCTTCTAAAAAGTTCTCTCCTGCCACCTTCTGAAACTTTAAATAAACCTGATAAGGTTTTTTCATTTTGGGAATTTTTATAAATATCAATGGCTTCATTAACTTTTGTAAAGCTAGGTTTATATTTCGCATTAATATTTTTTAAAAATAACAATTTATTTTCTTCTGAAAGAGTTTGATATAATTTAGTAATACTTCTTGCAAAAGTAATACCAAATGCTGCACCTTTATTTGAAATCAAGTCATCACATAATGATAAAATTGAATCCAAATCATTTTCTTTAATATTCTTTTTGTTAAAAAGCTTTTGACCTGCGTCAGCAATTGATGAAATTATTTGTTTTAAATCAAACATTAAGATTTCAATTTTTGGTTAAAGTTTAAAGTATTCGTATAAAAATTTAAAAGCAATAATAAGTAAAAAAATTCCAAAATATTTACTTATTTTATTTTTATCAATTGTATGAACTGTTCTTGCTCCAATTCTAGCCATTAAAGTTGTAATAGGTGTAAAAATTAAAAAAGCAGGTATGTTTAAAAATCCGATACTTAATGGAATATCTGTTTTTAAATAAGTACCAGTAATCAAAAATCCTATTGCACCAAATGCAGCTATTAAAAATCCAATCGCTGCTGCACTACCAATGGCTCTATTAATTGAGTGTCCAAAAAACTTTAATATCGGCACATTCATCACTGCTCCACCAATTCCCATGGGTGCCGAAATAAAACCAACCATAAAACCTAAAATAATTTTTAAATGTAGTTTTATCTTAATGGTAATATTTTTTTCTTTTTCTTTTAACAGCAGTAGATAAATACTTAACAAAAATATAACAACTGCAAAGAAAAAAACTAATGTTTTTGTTTTAAGCGTTGCTGCAAAAATTGTTCCAAATAAAACTCCTAAAACAACAAATATTCCATAACTTTTGACAATAACAAAATCTACAGCTTTAAATTTATGATGAGTTAGAACTGATACTATTGATGTAGGTATAATTATCGCAAATGAAGTTCCAACAGCTAAGTGCATAATATACTCTTGATCTATTCCAAGAGAGCCAAATATATAGAATAAAAAAGGAACCGTTATTAATCCTCCACCAATTCCAAATAAACCCGCAACAAATCCTACTGGGACAGCTGTTAAAACCATTAATAAACTAAAATAAATGTATTCGTTTGATAATAAAGAGCTAAGCAGGTTGACCTGCTGATATGTCAACATTATTAAACTTAATTTTATCCATAATGTGATCTATCTTTTTAACATCTGCATCACGTACACATAAATTTTCACTTAAATACCTTTTCCAAAAACTGGATCCTGTTTGACCATGAAACAATCCTAAGGTGTGTCTCATAATTTGATTTAATCTAGCACCTTTTTTTATTTCATCCCTCGCATATGAAAATAATTTTTCAATAACTTCCTGTCTACTTAGAACATTTTCGTTATTAAATATTTCTCTTTCTATATCAGCTAATAAATATGGAGTATGATAAGCTGCTCTACCTATCATCACACCATCAACTTTTTTTAAATGAGACTTCATATCATCGGTAGTATTAATACCACCATTAATAATTATTTCTTCATTGGGAAAGTCATTTTTTAATTTATAAACAAAATCATATTTCAAGGGTGGAATGTTTAAATTTTGTTTTGGTGTAAATTTTCCAAGCATAGCTTTTCTTGCATGAATAATAAAAGTTTTAATGCCTGTATTTTTTAAGGTTGAAATAAAATTGTGTAAGTTTTCATAGTCTTCAGTATTATCGTAGCCAATTCTAGTTTTAATAGTTATTGGTAATTTTGTAACAGATTGCATTTTACTTAAGCAGTCAGCTACTAGATTTGGCTCTTTCATCAGACATGCCCCAAATTTATTCTTCTCTACTTTTTTACTAGGGCAACCTAAGTTTAAATTAATTTCATCATAACCAAAATCTTCACCTGCTTTAGTTGCCTCTGCCAACAATTTTGGAGATGAGCCACCAATTTGAAGAGCAACTGGTTTTTCGTTAATGTTAAATTCTAATAATTTTTTTTTATCTCCTCTATGAATTGCTTCGGAGACTATCATTTCACTGTAGAGAAGTGTGTTCTTACTAATTAATCTTAAAAAAAACCGCTCATGACGATCTGTACAATCCATCATAGGAGCAACTGAGACTTTCCTATTCATGATTAACTTTTATATTATTTTTTTAGTTATTTGTAGTGTCTGAATCTTCAAAATTTGCTTCAGTTGTTTCGGTTGTTTCTTTTTCTGCTTCCGGTATTTGGTCTAATGAAACATCGGGCTCTTCAGAGCTTGATTCTACCTCTGGACTAACTTCTAATTCTGGACTAGCTTCTGGGTCCGGCTCAGCCTTAGCTGTTAATTCTTCTAAATCTTCAGAAGATACTTGAATTTTTTCTGGAATTTTTCTAGCTCTTTTTGATGGTAAAATTGGAGTACCACTTTTAGAAATTTCACCTTTGTACATACTTTCAAAATCATCTCCTACAATTTCATCATCGTCAGAACCGTCATCAACTTGCTCGACATGTTTTCTAAGTTTATGAACTGCACTATCTGTTAAATCGGGAACCTTTATGGTGTCTGCAGCAATTTCTCTTAATGAGATAACCGTGTTTTTATCATTATCTCTATCCAAGGTTGCTTCAATACCTGAATTTAATTGTGTTGCTCTTTCCTTTGCAACTAATACTA
>Ga0307986_10000187_pt1 | contig 46917 bp, 50 predicted proteins | sample EllFjometageno82_FD_203170 | JGI IMG/M metagenome (GOLD analysis project Ga0307986, IMG submission 203170) | Marine microbial communities from Ellis Fjord, Antarctic Ocean - #82 | ecosystem: Environmental > Aquatic > Marine > Unclassified | place: Southern Ocean | collected 2014-10-09 | reverse complement strand
GTGAACTAAAGTTAGTTTCGTTAAAGTGTGTACGACAATTTCTTTGTTAACCTAACCGTCCACACTTCTCTTCTTAAAAATTTACAATTTAAAAAAGCTAAGATTTTAATTAAAAAATCTAAAACACACCAATAGCAACAGTTAACTTACATTAAATATTACTTAAAAATGTGAAACGCGGTTATATTACAAAAATAAGATAAATCAAGGTGTATATTGCAAAAAAAAACCAATAAAATCAAAGGTTATTGCCTACTTTACATTGAAAAAGTATAGTTATTTTTGTATATCAAACTCTGAAAATGCCAAGTGCTAGAATGACTAATTTTGTTAATTCCTCTAAAACTCTTAAGAGAAAAATTACGTCATTTTTGTTTTTTTTAAATAAAAAAAATTATCCATTTTTTTTTTTTCTTATAGCTGTTTTTTTTTTAGTTTATTCTCTAATTTTAAGTCAAATTAATTCTCGAGCAAAATTAAAAGAAAATAATTTTAATTCTTTTTTAAAATCAGATGAATTTAGTAATATTAAACAGTTCGTTTTTGAAAATATAGAATCACCATATAAGGAATACAATTATACCGTTGAAAATAATGATACCTTACAAAGAGTACTAAAAAAATATAATATTGATAATACAGAGATTAATAATTTAACGAGCGAAATCAGTAAAAAAAAATTATCCAATATATCTGCTGGAGCACAAATTCAAGTTGTAACAAAAGAAGAAAAAGGTATTAAAAAAATTATTTTTTTATTTTATCAAATCGATGCCATTACTTCTGTGGAGGTAAAGCGAAATAAAGATACGTTTGACATAGCAAAAATTGTTTTAGAGTTAAATAAAAAAGAAGTAGTTTTATCTAACACAATAAAAAATAATTTATACAGTTCTGCAGTCGAGGTTGGCATTGAGCCAAATATCATAGTCGAATTTGCAAATATTTTTGGATTCGAAGTAGATTTTCAAAGAGATATTCGAAAAGGTGATGCGTTTGAAATTTATTACGAGCAATTTGTGGATGATAACAATGTAGTAAAGAGAACTGGAAAAATAATTTATGCTTCTATGTTTGTTAATAATAAAGAACTTTCACTTTATAATTTTGAGTATAATAATAAGAAAGGATATTATGATGTTGGCGGAAGAAGTGTTGTAAAGACTCTAATGAAAACTCCAATTAATGGCGCGCGCTTATCTTCCTCTTTCGGGTTGAGAAAACATCCTATACTTGGATACAACAAATTACACCAAGGTACAGACTTTGCCGCTCCCACAGGTACACCAATCATGGCTTCGGGATCTGGCGTTATTTTAAGAGCACAAAAATACAAAGGTTATGGAAATTACGTTTCAATAAAACATAACAGCACTTACATCACTGCTTATGGGCATATGTCAAAATATGGAAAGAATATAAAAAAAGGTGTACGAGTTAATCAAGGACAAATTATAGGCTACGTTGGTTCAACTGGTATGTCTACGGGACCACACCTGCATTATGAGGTTATTAAAAGTGGAAAAAGGATTAACTCACAAAGATTAAAACTACCTACAGGAAAAACTTTAAATAACGAAGCTAGAAATAGATTTGAAGTTGATAGAATTAAAATTGATGTAAAGCTTGCTGCTTTAAGAAAAAATTAGTATTTAAAATTTAAACTGATTCCTTTTTTTCTACTGACGGTTTGTTTAACCTTTCAGCTAGACTTATGTTTTCTACTTTTTGTTCTTTAATAGGCTCTTTAGTAGGCTCTTTAGGTTTCACATTTAACTCGGCTAATCTTCGATTAAAGTGTTCGGCATGCTGAAGATAATTTTCATGTAATACTGGATCCCCAGAGGTCAGAGCGTCTTTTGCCAGTTGTTCGTACTTTTGGACAGTTTTTGCAACATTAAAAGGATTGGTCATAGATCCATTATTTCTACTGGCATTACCACTTATGTTAGATTGAAAATGGCTATTAGAATTTTGCCCACCGTTATTTCTGGGTCTAAAACCAGTTCTTTGTGGTCTTGGTCTGAATCTTCTTTTTTGATCGTTCATTTATTTTTCAATTTAAAAATTAGTATTTAAATCTTGCAAATATGCATCTAACGTTATTTTTGTAATCTTTAATCAACAACTCTTCTTTAAAGTTTTTTTTTTTTAAAATTTGTGAAACTTTATAATGTTGACCGTAACCTATTTCTAAAGCCAGAATTCCTAGTCTTTTTAATATAGTGGTTGACTTGTAGATAACTTTTTTAATTACGTCAAGCCCATCCTTGCCTCCGTCTAAAGCCATTTTAGGCTCGAATCTTTTAACATCATCGGATAAATTTTTGATATCGGAGGTTTTTATGTAAGGCGGATTTGAAACTATTAAGTCAAATTTGTAGCCATAGATGTCTTCTAAAGACCTATTAAAAAAATTTACTTTTTTGTTCAAGCCAAGTTTATTAGAATTTTTTTTAGCTATTTCAATGGCTTTTCTAGAAATGTCTATTCCAGTACCTTTAGCTCCTTTAAGTTCACTTAAAATACTTAATATTATACATCCTGACCCTGTTCCCATATCTAGAATATGTACATTTTTATTTTTAAACATCTTAATTATATTCTCACAAAGCAATTCTGTTTCTGGTCTTGGGATCAGTGTACTTCTATCAACAAAAAAATTCTTACTCCAAAATTCTTTCTTTTTTAGAATATATGCCAAAGGTTCCTTGGTCGCTCTTCTAATCATTAATTTTTCAAAATCAAAAATAATATTTTTTGAAACTTGTTCATTTAAATTTATTAATAAGGTTTCTCTCTTTTTTTTTAGTAAATTTGACAATACAAGTTCAGAATCTAGTTGATGAGTTGTAATATTATTTAATTTTAACACTTTAGAGCCCAAGTTTAGAAGTTCAGATATGTTCATTATTTTAGATTTTGTAATTTTAAATCTTGTTCTTTTAATCTTAAACTTTCATTCATTTCTTCATGAATTTCACCGCTTAGAAATTCTTCTAATTTATGCAGAGTTAAATTTATTCTGTGATCTGTAACTCTGCCTTGCGGAAAATTATAAGTTCTAATTCTCTCGGATCTATCTCCAGTTCCTATTTGGCTTTTTCTATTATCTGCGCGCTCCTGATCTTTTTTTCTTTTTTCTGCTTCGTAAACTCTTGACCTTAAAATTTTTAATGCTTTAGCTTTATTTTTGTGCTGAGACTTTTCATCTTGTTGGCTAACTACAACACCTGTGGGAAGGTGAGTTATCCTTACCGCACTATCAGTTGTGTTAACTGATTGACCACCTGGTCCGCCTGCTCTGAACACATCAATTCTTAAATCAGATTCTTTAATTTGAATATCTACTTCTTCTGCTTCTGGCAAAACTGCTACAGTAGCTGCTGACGTGTGTATTCTTCCTTGGGTTTCTGTTGTGGGTACTCTTTGCACTCTGTGAACACCTGATTCGTATTTTAAATAGGAATAAATATCGATTCCATTAACTAAAAATATAACTTCTTTATAACCACCTGCTTCACTTTTAGAAATACTTATAATTTCTAACTTCCATTTTTTTTTGGAACATACTTTTTCGTACATCTTAAATAAATCTGAACAAAAAAGAGATGCTTCTAAACCACCAGTACCAGCTCTAATTTCAACTATAGCATTTTTATTATCATCTTTATCCTTAGGTAGTAAAAAAATTTTTAATTTATTTGTATAGTCAATTTTTTTTTGTTTAATTATCTCAAGCTCTTTTTCGGCAAGACTCATCATTTCTGAATCGCTGCTTTTATCCTGCAAAATTTGCTCAAGTTCTTTGTGTTCATCCTCAAATTTTAGGTATGCGCGTGCGTAATCAATAATATTGCCTAGATCTGAATATTCTTTTGATTTTTGAGCAAAAGTTTTTGAATCAATAGTTCCGGTAGATAATTCTTTTTCTAAGCTATTATATTTTACAACTAACTCTTTTACTTTTTCGAGTGGAATCATAATTTAATAGTTTTTTTTTTAACCTTATCTTCTACAAGTTGAACAATTTTATTTATAATTTCACTACTAGGGACCTTCTCATGTGGCACTCCTGATAAGTATAATAAATTATTATCTTGTCCTCCACCTGTTAAACCTATTTCGGTTTGAGCGGCTTCACCAGGTCCATTAACAACACAACCAATTATAGATAGAGTGATTGGTGTTTTAATGTGTGCTAATTTTTCTTCTAAAATTTTAACAGTATCTATAACTGGAAAAGCTTGTCTTGCGCATGAAGGACAGGATATAATTTGTACTCCCCTTGCTCTAATACTTAAAGATTTTAGAATTTCATAACCAGCTTTGATTTCTTCAATTGGGTCTGCTGACAGTGAGACTCTAATTGTATCGCCAATACCCTGCATCAATAGTTGTCCAATACCAATTGATGATTTTATACTTCCTGTCAAAAGTCCACCAGCTTCTGTTATACCAACATGTAGCGGATAATCACAGACTTTGGATAATTGCTCGTAAGACTTAACTGCTAAAAAAACATCTGATGACTTAACACTTATCTTAAAATTGAAAAAATTATTATCTTCCATAAGTTTTATATTATACATGGCGCTTTCTACTAAAGCCTCTGGACATGGTTCTTTGTATTTTTCTAAGAGAGTTCTATCTAACGAACCGGCATTTACACCTATCCTAATTGAACAATTATAATCTTTAGCTGCTTTAATTATTTCAACAACTCTTTCACTTGCACCAATATTACCGGGATTAATTCTTAAACAACTAGCTCCCATTTTTGCTGCTTCTATAGCTCTTTTATGATGAAAGTGTATGTCAGCTACTATAGGCACATTCACTTCTTTAACAATTTCTTTAAGTGCAAGAGTTGAAGACTCATCGGGACAGGATACTCTTACTATATCTGCTCCTGCATTTTCTAAATCTATAATTTGTTTGATAGTTCCTATAACATCAGAAGTAATAGTATTTGTCATTGACTGAATAGATATAACCGAACTTCCCCCCACAGGGACCTTACCAACCATTATTTTTTTGGTTTTTTTTCTTTCTATAATTCTATGAGGTCTAATTTCCATAAAATTAATCTAAATTAAAAACTGTGTGAAGTTTTTTTACTGCTTTTGTAGTATTAATTTCATTAATAATAACAGAGATTTTTATTTCTGATGTGGAGATAGCTAAAATATTTATTTTCTCCTGTGCTAGCGCCCTAAACATTTTATATGTTACGCCAGGTGTAGTTATCATACCAGCACCAACGATTGATATTTTAGAAACTTTTTTATCATTACTAATAGATTTATATTTAACATTTTTTTTATTTGATCTTATAATTTTAATTGTTTTATTTAGATCACCTCTTTTGATTGTAAACGTCAAATCTGTTGTTTTTCCATCTGGTGAAATATTTTGTATAACCATATCAACATTTATAGAATGTTTTTCTAATGGCTCAAATATATCTGCTGCTACTCCAGGTTTATCTTGAACACCTAAAACAGTAATTTTAGCTTCATCTTTAGAGTAGGTTACTCCAGTAATAGTTTTAGAATAATCTATACTTTCAGAACTAAATATTTTAGTGCCTTTTGCGCTAGAAAATGTAGATCTTACATGCAGGGGTAAATCATACATCATAGCAGTTTGAACAGCGGATGATTGCATTACTTTTGCACCAAGAGATGACATTTCGAGCATTTCTTCATAAGAGATTTTATTAATTTTTTTTGCTTTTGGAAAGTATCTTGGGTCTGTAGAATATACTCCTTCTACATCAGTATATATTTCACATTCTTCAGTATTAAACATTTTTGCTATTGCAACTGCTGTAGCATCCGAGCCTCCCCTGCCGATAGTTGTTATTTCTCCATCTTTTGAGATGCCTTGAAATCCAGGAATAATCGCTACCCCCTTTTTTAAAATAAAATTATTTATTTTTTCTATATTCATATTTACTATTCGAGAATTATTATGTTCGCCATCAGTTAGTATGGGTATTTGCCATCCCATATAGCTTCTAGCTTTAATGCCCATTTCTTGTAGGGCCCCCCCCAATAAAGCTGAAGTAATTTGTTCTCCTGAAGCTAATAAAACATCTAGTTCTCTTTTGTTAAAATTTTTACTTATTTTTTCTGATTGGCTAATTAATTCATTAGTTTTACCAGCCATCGCTGAGACGACAACTATAATTTTATTTCCTTTATTTAATTTTTTTTTAATTATCTTTGCAGCAGTAATTATTCTATCAATACTACCAATTGATGTGCCTCCAAATTTAATAACTATTTTTGCCATATATACAAATCTAATTTTTAGCTATAAATATCTTAATATAGAAATTTAACAAGAAGATGTAAGATAGAATAATGAGCACAATAAATAAAGATGAAATCAATAAATTTTCAAAAATAGCTGATGAGTGGTGGGATATTAATGGAAAATTCAAACCTTTGCATCTGTTTAATCCAATGCGGATCGAATATATTCTAGATATTGCTTCAAATTATTTTAAAATAGGTGAAAATAAAAAACTTCCTTTAAAGAATTTAAAAATTTTAGACATTGGTTGTGGCGGTGGGTTAATCAGTGAACCTATGTCTAGACTGGGAGCCAGTGTAACTGGAATTGATGCTTCCGATAAAAATATTCAAGTAGCAATGTCACATGCAAAAAAAAACAATTTAAATATAAATTATTTAAATACAGTACCTGAAAATTTAAAACTAAAAAATGAATTTGATATTATTTTGAATTTGGAAGTTGTAGAACATGTTGAAAATTTAGATTTATACCTTTCCTCTTGCTTTGGCTTACTAAAAAAAGAAGGAATAATGTTTACCGCTACTATCAATAGGACATTAACATCATATGTGAAAGCAATAGTAGGGGCTGAGTATATTTTGAGATGGCTTCCGATAGGGACACACGATTGGAATAAATTTATTAAACCTGAAGAACTAGAAAGGAAACTAACTGATTTAAATTTTATAGTTACTAACTTAACTGGTTTAAGTTATAATCCTATTTTTCAGAAGTGGAAAAGAACTAAAGATATGTCTGTTAATTATATAGTTGTAACTGAAAAAAATTAATTTTCTTTATTCTTTGTCCAGGGAATACTGGCTAGGTTTATTCCTTCTTCTTCTAGTTCCAGTCTTTCTTCTAAAGTTGCTGTTCCATAAATATTTTTATTTTTTTTATTGTCATAGTAAATTTCTCTTGCTTCTCTGGGAAATTTGTCACCTACGTATTCAAAATTTTTTTCTACGAATTCTCTTATTTTAATTAAATCTTTTTTTATCTTATTAAATTCTTTATTATTAAATTTTTTCTCTACGATTTTATTTTTCCCAACAATATTTGGAGACATAATCGATTTTACAACATCTTTTGATTTACAAAAAATACATTCAATCAATTTTATTTTTTTAAGTTTTTCATATTCTCTAGAATCTGAGAACCAACTTTCAAATTCATGTTTATTTTTGCACTTTAAGAGATATTTAATCATTTAATAATTAAGATAATTACTGTTATTGTTATTTCAATACCTAGCTCCTTTTATAATTAGCATTGATATCAATGTAGTCATGCGTAAAATCACAAGTATAACATTCATATTGCTCGCGCCCTTGCTTTAAGTCAACCTCTATAAAAATTGAATCCCATTTCATATATTCTTTAAGTTTTTCTTCATTGTAATTTTCGGAAATTTTTCCATTTTCAGCTACAGTAAATTCTCCCAGCTTAATGATAATTTTTTTAGAATCAATTTTTTCACCTGATTTTCCTATTCCCATCAAAATTCTTCCCCAATTTGGATCTTCACCCGCGATAGCTGTTTTGACTAAAGGAGAATTTGCAATTGAAAAAGCTATCTTCTTTGCACTTTCAACAGTTTCTGAATTTGTAATTTTTACGGTTATAAATTTTTTTGCTCCTTCACCGTCAACAACAATTTGTTTTGATAATTCTAAACAAACTTGTCTTAGGGCTTTTTCAAACTTTAAAGCTTCTTTGCTTGAAATTGTATTTAATTTTTTATTCTTAATTTTTTTAGTTGCAAATATTGCAACCATGTCATTAGTCGAGGTATCACTGTCAACTGTAATAGCATTGAAAGTATTTGATAATACTTTGTTTAAATATTTATTTAAAACTACTGAAGAAATATCAGCATCTGTAAAAATAAAAGAAAACATAGTTGCTAAATTGGGAGCAATCATTCCTGAACCTTTTGCTATTCCAGCGATTCTTATTTTTTTATCACCAAGTTTAATTTCTGAATAGGCGACTTTTGGTTTTGTGTCTGTAGTCATAATCGCTGATGCTACCTTTATCCAGATAAGCTTATTTTGGTTAATCTTAATATTTGAAACTAAATTAGAAATATTTGCCTTTATTTTTTCTGCGGGAAATTTTTCTCCAATAACTCCTGTGGATGCAAATAATATCTCTTTAACTTTAGTTTTTTCATAACCATTTTCGTTTTCATATTTTTTTAAAGACTCATTTAAAACTTTAGCTATGTCATCAAGACTAGTCAGGCCTTGTTCACCAGTAAAAGTGTTAGCATTTTTTGTATTAACAACTAAGGCTTTGATATTGTTTTTGCTATTTTTCCTATTCCAAGTAATTGATTCTGATACAATTGAATTTTTAGTATAAGCAACAGCACAATTTGATCCTTCTGGAAAATAAAATAAAGAGAGATCATCTCTTTTATCTTTATAAAGGCCAGCTGAAACTGCTGATATATGTAAGCCCTCAATATCTTTTAACTCTTGAAACTCACCCATTTTTGAGTTTCTTTTAGCTAAGCTTATGAGGTTTTTTAAATTTATTGCCATAATTCTTGTTTAATTTAAATTATAAATACTTATATAGAGTATTAACAATATTTTTACCAATCTGCTAATATGAATTTGTTTACAAGAACATTAAATAAGATTTTTAAAACTGGCAATCAAAAAGAATTGAACAGGGTTAAACCTTTAGTAGATGAAATTAACAATCAGGAACCTAATTTTAAGAACTTAAAAAATGAAGAGCTAAAAGCTAAAACTCTACTTTTAAAAAAAAACCTCAAAGATGGGAGGTCTCTTGACTCGATTATTCCCGAAAGTTTTGCTTTGGTCAGAGAGGCCGCAAGCAGAGTTTTGAAAGAGAGACATTATGATGCTCAATTAGTTGGAGGTATTTTTCTGCACGAAGGAAAAATTGCAGAAATGAAAACTGGTGAAGGTAAAACATTAGTGTCTACTTTACCTGCATATCTTAATGCTTTAACTGAAAAAGGAGTTCACATAGTAACTGTTAACGATTATTTAGCAAAAAGAGATTCTGAATGGATGGGAAAAGTGTTTAATTTTTTAGGTCTATCAACAGGTTGTGTCGCCAATGAATTAGATGATGCAGACAGAAAGAAAAATTATAATTGTGATATCACATACGCTACTAATAATGAATTGGGATTTGACTATTTAAGAGACAACATGAAATATGATCTTTCTGAAATGGTACAAAGAGAATACAATTATTGTATCGTTGACGAAGTAGACAGTATTCTTATTGATGAATCCAGAACGCCTCTAATTATATCTGGCCGAAGTGAAAATAAAAGTAATTTTTATTTACTTGCGAATAAACTTATAAATAAACTTCAAAAGACAGATTATGATGTAGACGAAAAAAATAAAAATGCAATTTTGACAGATGTTGGAATAGATAAAATTGAAGGACTTGCTTTGCGCGAAGGTGTTTTAAAGAATAATAATTTTTACGACCCTCAAAATTTAGATCTAGTACATCATGTCAATCAAGCGCTAAAGGCTAATTTTTTATTTAATAAAGATGTTGATTATATTTTAAGAGAAAATAAAGTTCAAATTATTGATGAATTTACAGGTAGGGTTTTAGGTGGAAGAAGATTTTCTGATGGTCTCCATCAGGCAATAGAAGCCAAAGAGAATGTGGAGATAGAAGAAGAAAACCAAACATTAGCTTCGATCACTTACCAAAATTATTTTCGTTTATATAGGAAACTGTCTGGCATGACTGGTACAGCCTTAACAGAAGCTGAAGAATTTTTTGACATTTATAAATTACACGTAGTTTCTGTACCAACAAATCGACCGATGATTAGGAAAGATTTAAATGATCAAATTTTTCGAACTGAAAAAGAAAAATACTTAGCTATTACAAACAAAATTATAGAATGTAACAGTAGAAAACAACCAGTTTTGGTGGGTACTACTAGTATAGAAAAATCTGAAAGAATTTCCAAAAATTTATTAGAAAAAAATATTAAACATAATATTTTGAATGCTAAACAACACGAGAAAGAAGCAAAAATAATTGCAGAAGCTGGGAAAATTGGAGCGATAACAATAGCAACTAATATGGCTGGGAGAGGAACTGATATTCAACTTGGTGGAAATAAAGACTTTAAAGATGCGGATAATCAAAAAGAATTGACTCAAATCAAAGAGGATAAAGAAAAAGTAAAATCACTTGGTGGCCTTTATATTGTAGGAACAGAAAGACACGAGAGTAGAAGAATAGACAATCAATTAAGAGGAAGATCAGGAAGGCAGGGAGATCCTGGTAATTCAATTTTTTATATTAGCCTTGAGGATGAATTAATGAGAATTTTTGGTGCGGGCTCAATTGACGGTATGTTGAAAAAATTAGGGCTCAAACAAAATGAGTCTATTGACCACCCTTGGATAAATAAAGCTATGGAAAGAGCACAACAAAAAGTTGAAGGTAGAAACTTTGATATAAGAAAAACATTAATAAAATTTGATGATGTAATGAATGATCAAAGGCAAGTTATTTTTGGTCAAAGACTTAAAATACTTGGAGGTAAAAATATTTCTGAAACTCTAGATTCCTTTTTTGACGAAGTAATACTTAATTTAGTAAAAACAAAAAAAAATTATGAAAAATCAAATGATAAAGCTATTTATTTAAATATAATTAAAAATATTACTGGAAATATATTAAGTGATGATGAATTAATTAATTTGACTAGTATTTCAGATAATGAATTTATTAAAAAGTTAAAAGATATTTTTGAATTAAAGCTTCAAGAAAGAATTAAGTTAATTGGAATAACTGAAAATAATGATATTGAAAAAAAAATTTTTTTACAAATAATAGATTTCTCATGGAGGTCACATTTACAATACCTTGAACAACTTAGACAAGTTGTTGGTCTTAGAAGTTATGGGCAGAAAGATCCCCTATCTGAATTCAAGAAAGAAGCTTTTGTACTTTTTGAAGAACTGTTAGAAAAAATAAAAATTGATGTTGTAAAATTTTTATTTAACTTAAATATTGTTATTTCTCAGGAGCAAAAGATAGAAAATAAAACACATTCTAAAATTCCTGAAAACTGTCTTTTAAAACTAATGAAAAATCAAAAAATTCAAAGAAATGAAAAATGTGTAGCAACCGGAAAAAAATTCAAGAATTGCTGCGGGGCAAATTTATAGTTAATTTATTTTTTTAAACTTTTATATGCTTCAAGGGCAGCGTTCCTTGCTTCTTCATGGTTAACAATAGGTTTCGGATAATTTTTTCCGATCTTAAAATCTTTGACATCTTCATGCAGTTCCCAAGGTTTGTGAATAAATTTTTTGGGCACATTAGATAATTCAGGTATCCATTTTTTTACATAATCACCTAGTGGATCAAATCTTTCTCCCTGTAGTATAGGGTTAAAAATTCTAAAATATGGAGCAGCATCTGCACCGCAGCCAGCCACCCACTGCCAGCCAGCAATATTATTTGCTTCATTAAAATCTAATAAACAATCTCTAAAATACCTTTCTCCTTCTTGCCAGTGGATCCGAAGATGTTTAACTAAAAAAGAAGCCGTAACCATTCTTACACGATTATGCATCCATCCAGTTGCGTATAGTTCTCTCATGCCCGCATCAACAATTGGATATCCAGTCATTCCTTTTTTCCAAGCAAGTAAGTGTTTTTCATTTTTTTGCCACGGAAAATTGTTAAAATCTTTTCTTAAATTTCCATTTAACATTTCTGGGAAATAATTAATCAAACTATGACTAAATTCTCTCCAACCAAGCTCGTTTACGTACGTCCTATAACCCTCATTTTTAATTCCAGTTTTTTGACACTCTTCCCAAATAGTTTCTACATGGATCTGACCAAATGCTAAGTAAGGTGAAATTTTAGAAGTCCCTTCAATACCAGGGATATCTCTATTTTTTCTATAGTTGGACAAGCTGTTTTTTATAAAATATCTTATATTTTCTAAAGCTGTTTCTTCAGAGGGATTCCAAAATTTTTCAAAATTTAAATGCCATTTTTTTTTTGGCAGTATGGATTCTAAATTTATTGACAAATTTAAAAAATTGGTTTTTTTTTTCCCTATCTTAACTTTTTGTTTTTTATCAAACCCTTTATCTAAATAAAATTTTTCAGCAGTTCTCCAGAAAGGTGTAAAAACTTTATACGGAGTATTGTCACTTTTTGTAATTTCATGAGACTCATTTAAAGTATTCCCCTTAAATATTTTAAAATTAATTTTTTTTGATTTTAATAAATTTGAAGATTTTTTATCAAATAGTAAAAAGTCAGGCTCATAAACCTTGTTCCAATAAATTGAGAAGTTTTTTTTGCTTACAATTTTTTCAAATATTTCTTTATAAGAATTGGCCTCTATTATTTCAAGATTTATATTAAATTGATTTAATTTTTTTTTAAAGTTTTTAAGTGATTGATGGAGCCACCAAAGTTGTGCTGTCCTTTTGGTGAAATCTTTTTTTTTGAAGATGTAAATAGCACAAACATGATCATGGTTTTGAGTGGCATATGTTAACGCATCATTTTTTTGAATTCTAAAGTCGTTTCTAATCCATACTACTCCATTATTATTTGCTATTATGTCTTTATTCATTTAAATATTATTTATATCAATATTATGTTTTTTTCTATTCTCTAATGAACTTAACAAAACCTCAGCGTGTACTTTTTAATCTACTGGAGGATCATAATAAAAGGATCAAAAATCCGCTTTATTACCCTGGGTCTTATTGGGATTATAAGACCAAAAAAATTACCTATTGGTTGAAAAAAAAAGGCCTAAACAATTTTAGATCTATCGATTCTGCTGTAGGTACAAGCTTTACTGATGGTTTTTCTATAGATTGTAGAAACGAAATGGGATCTAGGGGTAGAATACTTGGTTCGTTTTTTTCGCTACCTTTGCTAAATAGAATTTTTAAAAAACAAGTAGATATAAGCCGCGAACTCTTCTCAAACAAAATTAATTTACAAAGTAAAGTTTTAAGCAAATCAAGTAAGGTGAGATTACTACTTTCTAAATATAAAATTGAAAATTCTGTTTCTTTTGGCTGCGCCGATAAAATTATTTTTGAAAAAAAAGAATACTCAACACAATACTTGTCATTTCTTGAAAGGATTGACAACATATCCTCTTTTTCAAATTTAAAAAAAATAAATAGTCTAATGGAAATAGGAGGAGGGTATGGGGGGAATATTCACTTATTGGTACAAAATTTTAAAAATTTAAAAAAAATTATTTATGTAGATATTTTTCCAAATCTTTTTGTAGGGACGGAATATTTAAGGTCCCACTTTGGTAGTGCTGTAAAAGATTACTCGGTGTATGATGGATTGGATGAAATCAAGTTTAATAATGATAAAGAACTAGAAATAATATGTATTCCTAACTGGGCTTTAAAAAAAGTTAAATCAAAAATAGACAAATTTCATAATTGTGCATCTTTTCAAGAAATGAAAATTGACCAAGTTAAAAACTATAAACAATTAATTGATAATATTTTAAATAAAAACGCTATAGATCTAATTGTCTATACAGGTCCTGGAAAAAATAATACTTTAAGTCCTAAAATTATTAACGAAGTTTTTGGTGGAAATTTAATAGAAAGAAAATTTCTTGACACAGTAGAGAACAGCAAAGGTAATGGTAATAATTATATCTATTTAGCTTCTCTTTAGGTCTTGGGTGGTGGCCTTGGTTTGAATCGCACAAACGACACATACCTTTTCAGGGTACTGCTCTACTACTGAGCTACAAGGCCTAAAGTCTAAAAGTTATTCTACCTTTGGTTAAATCATAAGGTGTCATTTCAACCATTACATTATCACCAGCTAAAACTCTTATTCTATTCTTTCTAAGTTTTCCAGATGTGTGAGCTAAAATTTCATGATTGTTTTCTAATTTAACTCGGAACATAGCATTTGGTAAAAGTTCCGTGACTTTGCCTTTAAATTCTAAGGTTTCCTGTTTAGCCAATTAATTTCCTTTTTTTTAGTCTTATTTTGATCGAATTTGCGTGACCCTCAAGATTTTCATATTCGGCTAGATTTATAACTGATGTACCTAATCTTTCAATGCCTGATTTTGTCATTTTTATAACAGAATATCTTTTTAAAAAATCATAAACTGAAAGACCAGAAGAAAATCTAGCTGAGCCTGAAGTTGGTAAAACGTGATTTGGCCCTGCTAAATAGTCTCCAATAGCTTCGGGTGAATATTCTCCAAGAAATACTGATCCTGCATTACGAACATCTTTTAAAATTTTTTCTGCATTTTTTGAAAATATTTCTAGGTGTTCTGGTGCAATTAAATTTATAGTATCAGTTAATAACTTTTTATTTTTAATCAATATTGATAAACCGTAATTTTTTAAACTTTTATAAGCAATATTTTTTTTAGGTAAATTTTTTAACTGCTGTGATAGAAAATAATTAATTTGCTTAATAATCTTAATATCATCAGCTAAAACTATTGACTGTGAATTTTTGTCGTGCTCTGCTTGAGCTATCAAATCTGCAGCAATCCAATCTGGTTTTGACCATTTGTCGGCAACTATTGTTACCTCTGATGGTCCAGCAATCATGTCAACGCCAACTTCTCCAAAAACCTGTTTTTTTGCAGCAGCTACGAATACATTTCCTGGTCCTACAATTTTGTCCACTTTTTGGATCGTTTTAGTTCCATATGCCATTGCTGCAATTGCTTGGGCTCCGCCAACTTTATAAATTTCTTTTACTCCACATTTATGCGCTGCATAAATTACGGCAGGGTTGTAGAAATTGCTCATTGATGGCGTTGTCATATATATTTCTTTCACACCAGCAACTAATGCAGGAATACAATTCATTAAAACTGAACTCGGGTAACTAGCTAAGCCTCCTGGAACATAAACCCCTACTCTACTAATTGCATTTAATTTATAAGAAAATGAATTTTTAAATTTATCAGTAAAAGAATAAGGTAGCAGTTTTTGTCTTTTATGAAAATTTAATATTCTATCAAAAGCTAAATCAATTGCTGTCTTTGTTTTTCCATCTAATTTTTTAATTATTTTTTTTTTTTCTAAACTTGAAAATTTAATATTTTTTAAAGAAATATTTTTTATATTTGAATACCTTTTTTCATATTTGATTAAAGCTATATCTTTATTTTTTTTAATATTTTGTATTATGTTTTTTACTTTTAAATCTATTCTAGGATCTTTAAGTTTTCTCTTTTGTAAGATAACATCTAGTTTTGCCAAAAAATTTCGTTGATTAGCTTTAATTAATTTCAACATTATAAAAAATTATGTTTCGGTTGTATTTTGCTTTCCCATGAAGAACCTTGGTCATCTAAAGTCACATCAATCAATTCTGCTTTTATTTTAATCACCATGTCTCCTGAAAAAATTAATTTAATTTCATAACTTTTATCAGGCAATACTTTGCTTTCAATAGTTAAAAAATCTAAAAAGTTTTTATCTTTTTTTATATCAATATTCTTTGATGAAACACTAATAACATTATCAAATTTTAACACTGTTCTTATTCTCTTGTTTTTTCTAAAAACTCCTTTTTCAATATCTTCCCACATAAATCTATTTAATTGAATTAAAAATATTCTATTTTTTTTTAAACTTACAATATCTTTAGTTAAAACAATTGCATCTTGAAGATGTGCAGCTACAATTCTTATATCTTCGTCTGATGTTGCCAATAATTTTAAATTTGTAGCTTTCATTCTAAACTCTACTTATGTTTGCTTTACATTTTTTTAATTTTTTTTCTAAATTTTCATAACCACGATCTAAGTGGTAAACTCTATTAATTATGGTGCTATTCTCAGCAGTTAACCCTGCTAATACCAAGCTTACGGAAGCTCTAAGATCTGTCGCCATAACTTCGGCGCCTGATAAATTTATTGGGCCAGTAACAAATGCTATGTTTTTTTTTGTAATAATCTTGGCACCCATTCTTCTAAGTTCTGGCACGTGCATAAATCTATTCTCAAATATATTTTCAGTTATTTTTGATGTACCTGAAGCTCTTAACATTAAAACCATAATTTGTGCCTGTAAGTCTGTTGGAAAACCAGGATAAGACTCTGTTTTAATGTTAGCTCTAGTTATTTTCTCTGACTCAAAAACAATAATTTTATTTCTATATATCTTCATTTTTACACCCATTTTTTTTAGCAATTTTAATTCTGTCTCTATAATTTTTGGTTGTATCTTTAAAAAAACAATTTTTTTTCCAACTAAAGCCGCTGCGATCAGATATGTACCAAGCTCAATTCTGTCAAAGATTACATCATGGTTGGTACTTTTAAATATCTTTGTACCAATTATTGAAATTTTTCTTTTACCGACAAAACTAATATTGCATCCTAATTTTTTTAAAAAAACTATCATGTCTTGAATTTCTGGTTCGATAGCACAATTAGATATTATTGTTTTGCCTTTTGCGCTGACCGCAGCAAGAATAGCATTTTCTGTGGCTCCAACTGAAATAGAAGGAAATTTAATTACATTTCCTTTTAAACCATTTTTAGCAGAAGCATATATATAACCATTTTTTATTTTAATTTTAGCACCAAGTTTTTGTAAGGCAAATAAATGTAGATTAACTGGCCTTGCACCAATCGCACATCCTCCAGGAAGAGAAACTTTTGCTTTTCTACATTTAGCTAACAGGGGTCCTAAAACTAAAACACCTGCTCTCATGGTTTTAAGAAGATTGTAAGGAGCCACTGTTTTCAATTTTTTATTGTTTGAAATTTTCAAAGTTTTTAATTTTTTTGAGATTTCTATATTCAAACCAATAAACTTTAGTAAGTTTATCATTGTATGGACGTCCTGAACTAATGGAACATTTTTTAAAGTAATAGCTTTATCTGAAAGCAAAGTAGCTGCTAAAATAGGCAATGTAGCATTCTTAGATCCTGAAATATTTATAGAACCTGATAATTTTTTTTTTCCTTTGATGATAAGTTTTTGCATCAATAAAATTGAACTTAAACTTTAGGTAAAGTAACGCCTCTTTGCTTCATGTACTTACCTTTTCGATTTGCATATGTTACTTGTGGCTTTTCATTGCCTTTTATAAAAACAAATTGTGCAACACCTTCATTTGCATATATTTTGGCAGGCAAAGGAGTTGTGTTGGAAAATTCTAAGGTTACATGTCCTTCCCAACCAGGTTCAAGTGGAGTAACGTTAACTATTATTCCACATCTTGCATATGTTGATTTACCAAGACATATAACAAGAACATCTTCAGGTATTTTGAAATATTCCATTGTACTAGCTAATGCGAAAGAATTCGGGGGTATAACACATTCTTTTCCAATCTTAGTAACAAAACTATCTTTTTTAAAAACTTTAGGGTCAACTATACCAGAGTTCACATTTGTAAAAATTTTAAACTCATTTGAAACTCTTGCATCGTACCCATAGGATGACAATCCAAAAGATATCTTTCCTTTTCTTATTTGTTTTGAGACGAATGGCTTAATCATAGCTGTTTCTTTAGCCATTTTTTTTATCCATCTATCTGATAACACTGTCATTTTTTTTTATTTTTTCTTTAAACTTTTTTCGTTTTTTTAAATTTGTTCTTAAAGCAATTTCTCTTTTTGTAAGTAGAGTATTTTTTTGAACAGGTACTCTACTCATTTTAATTTAATTAGTCTTTATCAGGGTTTGTTAGATCTTCAAGGGTGATGGGCTTTTCTATGTCGTGCATTATTTTTTCGTTATTATTATGGGGATCGTTAACTTTTCGGGCTCTTTTTTCCTCAATACGAGCTTTCCTTTTAGCCTCTTTTTTCATCGCTTTTTCATTTCTCGTAGATTTATAGTCGTAATGAATTCCCATTTTAGCTCCTGCATTTTTTTCAATTTTACTTTGTTGATTGAAATTATGCAAGTCTCTTATAAAATAGTATTTCTAATTCTACGAGAGACCCATATGGCTCAGAAGCTAGAGCATTTCCTTGGGAGGGGGAAAGTTAGCTGATCGACTCAGCCTTTAGGCACCATATTTAGTTTTTTTTCTTATTAAAATAAAAATGATTGACAATGCAACGGCTACCAAAACATCATAAACAGGTATAGCTTTAGGACAACCAAAATTCCATAAAATTACTAATATTAGCCAAGCAATCCAATAAAAAATGTCTTGATTTATTTTTTTCATTTTAATCTAAACTATACACCCGTTATCTTTACAGGTTTTGTTAGATTCTATCATATTAAAATAATCAATTGATTTTAAACTACTTGTCATTAGTGATTTATAAACATTTAAATACCCATTTAAACTATTAGATAATTCTTTAGCTTCATTTTTCATTCCTAGTCTAGAAAAATTTAATAACATAATAGAATTACCATTTGGTATGTTGTTGTCATTAATATCTATTGGCTTATGAAAAAGCTCGTTATTAGAGATTATATTTTTTTGAAATATAAATTTTTCTTTTACATAGAAAAGTTCTATAGTTTTTTGACATAAAGCTTTAGCTTTAAATAAGTAATTAGGTTTTAAAGTTTGGTCCGAAAAATCTAACAGCATTGCTATTGCGTAAGCATAATCTTCTAAAAAAACTGAAGTTTTTGAATTGGTGTGATAAAGAATATCTTCCCTGAAGAATACCTTTTCTAAATTATTGTAAAAGATTTCTGCTTTTTGCAGATAGTTATTTTTGGGTAATATTTTTTCTGCTGAAATTAAAGCACTTATCCAAAGACAATTTAAATCAAGTTGAATTTTGCTATCAAAAAATGGCTTATTTTTCTTATTTCTTAAATCTTTTAATTTGATGATCACTGAATCTGGCGGGGTCTTTATTTCTCTTAAAATTATTTTATTTTCCCAATTTCCACCTGGCTTTATATCAAAATATTGTTCGATATCTTTAATATCTTTTATTTCATTGTAATTAAAAACGTAATATTTTCCTTCTTCACCTTCACTATCTGCATCATAGGCAGATCCCAATAAATTACTTTTATGATTTAGAAAATCTTTATTAATGAAATCTATTGTTTGAATAATTTTTTTTTCGAAATAATCATTTTTATTTATTTTAAGAAATTTAGATATTAAAAGAACAAACTGAGCGTTATCATAAAGCATTTTCTCAAAGTGTGGGATTAGCCAATTTTCATCTACAGTATATCTTGAAAGCCCACCTTCTACATGATCGTATATTCCTTGCGAACAAAGCTGTTTTAAAATTAATTCAACAGGCTTTATATAATTTACATTTTTTGTTTTAGTAAAAAAATATAAAAGTGTGTCGTAAATATTAAATATTGGAAATTTAGGAGCACCTTTATAACCTCCTTTTTCTTTATCTAAATTAACGATAATATCTTGTAAAATATTTTCTAGGTCTTGATTTAAAACAGAAGATTTTTTTAACTCTAAACTTTTAGATATAATTGGTGACTGTTTGATAATTTCTTCTCTTTGTTCTCTGTAGGTTTCTCCGACTTTTAAAATAACTTCTTTAAAAGATGGCAAGCCATGAGATGGAATTTTGGGAAAATAAGTTCCAGCCATAAAAGGTATAGTGTTTTCATCGAGAAACATGGTTAATGGCCATCCTCCACCTGATTGATTAAAAAGTTGGTAAGAACTTTGAAAAATATAATCAATATCGGGTCTTTCCTCACGATCCACTTTTATGTTTAAAAAATATTTATTCATGAGTGTAGCTGTTTCTTTGTCTTCAAAACTTTCGTGTGCCATAACATGGCACCAATGACAGCTTGCGTAACCAACACTTAGAAGAATGGGAAATTTTTTTTCTTTAGCAAAATCTAATGCCTCTTTTGACCACACTTGCCAATTAACAGGATTTTTTTTATGCTGCTGAAGATAAGGACTTGAATCTTTAGATAAATTATTTTTATTTATTTCGAACATCAAAAAAAAACTTTTTTATTATTAAAGATACTATCATAAAAATTATAAAGAAAATTATAGGTAAATAAATTTCTTTATTAAGAACTAAACTTATGAAACTAAAACTATCTGATTGTTTTATAAACTTATTAACTCCAGATCCAATTGAAACTATGACAAACATACCGGGCACAAAACCTAAAATACTAGCAAAAAAATAATTTATCTTTTTCATATTAAAAATAACTGGTAATGTGTTTTGTAAAGGAAATGGTAGACCTAATCCCCCTGTAAGCCTAAAAATAAAAAAATAGTAAAATTCATTTTTTTTGAAGAGATTAATATATTTAGAAAATTTTTTTTCTAACAATTTATTAATTAAATTTTTAAAAAAAAAATTGGCAATTATGTATAATATTAAAGCACCAAGAGATATTGAAATAACTGATATAAGAGTACCAATCCACTTATCGAAAAAAATTCCTGAAATTATTAAAAGAGGGGAGCCAAACCCAAGCAACACAACCCACACAACAGAAAATACAAAGAATATTAATAAATTTATATAAAATTTGTTTCCAATTAAGCTTTCTATATCTACCTGAAGCTCTTTATAGTATGAAAAATCATTTAACCTACTAATTTCAATTTGTAAAAAAACAAAATACAAAAATGTAAATAAAATAAGTAAATAAGAAATTCCTAAAAATAGTTTCAGCTTTTTGCTCATTATTTACATATACAATACAGGTTAATTAGATTATATAACTTTAATTATTTATGAAAAGAACTTATCAGCCTAGCAATTTAGTAAGAAAAAGAAGGCACGGATTTAGAGGTAGAATGGCTACTAAAGCCGGTCGAAAATTAATTGCTAGAAGAAGAGCCAAAGGACGAAAAACTATTTCAACTTAATTTTTGATGATTAAGCTTGAAAGTTTAAAAAAAAATAATCACTTCAAATTAGCTCTAAAAGAAAAAAAAATTCATACTGACTTTTTTTCTATTTTTGCTGCTAAAAATTTTATCCCTAAAAAAAATAAAAATATATTACATGTTAGTTTTGTGATGAAAAAAAAAATTGGTAATGCTGTAGTAAGAAATAGAATAAGACGTAAATTAAAAGCCATAGTGCATAAGCTTTTGAAAATAAAAGGTGCAATTAATACTAATTATACTTATATAGTTTTTGGAAAATCAAAAACATATGAAAAAGACTATAAAATTTTATTTTCAACAATGCAAAAAAGCTTTGAGAAATTCTGAGTCTATGACTTCAAGTATTTTAGTTTTTATAATTTTGTTATTAATAAAATTCTATAATTTTTTTATTTCACCTTTGCTCGGTACAAGATGTAGATTTCTTCCTACGTGTTCAGAGTACTGCAGCACGTCACTTAAAGAACATGGTTTGATAAAAGGTGTTGCTTATAGCTTAAAAAGAATTATGCGTTGCCACCCAATAAAAATTTTAGGTGGCGCAGACGGGATAGATTTAGTTCCTACAAAAAATTATAAATCAAAGGAATCAAAGTAAATGGAAAATAAAAACGTATTTATAGCTATAGCACTATCCATGTCAGTACTTCTTTTCTGGTCAGCTTTTGTTGACTCACCTCAGCCTATTGATCCGCAAAATCAAAAGATTTCAAATAACAAACTAGAAAATAAAATATCTAATAATACTGTCCCAAGCATTGACGGCACTATTGTTAAAAAAAATATTTCAAGAAAAAATGCTCTAAAAAAAACAAATAGAATTTTATTAGAAAATAAAAAAATAAAAGGATCCATCTCACTCGTAGGAGCAACTATAGATGATCTATCGTTTAAAAATTATAAAGTAGATATTAAGTCAGATGATATTGTACAGTTTCTAAATCCTGAAGAAACAAAGAACGGGTATTTTGCTGAATCAGGCTGGGCAAGTATAGGAAACAAAATTAAAGTCCCAACTAATAAAAGTATTTGGAATGTGGTAGGAAATAAATTTTTATCTGTAAATAATCCTGTAACTTTAGAATGGAATAATGGTTCAAATCTTATATTCAGAAAAAAGATAGAAATAGATGACAATTATCTTTTTAAAATTAATCAAGAAGTTAAAAATAACTCTTCAGAGCAAGTTGAATTGTATCCTTACGCTCAACTTACAAGAAAAAATATACCAGAAGACTTAAAAGGTTTTTATATTTTACACGAAGGCTTTATTGCTGTTTTAGATGAAGAACTTAAAGAAGATGACTACGACGACATAGAGGAAAAAAAAATAGTAAGGGAGGCAGACAAAGGGTGGATAGGTATTACAGATAAATATTGGATGACTGCTTTGATACCTGAAGAGGGGGAAAAATTTAAGTCTACTTTTTTGTATCAGGACGCCTATAAAGCCAATTTTCTATTAAATAATCCAAAAGTTATTGCGCCCTCTTCAAAAGTGAATAATGAAATTAAAATTTTTGTAGCAGCTAAAGAAGTTCAAACTATTGATGCGTATGCAAAAAAAGAGAATATAGAAAAATTAGATTTAATTATTGATTGGGGTTGGTTTTATTTCTTCACAAAACCTCTTTTTTTTGCAGTTGATTATTTATTTAAATTAACGGGCAATTTCGGAATTGCAATAGTTCTCATTACACTTATGATTAGGTTAGTTTTTTTTCCTCTTGCCAATTATTCTTTTAAATCAATGGCAAAAATGAAAGCCTTACAACCCGAGATGGCAAGACTTAAAGATCTACACAAGGATGATAAGACTAAACTTCAACAAGCTATGATGGCACTTTACAAAAAAGAACAGATTAACCCTGCTTCTGGATGTTTGCCAGTTTTAATACAAATTCCATTTTTCTTCGCAATTTATAAAATGCTTTTTATTTCACTAGAAATGAGACACCAGCCCTTCTTTGGTTGGATAAAAGATTTGTCAGCGTCGGACCCTACTACAATATTTAACCTCTTTGGTTTACTTCCTTTTACGCCACCTAGTTTTTTAATAATAGGTATTTGGCCTATATTGATGGGTTTAACGATGTGGGTTCAGCAGAAATTAAATCCTGCTCCAACCGACCCTATACAAGCAAAAATCTTCATGTTCTTTCCGATATTTTTAACAGTGATCTTGGCTTCCTTCCCGTCAGGATTGGTTGTCTACTGGACAGTTAACAATATTTTAACTATTGCACAACAATGGTTCATAATGAAACGAACAACAGTCAAAACAAATTAAATGTCTAAGGAAAAATTTTTAAATGAAGTTAAAAAATTTTGGCCAAAAAACGCTCCTGATATTCAAAAAGTTTTCAAATATGTTGAGAAATATAAAAATGATAAAATAGTTATAAAATGTGGTGGAAATGTTTTAATCGACCCAGAACTTTTTAAAAATTTTATTAATGACATAGTAATTTTAAATAAATTACAGCTTTCAATCATTATAGTTCATGGTGGGGGGCCAAGAATTAAAAATAAATTAAAGGAACTAAATATTGAGAGCAAATTTATAGGAGGTCTTAGGGTTACGGATAAAAATATTATAAATATAGTTGAAAATATATTAATAGAATTTAATAAAGAAATCGTTACCGCTTTAAATGATAGATCTTGCAAAGCTTGGCCAATAACAACTAAAGAATATAATGTTATATCTGTTAAACCAGAAAAAATTGAACTTGGTTTTGTGGGAATTCCTAAAGAAATTAAAGTTAATATTTTGAATAAAATAATAGATCAAAAAGAAATACCTATTCTTGCCCCAATGGGCCTTGATGAAAATAATAAACCTTATAATATTAACGCAGATATTGCTGCGGGTGCTGTAGCTAAAGCTTTAAACTCAAGAAGACTTTTACTAATGACAAATGTTGAGGGTGTTTATGATAAAGAAAAAAAACTAATACCAGAAATAAACGTAACTCAGGCTATGGAGATGATTAATGATGAAACTATAGTCAGTGGAATGATACCTAAGATTAATACCTGTATAGATGCGGTTAGTAACGGTGTAAAAGGTGTCGTTATTATTGATGGTAGAAAACCTCATTCAATTCTTTACGAATTATTTTCAGATACAGGTGCGGGATCTCTTATAAGAAAATGAAAGAATTAACTAAAATTAAATATTGGTTATTTGATCTTGATAACACTCTATACTCAGGCGATACAAAAGTATTTGATCAAGTAGATAAAAAAATGACGTTTTTTATATCTGATAAGCTTAATGTAACTATAGAAGAAGCAAAAAAAATTCAAAAAAATTACTTTCATGAATACAATACTACGCTTAACGGAATGATTAAAAATCATAAAATTGATGCTCAAGAGTTTTTAGATTTTGTTCATGATGTAGATTTAGAGTTTTTAAAAGAAGATACAAAACTTCAAAATGAATTAACTAATTTAAAAGGTAAAAAATTTATATTTACTAATGGGTCAAAAGCTCATGCTGCTAATGTTACCAAAAGAATTGGTATTCAAAATCTTTTTAATGGAGTGTTTGATATAGTAGATGCTAATTTTGTGCCAAAACCCTCAATTGAACCATATAAAAAGATTATCGAAAAATATGGAATAGATCCTGAATATTGTATATTCATTGAAGATATAGCTAGAAATTTAAAACCTGCTAATGAATTAGGAATGAAGACAGCTTGGGTTAAAAACAACGAACCTTGGGCAGCTGAGTTTTCTAATGAAAGTTTTATAGACTATAAAATCGACAACTTGTCAGAATTTTTAAGGAGAATAAATGAGCAAAAATGAGTTAGAAACAATAATAAATCAAGCTTGGGATAAAAAAGAAGAAGTAAATAAAAATTCAGATAAAAAAATAATCGATGCAATTAATCAGACTATAAGTGATTTAGATTCAGGTGGTGCAAGAGTTGCTGAAAAAATTGATGGTAAATGGGTTACACATCAGCATTTAAAAAAAGCAATTATGCTAAGTTTCAGAATTTACGACATGGTAGCTTTAAGCGGGCCTTATAGTAGTTGGTATGACAAATCTCACTTAATAAAAGGGAAAACTGCTGGATGGACTACAGAGGACCATATTAAAGCTGGTTTTAGAATGGTCCCTAATTCACCAGTAAGAAAAGGATCTTTTATTGGAAAGAATGTTGTTTTAATGCCATGTTTTATAAATATTGGAGCCTATATAGACGAAGGTACAATGATGGATACTTTTTCTAGAGCGGGTAGTTGTTGTCAGATAGGAAAGGATTGTCATATCTCAGCGGGTTCTGGTGTTGGAGGAGTTTTAGAACCAGCTCAGGCATTACCAACTATTATTGAAGACAACGTTTTTCTTGGAGCAATGTCTGAGATTGTCGAAGGGGTAATCGTTGGCAAAGGATCCGTGATTAGCATGGGAATGTGTATTGGTCAATCTACAAAAATTGTAAATAGACAAACTGGTGAGGTTATTTACGGAAAGATACCTCCCTACTCAGTAGTTGTACCTGGCACGATGCCAGATAAAAAAAACCCTAACGCACCATCGTTAAATTGCGCAGTTATAATCAAACAAGTTGATGAAAAAACTAGAAGTAAAACTTCTATTAACGATTTATTAAGAGAATAATGAAAAACTTTGATGAATTACAACTATCAAAAGATTTAATTAGATTCCCAAGCGTTGCTCCAATTGATGCTGGTGCTATAAATTATTTATCAAAAAAATTAAAACAATTGGGGTTTAATTGTAAAATTTTAGAATTTAAAGATAGAAAAAACCCAACCATTAAAAATCTTTACGCAAGACTGGGAAATAAACAGCCGAACTTATGTTACGCAGGTCATACAGATGTTGTTCCCCCTGGAAATATAAAAGACTGGACTACCAACCCTTTTAAGCCAATTGTAAGAAATAATTATTTAATAGGCAGAGGGGCAAATGATATGAAAAGCTCTATTGCTTGTTTTTTGTCAGCAGTGAGCACCTTTATAAAAAATAAGAAAAAAATTAACGGATCTATAAGTTTTTTAATTACAGGTGATGAAGAAGCTCAAGCTATTAATGGTACCAAAAAAGTAGTTGATTATTTAATTAAAAAAAGAGAGAAAATTGATTTTTGTATTGTTGGAGAACCAACTAATCCTAGAAAATTAGGAGAAATGATTAAAATAGGAAGAAGAGGGAGTCTGTCATGCAGTCTAGAGGTTCAAGGGATTCAGGGTCACGTTGCTTACCCGCATCTCTCAAAAAATCCTATAAATACTTTGATTGCTATATGCAAAAAACTTAAAGAAAAAAAACTAGATAGAGGTAATAAACATTTTCAACCATCGAATTTAGAATTTACAGGGATATATGTTGATAATAAAGTACACAATATAATACCCGCAAGAGCAAAAATGCAATTTAATATTAGATATAATAATTTTCACACAGCCAATAGTCTAAAAAAAATGATCAATTCTACTGTAAATTTAATCTGTAAAAAAAATAAAATAAAATTTAAAATTGAATACTTTTCTTCAGGAAATTCTTTCCTAACTAAACCTGGGACCACTATTCAAATGGCAAAAAAAATTATTAAAAAAATTACAAAAAAAAATACTATTTTTTCTACCACTGGCGGTACTTCAGATGCAAGATTCATAAAAAAAATTGCTCCTTGCTTAGAATTTGGCTTAGTTAACAAAACAATGCATAAAGTTGATGAATGTGTTTCTTTGAGTGATCTAAAACAATTAACAAAAATTTATAATAATATTTTAATTGAATATTTTAAGTGAAATTATTTAACAAAAAAGAATCTAAGATATCTATAATTTTACCAAATTTTAATAGTTCTAAAACTATTACAGCTACTATTAATTCTATAACACAACAAACCTACAGAAACTGGGAACTCATTATTGTTGATGATTGTTCCGATAAAAAAACAAAAAAAATTTTATCTAAATATAAAAAAATAAAACAAATAAAAATTTTATACTTAAAAAGAAACAAAGGGGCAGCATACTGTAGAAATTTAGCTATAAAAAAATCTAAATCTCATTACATAGCTTTTATTGATTCTGATGATTTATGGAAAAAAAATAAGCTAAGTTTTCAAATTAATTATATGAAAAAAAATAATTATTTTTTTACCTACACTAATTATACGACTTTTAGAATTAATAATTCTATAAAAAAAAATATTCTGGTACCAGATAAATTTAACTTTTATACTTTTGTGAAAAATACTTCTATAGCAACTAGTACTATGGTCGTTAAAAGATCTGTAGCGAATAAAATAAAATTCTCAAATACTAAAATTTGCGAGGATTATTACTACAAATGTCAATTACTGAAAAAAATAGGTAATGCATACCTTTATCCTAGTTGCTTGACAGAATATCAAATTAGGAAAGGCTCTCTACAAAGTAACCGTATTAAAAATTTGTATTGGATTTGGAAGATTAATAAAAATTTGAATAATTTTGATATTTTAAAAAATTTAATTTCTATTTTTTTCATATCATTTAACTCATTAAAAAAATATGGTCTTAGATAACAAAACGTTAATAATAAACTTTAAATAAATATAATCCTTGTGCTGGCGCTGGTGGTGCACAATTAGATCTAGTTTTCGATTTGATAGTATATTCAAATTTTTTTAAATTCCACTTACCTTCTCCAACAAATTTTAAGCATCCTACCATTGACCTGACTTGCTGCTGCAAAAAGGATTTTGATTTAAATGTTATAATTATTTTAGTTTTTAATTTTTTTACTGTGGCCTCTTCTAGTGTTTTAATAGGTGATTTAGAGTTACACGAAGAAGATCTGAAAGTTGAAAAATCTTTATTACCTTCTAATAGTTTAGCTGCTTTTTTCATGAGATCAAAATTTAATATTGATTTTACATGCCATGCTTTATTATGTTCTAAAGATAGAGGTGCTATACGATTGATAATCACATATTTATATTCTCTTTTTTTTGCACTAAATCTTGCGTGGAAACCTGCTTTTTTTTTATTTATTTTTAAAATGGATATTTTTTTTTTTTGTAAAAAAAAATTTACTGAGTTTAAAAAAATTAATTTATTGTCTATTTTAGATTTTGAAAAAAAATGAGCCGATTGTCCTATAGCGTGAACACCTGTGTCTGTTCGGCCTGACCCATTCAAAGTAATTTTTTCTCTTAAAATTTTAGTTAAAATTTTTTCGATTTCATGCTGCACTGTGTTTCCCTTCTGCTGTTTTTGCCACCCAACAAAATTGACCCCATCATATTCTATTATAATTTGATAGGTAAACATTATTGTATTAAGTCACCAATCTTATAATTCACTCCTAATAAAAAATCTTTTAGAAGTAATTTATTTTTGCCCTCTCTTTGTATCTCAATAATTTTTATAGATTTGTCTTGGCAGCAAATTATAAAATTATTATCCATAATAGTGCCGGGTGGTCCTACTTTGTCGTAAATAGAAGCTTTCCATATTTTATATCTTATATTTTTATATTCAAACCATGCTCCAGGGCTTGGATTTAGACCATTGATCTTTCCAATAATATTTTTTGCACGTTCTTTCCAATCTATTCGACCTTCAATTTTTTTTATTTTTTTAGCGTAAGTAGCACTATTATGATCTTGCTCAACAAATTTTTTTTTTTCATTAAAAATATCGTTTAATGCTTCGACGATATATTCAGAGCCAATTTTTGATAATTTTTCAGATACTAAACCAGCTGTATCGGAAGAGCTAATATCAATTTCTATTTTTTTCATAACTGGACCTGTGTCTAATTCTTCTGTAATTTTCATTATACTTACACCTGCTTGCTTATCTAAATTCATGATAGCTCTTTGTATGGGTGCAGCACCACGCCACTTAGGAAGTAGAGATGCATGAATGTTTATGAATCCTTTCTTGGGTATATCAAGAAATTCTTTGGAAATTAATTGACCATAAGCGACGACAACTATGACATCCGGTTTCATTTCCTTAAAAAATTTTAACTCTTCATCTGTATTTAAATTATTTGGATTTCTTAGAACTAATTTTAAATTTTCAGCAGTTATCTGAATTGGTGATGGATTTAATTTTTGTCCTCGTTTAGATTTTTTTGGAGGTTGGGTGTAAACACAAGAAATTTGATATGAAGATTTTGCTAAAGCTTCTAATACCGGAACTGAAAACTGAGGCGTTCCCATAAAAATAATTTTATATGGCATTAGTTTAATTAATCTAAACCACTATTCTTTCTAATGTTTTTTTTTGTTTTGAAAGTTTTTTGACAATATAATTTTTTTTTAGTTTTGATAGATAATCTATAAATAAAATTCCTTCTAGATGATCCATTTCGTGCTGTATGCAAGTAGCTAAGAGTCCTTCTGTTTTCAACTCTCTTTTTTGACCATTATAATCTAAATAACTGAGATGACATTCATTCGGTCTATCAATTTCAGCAAATTGTCCTGGCACGGAAAGACAACCTTCTTCATAAGTAGTATTATTTTTTGATTTTACAATTACTTTAGGATTGACAAAATAGAGTGGTTTTTTTTCTTCTTCTTTTGATAGATCAATTACAATTACTCTTTTCGGAACTCCTATTTGTATAGCTGCTAAACCAATACCGGGAGCTTCATACATTGTTTCGAGCATATCGTCCATTAGCCTTCTAACTTCATCGTTAACTTTCTCAACTTCATAAGATATTTGCCTTAGGAAAGGGTCTGGTTCAGTTAAGATTCTTCTAATAGTCATCTAAGAATTAGTATATTAGATCTCGCTTCTTTTAGGTAGTACTGCAATTAAAATTTTATTATTAAATTTTTTAATTCCTGACTTTATTAACAAATGATTGATAAAATAGACTGTTTGCGAATCCAAATCTAGAATTTCATCCTCACCAACTAACTCTACTATTTTTAACAAAAGCAGACCAATTTCGTTGTTTTTACTTAAATTTAAAAGTTCGGGTGGTGGTAAATTATCTTTTATAAGTTTCTGATCAATCAATTCTTTGGGAATGATAAAGCCATCACTTTCTAGTGTCTCAAATAGAATGGTGTCTTTTAAAGATATTTTGTATTTTTTATTCCTTTTTATTTTTTTATAGATATTTTTAAATTCTTTTTCTGTGTTTTTTTTTAAAGTATCTTTTTCTGTGTAAAATTTTAAAATTCTAGAAGTATGGAAGTATTTATCGTTGTACTTAATTTTTCCAAAATATTTTTTTTTTTCGTAAATAATATTTTCGGCTACCAACTGATTGTATGACGGCGGCACATCTAAAGGGTCTAAAAATTTGAGCTCTTTATCTAAATATTCTTTATATATGTTTGACAAATTATCTTTTTTAAATAAATCATTTAATAAGAAAAGATATTTTAATTTTTTATCAATATTATCTGATAAAAGAATTTTTTGATAAATTAAAGCTCTCGCATTTGTGGAGTCAAGTGTCATATAAATCTCATCGGCATTTAAAAAATCATTAAAATTAAATTTTACATTTTTATAAATTTCAAAAATATATGTTTTTGGCAAAGAGTTGCTGTTAGCTGCTTTTTCTAATTCTTTAATTTGTTCCTTGTCCTCAAAGTCATTAATTTTAAGTAAATTTGCAGCTGCTAAATATTGCCATATTTTTTTTTTAGTTAGTTTGTTGGGAATGTAAGTAAAGTTGGGAATAGTTATTGATGATAAATAAAAGTTTAATAGATTGGTATCGTCAATTTTTGTATCTACCTTATCGCTTAAACCTAAAAGATAATTAATTTTATTGTTAAAAAAATTATTTGATAATTTTTGTTCTTTAAGTAAATCAAAAATTAGTTGAGCTTCATCTTTTTTATTATTTTTAACAAGACAAATAATTTTAAACTGATCTAAATATGAATTTTTTATATCATTATTGATCAATGTAATATTTTGACACGCTTTGGTTAAGTCTGCTGCCGCAATGTTTTTATCAACTAAATATTTAATAATTTTTTTTTTATTTGGGAATTTTTTATTTTTATTTAAAAAATTACTTATAAGATCATTTTTCTTATTATTTATTAACCAATCTAATTTGAAATTTATAAATTCCATATCAGTCATGTTTTGATCTGGCAATTTAGAAATTGTGAACAATGTATTTATAAATATTTCTTCAGCAAAAGTTGAAAGATTAATTTTATTTATTCTTTCTATTGTGTCCTTAACTCTGGTTCCTTCTGAGTTAACCCACATGTTTAGATTTAAATTATTTTCATCTGGATCAAATATTCCGTAAACTAAATTTTTACTAATTTCTGATGCACCTGTATTTATTTCAATTTCTTTTTGTGGTTTGATGTTGATATTAATATTTGATACTGGTTTTTTTAAAAAAATATCCTTTGTTTTGGTGCTATTACTTTTTTTGTTTAAATTTTTTTTCCCCCATATATCAACGCTCTCTTCTGAAAGAAGTGGCGTAAAAAAAACAAATATAATTAGTGAAAAAAATAACTTTTTATTTAAGTTTAATAATTTCATTAGTAATGTTTCTCTTAATTTCTTGCTTTGGAGCTGGAAAATTAAATTTACTGAGTAAAAATAAGATCATGAAAAAAGCAAAAACGTAGAAAATAAAAATTATTATTTTTTTTTTTGTTGATACCCTTGAGCTAAAGCGACTGTTGTAATTAAATTGCATAGTTTTTTTATTTTATTTAAACTAAATAAATAAGACAAATTTATGATAAATCAAATTATAAATCAGGAATTTAATTGAAAAAGAACCTTACTTTAACTGGAATGATGGGTGTTGGCAAATCAACTATAGGTAAAGCTGTTTCAAAAGAGCTTTCAGTGCAATTTGTAGATATAGATAAAATTATTGTAAAAAAACTCAAATTAACTATCAAACAAATTTTTGAAAAAAAGGGAGAACCTTTTTTTAGAGAATTTGAAGAAAGAATCACACTTGAAGAAATAAAAAAAAAAAATAGAATTATATCTTTAGGAGGTGGCGCTTTTATGAATGCAAAAATTAGAGATTACGTAATTTTAAATACAAAAAGTTTTTGGCTTCATTTAGACTTAAGTCTTTTAGAAAAGCGACTTATCAATTCTAAAAAAAGACCCTTGTTGGTTAATAAAAATATTAAGATAGATTTAGAAAAAATATACAACCTAAGAAAAAGCACTTACTCACTTGCCAACTACAAGATAGACTGTAATAATTTAACTACCAACTTAATAACAAAGAAAATAATTACACTTTATGAAAACGACTAAATTAAAAGTAAAAAATTTAAACTCAGACTACTCAATAATTATAGGAAAAAATATATTAAATCAAATCTCAAGCCAAATTAAAACTCTATGCCCTGGTGCAAAAAAAATTGCTTTAGTGGTAGATAAAAATGTTCCAAGTAAATTTAAAATTAAATTAAAAAAATATTTGAATAACTATAGAATCTATACGTTTGAATATTCTGTTAATGAAAAATTTAAATCATTCATCAATGTAAATAAACTTGTAGAAAGGTGCCTTGTAAATAATTTTAATAGAAGTGATGTTTTGATATCTTTAGGTGGTGGCATTTTGGGTGACTATAGTGCATTCGCTGCAAGCATCATAAAAAGAGGAATTAACTTTATAAATATTCCTACAACTTTATTGTCTCAAGTAGATTCTTCCATTGGAGGAAAAACAGGTGTTAATTCCTCCCTGGGTAAAAATTTAATTGGAACATTCTATCAACCTAAATTAGTTATTTCTGATGTTGAAATTTTGAAAAGTTTACCAGAAAGAGAGTTAGTTTGTGGTTATGCTGAAATTTTAAAACATTCTCTAATTTTAAAAACTAACCTTTTTAATTGGCTTCAAAATAATTCAAAACAATTACTAATAAATAGAAATTTAAATTTACTAAAAAAAGCCATTATCGAAAGTTGCAAAATTAAAATTTATTTTGTTAATAAGGATATTTATGAAAAAAATATTAGAATGATACTAAACTTTGGTCATACTTTTGCTCATGCGATTGAAGCGCAAAACGACTACTCAAAAAAAATAAATCATGGAGAAGCCGTGATTATGGGTATGATGATGGCTACTAAATTATCTTATGTTAAAAAATTATGCAGTTTAGATACACTCAACAGATTAAAGCATATTTATATCTCTAACAATTTAAAATACGACATTAAAAAAATTTTTAAAAAAAATGAATACAATAAAATAGTGAACTATATGAGTGTAGACAAAAAAAATAATGACAAAAAAATTAATCTAATTTTATTAAAAAAAATCGGTCAAACAACTCAACCAAACATGTATAAAATTTCTATTGTTGAATTAAAAAAATTGTTTAGTAAAATTATTTAATTTTTATTTCTAATGCATGAATTTTATTTTTTAGCTCTTCTGATAGCAGGGACATTATTTCTCTTTGGGCTTCTATTTTGTTCAATGAGCTTAAATAAGTAGATTGAATTTCGAGTTTTATATGGTATTTATCAGAATTAAAAAATCTGTGTTTTTTATGCTGATTACTGTTGTCTGTTATTAAAATCTTTTCAATTTTAATATTTTTTCGGATTTTATTTTCTATAAAGCTTAAAAAATCATTCATATAATCTAGATTTACTATATAACTATTTTTTTTGTATGAAAATTATTTGTGACTGGGAAAATTGTGATCAAATTGGCAGCTACAGAGCTCCTTTAGAAAAAGATAATAGCAAAAAATACAAGTTGCTTTGCTTGGAACATATAAAAATTTTTAATAAAAAATGGAATTATTTTTCAGATATGTCCGACCAAGAAGTCGAGTACTTTGTTAAATCAGACCTTACTTGGCATAAGGCTACAAAAAGTTTTAGTTCTTCTGACAATTTTTTTAATATTCTTTGGAATAATGCACTAGAGGACAAATTAAATATTTTTAAATCTGAAAGCTTTAATGAATATAAAAGAACTCAATTAAACAGTACTGACAAAGAAGCATTTGACGCGATGGAACTAAAATATGACACTAAATGGGAAGAAATACAAAAACAATTTAAAACTCTTGTAAAGAAATATCATCCTGATAAAAATCAGGGAAGCAGAAAATTTGAAGATAAATTAAAAAAAATTACTCTAGCATACAGTCAACTTAAAATGAGCATAGGGAAAAAAAAGTGACAAATTTAACAATGTTAAAAAAGCCAGATATTAAAATATCCGTAAAACAAACTTTCGGTATCGATACAAATATGGAAATAGATGCATTTTCAAAAACAAATGAATTTGTTCCAAAAATTGACCAAGACTACAAATTTGATAGAGATACAACTTTAGCAATACTGTCTGGATTTGCTTTTAACAAGCGCGTATTGATACAGGGATATCATGGGACGGGGAAATCTACTCATATCGAGCAAGTTGCTGCAAGATTGAATTGGCCATGTGTGAGGGTTAATTTGGATAGTCACGTTAGTAGGATAGATCTTATCGGGAAAGATGCAATAGTTTTAAAAGATGGAAAGCAAGTAACTGAATTTAAAGAAGGAATTTTACCTTGGTCGATACAAAATCCAGTTGCGCTAGTATTTGACGAGTATGATGCTGGCAGACCAGATGTAATGTTTGTCATCCAACGGGTGCTTGAAAGTGAAGGAAACTTTACATTGCTTGATAAGAATAAAGTTATAAGCCAGCATAATTCTTTTCGAATGTTTGCAACAACCAACACAATAGGTCTTGGTGATACGACCGGCCTATATCATGGAACGCAACAAATTAATCAAGGTCAAATGGATAGATGGAATATTGTAACAACTCTTAACTATTTACCCTTTGAAAAAGAATTGGAAATAATTTTAGCCAAAAATAAGAGTTTTAGCTCCAAAGATGGAAAAGAAAAAATATCGAATATGATTAAAGTTGCAGACTTAACAAGAAAAGGTTTTGTAAACGGAGATATATCTACAGTTATGAGTCCGAGAACAGTTTTACACTGGGCAGAAAATACAAAAATATTTAATGATAATGGGTATGCTTTTAGATTAACCTTTTTGAACAAATGTGACGATATAGAAAAAAAAATTATTTCTGAATATTATCAAAGATGCTTTGGTGAGGACCTTCCAGAATCATCCGTCAATGTTACAATTTCCTAGATGGAGAAAAAGACTGAAATACTAGAAGACTTTAAAAAAGCAATTACTTCTACAGTCAAATCAATTATTGGGGATGAGAACGTAGAGGTAAAATTTGGTAAAGAGATAAATAAAAAAAATGAAAAAACTATTAACCTTCCAGATCTTAAGAATATAAATAATAAAATTGATTATGCAAAAACTAGAGCATTGGCAGATTCTGAAGCTCTTAGGTTAAAATGTTCAGATATAAATATTTATAATTCTTTTGAACCTCAAGGCAATACTTCAAAACTATTGTATGCAGCTGCTGAAAAAATTAGATATGAAAATATTGGTTCGTCATATTTTAAAGGCATTAAGAAAAATTTAAATTATTTTTATGAAACTAAAAGTAATAAAAAAGTTGAAAATAAAAATAACGATTATGAATTTTTAGACGCTTTTGAGTACTATTTAAGAAAAGGTCTTTTTAAATCTAATAAAACTAATAATTTAGAAAATAAATATAAAAAATATAAAAAAAAATTAGATGCTGAATTAAAAAATAAATTAGATGAGCTACATAACTCGCTTTTAGACCAAAAAAAATTCAATGCTTTAATTTCAACAATTATTTCACAATTTAAAATAGAAGAAAGTATCGATACCAGTCAAAAAGAAGATTATCAAAAAGATAATAATAATTTGGAAAATAATACGAAGAATGAAAACAATCAAAGTTCTAAAGATAGTGAAAACAATGAAATGTCTGTAAACTCTAGTTTACCTGATCTTGATCAGTTATCGTCAGAGATTGATAATGAAATTGAGGCTAACGAAGAGGATTCTCTTAATTCTCCAAATGGTAAAAAAAGAATAAACACAAATTTTGGAGACTCAAAATATAAATCTTACACTCAAGAATTTGATGAAATTATTATCGCAGAGGAATTAGAAAGTGAAGAAGAACTTTTAAGGTTGAGACAGAACTTAGACCAACAACTGCTGAGCTTAAAAAATTTTATTTCTAAGTTAGCTAATAAGCTGCAGAGGAAATTGTTAGCTAAACAGAATAGATCATGGGAATTCGATTTAGAAGAAGGATCGTTAGATACCTCAAAGTTAACAAGAATTATTATAGACCCTCTTAACTCACTATCTTTTAAAAAAGAAAAAGATATCAAATTCAAAGATACATTAGTGACTATTTTAATTGATAATTCTGGGTCTATGCGAGGAAAACCAATTTCAGTAGCAGCAATATGTGCAGATATTTTGGCAAGAACTTTAGAGAGATGCTTGGTGAAAGTTGAAATCTTAGGTTTCACTACTAAACATTGGAAAGGTGGACAGAGTAGAGAAAAATGGACAAATAATCAAAAACCGCTTTTCCCTGGCCGCTTAAATGACTTAAGGCATATCGTTTATAAATCTGCTGATATTCCATGGAGGCAATCGAAAAATAATATAGGTCTAATGCTTAAAGAAGGTCTTTTAAAAGAAAATATTGATGGAGAAGCTTTGAGATGGGCTTACAACAAAATTCTTACTCGTGGAGAAGAAAGAAAAATATTGATGGTTATATCTGATGGTGCACCAGTAGATGACTCTACTTTGTCTACAAATACAAGTGATTTTTTAGAAAACAACTTAAAGCAAACTGTGAAATGGATAGAAAAAAGTTCTGCTGTTGAGTTGTTGGCTATAGGTATAGGCCATGATGTAACAAGATATTATAATAAAGCAATTAAAATTGCGGACGTTCAAGATCTTGGTGATGTAATGATCAATCAACTAACAGACTTGTTTAGTGAAGTTAAAAAAAAAACAGTTCACTGAGACTGATACAAATTCTTTTTGATGTTTAAATCCCTTACTTTGAAAATTAATATTCTGAAAGGAATTAGCATTAAAAGTGCCATTAAAAGTTTTACAAATAAATCTCCAAAAGCAAGAGTCACCCAAGGTATGCCCGTCCCTAAAAAAGCAATAGAAAAAAATAAAAAAGTATCGATGGTTGAGCCTATAATAGATGAGGTTATTGGGGCAACAAACCATGATCGGTTTCTTAGCCTTTGAAAAATTTCAATATCTATTAATTGAGCAATTAAAAAAGCAGTTCCCGATCCAACTGCTATTCTAATCGATATTATATCTTGAAAATTTGTTGAGACAAATATTGTTAACAAAATGCCCACACCAAAACCAATGTAGACTATTTTTCTAGCTTTTTTTTTTCCAAATCTTCTATTTGCTAGATCGGTAATTAGAAATACTATGGGATAACTAAATGCTCCATAAGTCAGTACGTCTTGTAAGTTAAATCTATTAATTGGAAATTGTACCAGGTAATTAGAAGCAATTATTACTGCTCCCATAAAAATTGAAAGTATTATAAATAAACTTATACTTGAATTTGAGTTCCTAGACACTAGGCTGTTGCGTTAATGCTAATTTTTAATTTCTGAGCTTTTCTAGAAAGTTTTTGTTTTTTTACCGATTTTAAGTACTGGTCAAGGCCACCCTTAAAATCAACTGAACGAACTGCTGCATTTGTAACTTTTAATGAGATATTTTTATTTAATTTATCACTTTTAAAAGTAACTTTTTTTAAATTTGGCAAAAACCTTCTTTTGGTCTTGTTGTTAGAATGGCTAACATTGTGACCTTTTAAGGGTAATACTCCTGTAAGTTCGCATTTTTTAGTCATAAATAAATTTTGATAATTATATAATTTTTGTGTTTAATATGGTCAAGTTAATATATCTAGATTGACAATGAAACAACCAAATAATATGAGATTTAATGGATTTTTACTTACCTATTGCTCAAGTTCAAATTAGTATCACTACAATTTTAATCTTAAGTTTTGCAGTTGGCGTTCTTTCAGGAATATTTGGCATAGGTGGTGGTTTTTTAATGACCCCTATTCTTATCTTTTTAGGAATACCTGCAACATATGCTGTTGCTAATGTTGCCAATACTGTTTTAGGGATATCAGTTTCGGGGGCTACAACTCATTGGTATAAAAGAACACTAGATTACAAAATGGGTTTTATGATTGTGATTGGTGGGTTAGTCGGAGCTTTTTTGGGAGTGCAAATTTTTAAATATCTGCGAGAAATTGGTAATATTAATACAATTATAGCATTACTTTATGTTTATTTACTAGCGATTATAGGAACACTTATTTTTGTTGAGGGTGTTAGAGAAGTAAGCGCCTTAAAAAAAAAAAAAATACTTAAAAAGAAATTACACACACATTATTGGATTCATGGTCTCCCTATTAGAATGCGATTTAATAAGTCTAAAGTATACGAAAGCGCGCTAACACCAGTCATCTTGGGATTCGTTGTTGGTTTGTTTGCATCTATTATGGGAATTGGTGGTGCGTTCTTAATGGTTCCGGCAATGATTTATTTGATTGGCATGCCTACTAAATTAATTCCGGGAACATCTTTGTTTGTAACTATTTTTATTACAGGATTTGTAGTTATAGCTCATGCTATACAATTTAAGTCTATTGATCTTGTGCTGGTTTCTTTTTTATTATTTGGATCAATTATAGGTTTACATATAGGTTTAAAGATCTCTGAAAAGTTAAATGCATCTGAATATAAAGCTTTATTAGCTATTTTGTTAATAGTGGTGGGAATTTTTATGGGCTTAGAGACATTCATATTCAATAAAGGTGCTGATGTTTTAAGAAACATACCTATGCCTAATTTTAATTCTGAACTAACACTTGCAACAATAAATTTAGCAAAAAATTCACCCATAATTTATGCTTCTTTATCTGTTGTATCTGTTGTTTTTATGGGGTTTATTTTTTCTTACGTAAGAGAATTAATTCATCATTTTAGATATGCAAAAAAAATTAAGAATTGATACCAATAGCGTGCTGGATATTATTTATTTTTTCTTTTTTTAAAATCTCAATTAATTCTTTTTTGATGTCTTTTATCACACCAGGACCTTTATAAACCATGCCAGTATAAAGCTGAACTACTGTAGCTCCAGCCATGATTTTTTCAAACGCACTTTGTCCATTATCTATGCCACCTACACCGATAATAGGTATTTTTCCTTTATTTGATTTATAAAAATTTTTAATAAATTTTAATGATAGTTTTTTTAATGGTTGACCAGATAACCCTCCAGTTTCATTCTTATTTGCATCAAGTAAGTCATTTCTATTTTGGTTTGTAGTATTTGTTAATATTACTCCATCAATTTTAAATTTTAATATCATTTCATTAATGTTTGTAATTTCGGTCTCTTTAATATCTGGTGAAAGTTTTAAAACTAATGGACATGGTATTTTTTGTTTTTTTTTTAGTTCTAATAGTTTATTTAAAAGTTCAGATAGTAATTTTTTTTCATGAAAATCTCTTAAACCTGCGGTATTTGGAGAGGAAATATTAACAGTTATATAGCTTGCAAATTTATTTAACCCACTAAAACATTTTAAAAAATCTGAAATTTTATCTTTTGTATCTTTGTTTGGGCCTATATTAATACCTAGAAATTCTTCAGGAGAATCTTTTTTTAAACGTTCAGACACCACGTCTATACCGTCATTATTAAATCCTAGTCTGTTTATTAATGCTTTGTCTTTTTCAAGTCTAAACACTCTTGGTTTAGGATTGCCAAATTGTCCTTTAGGCGTGATTGTACCCACTTCAACAAAACCAAATCCAAGTTTAAATAAAGAGTTATATACTTCAGCACTCTTGTCAAAACCAGCTGCGAGCCCAATTGGATTTTTTAATTTTTTTTTAAACAATTCTGTTGATAACATTTCTTCATTTTCAACTTGAAAAAAATTTTTCGGGACAAAATTAAATTTTAAAGACTTAATTGCTAAATCATGAGCAACTTCTGGATCTAAACCAAAAATATAAGGTCTTAAAAATGAAAACATTTATTTATTTTTTATTTTTTGATTGATTAGTTCAATTGTTTCTTTAACACCAAAAAAACTTATGAAGAAACCCATTCTCGGCCCGTCCACACTTCCGAAAAGTACTTCATATATTAATATAAACCATTCTCTTAATTTTTTTTCGTATCCATTTTCTTTACCTGTTGAATATACTACGGTTTGAATATCTTCAGGTTTTGTGTCTTGTGGTATCGACTCGAGTTTTTTTGCTAAATTTATAAGAGCTTTTTTTTCAGTTATATCAGCAACTTTGTAATTTTTATTGGGCTCGACTTTATCTCTAAAGTAATTAATTGCATATTCGGTTAATTGATCAAAAATAGGATTTTTTTCAGGCTTAATATCTGTATGAAATCTTTGTATAAATTTCCATAAAATTTCTTTATTTTCAGCGTTACTAGAACCAACTAAATTTAAAAGCATAGAAAAAGTCATAACTGTTTTCTCTCTAGGAGGATTTCCATTATGAACATGCCAAACAGGGTTTAATAATTGTTCTTTAATTTCTTGTTTAGGAAAGTTTTCAATTAATGAAAGATATTCATCAACTGCTTTTGGCACAACTTCAGAGTATAGTTTTTTTGCGCGTGTTGGATTTTGATACATATAAAGAGATAAACTCTCAGGTGAAGCGTATCTTAGCCATTGATCTATTGTAATTCCATTCCCTTTTGATTTAGAAATCTTCTCACCTTTTTCATCTAAAAATAATTCATAGGCAAATCCGTTTGGAGGCCTTTTGCCTAAAGTTCTACAAATTTTATTTGAAAGTATTGCGCTTTCAATTAAATCTTTTCCGTACATTTCAAAATCAACATCAAAGGTAAACCATCGCATAGCCCAATCTACTTTCCATTGTAATTTACATTTTCCATTTAGTATTTGAGTTTCTAATTTTTTTCCATTGTTGTCAAAAATAATTGTACCCTTTTTTTTATCCATTTCCAAAAGTGCAATTTCTAAAACTTTACCTGTAGTTGGGCATATTGGCAAAAACGGGCAATAAGTTTTTTTTCTTTCGCTTCTTAAAGTTGGCAATATAATTTCCATGATCTCTTCGTATTTTTCTAAAACACGCATTAATGAGTTATTAAATTTTCCACTTTTATAATTTTCTGTGGAGCTCTTAAAATTAAAATTAAATTTAAATTTATTTAAAAAATCTTTAAGCATTTCGTTGTTATGTTTTCCAAAACTATCGAACTTATTAAACGGGTCTGGAATGCTAGTCAAAGGCCTGCCGAGATTTTCATGAAGTATTTTGTTATTCGGTATATTGTCAGGTACTTTTCTTAAACCATCCATGTCATCCGAAAAAGTTATAAGATCAGTTTCAATATTCTGAATATGATTTAAAGCATTTATCATCATAGTAGTTCTAGCCACTTCGCCAAATGTACCAATATGTGGCAAGCCACTGGGGCCATAACCAGTTTGGAAGGTTATTTTGTTTTTAGATTTTATTAAATCTTTTCTATCTTTTAATAGTTTTCTAATTTCAACAAATGGCCAAGAAGAAGTTGATTGAATTAAATTAACATCAAGCATAATACTGGTTTATTAAATTTTATAGATAAAATACAGATATAATTACAAGATAATAAGTTGAATTTCATGGGCATTTAAATAATCTATTTTTTATCATGACTTCAAACAAAACTATTTTTTTTATAATCGGGACTTTGTTAATCATCCTGGGCCTCTTTATGCTGATCCCTTATGGAGTACAAATATTTTACAAAGAAAATAGTCATAGCTTTCTATCGTCTTCATTTGTTACAATTTTTATTGGTACAATGTTTGTTTTAGCTAATTTGCAGGAAACATATCAATTGAATCTTAAGCAAACATTTTTATTTTCTACTTTTACATGGGTTGCAGTAGCTTTTTTTGGATCTATACCTTTTGTGCTCTCCGATCTTAATTTTTCTTTTAGCGACTCATTTTTTGAAAGTATGTCTGGAATAACTACTACTGGTTCTACTATTATTACAGATTTAGATAAGTCACCTAAAAGTTTATTGCTATGGAGAGCTATTATGCAGTGGCTCGGTGGGGTTGGAATAATTGTAATGGCTATTACAGTACTACCTCTTTTAAAAGTTGGAGGGATGCAATTATTTAAAATAGAAAGCTCAGATAAACCAGAAAAGATTTTACCTAGAGCAACCCAAGTTGCTTTTATTATAATTTTTACATATTTAGTTTTAACTTTATTTTGTGCTTTTTTTTATAAAATTCTTGGTATGAGTATTTTTGACAGCATTGCTCACGCGATGACAACAATTGCTACAGGAGGGTTTTCTACTCACAATGAATCGATAGGTTATTTTAAAAATTCTAACATAGAAATAGTTGCTACAGTTTTTATTATTTTGGGAAGTATACCATTTATTTCATATTTAAAATTTATAAAAGGGAATAAAAAAATTTTTTTTCAAGATATACAGGTTAAAGGTTTTGTTTATCTTTTTATTATCTCTACTTTTATTATGTTTCTATATTTACTATTAAACAATGAAAGTAGTTTGTTGATTGAAAAAATAAGAATTTCTTCTTTTAATGTTGTCTCTATTTTGTCTGGAACCGGATATGTGACCAACGATTTTAGTTTATGGGGTAAATTTCCTTTAATTTTTTTTCTGTTCTTAATGTTTATAGGAGGTTGTGCAGGTTCAACGGCTTGTGGAATAAAAATATTTAGATTTCAACTATTATTCTTATTTATAAACAATCAAATTAAAAAAATAATTTATCCAAACAGTATGTTTGTTTTAAAATATAATAACCAAAAAATTACAGAAAGTTATATGAATTCAGTAATTATTTTTATTTTTGCATATTTGTTTATATTTATTTTAATGGCTTTGTTACTTTCAATAACTGGTCTTGATTTTCTGTCTTCAATTTCTGGAGCTGCAACATCAATATCAAATGTGGGTCCTGGTCTTGGAGAAACAATAGGCCCAAATGGAAATTTTAAATCTGTTCCAGAAATCTCTAAGTGGATATTGTCATTTGGTATGCTGCTTGGGAGGTTGGAACTTTTTACAGTCTTAATATTGTTTTTTCCATCTTTTTGGAGAGATTAAACTAAATGAACTTATCAAATTTTATCAAACCTTATTTGGACCCAAGAATGTTAAGAATTTTATTGCTTGGAATAATGAGTGGTTTTCCATGGGTGTTAATAGGTAGTGCTTTAAATTTATGGCTAAAAGAGAATGATTTAAGTCGAACTACAATTGGATGGGCTGGATTAATTTTTGGTGTATATGCAATAAATTTTTTATGGGCTCCTTTAATTGACCGTTTACATCTGCCAATTTTATCTAAAAAAATAGGTCATAGAAAATCTTGGATAATTTTTATGCAGTTAATTATTTTTATTTGTTTACTTAGCTGGAGTTTATTAGATCCTGCTAAGAATTTATGGCTAGTTATAGCTGTAGGGTTAGGAATTGCAATATCTTCTGCCACTCAAGACATAACCATTGACGCTTTAAGAATTGAACAAATAAAAGAAAATGAGAAAAATCTCTTAGCTGCTGGAGCTGCAGTCTCAGTAGTTGGTTGGTGGACTGGTTATAAAATTGGAGGTTTAGTGTCTCTACTTAGCGCTGACATACTTCAAAAGCAAGGAGTAGAAAATTATTGGCAAGTTTCTTTTTTAATACTTTCAGGTCTTGTTATTTTTTGTAGTATAGGACTACTTTTTGTTCCAGAAAAAAACTCTAAAGAAAAAATAAATTCCCAAAATATAGCTACTCATAAAATGTTGGATAAAATTGGATCTTCCAATATATTTATTAAAATTTTAGTCTGGCTCTACGGAACTATAATTAGTCCGTTATTAAGTTTTTTTAAAAAAAATACAATTAGTGTAGCTTTATCAATACTTGGTTTCGTTTTTTTATTTAAGATTGGAGAAGCTTTTCTTGGAAGAATGTCTTTAATTTTTTACACAGAAATTGGCTTTTCTAAAACTGACATAGCTCTGTATTCGAAAGGAATTGGCTGGCTTACTACAGTTACATTTACTTTGCTCGGAGGATTGTTTGCAGTACGAATGGGTTTAGTTAAAGCAATGTTTTTGTCTGGTATATTAATGGCTTCAACAAATACTTTATTTTCTGTTCTAGCCTGGGTAGGCAATTCTGAAATTTTATTTGCATTTACAGTTCTAGTTGATGACTTAGCTGCTGCTTTTGCAACGGTTGCATTTGTAGCATTTATTTCCGCTTTAGTAGACAGAAATTACACAGCTACTCAATATGCTTTACTCGCTTCAATTGGCACTGCTGGCAGAACAATGTTTGCTTCTTCATCGGGAATGATGGTTGATTGGCTAAATGGAAATTGGATCATTTTTTTTATTATTACTGCCTTAATGGTAATACCATCTCTGATCTGCTTACTTTTAATTAGAAAAAAAATTAATTTAAATGAATAATCTCTACTCAAATAATCATCCAATAATTAATCTTTATAAAAAAACTTCTTTAGAATCGGAAATTGTTACTCAAATGATTTACGGTGATAGATTTTGTATAATTAATAAATCATCAAAATGGATAAAAATTAAGAATGAAGAAGATGGATATATTGGTTACATAATAAAAAAAAAATTTATACTTTATATAAAGCCTACACATAAAGTTTCTGCCTTATTTGCTAACACTTATAAAAATTCTAATTTTAAGAATAAGATTGCAAAACTTCCTTATGGCTCCAAAATCAAAGTTATTGATGTAAACCATAAGTTTTCTAAATTCCAGAATAGTTGGATTGAAAAAAAAAATATAAAACTTCTTAAATATAAAAATAAAGATATTTTTAAAAATGCAAAAATCTTTAAAGATGTAAAATATCTATGGGGTGGAAAAACCTTCAAGGGAATTGATTGCTCTGCTCTAATACAAATTTGCTTAAATTTTAATAATAATTATTGTCCACGAAATACCGATCAACAAGAAAAATTTTTTAAAAAAAATATAAATCTTAAAAACATAAAAAAGAATGACATTATTTATTGGAAAGGTCATGTGGCTTTAGCGCTATCTAATACAAAGCTTGTGCACGCTTACGGACCAAAAAAAAAGACTATTATTATGAGCATCTTAAAAACTATTAAGCTAATAAAAAAAACTGCTAATTTAGATGTTTTATCTATAAAGAGGATTTAAGAGGCTAAGGTGGTTTCAGTCTCCCTCCACCACCTCAATTTCATTAATACCTGATTCGCTCAACATAATTTAACTCGTTTTAAGTGTGTGCATAAATTATTCTAGATTTCACATAGCTCGCTCTGATTAAAGTTTTGCTTTAAAAAAGATCGAAGAACAAAAGACTATGAGCTATGATAAACTTTTGTTTCTTAAAGTTTGTTGTTTGAACTGGTGTTTTTGGTTATAAAGAATAACGCAAGTTTTCATGTTTTGCTAAATCAATAATCAAGATTATAATAACATATAAAATATTCTTTTTTTATTTTAAATAAAAACTATTAATTTATATAAAAATATTGTGAAATTTCAATTTAAAAAATATTTAAGGCATGTCCCAATAGTAAAAAGAATATATCCGTCACTTTTTTTTAAAATTTTAAAAAAAATAAAAAAAAAAAAAATAGTTTATAAATTTCAAGACATACTACTTGAATTAAATATTGATGAACCAATGGACAGGTCAATATTATTTTTTGACTATTATGAAAATGAACAAATCAATTATTTAAAATTAAAAATGCAAAAAAACAAATATGATTATTTTTTAGATATTGGTGCTAATTCTGGTTTATATAGTCTAGTTGTCGCCAGTTTAAATAAAAGTATTAATGTTTTAGCTTTTGAGCCAATTAAAAAAACTTTTTTAAAACTAAAAAAAAATATTAAATTAAATAAACTAAAAAACATAGAAATTTTTAATTTTGGATTGTCTAATACCAATCAGATTAAAAAAGTTAAAGCACTAAAAAAAAATAATTATATACAAACTGGAGGATTTGGTGTTGTCAATGTAGGTGAAGATACAAAAAATTTACATATTGAAAAAGCAATTTTTAAGATTGGTGATCATAAATTTAATTTTGTTCAAAAAAAAATATATATTAAAATAGATGTAGAGGGGCATGAGATTTTTGTAATTGAGGGATTGTTAAAATTAATCAAGAATAATAATGTTTTTTTACAAATAGAAATATTTAAAAATAACTACAACTCTGTTTTAGCAAAATTAAAATCATTAAAATTTGTTAAAGTTTATGAAATAAATGATGATACTAAAAAAGATTATTTTTTCAAAAAAAAAATTTAAAAATATAGTGGACTCGTATACACGCTTTCCAAGCGTGCGCCTTCAACTTTGTGGCTTAGAATTATTGATTAACTTACAATTTATTTTTAAGACTTTAAAATAATTGGTCTAGCGACGACCATAAGACGACTGATCTTAATTAAAATTTTAGTTTAAATCCTAAATTTCCACTTAAGCTTTTAACATCTTGATTAGTATTTTTTGCAGAAATACCAGCAGTAAATTTACCATTATCTGTAATCTTTTTTTCGTAACCTAAATTAGCAACTAATGAAATCTCTCGTGCAAGAGCATTATCTTGTTTATATGTAGCGCTCGTGCCATTAATTGAATAAACTTGAGATTTGTCTCCTACCGAATTTCTAAAA
>Ga0307986_10000186_pt1 | contig 46968 bp, 49 predicted proteins | sample EllFjometageno82_FD_203170 | JGI IMG/M metagenome (GOLD analysis project Ga0307986, IMG submission 203170) | Marine microbial communities from Ellis Fjord, Antarctic Ocean - #82 | ecosystem: Environmental > Aquatic > Marine > Unclassified | place: Southern Ocean | collected 2014-10-09 | reverse complement strand
GACCAGAATTACAAAATGTTGCTCCAAGTATTATTAAAGTATTAGGTAATAATGCCGTTGCACCAATGGTTTTAAGTTTAGGGCTACCAGCAGTTATTGATTTAGCTAAAAAAAATGGTGTAGCAGTTCTTGCTATAAAAAATTCACATCATATGGCCGCCCTTTGGCCTGAAACTGAAGCTATTGCAGAAGCAGGACTTGTTGGAATAGCTTGCACATCTTACAAGCCAGCTGTTGCTCCAGCAGGTGCTACTAAACCATTGTATGGAACAAACCCAATTTCCTTTGCGTGGCCAAGACCAGGTAAAACTCCAGTTGTTTATGATATGGCCACCGCCTCAATGGCTATGGGTGAAGTTCAAATTGCAAAAAGAGAAGGGCACAAAGTCCCTCTTGGAACTGGCCTAACTAAAGATGGAAAAGAAACTACTGATCCAGGAGAAATCGCTGATGGCGGTGTTATACTTCCGTTTGGTGGCTATAAAGGCTCTAGCATAGCTATGATGGTTGAATTATTAGCCGGTGCATTAATTGGTGAAAATTTTAGTTTTGAGACTGCTGCTAAAGATAATAACGATGGCGGTCCCCCAAGTGGTGGTGAATTTATTATAGCAATCTCACCAGAAAAAATTAGTGGTGAAGGTTGGGATAAACATGCAGATGATTTTTTTGATAAAATGTCAGCTATGGATGGAGTTAGACTTCCAGGTGAAAGAAGACATAAAAATAGGCTTGATACTGGACCAAGAAATATTAACGAAGAGTTAGTAAATAAAATTAAATCTTTAACCTAATTCAATTTCAATAGGTGTGTGATCAGATGGTTTTTCTCTACCTCTTGGATCTTTATTTATATTAACATTTTTAACAATATCTAATAGTGAGTTTGAAACTAGAAAATGATCAATTCTTAATCCATTATTTTTTTGCCAAGCACCTCTCATGTAATCCCAATAAGTATAACCTTCTTTTTCACCATGAATATGACGGTAAGCATCATGAAAACCAAGATTAATCATTTCTCTAAATTTTTTTCTAATCTCAAGTCGGAATAAAGCATCATCTTCAAAACCTTTGATGTTATAAGCATCTTCTGCTGAGGGTAGAATATTAAAATCACCTGCTAAAATAATGTTTTCATTCTTCTTTGAAAGACTTTTTAGCTGTTTAATTAAAATATCAAGCCACTCTTTTTTATAAGTGTATTTTTCAGTGTCAACTGGGTTACCATTAGGAGTGTAGATATTAATTAATTGAATATTTTTTTTCTTAAATTTTACTTCTGCAGAAATAATTCTAGATTGTTTTAGTTTATCCTTAATCAGATCTATTCTAATATTTTCTAATTTATGTTTGGATATTATTGCAACACCATTATAACTTTTTTGACCAAAAACATGGCTTTCATAGTCTAGAGCTGAGAAATCATCATAAGGGAATGTTGGATCTTCAGTTTTGATTTCCTGCATCATTAAAATGTCCGGTTTATATTTTAATAGGTAGCTCTTAATATTTTCAACCCTAGCTCTTACAGAGTTAACATTCCAACAGGAGACTTTCATTAAAGTGAAAAAGAAACACCACAACCGCAAGAAGATTTGCTTTGTGGATTGGATATTTTGAAAGATTCTCCCATTAACTCTGAGACATAATCAACCTCTGAATCTTTTAATAAATCAGCTGAAGTTTTATCAACTAAGATATTTTCAAAACTTAAATCATCATCATTTTTTGATTGATCAAATGTAAATTCATATTGAAAGCCTGAACATCCACCACCTTTGATAGCGATTCTAAAAAAAGAACCCTCATCTTTTTTAGACAACAAATTTTGTATTTGTTTTAAAGCTTTATCGGTAAATTTAATTTCTTTAATCATGACTGAACACTGATATTACTAATATAGTACTTAATTATTTAAATTAAAGGATGAAAAAACACTCTCAATTAGGCTTATTTAAAAGCAAAGGAAGACTTAATGGTGAACGAACCTCCAAGTACCGGTCACCCTTTCAGCGAGATAGAGATAGAATTATACATAGTGCCTCTTTTAGAAGACTTAAACATAAAACCCAAGTTTTTGTAAACACTGAAGGTGATCATTATAGAACACGTATTACTCATTCAATCGAAGTTGCTCAAATAGCTAGATCGGTAGCTAAATATTTAAATTTAAATGAGGATTTAACTGAAACACTTAGTCTAGCTCATGATTTGGGCCACACGCCATTTGGTCATGCAGGAGAAGATGCGCTTTCTGAATGCATGGTAGATCACGGGGGTTTTGATCATAATTTACAGACCTTAAGAATAGTCATGTTTTTGGAAAATAAATATTTTAAATTTAATGGTCTAAATTTATCCATTGAAACACTTGAAGGACTTTTAAAACATAATGGACCAATTCAAGACACTGCTTTAGTTAATAATCTGCTAGGTTTAAAGACTTTTAGAAATAAAATAAACTTCAATACTTATCCATCTTTAGAGGCTCAAATTTCAGCGATATCAGATGATATAGCTTATAATAATCATGATATTCAAGATGGTATTAACGCAAACTTATTTAAACTAGAAGAACTTGTTGAGATAGATTTTTTTAAATCAATTTATCTTAAGTATAAAAAGAAAATTAATAAAAAAAATTATAAAATAGCAATATATCAGATTATCAGAGACTCAATTGATTTAATGATAAGAGACTTATTAGGCAATACTAAAAAAAATTTAAAAGATCTTAAAATTACATCTAAGAAAGATATAGCAAATTCGGATCAATTAACCGTCTGCTTTTCAGATAAGATTAATAAATCTGAAAAAGAAATTAAATTATTTTTAAGAACAAAAATGTACAATAATAAGTCAGTGCTAAAAAAAAATCTAAGAGGAAAAGTTATTATTATGAAATTATTTAATATAATTAAATCAAACCCTAGAAAATTTCTTACAAAAGATCAATTAAATAAAGATAAATTTAGAGCTATTTCAGATTTTATTTCAGGTATGACAGATCGTTATGCCATTAACTTATATAATAATTTCAGATGAATATTTTTGAATTATATTTGGATAAAATTAAATCAATCATAATTGATTTAAATAAACATGATGAGCTAATTATCCCAGAAACGTTCGTTGGAATAAATGCGGAAATACCACCATCTAAATTTGATTGTGATATTTCAACAAATGTTGCCATGGTTCTCTCAAAATTAAACAAAAAATCACCCATTGAATTAGCAGAAAAAATATCATCTGCTATCAAAAAGAAAGACCCCTTGATAGAAACTATCAAAGTCGTTAAGCCTGGATTTATTAATATTAAGTTTAAACCTATATTTTGGTCAATTTTTATTGAACAAATAATTGCTAATGCTGACACCTTTGGTGTTAATCAAAAAGAAAAAAAACTTAATTTTTTAGTAGAGTTTGTTTCAGCTAACCCAACGGGGCCCTTACACGTAGGTCATTGCCGTGGAGCTATATTAGGTGATGTTATTTCAAATATTTTAATATTTAACAAACATAAAGTTACCAAAGAATATTATGTTAATGATTATGGTAATCAAATAATTAATTTTACTAAATCTGTTTACTTCAGAATTCGTGAGGTTAAATTTAAAGAACCTTTTCCAACCGATGACCCAGATTTATATCCAGGTGATTATTTGGTAGATTTTGCAAATAACATTTTATCATCAAATTTAGATATTAATTTTGATATTTATGATGATGTTGTTGATAAATTAACCTCTTTATCTATTGATCAGGCATTAGTTTTGATTAAAAAAAATCTTAAAAGCCTCGGTATTAAACATGATAATTTTGTAAGTGAAAAAAGTATTGTTTTAAACCATGAAGTAGAAAGTGTTGTCAAATTTTTAGAAACTAATAATTTTGCTTATAGGGGAAAAATTAAAGCACCAGCTGGAGAAGATAATGAAGGTTGGGTTGAGAGAGAACAATTGTTATTTAAATCAACAGATTTTGGTGATGATAAAGACAGAGCTTTACAAAAATCTGATGGTTCTTGGACGTATTTTGCAAGCGATATTGCTTATCATAAAAATAAAGTTGATCGTAAATTTGACTATCTAATTAACATTCTTGGTGCTGACCACGCCGGATATATAAAAAGAATTTCTTCATCAGTAGATGCGCTTTCTGGTACAAAAAATAAATTAATTTGTAAAATTAGCCAGCTTGTAAAATTAATTAAAGACAATAAACCATTTAAGATGTCCAAAAGAAAAGGGGACTATATAACAGTAGATGATCTAATAAAAGAAGTTGGAAAAGATGCTACTAGATTCATAATGCTTAATAGAACTAGTGATGTTGAATTAGACTTTGATTTTGATGCTGTAAAGGAAAAATCTAAAGATAATCCTCTTTATTATGTTCAGTATTGTTACGCCAGAATTTCTTCTATATTTAGAAGTCTAGGCAAAGATCTGAATTTAGATGTAAAAATAAATAACTATAAATTTGTATACTCCAGTGATGAAATTAAAATTCTAAAAAAAATTTCAGAATGGCCAAAGTGCATTGATAGTGCTAGTACAAAACTTGAACCACACCGTATACCAGTTTATTTATATGAATTATCATCTGAATTTCATTCTTATTGGAATCTAGGAAAGCAACAACCTGAAAAAAGATTTATTGATGATAAAAAAAATATTTCACCAGATAAACTGGTGTTTTTAAAAATAATTTCAAATGTTATTAAGTCTGGCATGGACATAGTTGGTGTAGATACACCAGAAAAAATGTAATGATCAAAGAAATCAAATATTTATTATTTATAATTATAATTTTAGTATTTATTTTTTTTACTGGAAAATATTATTTTTCTGATGCAAATAAAAAAAAATCTTATCGATCATTAATAAATATAGACAAAAAAATAAATTTATTTTCTCAAAGTTTACCTATTTTAGAAAATGATACTCAAACTATTATCGAGTATGTTAAGAATACTAAAACCAAAAAAAAAAAAAAATATTATTTTTGGGAATTAATTGACAAAAATGATTAATCGTAGATCATTTATAACTGGGATTAAAGGTACTAAGCTAAATAATCAAGAGGTTAGGTTTATAAAAAAATACAAACCATGGGGTATTATTTTATTTTCCAGAAATCTAAAAACTATTGATCAAATCAAAAATCTAACAAATCATATAAAGAATATATTTAAAGATAAAAATTACCCAATATTAATTGACCAAGAGGGTGGTAGAGTTAATCGATTGAGTAAATTTATTTCCCTTGATGCCTTTACTTCTGAATATTTTGGAAAGTTATTCGTTAAAGATAAAAAAAAATTTAATATAATTTTTAAATTATATATTGATCAAACTAGTCATTTACTATCTAGGCTTGGCATAAATATTAATACAGTGCCTGTTTTAGATTTACGTTACAAAAAAAGCTCAAATATAATTGGCAATCGCTCATTTTCAAAAGATCCCAAAATTGCCTCCAATATAGGCGATATATGTATAAAAAATTTTAGAGAAAACTCAATTGGTACAATTATTAAGCATATTCCTGGTCATGGTTTAGCAAAAGTAGATAGCCATCACTTTACACCAACTATAAACAAATCTTTAAACTATCTTGAAAATAATGATTTTAAGTCATTTAAATTGAAGAATTCATTTTTTGCAATGACTGCTCATATTATTTTTAGTAAAATTGATTCTATTAATACAGTTACACATTCAAAAAAAATGATTAAAATTATACGAAATAAAATTAAATTTAAAAATATTATAATTTCAGATGACCTATCTATGAAAAGTCTAAAATATTCAACTAAGCTAAATACTATCAAAGCTTTTAAAGCAGGCTGTAATCTGGCTCTACATTGTAATGGAAATTTAAAAGAAATGATTAATGTAGGGGAAAACTCTCCTAAAGTTGATTCTTTTATCCAAAAAAAAACATCAGAATTTTACAAAATTTTAAGCTAATATTATCTAATGAATGATTCTAACTCTAGTTTATTTGAAATCGATTTAGATAATTATAGTGGGCCCTTAGATGCATTATTAGACTTAGCTAAAGCTCAAAAAGTTAATCTTGAGGAAATTTCAATAACTAAATTAGCTGATCAATTTTATGATTTTATAACTAATAAAAAAGATCTTAATCTTGAAGTTGCATCCGAATATCTTCTAATGGCTACATGGTTAGCTTATTTAAAGTCCAAACTTTTGTTACCTAGTTCACCTGAGGAGGAATTTAAAGTTCAAGAAGTGGCTGAAAAACTAAAACTTCAATTAAAAAAATTAGAATTAATTCGTTTACTTTCTGATCAGATGTTAAAAAGAAAAAGACTAGGTCGTGAAATTCGCACAAGAGGAATGAGAGGAAACATAAGATCTATCTATAGTGCTGAATATAAACTTAGCTTGTTTGAACTTTTGAAATCTTACTCGACAATAGTAATGACTAAAGATTTCCAAAAGATGAATATACCTAAATTACCTGTTTTTACTGCAGAAGATGGAATTAAAACAATAAAAGGATTTTTTGGTAAACTTACTGATTGGAAAAACTTGGATGATTTAATACCTAATAATTTTAAATCAAGTAAGAATTATAAAAAAACTGGCAAAGCAGGAATTTTTGCTGGTTCTCTTGAATTAGTTAAGGAAGGTAATGTAAAAATTAAACAAGATAATTTATTTGATGATATTTATATTAAAGAAAATTCATGATCAAAAAAAAATTAGAAAAAAAAAATAATGTTGTAAATTTTCCTTCTAAATTAACTTCTATAGAAAAAGAAATTGAAGGTATAATTTTTGCAGCCGCAGAACCTTTGGATATAGATACAATAGAAAGTAAACTTTCAAAAAAAGTTAATATCAAAAAATTTTTAGAAAAATTGAGAATAGAATATTCTTTAAGAGGTATAAATTTAGTTTGTATTTCAAAAAAATGGTCTTTCCGAACATCTCCCAATTTGTCAACTTTAATGTCCCAGGAGAAAACAGTTGAAAAAAAATTATCAAGAGCTGCAGTAGAAACTTTAGCTATTATTGTTTATCATCAGCCTGTAACCAGAGCAGAAATTGAGGAAATTAGAGGTGTTGCATTTGGTACTAATACTCTTGAAATTTTAATGGAGCTTAATTGGGTTAAACCAGGTGGGCGTAAAGATGTTCCTGGAAAACCAATTCAATATGTTTCGACGGAAAATTTTTTAAGTCACTTTAACTTACAAAAACTGTCAGATTTGCCTACTGTTGACGAGTTGGGTGCCGCCGGATTAATAGATTCCACTAGTGTTGATGATGCTATTTTTGGTACAGGAAAGTTTTATAAAGAAAAACAAGATGAGAAAAAAGAGGTCATTTACTCAAATATTGACGAAATGTTGAGTGGTACTTTAATTGAGGAAGATAATTAATAAAAAGTAACTTTTAATATATTTGTAAACAGGCTATAAAGTTTCTATGAGTATTGGAATTTGGCAGATTGCTGTTGTTGTTATTTTGGTCGTTCTACTATTTGGTAGAGGCAAAATCTCTAGTTTGATGGGTGATGTTGCTAAAGGAATAAAAAGTTTTAAAAGCGGTATGGCCTCCGACATAACAGATGAGTCAGAGTCAAAAAATATTTCCGAAGACAATCAAGATTCAAACCACAAAAAATAAACCAAATGCCTACTATTGGTTGGTTTGAAATCTTAGTTATAGTAGTGATAGCAATAGTTGTCCTCGGACCTAAAGATTTTCCAGTTATGTTGAAGAAAGTTGGATCTTGGATTAGCACAGCCAAAAAATATATTAATAACATTCAAAATGAAGTTTCTAATATTGATTTAGAAGATAACAGTATTCAGAAGAAAAATAATAAAGAAGACAATAAAGATGAATAAAGAAGATTATGGAGGCGGTGTTATTAGTCATTTAGCTGAGCTTAGAAAAAGACTAATTCACAGTTTTATTTTTCTTATAATTTTTTTTGCAGGTTGTTATGTTTTTGCAGAACATCTTTATGGATTTTTGGTTGAACCATTTGCAAAAGCAGTAAAAGATGATGGTACCGATAGAAGATTGATATTTACAGCACTTCAAGAAACATTTTTAACTTACCTAAAGGTTTCTTTCTTTGCTGCATTTTTTGTAACATGTCCGTTTATACTAATGCAAATTTGGAAATTTATTGCACCTGGTCTTTATAAGCATGAGAAAGTTGCCATTATTCCCTATCTAATATTAACACCTATCTTGTTTTTTTTGGGAGGAATGCTCGTCTATTATTTAATCATGCCTCTTGCAATAAAATTTTTCTTGTCTTTTGAGAGTACCGGTATTTCAACAAATCTTCCAATACAACTGGAAGCTAAAGTTGATGAATATTTATCTTTAGTTATGAAATTAATTTTTGCTTTTGGAATAAGTTTTCAACTTCCTGTTGTTTTAAGTTTATTAGCAAGAGTAGGGGTTGTTGATTCTCATTTTTTAAAAACAAGAAGAAAATATGTAGTTGTTATAATTTTTGCAGCCGCAGCTTTATTAACACCACCAGATCCTATTACTCAGATTGGTTTAGCCATCCCATTGTTAATTCTATATGAATTATCTATTTTTTCTGTAAAATTTATTGAAAAAAAAGAATTTAAATAAAAATGCATAATTTAAAAGAAATACGCAAAGACTTTGATAATTTTAAAAGATTATTAGAAAAACGTAATGTTGATATTGATTTAGATCATCTAAAAAAATTAGATGAAAAAAATAGGGACCTTATTCAAAAAAAAGAAAATTATGAGAAAGAAAAAAAAGAAATTTCAAAGTCGAAAGATAAAACTTTATTTAAAAAATCAAAAGAAATTTCAAGTCAAATAGATCAAATTTCACAACAACAAAATAAAGTTAAAAACGAATTAGAAACAATTTTATTAAGTATCCCAAATTTACCTCATTTAGATGTACCCATTGGAAAAGATGAGAATGATAATGTTGAAATATCTAAATCAGGTACAATTACAAAATTTGATTTTAAACCTAAATCACATTACGAATTAGGTGAAAATCTTCAAATGTTAGATTTTGATTTGGCAACCAGAACTACTGGTTCAAGATTTGTTTTTGTTAAAAATAAATTAGCTCTATTAGAAAGAGCATTATCAAACTTTATGCTAGATAAACATATAATTGAAAATGGTTACCAAGAAATATCTCCACCATTAATTGCATCTGAAAGCTCAATGTATGGTACTGGTCAATTACCAAAATTTGAAAATGATCAATTTGAAATTAAACTTGAGGAGGAATCAGGCCGAAAGTTTTTAATACCTACAGCAGAAGTTATTTTAACCAACATTGTAAAAGATAAAATTTTAGAAGTAAAAGATCTTCCTATGAGGTTTGTGGCATCTACACCTTGTTTTAGAAAAGAAGCAGGCAGTTATGGAAAGGACACTAAGGGTATGATCCGACAACATCAGTTTTATAAAGTAGAAATGGTTAGTATTGTGGAAAAGGAAAAATGCCTAGAAGAATTAGAACGTATGACCGATTGTGCCACAGGAATATTGGATGATCTAGAGCTACCTTATAGAAAAGTGATTTTGTGTACTGGTGATATGGGATTTAGCGCTGAAAAAACTTATGATATTGAGGTTTGGCTTCCATCAGAAAACAAATATAGAGAAATTTCTTCATGTTCATCCTGTTCTTCTTTTCAAGCCATAAGAATGAAAACAAGATATAAAAACATAAATAAAGAAACACTAAATGTAGGTACTCTTAATGGAAGTGGCCTGGCTGTTGGCAGAACACTAGTTGCTATCTTAGAAAATTATCAACAAAAAAATGGAAGCATTATTGTTCCAGAAAAATTAAGACCTTATATGAATAATTTGCAAAAAATTTCATTGAATTAAAGTTGTTTTAATTAAATAGATAGTATAAAAAAATATTATTAATAAAGGAGTTTTATGGATAGTTCAGGAATAGGTCAGTTTATACCGTTAATTTTAATATTTGTTATTTTTTATTTTTTCTTAATCAGACCTCAACAGAAAAAAGTTAAAGAGCATAAGGGTATGGTAGAAGGATTGAAAAGAGGTGATAAAGTTATCACATCAGGTGGTATTACAGGTACTATTGAAAGAGTTATTGATAACGATAAAGTAGAAGTAGAGATTGCTGAAAACGTTAAAGTTGAAATTGTTAAAGCAACTGGAATTCAAGGTCTTTTAAATACACAAGAAGTTAAAAAATAATCAATTTTTTTGAGAAGTGTTATATTTTTCTAAATTAAGGATTATTTTTATTTCTTTAATTACCATATTTTTCACTTTTGTTGCATCAAACAACGTCCTAAGTCCTGATAAAAGGTTTTTTGATAAGAAGATTAATCTTGGTTTAGATTTGCAGGGTGGATCATATTTACTGTTAGAAATAGATAACACGCCTGTTGTAGAACAAAGACTTCAAAACACAACCACTTTACTGAGAGCTTACTTTAAAGATAAAAATATTAGAATAGGAAATTTAAAACTAGATAATCAAAAGATTAAATTTAGTGTTGCTGAAGATTCTAAAAAAAATATAATTGAAATTCTTAATGATGAAAACAGTGAGATAAATCCTTATTACCCAAGATTTAAAACTCATCAATTTGATGTAGTCGATTTAGGAAATTTTTTAGAACTAAGCTTCTCAAATCAAGGGTTAGTTGAATTAAAAACCTCATCACAAGATCAGGCTTTAGAAATTGTAAGACGAAGAATTGATGAGATAGGTACCAATGAACCTAGTATTCTTAAGAGAGGTAATGATCGTATATTAGTTGAACTTCCAGGATTAGATGATCCTATGAGAATAAAATCTTTACTGGGAAAAACAGCAAATTTATCTTTTAGATTTGTTTCTACTGACAATCAGGATTCATTTGGTGTTGAGAAATTAAAATATGAAAATAATATTGATGAAGATTATGTAAGTAAAAGAATTATTTTAAGTGGTGATAACTTGTTAGACGCACAACCAAGAATGGACAACCAGACTAATGAAACAGTTGTATCATTTGCATTAGATAGAGTAGGAGCAAAGCGTTTTGGCAAGGCAACTTCTACCGGTATTGGAAAAAAATTGGCAATTGTCCTGGATGGAAAAATTATCAGTGCACCAGTTATAAGAGACACTATTGCTAGTGGTAATGGTCAAATTAGTGGTGGTTTTACATTTCAATCAGCTACTGATCTTGCACTTTTATTAAGATCTGGTGCTTTACCAGCTCCTTTAAATATAATAGAAGAAAGGACAGTTGGACCTGATTTAGGTCAAGACTCAATAAATGCAGGATTGTTTGCTCTTATAATAGGTTTTTTACTTGTTATTACATTTATGTTTGTAAAATATAAGACATTTGGTTTGATAACGAATATTACTCTTATTGTTAATCTTTTATTATTGTTAGGTATATTAACTTTATTTGAAGCAACACTTACTCTTCCAGGCATTGCGGGTATAATTTTAACTGTTGGCATGGCTGTAGATGCTAATGTATTAATTTTTGAGCGAATTAAAGAGGAATCGAGAAATGAAAAAAATAATATCATTGCTTTTGATAGTGGTTACGTAAAGTCTAAAACAGCAATATTGGATGCAAACATAACCACCTTATTAGCAGCTGTAATACTGTTCTTTATGGGCTCAGGCCCTATAAAAGGATTCTCAGTTACTCTAGGTGTTGGAATTTTTACAACTTTATTTTCTGTATATTTTATAGCTAGATTGTTTACGTCAATCTATGTTTCCAAAAACAAAGATAAAGTGGGGTTAATTTAAATGATTAAATTTAATAGATTTTATAATCAATTCAATATTCTGTCTTCGTTATTAATTATAGTTTCACTGGCTCTATTAATTTTTAAGGGTTTAAATTTTGGAATTGATTTTAAGGGTGGAACTTTAATAGAGTTAAGATCAAGTCATTCAAAAATAAATGTTTCAAATTTAAGAGATGTTTTGGGGCAAATGAATCTTGGAGATGTATCTGTAAAAAAATTCGGCAATAATAAAGATTATCTAGTCAAGTTTGAAAATAAAAATAACGAAGAAAACATTATTGAAGAAATTAAATTAAATTTAGATAAATCATTTGGAAATAACTTTGATTTTAGAAGAGTCGAAAATGTTGGACCTAAAGTGAGCTCAGAGTTGTTGAGATCTGGAATTATTGCAATTAGTATTTCTTTAGCTGTTATGTTAATTTACATTTGGATAAGATTTGAATGGCAATTCAGTTTAGGTGCAATTATAGCATTATTTCATGATGTTGTAGTTACACTTGGTTTATTTTCTATTTTAAATTTAGAAATTAATTTATCAATTATTGCAGCTGTTTTAACTATTGTTGGTTATTCAATGAACGATACTGTTGTAATCTACGACAGGGTAAGGGAAAACTTAAGAAAATACTCTGATATTAAAATATTTGAACTAACAAATATCTCAATTAATGAAACTTTATCCAGAACACTAATCACCTCCATCACTACCTTGCTAGCATTGTTATCCATTTTCTTTTTTGGTGGTGAAATTTTAAAAGGATTTTCTTTAGCTATGATTTTTGGTGTAGTTTTTGGAACCTATTCATCTATATATATAGCTAACACAGTATTAGTTAGATTGAATGTTTCGCAAGAAACAATATTAAAAGAGGATGAAAAAGTTTAATAAAGATTTTGAGCTGCAACCATCGCAAGTAACATTGGTAGTGAAAGCAAAGTATTTGTTCTAGAAAATAACATTGCAGTTCTTGCTGATTTAGCCTTAATTTCTGGATCACATTCTACCATCCCTAAAGCTCTTTTTTGATTGGGCCAAATAACAAACCAAACATTGTAAGCCATAATTACACCAAGCCACATGCCAATACCAATTGCTGTGTGTTTTGGAATGCCCGAACCAATACTTAAAGTCATCGCGTCATGTAAATATCCATTTAACAAAGAGAGCACTAATCCAGTTAATACAGTTAAAGCTGCTGCCCATCTAAAATAAAATAATGCAGCAGGTGCTATTACTTTGCCGATTGCAGGTTTTTGTTCATCAGGAATTTTAGCCATATTAGGTATCTGAACAAAATTAAAATACCAAAGTAATCCAATCCACATTATTGCAACAATTACATGAATGAATCTAAATAACCAGCTCCAGAACAAAGTGTCAAAAGCAAAACCACCGTTCAAATAAAATAACCCTAGAAATAGTAAAATAGCAAGTAGAAGAGAAGCGTGAACTGTTTTAGAAAGAGATGATAATAAATTACTCATGATTCTTGATTATTATACACTAAATTAATTTAAATTTGACATTTTTTTTAATAGTTTATTTTAACAAGGGTTTAAGGTATTGGCCTGTATAACTTCCTGCCACTTTACAAACTTCCTCAGGTTTACCTTCTGCAATGATATTCCCCCCCTTAACACCTCCTTCTGGTCCCATATCAACTATGTAATCAGCTGTTTTGATCACATCCAAATTATGCTCGATTACAACTACAGTATTTCCAAGTTTAACAAATGTGTGGAGGATTTCTAAAAGTTTTTTAATATCATGTTGGTGAAGGCCGGTTGTTGGTTCGTCCAATATGTACATGGTTCTACCAGTTGATCTTTTTGAAAGTTCTTTTGCAAGTTTAATTCTTTGAGCTTCACCCCCAGATAGAGTTGTAGCTTGTTGCCCTATCTTAATATATCCTAAACCAACTTTTTTAAGAGTAAGAAGTTTTGTTTTTATATTTGATATGTTTTCAAAATACTCACAACCTTCATCTACTGACATATCTAAAACATCAGCAATGCTTTTGTTTTTAAATTTTATTTCAAGGGTTTCTCTATTATATCGTGTGCCTTTACAATCATCACATTGAATATACACATCAGGTAAGAAATGCATTTCATATGTAATAACACCATCTCCTTCACAAACCTCACATCTTCCACCCTTAACATTAAAAGAAAATCTTCCAGGTTTATAACCTCTTGTTTTAGATTCTGGTAAACTTGTAAACCAATCTCTAATTGGTCCAAACGCACCAGTGTATGTTGCTGGATTTGACCTCGGAGTCCTTCCAATAGGTGATTGATCTATATCAATGATTTTATCAATCAATTCAACACCCTTATAACTTTTAAATGCTTTTGGCACTTTTCTAGCTTTGTTATTAAGAGTTAGATTTAAAGCATGATAAAGAGTTTGTAAAATAAGTGTCGATTTTCCACTACCTGAAACGCCAGTGACACAAGTAAAACTTCCAATTGGAATTCTAAGATTTACGTCGTTAAGATTGTTTCCACTAGCACCATTAATTTCAACAAACCTTCCATTTTTAGCTAATCGTCTAGTCGTTGGAATGTCGATTTTTTTTTTATTAGATAGATATTGCCCGGTAATACTATTTTTATTTTTTTTAATTTCACTGTAAGTACCTTGAGCTGTAATTTGTCCACCATTAGTTCCTGCCTCAGGGCCCATATCAATAATATGATCTGCATTTTCCATAGTTTCAGTATCGTGCTCTACAACAATAACTGTATTACCAAGGTCTCGTAATCTTTTAAGTGCATTAATAAGTTTTATATTATCTTTCTGATGTAGTCCTATGGATGGTTCGTCGAGTACATATAAAACTCCCGTTAAACCAGAACCTATTTGTGATGCAAGCCTTATTCTCTGCGCCTCTCCTCCTGAAAGAGTCCCGGACTCTCTTGATAATGTTAGATAATCTAATCCAACATTAAGTAAAAAATTTAATCTTTCATTAATTTCTTTTAAAACATGTTCAGCAATTTTGAACTGTCTTCTATCTAAATTTTTTTCTAGATTCTTAAACCACTCTGCTGAATCTAGGATTGATTTTGTTGTTACTTCACTAATATTATGGTTATCAATTTTAACACATAATGCCTCTTCTTTTAATCTTTTACCATTACAACCTTCACAAGCAGAGTCAGATTGATATTCAGCTATAGCTTCTCTTTTCCATTCACTGTCAGACTCTAAAAACCTTCTTTCTAGGTTGTTTATTACTCCTTCAAATGTTTTTTTATGTGAATATTTTTCATAACCATCGTCGTAACTAAATTTAATTTCTTCCTCATCTGAACCATAAAGGATTACATCTTTGACTTTTTTTGAAATTTTTTTCCATTTTTCATTTAAAGAAAAACCATAATGCTTAGCAATTGATGCAAGAGTTTGTGCGTAATATAAAGTTGTCGATTTTGCCCATGGCTCGATAGCTCCATCTGCAATACTTACTCTGTCATCGGGTACTACTAAATTTGGATCTACATTTAATTTTATTCCTATCCCCTCACACTCTTCACATGCTCCATAAGGACTGTTAAAAGAAAATAGCCTGGGTTCAATCTCTTCAATTGTAAAGCCACTTTCGGGACATGCAAATTTAGTTGAGTAAATTAATTTTTCAACTTTTCTAAATTTTTGAGGCAAAGTTTCATCTTCGTATTCAACAAAAACTAAACCATTGGACAAATTAACTGCTGTTTCAATACTTTCAGCCAATCTATTCCCAAGTTTAGAGTTCAAGGCAATTCTGTCAACAAGAACAGAAATATCGTGCTTTAATTTTTTATCTAAATCTGGCGATTTTTCAATGTCGTATAAAACATTGTCTATTTTAATTTTTCTAAATCCTCTTCGCTTATAACTTAGTATATCTTTTCTATATTCACCTTTACGACCTCTGACTACTGGAGCAAAAATGTATATAGTAGATTTTTGAGGTAATTTTTTAACTAGATCTACTATTTGAGTTATTGTTTGTGAAGTTATTGGTTTACCTGTGAAAGGAGAGTAGGGAATTCCTGCTCTTGCAAACAATACTCTCATATAATCATAAATTTCAGTAACAGTTGCAACAGTAGATCTTGGATTTTTAGAGGTGTTTTTTTGTTCTATTGCAATTGCTGGACTTAATCCCTCAATAAGATCAACATTGGGTTTTTTCATTTTATCTAAGAATTGTCTGGCATAAGCTGATAAGCTTTCAACATATCTTCTTTGACCTTCTGCATAGATAGTATCAAAAGCTAGTGATGATTTTCCAGAACCAGATAGTCCCGTTATAACAATAAATTGATCCTTTGGGATTTCAACAGAAACATTCTTTAAATTATGTTCCTTGGCACCCTTAATAACTATCTTTTTGATCATAATTTTTGTTGCTTTGGATTAATAAAATTAATATTCAGAATAAATTGTGATATAAAACAAATTAATTAAATTAACAAATATTAAATATTATGGCTGGAAGTTTAAATAAAGTATTATTAATTGGTCGTTTGGGCGCAGACCCTGAGATCAAACAAATGGTTAATGGCAAGAGTGTAGCAAGGCTTAGTTTAGCTACAAGTCAATCTTGGAAAGACAAAAGCACAGGTGAAAAAAAAGAAAAAACAGAATGGCACCGTGTAGTTGTATTTAATGAAGGTCTTGTAAATGTTATTCAACAATATCTTAAAAAGGGAGCCCAAATATACGTTGAGGGTCAAATGACCACAAGAAAATGGAAAGATGAACAGTCTGGTCAGGACAAGTATTCGACTGAAATTGTGCTTCAAGGTTATAATTCTACTTTAACAATGCTTGGTGGTGGTAATACAGGGGGTGGTGGAATTCAAAATGATACATCTCAACAAAATAACAACATTGAAGACGCACCTCAAGCTTCTAACGATATGGATGATGAGATTCCATTTTAGTTACCATGCAAAAAACTGAAGTACCTAAGGAACAAAATATTAAACTAATTTCTATGCATGATGAGATGAGTTCATCTTATCTTTCGTATGCGATGAGTGTTATAGTTAGCAGAGCTTTACCTGATATTAGAGATGGATTAAAACCAGTTCATAGAAGAATATTGTTTGCTATGTACAAAGGTGGTTACGATTGGTCAAAACAATTTAGAAAATCAGCAAGAATAGTTGGAGATGTTATTGGTAAATATCACCCACATGGAGATCAGTCTGTTTATGATGCTTTAGTTAGAATGGTTCAAGATTTTTCAATGAGCCTACCTTTGGTTCAAGGCCAAGGTAACTTTGGATCAATTGATGGGGATCCAGCAGCAGCTATGAGATATACAGAGACAAGACTTGCAAAAGTATCTCAATTTTTAATTGATGATATTGAAAAAAATACCGTCTCATATAAAAGCAATTATGATGAAACAGAAAAAGAGCCAACTGTTTTACCAGCTCAATACCCAAATCTTCTAGTTAATGGGGCAGGCGGTATTGCTGTTGGCATGGCAACAAGTATTCCCCCACATAATTTAGGTGAAATTATTGATGGAACATTAGCTTTAATTGAAAACAAAGATGTAAAAATAAAAGAATTAATGAAGCATATTCCGGGCCCAGACTTTCCAACTGGTGGAGTTATTATAGGCAAAGACATTATAAAACAGGGCTATAATAATGGTAGAGGTTCTTTTAAAATTAGAGGAGAAGTTTCAATAGAAACTCTTAAAAATGGAAGAGATAGACTCGTTATAACTTCAATACCGTATCAGGTCAATAAATCTGTTCTTAATGAAAGAATTGCACAACTGGTTCGAGAAAAAAAAATTGAAGGTATTAAGGATATAAGAGATGAGTCGAACAGAGAGGGTATAAGAGTTGCTATAGATTTAAGAAACGGTGTTGAACCAGAAACTATTAAAAGACAGCTTTACAAAAACACTCAAATAGAAAGTTCTTTTGGTTTTAATACTCTCGCTATTGTCAAGGGAAAGCCTGAATTATGTAATTTAAAAGATTTTTTATCAAATTTTTTAACTTTTAGAGAAGATGTTGTAATAAAAAAAACTAAATTTGATTTAAAAAAAGCTGAGGACAGAGCACACATTTTAATTGGACTATCTGTTTCAGTAGAAAACCTAGATAAAATAATAAAGATTATTAGATCATCAAAGACCCCTGACGATGCAAAGAAATTTATTTTAAATACTAAATGGAAAATTAACAAATCTCAGAAACTGATCTCTTTAGTAGAGAATAAAAACAGCAAAAATCTCTATTCTCTTTCTGATCCTCAGGTGACTGCAATTTTAGAACTAAGATTACAAAAATTAACAGCATTAGGAATTAATGAAATAGAAGTTGAAATAAAAAAATTAGCCGAACTAATAGCTGGTTATAAAAAAATTATAAATTCAAAAAAAGAATTATCAAAAGTCATAAGTGAGGAGCTTAAGAGTATTAAAGAAAAGTTTGCCGTTCCAAGAAGAACTAAAATTATTGATGCAGTTTTAAATTACGATATTGAGGAAACTATCCAAAAACAGTCAGTAATAATTACAGTTACACTTCAAGGGTATATCAAAAGAGGCTCTTTAGACAGTGTTAAACAGCAAAAAAGAGGTGGTAAAGGAAAATCTGGAATTACTACGAGAGATCAGGACTCTGTAATCCAAACCTTATCAGTTAATACTCATACTTCAGTCCTTTTCTTTTCTACCGAAGGTTTAGCTTATAAAGTTAAAGCATGGAAAATACCTGAGGGATCAACAACATCAAAAGGCAAATCTTTATTCAACATTTTACCCTTAAAAAATCACCAATCAATCAGTTCAATCATGTCAATGCCAGAAGAAGAAACTGACTCTAAGAATTACCAAATAATTTTTGCAACAGCGCAAGGTAAAGTTAGAAAAAATAGTTTAGAGGATTTTTCGTCAATTAATTCTTCAGGTAAGATAGCTATGAAACTTGATAATAATGATAATATTGTTGGTGTTAAAATATGCCAAGATGATCAAGATGTAATTTTAAGCACTAAGCTTGGAAAGTGTATTAGGTTTGAAGCTAAAAAATTGAGAGTATTTAAAGGTAGATCATCTAAAGGCATTAAGGGTATAGAGCTAGCACCTAATGATCAAATCGTATCTTTATCTGTAATTGATAATGATAAAACTAAAAAAAATGGTAAAAAAACTGGTGATGAAAAATCTGAAATTAAAGCTAAAGAAAAGTTTGTATTATCAATAAGTGAAAATGGATATGGGAAAAAAACTTCTCACACAGATTACCGATTAACCAATCGTGGTGGAAAAGGAATTATTGGAATTATAAATTCACCAAGAAACGGGAATATAACATCTTCATTTCCTGTTTATGAGGGGGATGAAATACTAATTTCAACAAATAAAGGACGTGTGATTAGAGTTGCTGTTAAAGAAATCAGGTCAGCCGGAAGAAATACTCAGGGAGTAAGGATTATTAAATTATCTGGAGATGAAAAAGTTGTTTCAGCCATAAAAATTGATGATAATTTAATCTAATGAATAAAGTAGCTATATACCCAGGTACGTTTGATCCAATTACCTATGGTCACATTGATGTAATTAAAAAAGCACTCAAATTATTTGACAAAATAATTGTTGGTGTTTCAAATGTAAGTAATAAAAATTATTTATTTAGTTCAGATGAGAGAATAGATATTGTTAATAAAGCTTTATTTAAAGATCTTAAGCTAAATAAAAAAAAAGTTTTGGTTATCTCTTTTAGCTCTTTAACTACAGATTTATGTAAAATTTACAAATCCAATATAATATTAAGAGGCTTAAGAGCTGTATCTGATTTTGAGTATGAATTTCAATTAGCTGGAATGAACAGAAAATTAAACAATAATATAGAAACAATTTTTTTAATGTCTGATGTTGAAAATCAAATTATTTCATCAAAATTTGTTAAAGAAATAGTTAAATTAAATGGTGATATTAAAAAATTTACCACTAAGAGTACAATCAAATCTCTAAAAGAAAAATATGAATAAAATTATAGTTAATATATTAATTTTATTTTTTTTAATAACCAATCAATTAATAGCACAGGAGAATATAATGATTTTAAAATTAAAGGATGGAGACGTAAAAATTGAATTATTTGAGGATGTTGCCCCCAATCATGTAAAAAGAATTAAGGAATTAGCTGACAGTGGAAAATATGATAATGTTGTGTTTCATAGAGTTATCGATGGTTTTATGGCACAAACTGGAGATGTAAAATTTGGCAATTCTGTTTCTGATGATTTCGATTTAAAAAGAGCTGGTATGGGTGGGTCTGATTTACCTGATTTGAAACAAGAATTTGGTAGTGTTGCCCATGATACAGGCACCTTATCTATGGCAAGATCATCTGATCCAGATAGTGCAAACAGTCAATTTTTCATATGTTTCAAACCAGCACCATTCCTAGATAAACAGTATACTGTTTTTGGAAAAGTTTTAGAGGGAATGGAATTTGTTAATAAGATTAAAAGAGGTGATGATAGTAACAACGGTTCTGTATCTGACCCTGATAAAATTATTAGTTTCAAGTCACAATAATTTCTTTAATGGCATTAAAAAATTTTGCCTTTAAAGTTTTAAATAAAGATAAATTTGCAAGACGTGGTGTGATTGAAACTCACCGGGGCAATATTAATACACCTGCTTTTATGCCCGTTGGAACTCAAGCAACAGTTAAGGCTTGTACAATTGAGGATATAAAAAAAACTGGCTCTGAAGTTATTTTATCTAATACTTATCACCTGATGATTAGACCTGGTGTTGAAAGAATTCATTCAGCTGGAGGATTGCATGATTTTATGAATTGTGATTTACCAATACTGACTGACTCAGGGGGTTTCCAGGTAATGTCACTTTCTAAACTTAATAAAATTGATAGAGAAAAAGGAGCTATATTTAATTCTCACGTCGATGGTAAAAAATTTTTCTTAAGTCCAGAGGAGAGCATACGAATTCAACTGGGTCTCAACTCTGATATAGTAATGATAATGGATGAATGTCCACGAAAATCTGATGATTATAATTTAATTAAAAAATCGATGGATTTATCTCTTTATTGGGCCGAAAGATCAAAAAAAGCTTTTGGAAAAAATCCTCACAAAGCTCTTTTTGGTATTATCCAAGGGGGTCTCTTTAGTGATTTAAGAAAAGTTTCTTTAAACAAATTGATAAATATTGGTTTCGATGGTTATGCATTAGGTGGTTTGGCAGTAGGGGAGTCTCAAGGTGAAATGTTTACTGTTTTAGATGAAATTAAAGAATTTCTTCCTGATAAAAAACCTCATTATTTAATGGGTGTAGGAACACCACCAGATATTTTGGGTGCCGTAAAAAGAGGTATAGATATGTTTGATTGTGTTTTGCCAACAAGGTCCGGTAGAACTGGCTTGGCGTTTACTTGGGAGGGCAGAATTAACATTAAGAATAACAAATACCAAACAGACAATACTCCATTAGATTCTAACTGTAATAACCTTAACTTAAATAAATACTCAAAGAATTATTTAAACCATTTGTTTAATACAAATGAAATCTTAGCGTCAATGTTATTGACCCTTCATAACATTAATTTTTATCAAGAATTAATGAGCGCAATTAGAAAAAATATTTCTGAGGGTACTTTTGATCAATTTCACGACAAATACATTGATAAGTTGTAGAAGATATACATTTTTATTCATTTTGACGTTTGAAAAAACAAAATAATTCTATATACAACAATTATTCTATTTGAATATTTTTGTGGGCCCTTAGCTCAGTTGGTAGAGCAATTCCCTTTTAAGGAATGGGTCGATGGTTCGAGCCCATCAGGGCTCACCATTCATTCACATAACTTTTTAAATTTTTTTAAACTTTAATTGGTGGATAATCTAAAATTATTTCATTAGACCACTCGTTAATCTTTTTTATTCTATTATCGGCGGAAGGATGTGTGCTCATAAATTCTGGAGGTGCCTTACCCTTATTAAATTCCTTCATCCTTTCCCAAATTTTAACAGTTTCCCTAATATCATAACCTGATAAAGATGAAAAAATCATTCCAAGATAGTCAGCTTCGCTTTCTTGCTTTCTGTTAAACGGATTCATTATACCAAGTTGAGATATTAAACCTACTGTATTCATTCCAGTAGCTCTATTCACTTGAGATAGCTTGCCCCCACTAAAAATATCAAGAAGTTGGGTGCTTGTATTTAAAATCACTCCTCTGCTAGCTCTTTCAACAGAATGTTTTGCAACAGCGTGCGCAATCTCATGGCCCATTACAGCAGCGAGACCATTAGTATTTTTTGTAACATCTAGTATACCTGTATAAACCGCAATTTTACCTCCTGGCATACACCAAGCATTTCTAACCTTATCATTATCAATTAATATATATTCCCAATCAAAATTTACTGTAGGATCATTAATTTGCTCCTTAAGAAAATACTCGCCAATAGAATTTTCCATTTTTTTCCCAATATCTTTAATTTCGTTTAATTTTTTTGTATCTTTGCTTAGTTTTTCTTTTGCTTTGACTTTTTCGTAAATTACAGCTGCCTGGGCATTTAATTTAGCTTCTGGAATAATCTTTAATTGACGTCTTTGAGTAATAGGAGCAGTAGAGCATCCATCAAGGACAAAACCACAGCAACCACACCCAACATAAGTTAAAAATTTTCTTCTATCCATTTTGCTTTAACATTGATAATATATTTTTTTATGAATCTTAATAATAAAATATTATTAGTACTGTTCATTATTGCAATAACATTTGTTGTTTATTCCAGTTTTAATTAAATGGCTAAAATTACAAAAAAAAAATCAATAGCATTAGTACTTAGGAACTATTTCATCACTGGTGTTGTAGTTTTAATTCCAATAGGTTTTACTCTATATTTAAGTAAATTTTTAATTGGCCTTTCATCGGGTATTATTCCAGAAAACATTAATCCAAATAGTTATTTGCCTTATTCAATTCCTGGAATTGAAATTATCATATCAATTATATTTATTACCATAGTTGGTGGACTATCTTTATCTTTTTTAGGTAAAAAAATTTTAAAACTTATAGACGATCTATTTAAACGAATACCTATCTTAAGAACGGTTTATTCAGCAATTTTGCAAATGACTGAAACCCTTTCAAATAAAGATGATGATAAAAAGAGTGTAGTTTTGATAGAATACCCAAGAAAAGGTGCTTGGGCAGTTGGCTTTGCAACAAAAGAAAACACAGGCGAGATGGCACAAAAAACAAATCAAAAACTTATAAATGTTTTTGTACCAACAACACCTAATCCAACAAGTGGTTTCTTGTTAATGATCCCAAAAGAAGATTTGATTTATCTAGATATGGATTTTGAAGAAGCATCTAAATTTATAGTCTCAGCAGGAACGTCAAAACCAAAAAGTTAAACCAAATCGTTAATTATATCTGCTTGATCATATAATTTAAGTAAAGCTTTATATTTATTAATATTTATATTTTCCAATTCAATTTTTCTAATTTGTTTCTCTGCCATTAAAAACAAATCTTCATTTTGAATAGGGTCAGCTAATCTATAGTTTTTAACTCCACTTTGTTTAAAACCAAGCAAATCTCCAAAACCTCTCAACTTCATGTCTTCTTCAGAAATTTCAAACCCATCATTTGAATTTTTTAAAATATTAATTCTCTTTCTTGCATTAACACTCAAATTAGATTTAAACATCAAAATACAACTAGCTTGCTTAGGGCCTCGTCCAACTCTTCCTCTTAACTGATGTAATTGTGATAATCCAAATTTATTGGCATTTTCTATTATAATCACATTTGCGTTAGGAAAATCTATCCCAACCTCTATAATTGTTGTCGAGACTAAAATTGAATACTCTCTATGTAAAAATTTATTTAATATTTCCTCTTTTTCTTCATTGTCAATTTTACCATGAAGTAGCGCAACATTATTGGGAAAAATCTCGTTAAGAAATTTATATTTTGTAACTGATGATTGGTGATCTAGTTTTTTTGACTCCTCTATTAAAGGACAAACCCAAAATACCTGATTTCCATCTTTTATTTCTTTTTTAACAAATTTAATAACATCATTAATTTTATTTTCTAATTTACTATATGTCTTAACCTCTTTTCTATTGCTAGGTTTTTCTCTAATAATAGAAACATCCATATCACCGTAAACTGACATGGTTAAAGTTCTAGGTATTGGTGTTGCTGACATTAAAAGAATATCACAATTATCACCACCTTTATCGGACAATAATTTTCTTTGTCTTACACCAAATTTATGTTGTTCATCAATTATAATGTAACCAAGGTTTGCAAAAATTATTTTTTTTTGAAAAATTGCATGAGTTCCAAAAACCATATGAATTTTATTATCTTTTAATTCTTTTACAATTCTTTTTTTTTCAACATTTTCATTTTTACTTGAAAGTAATTCAATATGGATGTTTTTCGGAAAAAGTTTTTTTGCCAGCGTATAATGTTGTCTAGCTAGTATTTCAGTAGGAGCCATTAACGCAACTTGAAAGCCAGAGTTAACTACACTTAATGAGGAAATTAATGCAACAATAGTTTTACCACTTCCAACGTCCCCCTGTAAAAGTCTAAACATTTTACTTTTTGAGTTCAAATCTTTATTTATATCTATTAATGATTTTTTTTGATCATTAGTAAGATTAAAATTTAATTTATTAATAATATTATTATGAGCTTTTTCTGTAAAATTTTTTGATACTTTTTTAATCTTTTTAATTTTTTTTCTAATTTCAGAGTTAACTAAAAATGAGGCAAGTATCTCATCATATGCAAGTCTCTTATAAAAATCTGATTTGTAATTTTCAATGTTTGCTGGATCGTGTAATTTAACTATAGCTCCATTCCAACTTTCGTTATTAAATTTTTTTAAAATTTCTTTATCGTGCCACTCCTCTAGTGTTGGTAGATTTTTTAGTATTTGATTGATTATTTTATTATAAGTTTTTTCTGTAATCCCTTCTGTTAATGAATATTTATTATCTACTGTTTCTATTAAAGAACTATCTTGTGAAATATATGTTGGGTTTGTTATTTGGTATCGTCCTTTATAGTTACTAATTTTACCATTGATCGTTACCTCTTTATTTAAAGGCAAAATTTTTCTCACATACCCTTCGTGACTGTTAAAAAATATACAATCAATTTTTCCTGTTTCATCTAGACAGTTAACTCTGTTTGGTAAATTTCTCACTCTTGGAAACTGATACTTTAATGGTACTATTCTTATAGTTTGAACGGCGCCAATTTGTAGATCACAGATTTTGCTGACTAGTGTTCTATCAGTATATGACTTTGGTAATCTCCATAATAAATCAAATATATTATTAACCTTTTTTTTTTTTAAAATTTCCATGGTTTTTTTACCAACACCATTTAATTTTGTTAGGTCTTCTAATAAATAATCATAATTATTCTTATTTTTCATGTTAAATACAATATATAAAAATTTATGATCATTAATATAAAGGATTTAAAAAATAAAATAATTTATCGCGCTAATTATCGAGGCACAAAAGAAATGGATAAATTACTAGGTTCGTTTGCCAAGATATATATAAATCAATTATCTGAAGAAGAGTTGCCACTTTTATGTGATTTACTAAATATAGATGATGAAAACCTTTATAAATTGAATCAGGGTATGAATTTAACAATTGAAATTAAATCCAATAAAATTACAAAATTATTTCAAAATTACAATTATGTTAGTGAGTAGTGGCGGAGAGACTGAGATTCGAACTCAGGAAAGAGTTGCCCCTTTGCCGGTTTTCAAGACCGGTGCATTCAACCGCTCTGCCATCTCTCCGTAGAGAAAGTTTTATAATTATAAATATTTTATTCAACAATAAAATAGTCTATTAAAAACAATTATTATCAATACATCAGTAGTATGAATCAACAATTTAATAAAGGCCTGTTATTAACCTCACTGGGATCCTTTTGGTGGGGCTTTTTAGGTGTCATATACTTTAAATATTTAGATTTCATTGGTTATGTGGAGGTAGTTATTCACCGTTGTTTATGGACTGCTGCAACTCTGATTATAACAACTTTTTTTTTTTCAAAATGGAATATTTTTTTTTCAATTATTTTAAATAAGAAAAAATTAATTGGATTATTTTTTTCTGGATTTTTAATCTTTATTAATTGGTCTGTATGGATTTATGCTATAGCAACTGAAAGAATTATAGATGCTAGTTTTGGTTATTTTATTATGCCAATTTTAAGTGTTTTTTTAGGTTATATTTTCTTTAAAGAAAAACTGAATAAAAAAAGAATTTTTTCTATATCTCTTGTCATGGTATCTATAGTTATTTTAATCATATTTAGTATAAAATCCTTACCATGGGTGGGTATTATAGTTGGGTTAAGTTGGGGATTTTATAATTTGATAAGAAAAAAAATTAATGTTGACACAGATATAGGTTTGTTAATTGAAAGTTTATTCATTTTACCTTTTGCATTATTTGCTTTTTACTTAGTTTTTAAAAATGGTTTAAATGATTTTTCTTTATCTAATCCTTCGTTGTCACTGTTAATCTTGTTAGCAGGACCAATGACTGTGATTCCATTATTTCTTTACGTCCGTGGGGTTGAGCTTAGTGGACTTGGACCTGCAGGAATGATCTTTTATATCACCCCAACATTTCAATTTTTATTGGGATATTTCTATTATAATGAAGATTTTTCATTACCCAAATTTGTAAGTTTTATTTTGATTTGGATTGCTGTAATCATATATATTAAGGATCTATATGAAAATAATTAAAATAATTTTAATATTAATAATCTTCAATATCAATAGTAGTTTTGCTGAAAACTCCGATCAATTTAATCAATGGAAGTTAAAATTTAAAAAGACAGCATTAGCTAACAATATTTCCGAAACAACTATTAACACAGCAATTTCTAATTTTAGATTTTTACCTAAGGTTATTAAATATGATCGATATCAACCAGAATTTTATGAAAGTACCAAGACATATGTTGGAAAAAGAACTTCCAAACAAAAATTAAATAATGGTGTCAAATATTATCAAAATAATATTAGTTTGATCAATAGTGTTGAAGCAGAATTTGAAATTGAAAAAGAACTTCTTCTAGCGCTAATGGGAATCGAGACTAACTTCGGTACTTATGTAGGTAAAATGGATATTCTATCTTCTTTAGCTACACTAAGTTTTGATCAAAGAAGATCTGAATTTTTTACAAAAGAACTTATATTGTTACTAAAATTAATTGATAGAGATCAAATTGACCACAAAACATTGTATGGTTCTTGGGCTGGTGCATTTGGTTTTTTCCAATTTATGCCAAGCACAATTACAAATTATTCAATTGACTACAATAAAGATGATTATATCGATCTAAAAAATATTGAAGACGCTTATCCATCAGCAGCTAATTACTTAAAAAAGATAGGTTGGAAAATGAATGAGCCTTGTTTTTTTAAAATTGAATTAAAAGAAAATATACCTGATAAATTTTTAAATACATCTGCAAAAAAAATTCATAGTAAAAAAAAACTTATATCATTTAAAAAATATATTAAAGACTACTCAAGCTTAGAGTTTTTAGATGATGATTTTAATGTTGCTATTGTTACTCCAGATAAAGATATTATTCCTGGTGCTGAAACGCTAAATCCTGCTTATATTGTCTTTGATAATTATGAAATAATTTTACAATGGAACAGATCGTTAAGATTTGCCTTAGCAGTGTGTACATTGAAGGATAAAATTAAAAATGAAATTTAAAAAAATAATTACTTTACTTACCATTTTTTTTCTTGCTAGTTGTGAACATCATAATTTAGATCAATCAAAAAATTTAAGTTTAAAATTTGAAAAAAAATATAAAAATAGTGGCTTTGCATTAATTTATAGTGATGCTTTAGAAGTGAAAAGTTTAGACGAAAAATCATTACATATTTTTCATAAAAATCTTAAAAAAAAATCTTTTGTTAAAATAACAAATCCGACAAATAACAAAACCCTAATTGCTAAAGTAAAATCCAATAAAGTAAAATTTTCAAATTTTTATAATTCAATTATTACAAGTAAAATTGCTGAAAAATTAGAACTTGATATGACAGAGCCATATGTTGAAATTGTTTTAATATCAGAAAATTCTACATTTATTGTTAAAAAAGCAAAAACTTTTGATGAGGAGAGGGAAATAGCTAACAAAGCGCCAATTGATGGCATTAAAATAAGCAGTCTAAACATTAAAGCTGAAGAAGAAACTAAATCTATACCTAATTATAAATTTTCTTATTCAATAAAGATTGCTGATTTTTATTATAAAAAAACTGCTCTATTAATGATTGATAGAATAAAATCTCAAATTTCATTAAATAACATAAAGTTAATAGAACTATCAAAAACTAATTATAGGGTATTATTAGGTCCTTTTAATGATATAAAATCATTAAAAGAATCTTTCGAAAAAATGAATTCACTTTACTTTGAAAACCTGGAAATATTGAAAAATGTTTAAAAAATTATTTTTTTTTATATTAGTTAATATATTTTTAATAACAACAACCACATCTTTTGCTGAGTTAGAAATTAAAGCTCGAACAGCAATATTACAAGATTATTTATCTGGTGAAATTTTATACGAAAAAGAGCCTGACCTCTCAATTTATCCTGCTTCGATGACCAAGATAATGACTTCAATTATAGCATTTGATCTTATTAAATCTGGGGATTTAAGTCTTGATGATAAGTTTATTGTTTCTGAAAAGGCCTGGAGATTATCAACAGCAGGTTACTCCTCTATGTTTATAATGGTAGGTGATGAGGTTACTGTAGAAGACTTGCTTCATGGAATAATAACAGCATCAGGGAATGATGCTTGTATTGCTCTTGCGGAGGGCATTGCTGGTACCGAGGAAGAATTTGCAATCCTAATGACGGCTAAAGCTAATGAATTAGGAATGGACAGCACAAACTTCGCTAATTCGTCAGGTATTAATGATCATAATAATTACTCTACTGTTAGGGATATTTTGACGATGTCTCATTATTTAATCAAAGAGCACTCTGATTATTATGAGTGGTTTTCAATTAAAGAATTTACCTGGGATAGAACAGGAGGAGATCCAATTACACAAGGAAACAGAAACCCCTTGCTTTATAAGAATATTGGAGCAGATGGCATTAAAACTGGCTACTTAGCGGTTGAGAAATATTCATTAGCCTCGTCTTTAGAAAAAAAAGGTAGAAGATTAATTGCTGTTGGTAGTGGGTTTGAAACAAAGAATGCTAGATCTCGTGAAAGTTCTAAACTTTTAACTTATGGACTGACAAATTTTGATTTAATTGAGATTAATAAATCTGACAAACCTATTGATAAAGTAGATGTATGGCTAGGAAAACGTCAACAAGTAGAAGTATATGTTAATGAAGATATCTACAAAATTATTAAAAAAGCAAAAAAACGATTACTTAAAATCACTTTAAAATACGAGGGGCCCATTGAAGCTCCAATTAAAAAAGATGATGTGGTAGGAAAGTTTCATGTTGTTTATGATGAAAAACTAATTGGCGAATATGATTTATTAGCAACCATTGATGTTGAAAAGGTTAATATATTTACTAGATTAATTAAGTCTTTAAATTACTTAATTTGGGGTGATGTCTAAAAAACCTGTGATAGTTTTTGAAGGCGTGGAGGGTAGTGGCAAAAGTCATCATATCTCTGTAGTTTCAAAATATTTAAATAAAAAAAAAATAGACCATATTAGAATACGTGAACCAGGTGGTAATCCTAACGCTGAAAAAATAAGGAAACTTATCTTGGATAAAAAGTCTAATTTTAATACAATTACTGACTTATTACTTTATTTAGCTGCAAGAAGTGAAAATATTCAGAAACTTAAAAAATATTATAAAAAAAAGATTATTTTAATTGATAGATTTACAGATTCTACAATCGCCTATCAACATTATGGCTTTGGTATTGATTTAAAATTTATAAATTTTATTAACAATCATTTATTAAAAAATTTTAAAGTTGATTATACTTTTTTAAATACAGTAAATAAAGTTAATATGAACAAAAGATTAAAGGTAAGAAAATCTCTCAATAGATATGATAAATTTAATAATAATTTTTATGAAAGAGTGCAAAAAGGGTTCCTAAAATTGGCCAATAAAAATAATAAGAAATATAAAGTTATTAATTCAAATTTGGATATTAAATATAATCAAGATCTAGTAATTCAATCTATTAAAAAATTAATATGAGTGAACTTGAGCCTTTTAATCAACTAAAACTTTTTGGTTTAGACAAGCATCTTTCTGAATTAATCAGATTACACAAGAATAATATTTATCCTAATAAAATTTTATTAAGTGGACAAAAAGGTATTGGTAAATCTACACTAGCATATCATTTTATTAACTATGTTTTATCTGAAGAGGAAAAATACAAGTATAATACTGAGAAATTTGAAATTAATCCAGAAAGTTCAACTTTTAAAACAATATTAAATAAATCCAATGCTAATTTAATTGTTATTGATGTAAATTTTAATAAAAAATCAGTTGATGTAAATCAAATAAGAGAATTGATTAAAAATCTTAATAAATCTTCTTTTAATGATAAACCTAGATTTGTTTTAGTTGATAACATTGAATTCTTAAATGTAAACTCAACTAATGCCTTGCTGAAAGTTCTGGAAGAACCAAATAAAAATATTCATTTTATACTAATTAATAATAATAAAAATGTTTTACCAACATTAACGTCTAGGTGCATTAACTTTAAGATTAACTTAACAAATAAAGAATGCTTAAAAATTGTAAATCATCTTTTTGGTGAAGAATTAGATAATTTGATCAATAATGACCTGATAGATTATTATTTTTCACCTGGAAATGTTTTCCGTATGATTAAATTTGCAGAACAATATGGATATGACTTATTAGATCTTGATCTAAAAAAATTTCTTAAAATTATAATAAAAGAAAATCATTATAAAAAAGATCCAATTATGAAATATATGTTTTTTAATTTGATAGAATTTTATTTTAGAAAATTAAATTCATCTATTTCTACAAGCATTAGTGAAAAATATAGTTATTTCCTTAAAAGAATATCTGATACAAAAACTTTTAACCTAGATGAAGAATTGTTATTTATGGAATTTGAAGAGGAAATTTTAAATGGATAAGAACTTCTACATTACAACCCCAATATACTATCCCTCAGCAAAACCTCATATGGGACATGCTTACTCTAGTATAATTGCTGATTTTTTTGCACGATTTAAGAGAATTGATGGCTTCAATGTAAATTTTTTAACAGGTACAGATGAGCACGGACTCAAAATTCAGCGTGCAGCTGAAAAAAGAGGTTTAGACACATTAAAATTCTGTGATGAAATTAGCCAAACTTTTAGAGATCTTTCTAAAACTTTAAATTTAACAAATACAGACTTTATAAGGACAACTGAAAAACGTCATAAAAAATCAGTTCAAGATCTTTGGAGCAAGCTAGAAAAAAATGATGATATTTATCTGTCTAAGTACTCTGGTTGGTACTCAGTGTCAGATGAAGCTTTTTATACTGAAGAGGAAACTGTTGAAATAGATGGTAAAAAACATGCTTTATCATCAAAATCATCTGTTGAATGGGTGGATGAAGAATCTTATTTTTTTAGACTTTCAAAATGGGAAAAGCCTTTGTTGGATTATTATGAAAAAAACACAAATTTTATTTCACCAATATCTAGAAAGAATGAAGTTATAAGTTTTGTCAAAAGTGGACTAAAAGATTTATCAGTAAGTAGAAAAAGTTTTTCGTGGGGCATACCAGTACCCAGTAACAAAGATCATGTTATTTATGTATGGTTAGATGCTTTGACTAATTATATCAGTGCCCTAAACTATCCTGACACTAATGATGAAATGTACAAAAAATTTTGGCCAGCATCTGTTCATCTTATAGGAAAGGACATCTTAAGATTTCATGCAGTTTACTGGCCTGCTTTTTTGTTAGCAGCAAAAATACCTTTACCAAAAAAAATTTATGGACATGGATGGATTTTATCTAATGATGAAAAAATGTCTAAATCAAAAGGAAATATTTTGGATCCAATAAAAATTATTGATCAATATGGTTTAGATCCATTACGGTATTACTTAATCAAAGAAGTTTCCTTTGGTAATGATGGTAATATTTCACAAGAAAGATTAGAAAATTGTATTAATAGTGATTTAGCTAATAATTTTGGAAACCTTTGCCAAAGAGTAACTGCATTTGCAATTAAAAATTGTGATGGAAAGATTCCAGTAAAAATTAATTTTGAAAAAGATGATCTTAAAATTTTAGATAAATTTAAAAATAATTTAGATCTAATTAGAGATAAAATTGATAACCAAGATCTTAATTTCTATATTGATTTTATTGTAAATACCTTATTTGAAACAAATAAATATTTTAATGATCAAGAGCCATGGAAGAAAAAAGATGACATTCTGCGACTTAATACTATTGTCTATACTACTTTTGAAATTGTTCGTAAAATAACCTATATGCTGTATCCAATAATCCCACAATCAGCTTTAAATGCACTAAAGATTTTTTCTATCACAGAAAATCAAATTGAATTTTCTTCGTTAGAAAATCATAATTATCTTAAAGGAAATAATAAAATTAACAAAATAGATATACTTTTTAAAAAAATAGAAAAAGCTAATGATTGATTCACATTGCCATTTAGATCATGAGCCTCTTTTTAATAATTTAAACGATATATTAAAAAGATCTAAAGACGTTGGTATAGAAAAACTGCTCACAATATGCACAACCTTAGAAAGCTTTGTGAAAATTAAAAAGTTAGTTCTAAGAGATGATATTATTTATGGTACTTACGGTATTCATCCTCACGAAGCAAAAAATGATAAAGTAACAGCTAAATTGATTATTAATGAGATTAATGATAACAAAAAAATCATTGGTATTGGTGAAACTGGTTTAGATTTTTTTTATAATCATAGTGATAAAGCTGATCAAATTATAAGTCTAGAAGAGCATATTAAAGCCTCTATTGAGTTAAATATTCCACTGATTATTCACTCTAGAAATGCTGAGGATGAAACATTAGAAATTTTTAATAAATATAAAAACCATGATTTAAAAATTTTAATGCATTGTTTTACAGGATCAAAAAAATTTGCTGAAAAGTTGTTAAATTTAAACGCCTATTTTTCTGCGAGTGGAATTATTACATTTAAAAATTCTATAGATTTACAAGAAACTTTTAAATATATACCCCTAGAAAAAGTACTAATTGAAACTGATAGTCCATTTTTAGCACCCGTTCCTAACAGAGGAAAAAAAAATGAACCATCATTTGTTAGATATACAGCAGAAAAACTTGCTGAAATTAAAGAAATTTCAAAATCTGAATTGATTAAAGCCACCACATATAATTTTAACAAATTGTTCAATTAACAATAAATGAAATTTATAATCCTAGGCTGTGGAAGTTCCATGGGTGTACCAAGGTCTGATGGTTATTTTGGTAAATGTAATCCTAAGAATAAAAAAAATTATAGGTCTAGATGTTCTGCATTGATTAAAACAAAAGATGAAACAGTTTTAATAGATACTTCACCAGATCTTAGACAGCAATTAATTGATAATAATATTAAAAGAATAGATAAAGTCTTTTACTCGCATATGCATGCTGATCAAACGCATGGAATTAATGATTTAAGAGTTTTTTATATACAAAACAAAAAAACTATTCCTGTGTATGCAGACAATCCAACAAAAAAGTATTTATTAAATACTTTCAAATATTGCTTTCAAAGTATTAACAAAGATTATCCAGTTACATTAAAATTGAATTCTATTACTAACAAGTTAACATTAAAAGATGGTAAAAATAAACTACAGGTTAAGCCTATAAAAGTTAAACACGGAAATGTGGATAGCATATGTTATATTATTGATGACAAGTTAGCTTATATAAGTGATATTAGTGATATCTCCAAAAAAGATTATAAACATTTTAAAAACTTAAAATATTTAATTATTGATTGCTTATGGTTAAGATATCATCCCTCACATTTAAATTTGGAAAATTGTTTAAAGTTTATCGAAATGTTTAAGCCCAAAAAAGCAATATTAACTAATCTACACTCAGATTTAGATTATGATTATTTAAAAAAGGTTTTACCAAAAAATATTCAACCTGCATTTGATGGGTTAACTATTGACTTATAGAATCTCTTCTATTTTTTTTATAATTTTTTTTGACAAAGGATTTGTAAAGGATGCATAAGTTTCTTCTACTTTACCTTCTTTATTAATTAATATTTTGTGAAAATTCCACTTTGGGATAGAAGATTTTCCATGATTATCTTTAGCCCATAAATATATAGGGTGAGCATTTTTACCTTTAACGTCAAACTTTCCTGTCATTGGAAAAGTAATATTAAAATTAGTTTCACAAAAATCTTTAATTTCATCGTTAGTACCAGGTTCTTGACCACCAAATTGATTAGAAGGTACTCCTAATACTATAAGACCCTTGTCTTTATATCTTTCGTATAGCACCTGAAGTTCTGAGTACTGTTTTGTAAATCCACAATTACTTGCAACATTTACAAGTAAAACTGTTTTATTTTTATAAATAGATAAATCTAATTTTTTTTCATTTATATCCTTAATGTCAAAATCAAAAAAAATTTCTTCATATTCAGCATTACCCGTATTAAAAAATGAAAACATAATAACGAATATATAAATTATTTTTTTAAATATAGGCATCTTTTTTTTTTGCTGAAATTAATAAAAGTAGAAACCCAAATACTGTAGAAAGCAAGGAACCACTTAAAACACCTATTTTTACACCATCAATATATTGGGTATTTTCTATAAAAGCTAAATTTCCTACAAACAAGCTCATAGTAAACCCTATACCAGTTAAAATTGAAACCCCATAGACACTTAACCAATTTGAGTTATTTGGCATATCTGCATATTTTAGTTTTACCGCCACATAAGAAAATAAAAGTACACCAATTTGTTTTCCAAAAAATAAACCAAGTAAAATCCCAAGTGGCACAGGGGCTAGTAGACTAGATAACGACAAACCTTCTAAATTTACGCCTGCATTTGCAAATGCGAATATTGGCATTATCATAAATGCTACATAAGGCGATATACCATGTTCAATTTTTACTAATAAAGAAAAATCACGTTCTGTTGTCTGATGAGGGATAGTAGTTGCTAATAATACCCCAGCGATAGTAGCGTGAATTCCTGACTGGTATGTGAAGTACCACATGCACAATCCAATTAGCAGATAAGGTGCAAAAACTTTAATTGAAAATTTATTTAACACTAATAAAAAAATATAGCTTAGTAAAATTAAACTTAAATAAGGTATGCTTAAATCACCCGAATAGAAGAATGCTATAATTAAAATAGCTCCTAAATCATCAATAATTGCAAGCGCTGTTAAAAATACTTTTAATGAGATGGGAACCCTTGAGCCAAGAAGCGATAAAATCCCCAAAGAAAATGCAATATCTGTTGCAGAGGGTATAGCCCATCCATTAATCGTTTCTGAATTTCCATAGTTTATTACAATATAAAATAATGCTGGAACAACCATACCACCTACGGCAGCAATTATTGGAAGTAATGCTTGTTTAATATTCGATAATTCACCTTGTATGAATTCTCTTTTAATTTCTAATGTAACAAAAAAGAAAAAAATTGCCATCAGAGCATCATTTATCCAGTGGTGAACTGAAAGTTTTAAACCAAATTTATTTATACCAATAAATAAATATTTTTCTAAAGTGTGAAAATACAACTCACTAAAATCACTATTACTTATAAATAGGGCTAAAATTGCTGCTATCAATAAAACTAGTCCACTAGCAGCTTCTAATTTGAAAAACCATTTAAATGGATTTGAAATATATTGAATCATTTTAAAATAATAAATTTTTAAAGAATAAAGATATGTCTATTATAGTTTCAAATAGATTATACAATACTAATTCTAGGCCAGGAAATAAATTACTTAAGGGTGATTTTAAAGTTTCCAGAATAATTATAAGTGCTATTGAAGAAATAATAGCAACTAAAAAGTAGGAAAAAAACTTATTTAAACTTAAGTTAGAAGATGATTTAACCTTAAGTAGTTTGACAGCTTTAGTTTTTTTAGGTAAATCATGTTTGTTGATTATTATATCATTATCATCATTTACTTTTTGATCAAAATTTGTCTCACCTTGTTCAGCTATGTCTGTATCTTTAATAGTAACTTCTTTATCAATATCTTGATCGATTAAAGACGAGGATTTAGAAATAAATTTATAAAACCATGTGTGATTACAAGATCCACATTGTATATTTCGACCTAAGTCTGGTATTAAAGAAGAGTTAACTTCAAAATTTTTGTTGCAATTAATACACTGAATAATCATACTTTTTTTATATCATATTCTTTTAGAATTACCCTCAATTTGCTAATCTTAATACTTTGAAATATTTAATAAGTACTGTATTAGTACAACTTCCGGAGTGTAGCGCAGCCTGGTAGCGCATCTGGTTTGGGACCAGAGGGTCGCAGGTTCAAATCCTGCCACTCCGACCATTTATATGAAAAAAGCTAAAATTTATATCTCGAATAAAAGTCCCATGCAGTCTGGGACTGGTAAGACTGATAAATGGATTTTGGAGTATGAAACAAAAGATCCAACTAATAACCCCTTGATGGGATGGGAAAGTTCCTCGGATACTTATACGGAACTTAAATTAGAATTTTCATCGATGGAACTAGCATTAAATTACGCAAAAAAGAAAAAAATTGATTTTGAGTTGATTGAACATAAAAAAAGAAAAACTGTTAAAAAATCTTATGCAGATAATTTTTTAAAATAAATCATGTTTAGATTCTTTAAATTAAAAAAATGGTTTACTTGGTCATGGCTTGGGTCATTAGTTATTTTATCGTCATTATGGATACAAGTTATGATAGATGTAAAAATTAATGAGTGGTTTGGCGTATTTTACGATATGATACAAAAAGCTCTTGCGAAACCAAATGCAATATCAATTGAAGAATATTGGGCTAGTTTAGCTTCATTTATAACACTGGCAGGTATGTATATCGTCCTAGCTGTCGCTATTAGTTTTTTTACAGCACATTTTTTGTTCAGGTGGAGAACATCAATGGTAGAATGGTATCACAGCGTTTATGATAAAGCTGGTAAATTAGAAGGTGCCTCTCAAAGAGTACAGGAAGACACAATTAAATTCACTCGTATTATGGAAGGACTTGGAACAAGTTTTATTGAATCTTTAATGGTTCTAATTCAATTCGTTCCAATTCTTTTAGGATTATCAATTGGTATTCCAATATTCTTTTTTGGTGATTGGCAATATGGATTAATTACTGGTGCACTACTTTGGACCTTAGGTGGAACAATATTTTTGATATGTTTGGGTTGGTTATTAAGGTTAGTTGGTGTCGAATACGACCTGCAAAAGAAAGAAGCTGCATACAGGAAAATATTAGTAATAGCAGAAGATGATAATAACATAAGACCAAAAACAATTAATGAATTATTTTCTGATGTACGTTCAATCCATTTCTTAAGTTATGTGCGATATTTATATTTTAATGTAGGGAGAATGGCTTATCTACAGGCAAATGTTTTATCTGCCTATGTATTTTTAGCTCCAGCAATTGTTGCGGGTGTAGTTACACTAGGAGTTATGCAGCAGATTATTAGAGCGTTTGGGAGGGTTGAAGGTTCAATGCAATATCTTTTAAAGTCATGGGCAACTATAATAGAATTGGCTAGTGTTTATAAACGGTTAAGAGAATTCGAAACCCAAATAAACGAAGGTGAGATAATTGATGAAAAAATTTAATGCCAATAGATAAAAAATTTATTGAACAATTTGCTAATGTTTCATCAAAAGCAGCTCTTGCTTCATCATACCTAGTTGGGAAAAAAGATAAAAATGCTGCGGATAAAGCAGCCGTAGATTCAATGAGGTCTGAATTAAATAAAATTGACATGACTGGTGAAGTTGTTATTGGCGAAGGGGCTCTAGATGAGGCTCCAATGTTATATACAGGAGAGGTTTTGGGTACAACTAATGGTCCAAAATTAGATATTGCTGTTGATCCCGTTGAGGGGACTAATTTTGCAGCAAATAATTTACCTGGAGCTATATCTGTACTAGCAATTGCTGCAAAAGGAGATTTATTTAATGCACCCGAGACATACATGGACAAAATTGCGACAGGAACAATTGCTAAAGGGCTGATTGATTTGGATTATCCATTAGAAAAAAATATTAAAAATTTATCCGAATATAAAAATAAAGAAATTTCATCAATTACAGCCTGTATTCTTGATAGACCAAGACATAAAAAAATTATTGATAAACTAAAAAATTTAAATGTTAACATTAAACTAATTTCAGATGGTGATGTATTAGGCGCTCTATATGTCTCAGACCCCAAATATAATGTGGATATTTTTTTGGGTATAGGAGGGGGTCCTGAAGGAGTTTTGGCTGCGTCAGCGCTAGATAGCTACAATTGTCATTTTCAAGGTAGATTTATATTTGATAATGAAAAAGATATTAATGCAGCAAAACATATGGGTATATCTGATTTTAATAAAAAATATGAATTAAATGAAATTATAAAAGGAGATTCTATTTTTTGTGCTACAGGTATAACATCAAGTTTGGTATTATCAGGAATTCATGTAAATGGTAATAGTTATACGTCTGAAACACTTGTTACACATAAAAATTCGCATTTTAAGAAAATCATAAAAAAAACAAATCCTCTTTAAGAATGATCTCTGTCTCGGGTAAAAAATGGGAACAAAAAAAAACTGATAAGAATCTGGTAGAAAAATTAAAGCAAGATTTTAATCTTAGTGATGTCTTGTCTAACTTAGCAATATCTAGAAAATTTGACCAAACTGAACTAAGTACAATACATAACAGTTTGAATTTGATTAATGTTTTTTTAAAAAATAATGATTTTGAAAAGTCAATAGAACTTGTGTCTAATTCAATTATTAAGGGTGAGTATATATGTATTTTGGGAGATTATGATGTTGATGGATCTGCAGCTACATCTCTATTTATTAGATTTCTTAAAAGTATAAAACATCCTTTTTTTTACTATATACCAGACAGAGAAAAAGATGGGTATGGAGCCACTAAAAGATTATTCCAAAAATTAATTTTAAAGAAACCAGAGCTAGTAATTATGCTTGATTGTGGATCTACATCAAATGAGGCTATAGATTTTCTAAACGACAATAAAATTAAATCCTTAATAATTGATCATCATGAAATTAACAAACCTTTTCCAAAAGCTAACTCTATAATTAATCCAAAGAAAGATAACGGTTATATCGAATACGACTATCTATGTGCTACTACTTTGGTATATTTTTTTTTAGATTTATTATCAAAAAAATTAAAAAGTAAAATTAAAATATCTAATTTTTTGATTTATGCATTATTAGCAACAGTCTGTGATGTAATGCCATTGAGAAAACTTAATAGATTGATAGCATTAGTTGCTCTTAAAAACTTTGATATAAAAGAAAACATAGCTTTTAATGAGCTGTTCATTTTAAACAATAAAAAAAATAAACTTAATGTAAACGACTTAGGATACTTAATAGGCCCTATATTGAACGCAGGTGGTAGATTAGGAAAATCAAGTTATGCTTCAGAGCTCTTATCATCAGATAATTTAGAAGTTGTAAAAACTAAATCTAGTGAATTAATTAAATTGAATGATAGAAGAAAAGAAATTGAAAGAATAACTCTTGATGAAATTGATTTTGATAAAATTGAAAAAGAAAATAAAGGTGTTATTGTTTATTATAGCCCAAACATTAATGAGGGACTAATTGGAATTATAGCTGCAAGGTTAAAAGATTATTTTTATAAACCTGCTATAGTAATAACAAATTCAGGCAAAGTATTAAAAGGTTCAGCTAGATCTGTTTATAATTATAATATTGGTCGTGCTATTAAAAATTCACTTGATAATAATATAATAATTAGCGGTGGAGGGCACAATATGGCCGCAGGATTTACTTTGGAAAAAATTAATCTCAATAGTTTTGAAGATTTTATTGTAGATGACTTCTTACATTCACTGGCTTTTAAGGTTAATACGTTTACATATGATGCTGAAATTTCATCTCTAGCGTTTAATAGAGACTTTTACGATGATATAAAAAAATTAGAGCCATTTGGAACAGCAAATCCAAATCCTACATTTCTATTTAAAGATTTAAACGTAATTAAAAAAAACATTCTAAACGACAAACATCTTTCTGTAATTCTAAAATCTAAAATAGGGTTTACGATTAAATCCATATCTTTTAATTCAATTGATAATAAAGTTGGAGAGTATTTACTAAATTATAAAAAAACATTTAGTGTATTAGGTCAAATTAATGAAAATGTTTGGAATAATAAAAAAACTCTTCAATTAGTTATTCAAGATTTGATTATTTAAGTTAATTAAACTTGATAAATAAGGACTTTTAAAATAAAAGATCACAAAATGGTCCCTTCGTCTATCGGTTAGGACAGATGGTTTTCATCCTTCAAAGGGGAGTTCGATTCTCCCAGGGACCGCCATTATTATGTGTTTTTATGTGTATATGATTTTAACTAAAATCAATGAAAAATACATATCCTATGTGGGCTATACCAAGGATTTAAAGAAACGTGTTTTATTGCATAATAATTCAAAAGGTGCAAAATTCACAAGGGGTAAATTTTGGATTTTAATTTATAAAAAAAAATATAAAACAAAAAGTATAGCTATGATTGAGGAATATAAATTAAAAAAGAATTACAAAAAAAGAAATCTAATTAAAAGTAATTACTTAAAAAAAAATCATTAATGAAAATATCTATTTTATTACCCTATAAAGAAAATTATTCACCTACATATCCAGGCGCTGTATCCATATTTGTTAATTCAATAAATAAATTGAGCAATCACAAGAGCCACATAACTGTCTTTGGATCTACAGAATTTAATAAGAAATTATCAAATAACTATATAAATATAAATCTTTCAAAAAATTTTTTATCAAGCAGTTCCAAAGAGTATGTGAAAAAATTTTTAGAAATTCAAAAAAAAACATTTTCAGATATCATAGAAATTCATAACAGACCTAACTATATTGACAAACTAACAGTTCTAAATTCGAAAATTGTTCTGTATTTTCATAACGACCCAATTTCAATGATCGGGTCAAAGACAAATAGTGAGAGAATTAATTTACTAAATTTGTGTGATAGAATAATTTTTAATAGTGAATGGTCAAAAAAACAGTATTTAAAAAACCTAAAAAATTTTTATCACAAATCTAAAAAACTCATAGTAATTCACCAATCCACAAACAAACCCTTTATTGATATTAAAAAGAAAGATAAATTAATTACTTTTGTAGGAAAATTGAATTCAGCAAAAGGATATGATATATTTGGTAAAGCTGTAACTAAAATATTAAACAAATATCCCGAATGGAAAGCAACAGTTGTGGGGGACGAACCAAGAGAAAAATTGTTTTTTAATCATAAAAATTTAAAAAATCTAGGCTTTCAAAATCATAAAACTGTTTTAAATATATTTAATAAAACAAGTATTGCAATAGCATGTTCAAGATGGGAAGAGCCATTTGGCCGTACAAGTTTAGAGGCTGCCAGTAGAGGGTGTGCAGTTATAATTTCTAATAAAGGCGGCTTACCTGAAACAATAACAAATGGTGTAATTTTAAGAAATTTACAGCCACAGACTCTTTTTTTAGCTGTTGAAGACTTGATAAAAAATAAAAAAAAGTTGCTATACCTTCAGTCTGAATCATTAAAAAATTTTTACCTAACAGATAAATTTATTTCAGAAAAGATTGACAGATATAGAAATGAATTAGATCAATCATACAATTCAAATATTTTTCATAATAAAAACAAAAAGATTAAGATTCTTCATATAACCAATTTTAATGAGAGACATAATGGAAGATTATTTTATAATACTGGAAAACGTATAAATAATGGTTTTATTAGGTTAAATCACAGTGTTTTAGAATTTAGTGACAGAGATATAGTAAGTTATTACAGGAACCTTAGTGATTTAAATGGTTCAAAGCGTCTTAATACCAAACTCTTAGAAGTAATTTCAAATTATGTTCCTGATATCATAGTAATGGGACATGCGGATTTAATAAAAAAGGAAACTCTTGAATACATCAAAAAAAATTATCCCAATATTAAAATGGCACAATGGTTTTTGGATAGAATGGATAGTGAGTGGATAAATAACAAAAAAAGATTTCTAGACAAGATTGAATTAATGGATGCTAGTTTTTGTACTACGGATCCTAAATCTCTTGAACTAAACAACATATACAATATCCACTATCTACCGAACCCTGTGGATCCATCTTTTGAAACTTTAGAAAATTATAAAAACAAATCTTTTAATAATGATGTTTTTTTTGCAATGAGTCATGGAGTTCATAGGGGTGTTTTAAAAAAAGGCAAGTTTGATAACAGAGAAAATTTTTTAAATAAAATTATTAAATCAACACCAAATATAAGATTTGATTTATATGGTTTAAATGGAGTACAGCCAATTTGGGCTGATGATTATTTGTTAGCAATCTCTCAATCAAAGATTGGATTAAATTTAAGTCAAGGAAAAGCTGCTAAGTATTATAGTAGTGATAGATTTTCACAATTAATAGGCAATGGTCTTTTGGTTATGCTTGATGAAAAAACTAAAATAGGAAATTTTTTTAATAAAGATGAAATTATTTTATATAACAATGTATCGGATCTTTCTGAAAAGATTGTTAAATATAGTAATGATAATAAATTAAGAAATAAAATTGCACAAAAAGGCAGAATAAAATATTTTAAATATTTCAACTCGACCATTGTAGCAGAATTTATTATTAACAAAACTTTTGGTGTTAATAAAAAATATTATTGGGAAAAAAATAAATAATGTTTTCAATAATAATTCCTACATTGAATAACAAGAATTATTTAGAATTATGCATAAATAGTATAAAAAAAAACTCTAAGTTTAGTCATCAAATTATTCCACATGTCAATATTGGTAGCGATGGAACGATTAAGTATTTAAAGGATTCCAACATAGAATATACTATTACAGAATATAATGCTGGTATATGCGAAGGAATGAATCGTGCTGCAAAAAAATCTAAATATGATTATATTTTATATGCTCATGACGACTTCTATTTCTGCCCAAGATGGGATGAAGTTTTATTAGAGGAGGTTAAAAAAATCCCACACAACAATTTTTATTTGTCTGGTATTATGATGAATAATGGACCATTAAAATTTGATTGTGGAAATTCTCTTGAAGATTTTGATGAAAAAAAACTTTTAGAAAATTTTGAAAAATATAATCATTATGATTTTCAAGGTTCAACTTGGGCACCCCATTTGATACATAGAGATTTATGGGAAAAGGTTGGGGGCTTTAGTGAAGAATATTTTCCTGGTACTGGATCAGATCCAGATTTAAATATGAAGCTTTGGAAAGAGGGTGTAAGGATTTTTAAAGGAATAAATAATTTTAAAGTTTATCACTTTGGTTCAATAGTAACTCGTAGATACAAAGACCATCCAACTATTAAAACTGAATCTGGAAGTAGAGGTGGTAAAATTTTTCTATTAAAATGGGGTATTACAATTAATTTCTTTAAAAATTTTTTTTTAAAATCAGATAAACTGTATGATGGTAATCTATGTAAACCAAAAATAACTCCTGTCTATTTACTAAAATATATATTTTGTAAGCTTTATTACGTTTATATAAGGTTTATTTACAATTTTAATAATCAAATTAAACTTAAATAATGGAAGATCTTAATCCAATTAAATTATTCCTAAATAGAATTTTTTATTTTTTATTCATTGAGAGATTCAATAAAAGATTATCATTTAACTTTCCTGTTGACATCTTTAGATGGGACTTGATTCAACATATTATTAATAAGTATAATTGTACAACCTATCTTGAAATTGGTTGTGATAAAGATCAATCATTTTCTAGAATAAAAATTAATAAGAAAGTTGGTGTTGATCCAATAAGTGGTGGCACTATCAGAGATACTAGTGATAATTTTTTTATTAAAAATAAAGATAAATTTGATATTATTTTTATAGATGGGCTACATCATTATGAACAAGTGATAAAAGATATATATAACTCACTAGATATACTTAATGATAATGGTCATATTTTGATTCATGACTGTCTACCTAGAACTATAGCTCATCAGGCTATTCCAAGATATAGAGGCTCATGGAATGGTGATGTTTGGAAATCAATTGTTGAACTCAGAACCAAATCAAATTTAGAAGTTTTTACATGTGAAATTGATTTTGGCGTAGGTGTTATTAGAAAAAAGATTAATACTAAACCATTAGATATTAAAATTAATGATTTTAAAAAATTAAAGTTTAAGGATTATTATCATAATAATAAAGAATTCATGAATGTAATATCTTATGATCAAATACTAAAAATTATATAGTTTTATAAAAATATAATTAATTATTTATTCTTTTGTTCGAACTTAAACCTCTTATTGATCTTATAAGACCATTTAATCTTACAGTATATTTTTCTTTTTTTTCTAAATTTTTAAAAATCATATAAAATATAATTTTAGAAACGGTTCTTATAATTATTGGAAAAAAATAAATAAGACTATAAAAAAACCCATAATTTTTTTTATAATAATAAAATTTTGACCATATAAAATGCCAATTATAAAGTTTTTGTAGTCTTCTCTTTTCCTCATTGCTCTCTACTTGAACCGAGGTACCAGTGTAATGTTTTACTTTTATCCTATTAATTTGATAATTTTTATTTACTTTATATGCTCTTAAGCAAAAATCACTTTCCTCAAAATATAAGAAAAACCTTTCATCAAATCCACCTAATGAATCAAATATTTCTTTTTTAAAAAACATACATGCACCACTTATAAATTTCATCTCTGCTATTTCAACAGTAGGATCACTTTGAATATGTGATTTTTTATTTGCATTAATATATCTAGGACCTAATGATGAAAATTTGTCATCTAGTTTTTTTGCTGAAGTTAAAAATTCTAGAATATTTTTTTCATTCATGCCTTCTATATCTGGATTACAAATTAAAAAATAATTTGTTTTAATTAATTTGCTAGCATAATTTATAGCCGCTCCATAACCATTATTTTCTATAAATTTTAAAGTTATATTTGAATAGTTTTGAGCAATTTCTTTTTCTAACTCTTTGTCATTTGAATTATCAATTATAATTATTTCAAATTTATTATAAATTTCCTTTACAAACCTTGTTATCAACTTCTTGCTCTTGTGAGACAACAAAACTACAGTTAAGTCTTTATTCATTTTTAATTAAATCTTAATTTTATTTAATGCGTTATTTTTAAATAGATTTGCTTCTTTAATATATCTTCTTACCATTTCTGTCGATTTATGACCTGTCATAGCCATAATACTTCTTTCTTCTGCTCCTGCCTCTGCAGCTGATGTAGCAAATCCTGATCTTAGACTATGGCCAGAGTAATTTTTGCTGTCTATTCCTGCTAATTGCAAGTATTCTTTAATTAGTAGAGCTACCGTTTGATCAGTTAATCTCTTTTCTGATAGTTTTGAACCCTTTAAAAACCTTCTAAATAAAGAACCCGAGTTAATCTTTGATATACTTATCCATTTCTTTAGAGATACTACTGGGCAATACTTAGAGTTATCGAAGTAGGGTAGCGCTTTAACGGAACCTTCTCCGAATTGGTCAGTTTTAGATCTTCTAATGTTAATTTTGACACCCTCTGAAACAAAATCTAGATCATCATAATTCAGTGAGACTATTTCATTTCTTCTAAATCCGCCCGAAAAACCAATTAGTATTATTGTTCTATCTCTCAATTTTTTAATTTCCTCATTTATTTTCTCATCTATTACATTAATTAACACTTTTAAATTGTTGATTAATATGGGTTTTTTAGCTTTCTGAATACTTCCTTTTCTTCTTTTTATTCCCATAATATTCTCGATAATTGAAGGATGTTTTGTATCAAGGTAAAACCCTTTTAACTTATGAATGACTCCTATTGATACCAATCTTCTCTTTAAAGTGCTCATTTTAGCGTCTTTAGTAGATAAGAATGTTAAGTATAGTGAAACGATTTTAGGTTCTGATGGAAGTGGCTTAAATCCATTTTGTGCACAGAATAATCCAAAATCTTTGAAATCTGATTTATAGGCTCTAACAGTATTTATTGCTTTAGAGCTTTGAAGGTTTAATAGTGTTTCTTCTTGTAAAGCTTTTATGTCAGTTATTAGATCATTCATTTTTATTACTATTGATAACCTTTAATTATCGTTAGTAATATATCATTAATTTTTAATGTCAATACTTAATTATAATGATAAATTATTTTTTATGTTTGATGCTATTAGAAGATTAATTCTTGGCATTAGTGCTGGAATTATGGGCATAGCTTATTTGCTAATAACATTTAAATCAATTATTACAGTAATTTATTAAGTATATTTAATTTAAATGATTAGGAAATTAGAGAAAAAAGATAAGGAAAATTGGGCTAAATTATACAATGGTTATGCCGATTTCTACAAAGTCCCAATGAATAAAGGAATTTTAGACACTCTTTGGAAGTGGATTCACGACGAAAGTCACGATGTTAACGGTCTTTGCTTTGAGTTAGAGGATAAAATCGTTGCTATTGCTCATTATAGAACGATGCCAAGACCAATTAAGGGTCAATATATTGGGTTTTTAGACGATTTGTTCGTAGAGCCAGATTTTAGAGGCCAGAAAATAGCTCAAAAACTCATTAGTCATCTAAAATCCTTATCTAAAGCCAATAATTGGCAAGGAGTTCGTTGGATCACCCACTCTAGCAATGAACATGCAAAGAAATTATACGATAAAATAGCTAATAACACTGGTTTTGAGCTCT